>Ga0307376_10000848_pt1 | contig 35821 bp, 33 predicted proteins | sample TR2MG_FD_202536 | JGI IMG/M metagenome (GOLD analysis project Ga0307376, IMG submission 202536) | Soil microbial communities from Risofladan, Vaasa, Finland - TR-2 | ecosystem: Environmental > Terrestrial > Soil > Coastal area > Acid sulfate soil | place: Finland: Risofladan, Vaasa | collected...
ATCATGAAGCCGCTGTCGGGCGGGGCGCTGGTGTCGCCGCCGGGGACGGAGAAGGTGGACGGGATGGACCCGGTGGTGGCGGGGACGCTGCGGGCGATAGCCTCGAACCCGAATGTGACGAGTGTGATTCCCGGCATGATCAGCGAGGAGCAGGTGGACGAGAACCTCAAGGCGATCGCGACCGCCGGCGAGTGGGGGAACGAGGCGCGGAAGGAGCTGTTCGACCGGCTGGCGGCGATGAAGAAGGAGATGCGGTACGGGCAGCTCTGCCTGGGGTGCGGATACTGCCTGCCGTGCACGCAGGAGATCGACATTCCGAAGGTCTTCCGGGCGCTCTACATGCACCGGCAGTATCCGGAGGACCAGCGGCACATGGGGAAGGCGCTGTACGACGACCTCGGGATGCCGGCGGACGCCTGCGTGGCGTGTGAGGAATGCGTGGCGCGCTGCCCCGCGGGGATCGATATCCCGGAGCGGATGAAGGAGGTGGTGGGGGAGTTTGGGAGGAGGGGGTAGGGAGGGCAGCTAATCATGGACAAGGAGCCAGTTGCGGGCGTTGGGGCGTCCCTGGGAAGTAATGTCGCGCTCACGTCAGGCGGACTACCGGCTGGCTGGTGTCATATTGCGCTCGTGGCACTATGCCCCAAACAGGCCTTGAGGTCGTGGAGCGGAACGCCGACAACAATATTGTTGACAGCGGGGGCGAAAGTGGTATACTGTAACTAGAATTGTCTCCCTGCAGTTGGGGATTTCCAACCGCAGGCCTATGACCTCCTGAGGGTTGGCTCATCCAACCCTCAGCTTCTTTGGGGGGAGCGCGCTATGGACCGAGTCGCTATCTTTATCGACGGAAGCAACTTCTACCACGCGCTGAAGAACGCCTATGGTAAAGCGGCCATCAAATTCGACCAGCTCGCCCTGGCTCTAACAAACCGCTCCCCTGAACGTAGGCTCCTGCGTGTGCATTACTACAACGCGGCCTATGATCAGGGCACTGACGCCGCTGCGTATGCGAAGCAGCAGAGATTCTTCGACTACCTTCGCCGCACCCCATACCTCAGCCTCAGCCTGGGGCGGCTTGAGCGTCGCCGGCTTGAGATCGACCCGGCGGCTCGCAAGCAGATCGAACCCATCCTTGGTTCTCCGCTACCGGACCATACTTACGTCGAAAAGGGCGTCGACACCCAACTCGCTGTTGATATGGTGAAACTGGCCGTTGCCAACACGTATGACGTGGCGATCCTGGTGAGCGGTGACGGCGACTTCGCACCTGCCGTCGAGTTCGTCAAGCAACTGGGGAAGCACGTTGAGCTTGGCCGGGTCAAAGACTGCCCATGCGACCGGTTGCGCGACGCGTGTGATGTCGAGGTGGCTATCGACGAGGACTTGCTTCGGGACTGCTGGCTCTAGCCCATTCGTGGAGCCCGTAACGGACGCTTTGACGCGGCGGGCTCCTGATGAAACTCGATCGCCTCTCGGATGTTCGCCATCGCCTCTTCGACAGTGTCACCCTCGCTGATGCAACCCGGCAACGCAGGAACGGTGGCGGTGAAGCCGCCGTCTTCGCTCGGTTCCAGGATTACCTTGAAGGTCATCGGTCCTCTTCTCCTGGGGCGATTATAGCATATCCCTGGGGTGCCGGGTACTGCCTGCCGTGCACGCAGGATATCGATATCCCGAAGGTCTTCCGGGCGCTGTATATGCACCGGCAGTATCCGGAGGAGCAGCGGCACATGGGCAAGGCGCTGTACGACGATCTCGGGATGCCGGCCGATGCCTGCGCGGAGTGTGAGGAATGCGTGGCGCGCTGCCCGGCGGGGATCGATATTCCGGAGAGGATGAAGGAGGCGGTGAAGGAGTTTGGGGCGCGGAAGTAGGCGCTGATGGCAGGAGGCAAGCTCCTGCCGAACGGACAGGATAGAAGGGGAGCCGGTGACGGCTCCCCTTCCCCCTTGTCTCCAAGCTAAGGCGTGTTATCCAGACTCGTGCGCAGCGCTCGTGGAACGCTACGGACGCGTCAGCAGCGCTCTCAATGGCTTGCCTCATACTCCTGCCACCAGTCTTTCCACCATCCGTCCCGGTAGGCCGGGTCCGCCTTGTCCGCTGCCTCGACGTGCCCATCCGCATAGGCGAAGACAGCGAAGTCGGGGTGGTAGTCGGCCACCGCGATCGGCGTCCCCGCGAAGTCCTCCAACTCCATCCACTTGACCCCAAGCGGAACGAGGTACTCGACGACAACCTCGTCGTCGGTCCCCGGCCGCATGAAGACGGGATGCCGACGCGGACCTTTGAGGTACCCGTCCAGCACCGTCATGAGGTCATCCACGTTGTCCACCGGCGGGAAGGTATCCTCGTGATCGGCCAGGTGCATCATCAGCGCGAGGTCCAGGTTCATCATGTTCTCCGTGACCTGATCCAGCTCGGTCCTTCCTGCCTTGAACGCTGACTCGGTGTCGGGAACGTTCTCCCCATACTGGTCGCTGCGCGTACCTATCGCGACGATGCAGTCGTCGCCCACCCACATGGATAGGCCGGCTACCTCGTAGCCTGACTGGATGGTGTCGTCGACCGCGACGGTCGCCTCCACAATCTCGCTGGCATCCGGCAGTTCGGCCATGATGGCGGGCATGGGTGCGTCATACTCGACCCGCCAGTGGGCCACCAACTGCTCGGACCCGCCCTCGACCTGCCAGTAGAAGTAGGCGTCTAGCAGCCGGTTTGTCTTTGCCTCCACTTCGAGGACATTGCGGGCGAGGATCTGCCACTGCTCGTCGAGGGATTCCCCCGACGCGTGTTTGGGCCATACTCTCTTCCGCCCGGTGAAAGTCACGACGGTAACCTCGCGGCTGTTGCGAGTTGCGCTCGTCACGCGCACATCCTGATCATCCAGTCCACCGGCAAGGGTCCACGGCCAGGCGTGGAGGCGGTAGGCGAAGGGCCAGTCGTGGAGGCGGTTCTCATCGGGCCGCGAGAGGTAGTCCGCCATCTCTGCCTCCACCGGCGTCAGGTCTGCCACATAGAGGACGTCCGCGTCTACGCGCGGGTGGCGACCGTAGAATCGATCGTAGAACCACCACTCCAGCGTGTCTAGGTTCACTCCCTCTCCCCACGAGACCACACCGTCGTGCCCAATCCTGCGCGTGTAGGCTTCCCTGGGGCCATTATACGAGAGCTCCAGAGCATTCTCGATCAGCTTGTCGTCACACTGCTCCGCCAGCGCCAGGCCCTCATCGGTCAGTTCGCACACCCACAGCACCGAGTCTGCGCTTGCCATTGCGTGCGCTACACCGGCGAGAACAGCATCGACGTCGGGCTTGCCGAGCCGGCCGGGTATTACGAAGAGGCCCAGGCCGAGAACAGCAACTGCCGCTGCGGCCGCGGCCCGGACGATCCATTTGCCTCGACGGGTCGCCGCGCGGGGCGCCCCCTCGGCATGGGAACGGGCCATCGCCGACAGCGCCCGCTCTCGTGACGTGTCATTATAGGCAGGCCGCGCTCTATCGAGCAGCTCGGCTATCTTCTCGTCAGTCTTGTCACTCCGCATCTTGCACCAGCCTTTCCCGGGCCTTCTGTCTGGCCCGATGGAGAAGCGAGTGGACGGCTCGCTCGGATCTGCGAACGACGTGGCTGATGTCCTTCACCGAAAGCTCGTCAACGCACTGGAGCACGAGCACTTCCATCTCTGTGTCCGAGAGGAGGCCGGCCAGCTCGCGCACCTGCCGCTGCGCGTCGAGCCTGGCCGCCGCCTCGGCCGCCAGGTCGTGATCGTCCTGGTCTTCGGCGACGGCGTCGATAGACACGACGGCCGCCTGCGGGACGGACTTGCGTCTCTTCCGTCGGCGGATCTCTTCCCGGATCTGCCAGCGGGCGATTCCATAGAGCCAAGCGGCGAGCGTGGCTCGCCGCCCGTCGAACCGGTCGATGTTCCTCACCGCCTTGGCCAGCGTCTGCACGACGATGTCCTCGGCTAGCTGCGTGTCTTCCGGCAGACGAGATGCCGCGAAGCGGTGGAGCCCCGACGCGTAGCGGTCGTGCAGCTCTGTGAAAGCCGCCGCCGATCCCTCCTGCAGCCCGGCAAGCAGCCGGTCTTCGGCGGCTTCCGCCCTTCGCTCCGAGGCCTGTGCCACTTCGCCTTCAGCCATCAGGCGTCTCCCTCATCGGTCCGAGATCCAAGACAGCCGTCCCACAGATAATACTGCGGAGTCAGGCGAAATGTCGCGCTCGGCATCTCCCAGAGCGAATCAGGTTTGGCGCGTGTGAATCCCACTGGTTCGCTGAATCGCGAACAGCAAGGCGGCGACGAGGAGGACGAGGGGTAGAAGGCTGGCGAGGCCGGGCAGGCCGAGGAGGGAGCCGAGGTTGGCGTGCTGGAGGTTGCCGGCGGCGAATTGGGCGAGGGCGTTGGCAAGGGGGTTGCGGAGGTCTTCAGGGAGGAGGGGGGTTGTGACGGTGACGATGGCTGTGAAGGCGATGGAGATGAGGGCGAGGGTCTTGAAGATGAAGGGCGAGCGCTGGGCGGCGGGAGCGAGGGCGATGATGATGAGGGGAAGGGCCGCGATCTGGTAGCGGGGGCCGTAGGCGGAGCCGGTGGTCCAGTTCTCGTAGCCGGAGTGAATGAGGAGGACGGCAAGATAGGAGACGGCGATGGTGAGGGCCTCGGCGCGGAACTTGCGGCGGAGGAGGAAGAGTCCGGGGAGGGCGAGCAGGAGGACGGGGCTGCCGTAGAAGAGCCCGCGCCAGGGGCCGACGGTGAGCTGGTAGAGGGGGTAGAGCTGGGGCAGGTGGAGCCCGAAGAGGCCGGCGGTGTGGCGGGCGCGGAAGGCGGCCTGGGCGTGGTAGACGTGGGGGAAGGTGAGCGGGCTGCCGAAGCTCGACCAGTTGGCGATGAGCTGAAGCGAGAAGATGGCGAGGGCGAGGAGGGCGGGAGGGGCGATGCGGCGCGCAATCGCTCCCGCGCCTGCACCATGCTGGGCCGCGATCGATATGGCGTAAACCCCCAGGATAAGCGCGATGAAAATGCCCATGACATCGGAGATGGCGGCGAAGCCGAGGAGGGCGCCGGCGACGAGGGCGCGGCGGGGGGACCATTCGGCGCGCTGGAGCCAGAGGAGCATGAAGGCGAAGCCGACGGCGACGGCGGCGAGCTGGTGTCCGAAGAGGAGGGTCGAGTAGGGGAAGGCGAGGGTGCCGAGGCCGTAGGTGAGGGCGAGCCAGACGCGGAGCCGCGCAGAGAGGCCGAGGTGGGCGAGGAAGAGATAGAGCGCGCCGCCGAGGAGGGCGGAGGGGAAGGCATTGGTGATGAGGTTGGTGAGGCGGAGGGAGAAGTAGACGGCGCGGCGCTCATCGAGGCCGATGGCGGCGAGGAGGTGGCGGAGCGGGAGGTAGAACGGCACCGCGACGAGGCTGGGGCCGAGGAGCTTGTCGCTGTAGTAGTGGCCCTCGAACTTGGCGGCATCGCCGCCGCCGGGCGGGAGGAAGGGGTAGGCGTCGATGACGAGGGTGCCGCGCTCGGCGAGAGCGTAGATCTGGGCGTGGCGGGATTCGACGTTCCAGTTGCCGCCGAGGTAGAAGAAGTAGGCGTAGCAGAGGAAGAGCGCGACGCCGAGGAGGCGGAGGCGGCGGATCTCGAGGCGGGATTCGGTGTCGGCGGCGTTCTTCTTCATTGCTCCGGTGGACGCGGGGCAGGAGACACGCCGCCAAGGCGCCCAAGGCTCCTGCCCTACATGCTCCGGCGACATATTACGGTGGGGAGCGGGGCGCGTCAAGCAAGCGCAGAGGGCATCGCGGTCCGATATCGAAGAAGCTCAGCACGGGCGGCGGAGCGCGCGGCCGCGGGAGGAGGACCCATGGCAAAGAGAATCGCGGGCTTGCTGTCGGAGCCGAACATCGGGGAGGGGCCGACAGAGCTTCCGTATCCGACGCTGCTGAAGGAGCTGTCGTGCGAAGCGCTTCAGCGGCGGCCGCTCTACGACTACCGGGGAAAGAGCGGGCGGGTGGTGGCGGCGCGGGTGCAGGAGGTGCGGGGCATCGTGCGGCGGTGCCTGCACCTTCCGGCGCGGGCGGTTCCGGGGAAGCCGACACGGGTGGTCGAGCGCAAGCCCGTCGCGTGCGATGGGTTCTCGATCAGGCCGGTGGCGATCGAGCGGGGGCGGGGCTGGTGGATCACGGCCCACCTCTACGTGCCCGAGGAGATCGAGCGGCCGGCGCCGGCGGTGATGCACGTTCACGGGCACTCGTACGAGGGGAAGTCGACGGACTTCTACGCGCGGCGGTGCCGAGGGCTGGCGCGGCGGGGATTCGTCGTGCTGTTCGTGGATTTTCCGGAGGCGGATGAGAGAGAAGGCACCGGGCACGCGCTCTGGTACCCGACGATGGCCAACCTGCCGCTCCAGCGGATCATGGTGGAGGACAACGCGGCGGCGCTCACTTACTTAGCGTCGTTGGCGTTCGTGGACGAGACGCGAATCGGGGCGACGGGAAGCTCGGGCGGGGGGAATCAGACGGTTTTCTTCTCGGCGGTGGACGAACGGGTGGCGGCGGCGGCGCCGACGAACGCGCCGTGCCTGATCGCCGAGCACGCGGCCTCGGGGGCGGGGGCCTACTGCCACTGTGAGGCGGTTCCGGGATTGGTGGCGGCGGGGGTGGAGTACCACGATCTGCTGGCGGCGATGGCGCCGCGGCCGGTGCGGGTGTTCGCGGGGATTCGCGATCCGCTGTTCCCGATCATCGGGGCGCGGAAGGCCGTCGAGGAGGCGTGGTTCGCCTATGCCGCGCTGGGGGCGGGGGAGGCGTGCTCCATCGAGGAGCACTACTGCGTGCACGCGGTGCCGGACGACATGCGAGAGGGAACGTACGATTTCTTCGAGGAGGCGCTGAAGCAGCCGGGCGATGTGCGCGGGTGGGAGGAGGAGGGGGAAGATGTCGATCTGTCCGACCCGAGGCTGAAGGCGCTGCCGAAGCGGCCGGCGAGGTTCCTGTCGGTGTCGGACCTGTTCCGGGCGGAGCTGAGGGGGAAGCGGCTGAAGCGGCCGAGCCCGCTGAGCCTGAACCGGCTGCTGGGCCGGCGGTCGCCGGATGCTGACGCCTGGGGGCTGGCGGCGGCGGCGGGACGGGAGTGGGCGCGGGTGACGCTGGCGCTGCGGGACGGGGGAGTGCTGCCGCTGGCGATTCGGGGATCGGGGACGGGGAAGGTGACCGTGGTCGCGGCGGACGGTGGGAAGGGGGAGGCGTTGAAGCGAGCGGGCGCGAGGCGGGGGCGGCTGGCGGTGTTCGACTGGCGAGGGCAGGGGGAGACGGCGCCGCCGGATGACGAGTGGCAGCAGCGGGCGGCGCACTATCTCTCGTTTTCGGGGAAGAGCTTGCCGGGCGGGCGGGTGAGCGACTTGATTGGGGTCGTGCGATGGCTCGGCCGGCAGGGGTATGAGGTGGAGAAGGTGGTGGCCTATGGGGGGGAGGCGAGCCTGCTGACGCTGCTGGCGGCATCGGTGGAGACGGGCTTCCCGAAGGTGGAGCTAGACGGGATGCTGCGCACGCTGAGAGAGGCGCCGGGGATGGAGGGGCAGGTGCGATACACCGCCTGGGTGCCCGGGCTGGCGCTGGTGACGGACATTCCACAGCTCGTGAAGGGGCTGCGGGATCGGGTCACGGTGAAGAGCTGGCTGAAGCCGGGGGCGGAGAAGCCGCGGGAGGGGTATACGTAGCTCCCATGGTGCCGCGGTCCTCGGGTTCGGTCGGGTGGTGGCAGTTCGAGGCGCTGTCGCGGTTCGATGGGCTGGCGCATGGGGTGACGTCGCGGCGGGGCGGGGTGAGCGAGGGGCCGTACGCGGAGCTGAACGTGGGGCTGCACGTGGGGGATGATCCCGAGCGGGTGATCGAGAACCGGCGGCAGGCGTGTGAGGCGCTGGGGGTGCGGTTCGAGTCGCTCGCTTTCGGGCAGCAGGTGCATGGGAATTCGGTGCATGTGCTGGAGGCGTCGGAGGCGGGGGCGGGGCGAGAGAGCTTCGAGGAGGGTCTCCCCGCGACCGATGGGCTGATCGTACGCGAACCGGGCATCGCCATTGGGGTGTTCGTGGCAGACTGCGTGCCGCTCCTGCTCTACGACTCGGAGAGTCACGTCGCCGCGGCCGTGCATGCGGGCTGGCGAGGGACGGCGGCGGGGATTGCGGGGAAGGCGGTGGGCGTGATGGCGCAGGCGTGTAGGGCGCGGCCGGAGTCGGTCGTGGCGGGGGTCGGTCCGGCCATTGGGCGGTGCTGCTATCAGGTGAGCGAGGAGGTGGCGCGGGCGGTGGCCGTCGCGGAACGGCGGGAAAGGAAGTGGTACGCGGACCTGGCGGAGGCGAACCGGCGGCAGCTGCTGGCGGCGGGGGTGCGGGAGGGGAACATCGAGCTGTCGGGGATCTGCACCGCCTGTCACGCGGACGAGTTCTTCTCGGAGCGGAAGCTGGGCCGGCCGACGGGAAGGTTCGCCGCCTTCGTGGCTTTGAGGTAGGCGAGGATGGATGTTGGTTTCCTGCTAAAGGGCCTCGTAATTGGATTCTCGATTGCGGCGCCGGTGGGGCCGATCAGCCTGCTGTGTATCCGGCGGTCGCTGGGGCACGGGCGGGCGGCGGGGCTGGCGAGCGGGATGGGGGCGGCGACGGCGGACGGCATCTACGGCGCGGTGGCGGCGTTCGGGCTGACGTCGGTCTCGGGGTTTCTGGTGGCGCAGCAGCAGTGGTTCGGGATGGGCGGAGGGGTGGTGCTGGTGGGGCTGGGGGCGCAGATTCTGCTCTCTCGGCCGCCGACGGAGGGGGCGGGTTCGAACCGCGTGACGCTGGCCGGGGCCTACGCCTCGACCTTCGTGCTGACGCTGTCGAACCCGGTGACGATCCTGATGTTTGCGGCGATCTTCGCGGGCTTGGGGATTGCGGCCGCGGCCGACGTGGGATCGGCGGCTTTGCTGACGGCGGGCGTGTTTCTGGGGTCGGCCGTGTGGTGGGTGATCCTGAGCGCGGGCGTGGGCGCCTCCCGATCGCGGTTCACTCCGGGTGCGCTGGTCTGGGTGAACAGGATCGCGGGGGCGGTGATCGCCGGCTTCGGAATCGCCTCCTTCGTCCGCGTGCTGGGCTGACCTCAGCCGGCCTTTTCGAGGGTCTGCTTGTAGGCGGCCGCATCCAAGAGCCGGAGGAACCGACGAACCGCGTGGGAGGTGATGCCTCGATCATCTGGCGCTACATCGGGGACGGCGGCCCGTTGAAGATCTCCTCAAGGGCGTGTATCGCGTCCCGTGACCTTATCACCGATGCAGTGGCGTTCTTCAGCCAGTTCGCCGCGTCTTCATAGTAGTCAGCGTCCTTCCGATACTCCCGGAGTTCATTTAGCCACTCACCCACGCGACGCCAAGAGCGCTCCCCGTGGTGGCAGAACCGCGATATCACAATCTCGTGGAAGGTGTGGTCATCCGGCAGGTCGTCGCCGATCACCTGTTTGAGATAAGCTGCAGCTCTGCCGAGGGCAGCATAGTATGCCCTGCTAGCAGCGCACCGTTGACAGCATTCCACAGACACACCGCTCAGGCTGTCGGGCTCGATGAGCTGTTTCGCTAGTTCCAGGTAGTCCGCCCAGTCAAATGTCATCGGAATTCGACGACGAAGACCAAGTCTCTCCCTGCTCGGGCGATGTGATCCAGCCACCAGTCTTCCGCGAAGCGATCCATGCGAGTGAGTGCCTCGGCGACTGGGAGGTCCGTGATAATGGATACCCGCAGATACCGTTTTTCACCAACATCCGGATCGGCAGTGCTGTCAAGCTGGAATTCGGAAGCTGGGCCGAAGAAGCTTCTCAGGCGGGAGTAGGCGTCTAGCAATGAATCCAGTAGATAGTGCCGTTCGAACGCAAGAGCACCGGCCGCAGAGGCATCCTTCACAGCGTAGTGGCGACAGATCACGGGCCACTTTATCTCCCACTCCTGAGCCGGGCTCCAGAGTCTCCATCCTTGTGAAGCGTCGAACGTCTCCATCGGCACCTGAGTCTCAGATTCCGCGGACGTGCCGGTCACTGGGTCCTCACTTGCGAGACCCCAGACGAATGACCGATCTTCTGGCAGGGCTGTCCTAAACGTCATTTCTCACCCGATTTCATCGAACATCAACCGCAGCTTGTTCGTGATTGCCGCCTCGAAGGCATCCTCCACCCGGGTATGAGCAGATTCAAGCCAGGAGGAGCTCACCTGGTCAACAGGCACTCCGGTGGGCTTCAGAGTGAAGTGGTCCAGGTCCAGAATGAGCGCAACGTCCCCTTCCCTCTCCGGTTGGGTGGTTGCCACCTGCAGTCGCAGTACATCACGGCCCTCGTTGAACGGAAAATCGACTCCAACGATGAACGACGCGTGGTCGTGAGGTAAAGCAGACCCCACAAATGGACGCAACTCCAGGTATTCCTCTAATTCGACTGGCGATTCGGGCAGCTCCACTCGGTTGATATAGCGCAGACCGATCCGGGTAACCATCTTCGCCTTCGCTTCGCGCTGGTAGGCGTTGAATGCGGTCTCGATAAGTGGTCTGAAGTCCTCCCAGCCAGTGTATGGTGCCAAGTGGTTCACACTCATGAAGTGCGGGCCAACTTGCATGAAGACCCTTCCGTCCTCGGCTACGTACCGCACCATGGGCCTCTGGGTAACTTTGTGCTCGGTCCCAGTTGGGGTCGGCACGATCTCGACTCCCAGCTTCTGCACGTCTTGGCGCTTCGGGAATCTCGTCTTTACGTGCGCCCACACAAGGCCGAGCATTGCACTATCCCAGTCGCCCGGCTCGAACCGGAACTCACAGATCGCTTCGACAATCGGCGGTTTGCGATATCTACGGGTCATGTTTTGCCTGGCCTAGCACTGTGAGCAGCTTACCATAATCTACGACTCGTCTGTGATGAATCCCTTCATCGCTGCTCCGTGGACGCGCCAGATGAGTCGGCGTCAATGGGGTAGATGACGGAGGCGGCCGCGGCGGCCGACCCGGATGGGCTGACCTCAGCCGGCCTTTTCGAGGGTCTGCTTGTAGGCGGCCGCATCCAAGAGCTCGGCGCTCTTCCCCGACTCGTCGGGCGTGATGCGAACGATCCAGCCCTCGCCGTAGGGGTCCTGGTTGATCAGCTCCGGCTGCTTGCGGAGCTTCTCGTTGACGGCCGCGATGGAGCCGGCCACGGGAGCGTAGATGTAGGCGACCGCCTTCACGGATTCGAGCGCGCAAATCTCATCGCCGGGGTCGAGATGGCGCCCGATCTCCGGCAGCTCCACGAAGACGATGTCCGTCAGCTCGGACTGGGCGAAGTCGGAGATGCCGACGGTTGCGCCGTCGTCGCCCTGCTTCAGCCACTCGTGGGTGCTCGTGTACTTGAGATCGTCTCGGATGTTCATGGTCTGTTCCTCTTCGCTTGGGTACTCGCCGTGGGCCCGCCGTTATCCCGCGCCTTCGCCGGTGGAGTCCGGCCTCCAGCGCACGTCCAGACTCTTGGCGGCCGCCACCTCGTCGAGACGCCCCACCGGGGCATGGTGGGGAGCGTCGTGCAGCAGGTCGGGCGATTCGCGGGCCTCGCGCTCTATCTGGAGCATGGCGTCGATGAAGGCGTCGAGTGTTTCGATGCTCTCGGTCTCGGTAGGCTCGATCATGAGCGCCTCGGGCACAGTGAGCGGGAAGTACATCGTCGGCGGATGGAAGCCGAGGTCGATGAGGCGCTTGGCAATGTCGAGCGCGCGGACGCCGAGCTCATCCTTCTGGCGCTCGGCCGAGAGCACGAACTCGTGCATGCAGCGGCCCGGGTGGGAGGGCTGGTAGACAGTCGAGAGGCGCTCCTTCAGGTAGTTGGCGGCGAGGACGGCGCTGCCGCTGACGTCCCGCAAGCCGGCGGTGCCGAGGAGGCGCATGTAGACGTAGGCGCGGAGTGCGATGAGCACGCTGCCGGCGAAGGCGTTCATACGCCCGATCGTCTTGGGTCGGTCCTCCTCGAATCGGAACCCCTCCGGTCCCTCGGTGACGAGTGGCACCGGCAGGTAGGGCTCGAGCGTTTCGACGACGCCGACGGGACCGGCGCCCGGCCCGCCGCCGCCGTGGGGCGTGCCGAACGTCTTATGGAGGTTCAGGTGGACGACGTCGAAGCCCATGTCGCCGGGGCGGAAGCGCCCCACCAAGGCGTTGAAGTTCGCCCCATCGTAGTAGACGAGGCCGCCTGCATCGTGGACGATGCGACAGATCTCCTGAATATCGCGCTCGAAAATCCCCAGGGTATTGGGGTTCGTGAGCATGATCCCCGCGAGGTCGTCGCTGACGAGCTTACGCAGGGCGTCGAGATCCACAATACCCTCCTCTGAGGAGGGGCACGTGCGGACCTTGAAGCCGGCGAGGGCGGCGGTGGCGGGGTTGGTGCCGTGGGCGGAGTCGGGAACGATGACGGTCTTCCGGCGGTCGCCGCGGTCGGCGTGGTAGGCGGCGACCAACAGCATGCCGCAGTGCTCTCCCTGGGCGCCGGCCGCCGGCTGAAGGGTGAAGCGGGCCAGGCCGCAGAGATGGGAGAGCATCCGCTCGGTCTCGTACATGACGCGCAGGAGACCTTGAGCTGAGCCGTCGGGTCGGAGCGGGTGGGCGGCGAAGAACTCCGGCCAGGCTGCGATTTGCTCGGCGAGGCGCGCGTTGTGCTTCATCGTGCAGGAGCCGAGTGGATAGAAGCCGACGTCTACCGCCCAGTTCTTCCGGGAGAGGCCGGTGTAGTGGCGGACGACTTCGCCCTCGGTGAGCTCCGGGAGCGCGGGAGGCTTCGCCCGCAGGGCGGCCGCAGGAAGCTGGCTGAGGTCGGGCGGCGGCGCGCCCGGAGGCGTTACATACGTCGTGCATCGCCCGGCGCGGCCCTTCTCGAAAATCGTCTTCGCGCTCACGGAAGGACCTCCTTCATGGCAGCCATCAGACGTTCGACGGCGGCGTCGGTGATAACCTCGGTGGCGCAGAAGAGCATCTGACTGCGCCGCTCCGGCCACCAGCGTCCGAGCGGCAGCCCTGAGATGAGGCCGCGGCTCCAGAGCTCGCGCGCGACGTCTTCGGCGGGCAGAGGCAGGTCGAGCACGAACTCGTTGAAGAAGGGGGCGTCGAAGGCGAGCGAGCATCCCGGCAGGGCGGCGAGCTTCCGCGCAAGCTCGTGTGCGGCGGCAAAGCTCCGCTCGGCCACCGTGCGGAACCCGGCCGGCCCCATCAGGGCGAGATAGACCGTGGCGGCGAGGGCGCAGAGGGCCTGGTTCGAGCAGATGTTGGAGGTGGCGCGCTCGCGACGGATGTGCTGCTCCCGCGCCTGGAGGGTCAGGACATAGCCGCGCCGCCCCGAGGAGTCGCACGAGACGCCGGAGATGCGGCCCGGCATCTGGCGAACGTGCTCCATCCTGGTGGCCAACAGGCCGAGGTAGGGACCGCCGAAGGAGAGGGGTATGCCCAGGGGCTGTCCCTCGGCGACGGCGATGTCCGCGCCCGCTTCGCCCGGGGTGGCGAGCAGCCCCAGGGCGATGGGATAGGCGGCGGCGATGAAGAGCGCAGGGCGATCGGCGAGGAGGGATCCCACCTCCCGCATGGGCTCGATGAGGCCGAAGACATTGGGGTTCTGGATGATAACGGCGGCGGTGTCGTCATCGAGGAGCGCGGCGACGCCGTCCGGGGAGGTCACGCCGTCTCGAGTGGGAATCTGAACGATATCGGCATCGACGTTGGCGGTGTAGGTGTGGAGGACCTGGAGCCAATGTGGATGGAGCGCCTCCGTCACGAGGAGGCGGCGCTTTCGGGTGACGCGCATCGCCATGAGGGCGGCCTCAGCCAGGGCGGAGGCGCCATCGTACATGGAGGCGTTGGCAACCTCCAGGCCGAACAGCTCGCAGACCATGGTCTGGAACTCGTACATCGCCTGAAGGGTGCCCTGGCTGATCTCCGCCTGGTAGGGCGTGTATGCGGTGAAGAACTCCCCGCGGGACAGCAGGTGAGGAATGGCGGCGGGAACGTAGTGCTCGTAGGCGCCGGCGCCCCGAAAGCACGCCGTCCGGTCGGGGCGCCCGTTGAGCCGGGCGATCTCCCAAAGCTCATGGGAGAGCTCGGACTCGCTGGCGGCGGGGATGTCGGGGACCTCACCGGGCGGCAGGGCAGCGCGGACTTCTTCGAAGAGCTGGTCCACGTTCGAGAGGCCGAGGGAGCGCAGCATCCGGGCCCTGTCTTGTTCCGTATGTGGCACGAAGCTCATCTTGCTCCTCCCTCCGGCAAAGAGCAAGGGAGGGATCGGTTTCGCGAACCCTCCCTATCCTCGACCCGAGAGGCACCCCACCTTCGGCCATGCGGCTGCGGGAACGCTCTCCCGCCGGCGCACGCGCCATTGGGTTGTCATCTGCGCGGGGACTATACCGCGGGCGGCGAGGGAGTGTCAACCCCGGGAGCGCTGCCGGCCCTCGAGGCGGGGGCAAGCCGCTCGAGGGTGTCCTGGAGGAGCTGGCCCATCCGCTTCAGGTCGTAGTGGGCCTCGAGCAGCTTCTTGGTTGCATCGGCGTGCCAGCTCAGGAGCTTGAGCATGATGGCGATGCCCAGCAGGCAGAGGACGACGACGCCCGGATCGGCGAAAGCCGCTCCCAGGCCGGCGCCGAGGCCGATGATGATGACCAGCGCCAGCGCCACCGCAAGGGCGCTGGCGAAGATGCTTAGGGCGCCGAAGTAGCGAATGCTCCGCCGAAGCGCGTCGCGATCCGCGGGCGACCGCCCGGCGAAGAAGACGGTGGCGACGGCGGCGCCGCCCAAGAGCCCCAGGACAAGCGCCGGCAGGACTCGCTCGGGCAGGGGCGGCACGTAGTCAGCGGCGGGCGGCGGCGCGGCGGGATGGCCATGGGCCACCCATTCTCCGTCGGCGCTCCGAATCCAGGTGTCCTCCGGCCCTCGCACGAGAACGAGAGCGACCGCAAGCGCCCAGACGATGAGCAGCACCCAGCGCGCGACGTTCCAGGCTTTCATGGTTCCCTCTTCTCCTTCCCCGGATCGACCTTCTTGGACTCGAGCCACGCATCGACGTCTCGCTTATCGAACTTGATGTTGCGGGCGGTGAGCCGGACGTACCGCGGGCAGTCGCCCGACTGGATGTAGCGATAGATGGTGCGCTTGCTCTCGCCCAGGTACTCGGCCAGCTCTTCCACCGACATGAGGTACATGGTCGAGACCCTCCCGTTCGATGTCATTAAGGCCTTTTGGACCCTTTTCTGTGACAATTATACCATTAAAGGCCATATTGTCAAGTTCCCTGGGGGACAGGTGGCTGTGATTTGCTTGATATTCGCATCGGCGTATGCTACCCTTCCGGGCGCGGGCGGCTGATGCCGCCTGCATTCGCTTGTCATGGGTGAGAATGAAGGAGGGCGTATGTATCCAGCACTGAGTCCGGGGATGATCGGGGTGCAACTGCCGTTCGACGAGTGTGTCAAGCTGGCGGCGGAGGCCGGCTTCAAGGGCATAGCAGTGGACATGGCGGCGGCGACGGCAGACCCGAGCGGCGTGCGCCAACTGCTGGAGGGGAATAAACTGGCGCCGGCCGCGTGGGGGCTTCCGGTGGACTTCCGGAAGGACGATCAGACCTTTCAGGCGGGGCTGGCGAGCTTGCCGGGGATGGCCAAGGTGGCGAGGCAGATCGGGGCCATCCGGTGCTCGACCTGGATTCTCCCGTTTTCCGACACGCTGAAATTCGAGGAGAATTTCGAGCTGCACAAGACCCGGCTCCGGGCATGTGCGGAGGTGCTGGCGGATTGCGACTGCCGGCTCGGACTGGAGTTCGTCGGCCCCCGGACCTTGAGAGAGAACCACGCTCACGAGTTCCTCTGCGATCAGGAAGGGATGCTGGGTCTGTGCGAAGCGATCGGGACGGGGAACGTCGGGCTCCTGTTCGATTGCTTCCACTGGTATACCTCGCACGGCACGAAGGACGACATCCACAAGCTCAGCGATGCACTCGTCGTGGACGTGCACATCAACGACGCGGTGGAGGGGCGGGGTCCTGATGAGCAGATCGACGGCGAGCGACGGCTCCCCGGGGAAACCGGCGTGATCGACCTGAAGGTGTTTCTCCGAGGGCTCAAAGAGATCGGCTATACGGGGCCCGTGACTCCCGAACCTTTCAGCGAGAAGCTGCGAGAGATGGCGCCTCAGGACGCCATCCGTGCAACGGCCGAAGCCGTGATGCGAGTGTGGGCAGACGCCGGCATCTGACCGGCTCGCACAGCCCCGCCGGAGGCGCGTACTGCGGTGCGTCAGGCGTGCTCCGCGAGCAGTTCGGTTACACGCAGCCCGAGGTGGTCGTCGACGATAACGATCTCGCCGCGGGCGAAGGGTCGGCCGTTGACCACGAGGTCCGCCGGCTCACCCGTCATCCGGTCCAGACGCACGACCGAGCCGGGTGCGAGCCGGGCGAGGTCTCGGAGCCGCAGTTCCGCTCGTCCGAGCTCCACGGCGGCATTGACCTCGATCCCCCCCAGGCGCGAGAGAGAGTCTCCGCAAGCACTGGTCGTGGGCGGCCCCGAAGCGCCGCCATCACTCTCCCGGCGTGCTGTCGGAAGCTGCTGGGTCATCCGCTTCCTCCTCTGCTGTAACATCGCCCAGGATCTCCACGGCCCGCTGACCGTCTATGTCTCGGAGTGTGCCGGCGAGACGGCATCCCTCGCCACCCACGAGCTCGACCTGGGTGTCTGAGCCGGGCTTCAGGAGCAGGACGTCTCCGACGGCTAGATCGCCCAGGGCGCTCACTGGCAGCCTCAGCGCCGCGAGTTCCGCCTGGCACTCCACAGCGAGGTTTTCAGGCAGCGCGAGGTGCTGGGGGGCACTGGTTGGAGGGGCCTTCGCGGCACTGCGCGGCACGCGTTCCAGACGCGCCAGGTCGAACTTCCGGACGCGGCCGGCACGGGCGGCGGCACGATCGGCCGGGGGCGCGGTCGCGGGCTTCCCGAGAGGCGGTAGAGAGAGGTCGTCGTCGGGGGCCGATGCTGCCGGCGGTTGGGCGACGGCCCGCCGGAACTCCTCCAGCACGCGGTGGCGGGTGGCGCCGTCTATGTCCGCCAGCCGGGAGAGATGTTCGGAAAGCCGGGCGGTCTCCTCCGGCTCGAGGCCGGAGAGCAGGGCGGCCGACTGATCGGAGCCCAGCGCGAGCAGTACGAGGGCCGCCTTATCCGCGCCGCCGAGAACAGCAGAGATCTGATTGGACATCCCCATCCCCTGGTCGCATCGGGCCGAAGCCGGCCCGCATGTACCCCACCAGGCCGTAGCATTCCACAGATTCGAGGAGTTTTGAGATCGTTCGAGGAGATTGGAGGGCGCGTCAGGGGGGCGGCGGCTGAACCTTCCCCGTCTGGCGAGCGTCGTAGCCGCCGAGGCCGGTGAGCTCGGAGCGGAAGCGATCGCTCTGGAGGGCGTTCCGAAGTGCCTGCCCCATCGGGGAGGACCACACCTCGGGTCTGACGGCGAGATCGTAGCGCTCCATGGCGAGGGGGACGAAATCCATGTTCCGGGCGCGGGCGGCGGCGAGGATGCCGAGCCCGACGTCGGCGGCGCCGGTCTCCACCATGGAGGCGACGGCGAGGTGGGTGAAGACCTCTCGCCGGTAGCCGTCGACCTGTCCGGGGTCGATTCCAAGCCGATTCAGCTCGGAGTCGAGGAGGACCCGCGTGCCGGCGCCGGCCTGGCGGTTGATGAGCATGAGATCGGGGCGGGCGAGGTCCTGCCAGGAGCGGAGGCCCTTGGGGTTGCCGGGGGGGACGATGAAGCCCTGCTGCCGGTGGGCGAGGGTGATGAGGACGATCTCCTCGTCCTCGAAGAGCCGGCGGACGTAGGACCAGTTGTACTCGCCGGTGTCCGGGTCGAGGAGGTGGGTCCCGGCCATGTGGCAGAAGCCGTCGCGAAGGGCGGCGAGCCCGGCGAGGCTTCCGACATGAGTTGAGGCGACGGTGAGTTCGGGATCGCCCGAGCGGATCTCGCTGGCGAGCAGGTCGAGGGCCACGTCGTGGCTGCCGGTGATGAGGAGGGTGCTGCGGATCTCGTGCTCGGGGCGGAGCAGCTCGCACTCGACCTCCGCGCGCTTCGGGAATCCCTCGCTCAGGGCGGGGACGATCAAGAGACCGTCGGCGCGGGCAAGCGTGCCGACGAGGCCGGCGCCGCGTGCGGTGGGCACGGCGACGAGGCGGCCGCCCACCTCTCCCATGTGGACTCGCAGGTACTCCTCGCTGCCGGGGTTGGAGGCAACCTTGCGGCTGAGGAGGGCTTTGGCGCGCGCCCGCCGGGGGGTCGGAAGGCCGAGCATGCGGCAGACGGTGGGGACGACGAACAGCTCGCAGCAGAGCATGGCCGAGACGGGATAGCCGGGGAGGGCGATCACCGGCTTTCCGCCGACGGTTCCGAGGGCGACCGGCTTCCCCGGGCGAATGGCGACGCCGTGCACGAGCAGCTCGCCGGCGGAGCGGATGGCCTTGGCGGTGAAGTCGCGGGCGCCGGCGGAGGCGCCGGCGAGGGTGAGCACCAGGTCGAAGTCGCGGCAGGCGCTCTCGATCGCGTCGCGAAGAACTTCCGGATCATCTCCAACGGTAGGTCGCCGAGTCACGTCGGCGCCGACCTCGGCGAGGCGGGCGGCGAGCATGGGGGAGTTGAAGTCGGGTATCTGGCCGGGCTCGATCGCCTCTCCCGGGGCGACGATCTCGCCGCCCGTGGGGATGATGGCGACCCGCGGGGGCCGCACGACCTCGACCTCGACAACGCCCGCCGCCAGGAGCGCGCCCACGTCGGTGGGGCGAAGGCGCTGCCGGGCGGGGACGACGATGTCGGTGGCGACGACGTCCTCGCCGATGACGCGGGTGTGCTGCCAGGGCGAGGCGGCGGCGACGATCTCGAGCACGCCTCTCTCGACTTCGACGACATCTTCGATCATGATGACGGCGTCGGTCTCCTCGGGAAGGGGCTCGCCGGTGTTGACGTAGATCGCTTCCGGACCGAGGCGGAGCTGCCTTGGCGAGGTTTGCGAGGCGCCGGCGGTGTCGGCGGCGCGCACGGCGATGCCGTCCATGGCGGCGGCGTGGTAGTGGGGCGAGGAGATGGCGGCGAAGACCGGGCCTGCGGTCACGCGGCCGAGAGCGTCTTCGGTCCGGACGATCTCGGAATCGAGGGCCGCGCGCAGGCGGAGGCGCTCGCAGGCATCGCGCCAGATGGCGCGCGCCTCCTCCAAGGGAATGCTGCTGAGGTAGATCTCGCGGCGGCCGCGGCGCTTCGTTTCCGGCTGGTCGGTCACTCGAACGGCTCCACTTCCACCTCGTCGCCCGCGTAGAGCCCTTCGGCCACGGCCGCGATGCGAACGAGCCCGTCGGCGCGAACGAGTGTCGAGATAAGGGCTGAAGGCCCGAGAAGCGGTGTCGCTTCCCAGGCTCCATCGCGCTGCTCCAGGCGAACCGGGAGGAACTCCTCCCGCCCGGCCTGGGAGGCGAAGTTTCGGGTCATGCGCGCTTTTGCCGGCGCCGGTGGGTGGCGGCGATCTCCGCAGGCGAGCTGCACCAACGGGGCGACCAGCTCGCGGAAGATGATGAGGCAGGAGGTCGGGTGGCCCGGCATGCCGAAGACCGGCACGCCGTCGACGAGCCCGATCACGACCGGCTTGCCGGGTTTGACCGCGAGCCCGTGGACGAGGACGCCGGGCTTGCCCAGGGCGTCGATGAGCTCGTGGATCACGTCTTCGACGCCGACGGAGGTGCCGCCCGACACGAGCAGCAGGTCGGCCTCGGTGAGACCGCGGCGCATGACATTGGCGATCAGCGCGGGATCGTCGCTGACGAGCCCGAGGTCCACGGGCTCGCCGCCGAGGGCGCGGACCGCCGCCCGAAGGGCGGGGCCGTTCATGTCGCGGATCTGGCCGGGGGCGACGTCTTCGGTGTGCGGCACCAGCTCGGAGCCGGTGGACAGAACCGCGACGCGGGGCCGCCTCACGACCACCGTTGCCCTCCCGATTCCGGCGAGGGCGGAGATATCTTGTGCGCGGAGGCGATGTCCGGCCGACAGAATCACGTCTCCTTCGCGGGCGTCGTCGCCGCGGCGTACCACGTTCTCGCCGGGCGCGACGGGGCGGAGGATCTCGACGCTGTCGTCGCCCCAGGGCTGGGTGTGCTCCACCATGACCACAGCGTCGGCGCCCTCGGGCAGCATGCCGCCGGTGGGGATGGCGGCGCACTGCTGGTGGGAGAGCGCGAACCCTGAATCCTCCCCCATCCGCACCTCCCCGGCGATCTTCAGATAGGCCGGCAGCCCTTCGGAGGCTCCGAAAGTGTCCTCGGCGCGCACGGCGTAGCCGTCCATGATGGCGCGGTCGAAAGGCGGAAGGTCGGCCGGACAGACGACATCCTCGTCGAGCACGCAGCCGACGGCTTCCGCCATCGGCGTCTGGCGGCCGCCGAAACGGCCTTCCAGAATGCGCTCGGGGAGGGCATCCCAGAGGATGCGGCGGGCCTCGTCGAGGGTCTTGAGGTGGCGGAGTTCGTGGGGCATGACGAGACGGAGGTTCGGCAAGAGGAGGGGGGCGTCCTCGTCAGTTTCACTAACCTTCTGTGAGCGGGTTCTGGATTGCCTCCTCCGCTAGCTCCTGCCGCGCATCGAGCTTCGCGGTTTCCTCGGCCAGGCGTGCCGGCCTGCCGTCCGGTCGCGGTATGAGGATTGCCGCCATCGGTCCTCTGTTGTGGAACGCCGCGACCGTCTCCATCTCGGCCGGGGTACACCCGAGAAACACCTTGGCCTCTATATCGCGCTTGTGCAGGTCGATGGTGACCACTATGCCGGTCACATCCCGCCCATCCATAGTGCCCACCCAGCAGTCAACCTCCGCGCCGTCGCCGGATTGGGTGCCCTGCAGATAGCCGTAGTCAAGAGGGTACACGAGATCGGGATAGCGCGGGTGACAGCTTCCAGCGGGGCGGTCCACTGTAATCTCGCAGGTGGAAACGAGAGTGTCGAGCGTGGTCCAGAAGCGTGGATCCTTCATGCCGTCCCCTCAACGTAGTGCGGCACAACGGGTCTCGAGAGTCAGACGAGAAACAACTGGTGGAGCCAGGGGGATTCGAACCCCCGATTCGTCCGTGCGAGGGACGCGTCTTCCCACTTGACCATGGCCCCACACGCTGTGCTGCCCGCTGGAGAGGCGGGCACGTGCGGCTGTCCGAGTAGTTGAATGCTACCAGAAGTGAGTTCCGAGCGTCAAGGTTAGGAGGGGCGCAGCGTCGCGCCGAATCAGGTAAGGCTCTCCCTCCGCCGCGGTTTGATGGGTTTGGCGGGTGGAGCGGGCTTGGTGGTGCGGAGGAGTTCGATCTGCGAGCCCGTCTCCGTCTCTCGGACGGTGACCATCCGCGTTTCGCCATTGCCGGCGACGGCCAGCACGTGGCGCCTTCCCGACTTGTCCTCGATCGCCTCGGGCTGCGGCTTTCCGGGCAGCTCGGCGGCGTAGTACTCGGTCACCTTCTGCCACGAGTCGGGAGTGGCGAGCACGGCCGACGCATACTGAGACACCGGCTTTCCGTCCTTAGTGGTGACGGTGTAAGCGAAGGTGCCTTCGAGCGCGGCTTCGGGGTAGAACGGCATCATGAGGTCATCGGCGGAGGCGGTTTCGGAATACGTGACGAGGACGGGGACACCATCGAGGGTCATCTCCTCCTGACGGGAGGAGAGGTAGGGCGCGGCGACGGCGAAGTAGAGCGCGCCGACCGTCAGACAGAACACGGCCGCGATGAGGAATGCGCGCGTGTGGAACCGATTGAGGGGTCCCATCCTCATCCTCCTCCCTCTTAGAGCGTCTATCAAGACCGCTTGCGTTCCGCAATCAGAACCGCCCACGTCCCACCAGAGGCCGGGGCCGGCGGTTTTGATAGCGGTGCTCAGTACGACAGACCTAGTCGAGATAATCGCGCAGCTTCCTGCTGCGGCTCGGGTGCTTGAGCTTCTTCAGCGCCTTCGCCTCGATCTGGCGGATGCGCTCGCGAGTGACCTTGAAGACGTGCCCCACTTCTTCGAGGGTCCTTTGGTAGCCGTCGTCGAGGCCGAACCGCAGCTTGAGCACGTCTCGCTCGCGCTCGGTCAAGGTGTCGAGCACGCCCTCGAGCTGCTCTCGCAGCACGAGGGTCGAGGCTGCATCGGCGGGGGAGACTGCGTCTTGATCCTCGATGAAGTCACCAAGGTGGGAGTTCTCCTCTTCGCCGATGGGCGTCTCCAGGGAGAGGGGCTCCGGGGCGATGCGGAAGATCTCCGTGACCCGCTGGACGGCCTTCTGCCGATCCTCCGGGGTCTCGAAGGGGCCCTCCATCTCCTCGGCAATCTCTTCCCAGGTTGGCTCCCTGCCGAGCAGTTGGTGAAGCTGGCGAGAGACCTTGACGAGCTTGTTGATGGTTTCGACCATGTGGACCGGGATGCGAATGGTCCGCCCCTGGTCGGCTATGGCGCGGGTGATCGCCTGCCTGATCCACCATGTGGCATAGGTGGAGAACTTGAACTTCTTCCGGTAGTCGAACTTCTCCACCGCGCGGATGAGCCCGATGTTGCCCTCCTGAATCAGGTCGAGGAAGGACATGCCGCGCCCGCTGTATTTCTTCGCGATGCTCACGACGAGCCGGAGGTTGGCCTCGGTGAGCCTCTGCTTGGCGGCACGTCCCTCGGTGAGCACCTCGTGCGCCCAATCGAGGGTCTGCCTGACCTTCTCCACTGACGTGCCCGCGGTCTTTGCGATCGCGGCCAGGGTGGGCTCGTGAGGTGGGTCGCCGACTCGACGCTGTGCGACGGTCAGGACGCGAAGCCGCCGGGCGAGCTCCGCCGACGCAATCTCCAGTATCCCGGGCGCGTCGTAGCGGCTGACGGCATCTTCGTCTTCCGGCGGGGGTGCTTCTTCCTCGCTGCGCGCCTCCGCCCTGAACTGCTCCCAGATGTTGCGGAAGAATAGGTCCCGGTTGACGCGCCGCAACTGAAGCCGCCGCCGGAACTTCCGGTAATCCTCGCCGCGCTGGCGGGATTCGGTGAGCGCGCGCTGGAGCTCCGCCTTGCCCACGCGCCGGCCCTCTTCTTCAGGGGCGGCGTAATCTCGGAGCAATAGCATCTGCTTGGTCTTCAGATCCTCGAGGCAGTGCTGCAGGTACGACTGGACCTGCTCGTGCACGCGCGCGGGAGTGAGATCGTCTTCGGTCATGCCCCGTGAGAGCAGTCGCTTGATAACGTGGTCGATGATCCCGATTTCGGTCTTCAGGTCGGCATCTGAGAAGCTTTCGATCGCGCGCACGACCTCCGGGAACTTCGGCTCCCGGTCCAGGACTTCCACGCTGTGTTGCCACACGGCCTGAAGCTTCGTCAGGATGGTGGCGCGCTCGAGCTGCTTGGCCAGCTCGACCTCTTCCTCGGGGGTCAGAAGCTGGACGCGACCGATCTCGCGCAGGTACATACGAACCGAGTCGTCCGGGGGGATGCCCTCGACGGTTGGCAGCTCCTCGGGGGCGTAGGCCACGGCCGTACGCGAGGTGCTCCGGCGCTCCGATGAGGACGGCCGGGATCGGCCCGAATCGTCGGACTTCTCGACCACCTTGATCCCCTCGTCCCCCACCATCTGGAGGATGTCGTCGAGACGGTCGGGATCGACCTGGTCCTCGTTCAGGGTATCGTTGATGTCCTCGTACGTCAGGACGTTCCCCTGCTTCCTCCCCTGTTCGAGGAGCTTCTGGACCTCTTCTGATTGCTTTAGATCACGACGCTGCGCCATTCTTCTCCACCACGTATTCGGCTTCGACACACCCCTCTGTCGCGCCTGCTTCTCCTTGCACGCGACGGGCAAATCCTGGGCGACCGGGCCGCCAAGGGGCGCGACGCGGGCTATCCCTTGCCGACGATGCGCTCGCCGGCGAGCGCGGAGCGCTGGCGAGCGACCTCGGAGAGCTCCCGGCGTATGGACTCCTGCGAATCCTGGGAGTCGGCGGCGGCCAACTGCTCCTGAAGCTGGCGGCGGCGCCGCTGGAGGCGCGCCTCGACGAGCCGGCGAACGGCGCTGGTGAGGAACTCCTCCACCCGCTCGTTGGGCACCTCCTCGAGGGCGACTTGGGCCAGCAGCCCGCGGGCTTCGGGATCCACCTCGGCCAGCACGGCCTTCGGCGTCACCGGCTCATTTCGCTGGACCAACCCCGCGATGACGTCGAAGACATCCTGCTGGTGCGGGTCGGGGAAGTCGCCTCTCTGGAGCATGCCCACATGGCGGGCGGCCATCTCGCCATGCTCCAGGAAGGCGGCCAATAGAGAGGTCGATACTCTCCCGGCGAGGGGGCGGGCGGGCCTCTGCCTCTCGGCGGGGCCCTGGCCCGGGGGCGTGTCTTCGGTGCGACGGGTCGGGCCGCCTCTCCGCGCGGTCTGCCGAGACAGCTCTTCCCGGACGGCGGATTCCATGGATCGCAAGTGACTGGGGGAATCCCCCGCGGCCTTTTGCGCCAGCCAGGTCACGTAGTACTCCCGTTCTACACCCGCGGGCACCTTCGCCAGGACCGATACCGCCTGGCGGACGACCTCCATCTTCTCCCGCCGGCCTTCGCCTTCGGCGCGGGCGAGGATTCGGCTCAGCTCCCACTCCAGCATGGGGGCGGCCGCCTCCACGAGCTGGAGGAAGGCCTCCCGCCCGCGGTCGCGGATGACGTTGTCGGGGTCCATGCCCTCCGGCATGGTGACAACGCGGACGTCGAGCCCCGCGCGCTGGAACAGCTCTCGACCGCGCAATGCCGCCGCCAGCCCGGCGGAGTCGGAGTCGAAGGCAAGGACGAGGCGTTCCGTGCGTCGGCGCAGCAGCTCCACGTGGTCGCCCGTCAGGGCGGTGCCCATGGTGGCGATGGTTTCGGGCAGCCCCGCCTCGTGGCAGGCGATGGCGTCGAGGTAGCCCTCCACGACGATCGCCCGGCCGGCATCGGCCATGGCGCGGCGGGCGCGGTCGAAGGCCCAGAGGGTCTGGCCCTTCCGGAAGAGGGGCGTCTCGGGTGAGTTCAGATACTTGGGCTGCTGGTCATCGGCGAGGGCGCGGCCGCCGAAGGCGATGGTGCCGCCGGTGGCGTCGCGGATGGGGAAGATGACGCGGTTCCTGAACCGGTCGTAGAAGCCGCCGCCGTCCCGCGGGACCGCCAGCCCCGCCCGGGAGAGCTCTTTGCCGGAGAATCCTCCCTTGCTGAGGGCGTTGAGGAGGCCGTCCCAGGCATCGGGCGCATAGCCGAGCAGGAAGCCGTCGATGGAGTCGTCGGAGACCCCGCGACGGCGCAGGTACTTCAGGGCGGCCCTCTGCGGCTCCGTCTTGAGGCTGCCGTGGAAGAAGCGGGCGGCCTGCTCGTGAAGCGACAGGAAGCGCTCTCTGGCGCGGGTGCGGGCGGCGTCGGCGGGGGTTCTGGGGGGGAGTCCCAGGCGGTTAGCGAGCAGCTCCACCGCCTCCTGGAACGTGACTTTCTCGATCATCTCGACGAAACGGAAGAGATCGCCGCCGGCCTTGCAGCCGAAGCAGTGCCAGAGCCCCTTTTCGGGGTCAACAGTGAACGAAGGGGTTCGCTCCTGGTGGAAGGGGCAGAGCCCCGAGAGGCGACGCCCGGCCTTGCGGAGGCGCACATGCGGGGAGACGATATCGACGATATCGGCTCTGCGGCGAATTTCCTCGAGATCCCAACCACCCCCGGACACGGCGTTCACCTCTTGTGCGTCAATTCGGCTGCGAGCCCCTTCTCACCTGCGTCGCCTTCCCGATACAAGACTTGGGCCTCGAGCTGGGTATCATAGAATGGGAGCGGGGGCACGCCGATTGATAGCGGAGCGGTATCGGCAACATCAGCGCCCTCGTCACAGCGCCCCTGTTTCCCTTACACCACGCGCGCATCCCCTCTCAAGCGCACCCTTCTCCTCCCCTCACGCTTGCAGCTTTCGCACCCGCCTCAGATTGCGGCGGTCGTCGCCGGGGCGATCGATGGGCGTCTCCAGGATGGCGCACCGATGGCGCAGCTCTCGCCGGCGAAGGAGAGCGCGGAAGCCGGCATCCCCGATGGTGCCGAGGCCGATGTGCTCGTGATGGTCGACGTGGGAGCCGGCGGGGGCGCGGCAGTCGTTGAAGTGGAGGAGGCGAAGTCGGGAGAGGCCCGCGATGGAGTCGAACTGGCGGAGTGCCCGGCCGACGCGGCGAGGGCCGTCGAGTCGGTAGCCGTCGGCGTGGGCGTGGCAGGTGTCGAGGCAGACGCCGACCCGGTCGTCCCCGTCGAGGAGATCGAAGAGATCTGTGAAATCGCTCCATTCTCCGCCCATCTCGGTTCCTCGGCCGGCGGAGTTCTCGAGCAGGAGATCGACCCCATCGGGCGCGCCGGCCAGGAGAGAGCGCAGACTGGAGGCGAGGCGGCGGAGGCCGCGGGGCGTGCCGGCTCCCATGTGGTGGCCGAAGTGGAATACGACATAGCGCCCGCCCAAGAGTGCGGCCCGTTTCATGTCGTCGGCGACGCTCCGAAGCGAGCGTTCCCGCAGCGACCGGTCGGGGGAGGCGAGGTTCACGAGGTAGCAGGAGTGGACGACGAGCGGGGCGATGTCGCGGGTTGCGAGGATGTCGCGGAAGGCGGCGGTTTCCCGGTCGGCGTACCGGCGGGCTCGCCATCCGCGGGAGTTCCGGGCGAATATCTGGAGGCATTCGCAGCCGAGCGAACGCGCCCGCTTGGCGGCCTTCACAAGGCCGCCGCCCACTGGAACGTGGATGCCGACCCGCACGGATCAACGCCTCTCGGGGTTCACCACGCGCCCCCGAGCCGGTCGAGTATCTCCTGGGCACTGGGGCTGTGGACGCCGACGAAGCGGGAGACGACGCCGCCGGCGGCGTTGGCGATCTGGGCCGCCTCGATGGCGCTGGCGCCCGCGGCGAGGGCGAGTGCGGAGGTGGCGCTGACCGCGTCGCCGCAGCCGGTGCCGTCACCGACATCGCCCGAGCCGGTCGCGGCCGGCACCTCGGCGACGTGGTCGTCCGGCCCGAAGACGGCGATGCCCCTGTCGCCCCGGGTGATGAAGACCGCGTCGGCGTCGAGCCGTTCTCGCAGCGCCCGGCCGGCGGCGGCGACGGCCGGGGGCAGGGAGCGGGTGGGGGGGTGGGGGGCGCCGGCGTTGGTGGCGGGGCCCGCTGCCTGGAGTGCCTCGGATTCGTTGGGGCTCACGAGCGCGGCGCCGCGGAAGAGGTCGATGTTGGCGGGCTTGGGGTCGGCACAGAAGGGGATCTCGGCGGCACGCGCGGCGGCGATGAGCGAGGCCGGCAGGGAGGCCTCGGAGACGACGCCCTTGGCGTAGTCGGAGACGAGGACGACGTCCGCCTGGTCGAGCCCGGCGCGGATGGCGTCTTGCAGTCGTCCGGAGATGTCGGAGGCGAGCGGCTCATCGGACTCGGTGTCGATGCGAAGGAGCTGCTGGCGCCCGGCGAGGATGCGGAGCTTGTGGGTGGTGGGGCGGGAGGGATCGGCGAGGAGGCGCGAGACGTCGGCGCCCCTCGCCTCCAGGTCGGCACGCAGGCGCCGTCCGAAATCGTCATCTCCCGTGACGCCGACGACGCGCACGGAGGCGCCGAGGGCGAGAAGGATGGCGGCAACGTTCCCCGCGCCGCCGGGCTTGTCGGCGCGGGCGTCCGGCGTGAGGGGCATGGTGACGACCGGAATGGGGGCCTCGGGCGAGATGCGGCTGACGTTGCCGAAGACCCATTCGTCCATCATGAGATCGCCGACCAGGAGCACGCGGCGGCCCGCCGTTTTCTGAAGCAGCTCTCTCGCCCGGTCTCCCCTCATGTCGTCTGCCTCACATGCGCCCCGATGCCATCCACGCCGATGCGCGGGCACAGATCGAGCAGGGGGCAGATCTCGCACCGCGGCCGCCTGGCGGCGCATGTCTCGCGCCCGTGTCGAACGAGGCCGAGGTGGAGCGCGAGCATATCGGCGGCGTCCCATGCGGCCTTGCGGCTGGGACCGCTGGAGTCGAGCATTGCCTCGAAGATGTCGTGGGCCTGCTCCATCGTCGTCTTGGGCGGGAGCAGCCCCAGCCGTTTGGAGACGCGCAGCACGTGTGTATCCACAGGAAAAGCCGCCCTGCCCAGAGAGAAGAGGAGCACGCAGGCGGCGGTCTTCGGGCCCACGCCCGGGAGCGCGGTCAGGTACTCCCGCGCCGCCGGCACCGATGTTCGCTTGAGAAACGACAGATCGAGCTTGCCCCGATCGCGCGCGATCTCCCGCAGAATCTGCTTGATGCGCCGGGACTTGATGTCGCCCAGTCCGCCCGATCGGATGGCGCCGGCGATCTGGCTCGGCCGCGCGGCCAGCGCGCTCTCCCACTTCGGGAATCGTTCCTTCAGCCGATCGAAGGCGCGGTGGGAGTTCACGTCGGTGGTGTTCTGCGAGAGGACGGTGCCGATGAGGCTGTCGAGCGGGTCCCCGCCGCGGCCGTGTGACGGCCGGCCGTAGGTGCGGTCGAGCTGGCGCAGGATGAGGGGCAGCCGCTCCCGCCGCGAACTCGTCGCGAGCGCACCTGCGCCGCGTTGGGTCCGGCTCCTGCGACTAGCGGACGATCGACTGGTCACGCTCGCGGCCCACGAGGACGTGAGTGACCGGCGCCCCGACCAGATCTCCGATGCGATCCACGTAACGCTGGGCATTGTCGGGGAGGTCGGAGAAACTCGTCACCTTAGAGGTGTCGCTCGTCCAGCCCGGCAGCGTCTCGTAGATCGGCTCGCACCCGGCCAGCCTGGCGATGTCGTTGGGGAACGAGGGGACGTCCTTGCCGTCGCAGCGATAGGCGACGCAAACAGGTATCTCGTCGAACTGGTCGAGGACGTCGAGGTGGGTGATGGCGAGGGCGTCGATGCCGTTGAGCCGCACCGACTTCCGCACGACCATGGCATCGAACCAGCCGATGCGCCGCGCCCGCCCGGTGGTGCTGCCGAACTCGCCGCCCGGCTCCCGCATCTTCTGGGCGAGGCTCTCCTCCGTCTCCGTCGGGAATGGGCCGGCGCCAACGCGCGTCGTGTAGGCCTTCGCCGCGCCGACGATGTGATCGATGAGCTTCGGCGAGATGCCGGCGCCGGCGGCGACCTCGCCGGAGAGGGGGTTGGAGCTGGTGACGTAGGGATAGGTCCCCCAGTCGATGTCCAGCAGCGTGCCGTGCGCGCCCTCGAACAGAACGCGCTGGCCGGAATCGAGAGCCTCCTGGACGACCAGCGACGTGTCGCAGATCGCCTCGCCGAAGTGGTCGTGCAGCGTCACGAGGTCGTGGTAGAGTCGGTCCGGGTCGACGGAGGGCGACCCGTATATCTTCTTGAGGAGCAGGTTCTTGTACTTGACCGCGTCGTGGAGCCTGTCTGTCAGCGTCTGTCGATCCGTCAGGTCGCCGACCCGGAGCCCTCGCCGCGCCGCCTTGTCCTCGTAGGCGGGGCCGATGCCGCGCCCGGTCGTGCCGATGGCGCGCTTTCCGCGGCGCTTTTCCTCTTGCTCCTCGATGAGCTTGTGGTAGGGCAGGATGAGGTGGGCGTTCTCGCTGATGCGGAGGTTGCCGCGGACGGGAATGCCCCGGGACTCGAGCTCGCCCTCCTCCTCCAGCAGGACATCGAGGTCGATGACCATGCCCGCGCCGAGCACGCAGGGCTTGCCCCGGAGGACACCCGTGGGGATGAGGTGGACGGCGAACTTTTGGTCACCGATCCATACCGTATGACCTGCGTTGTTCCCGCCCTGATAGCGGACGACCAGGTCGGAATCCGCCGCCAGCAGATCGACGACGCGGCCCTTGCCCTCATCGCCCCACTGGCTGCCTACAACAACGGTTGCTGGCACGTCTGGCCTCCCCTGGAGAGCGCCTCCCGCACTCTCGGCTCTAGTGTCAGCCGCCCCGCGGCCACCCCCGCGGCCGCTGGGCGCACTGTCGGGGGAAACAGGAAGGCTCAAATGGGGGAATCCATTTGAGCCTGGACCGGTCCGCTCGAGCCTCTCTTCGTCCGGTGCTTCCTCGCACGACTATAGCGGAAGGCGTGGGCGTTGTCAACACGACGACAGCCGTGGTACCTGGGAATGCCGTCGTTCTCTCCATCTGCCCCTCAGGATCCCTCGAACAGCGCGGCCCGCCCGGAAATCCCGAGCGGACCGGTTGGTGCGAGGTCAGTTTCGGGCAAGGTGGCAATTGAGCGAAACGCAATAGACAAGGACAGTCTCTTGCCTCGCCTTGCCCTGCCGTCCCTTGCCTTTGCCTGGCTCGCACCTCCATGTTCAGACTAGCAGAAGCGCTACTCCTCGCTTGTTCACCTCGGTCCGGATATGTTCAAATCCCGATACACGCTTCGCGCGCAGTCTATCTGAGGCTGACGTAGCGCCACGCCTGTCCTCCGATCGACAATACGATCCCGTCAGAGCTCGCCCTGAGAAAGGGGGAAGCGATGGGACAGAAACGAGCACGCACTTCGCTCCTCGCCTGGGCCGACTTCCGGGCTCAGCCTGCCGGCACTGAAAGCACGTGGCTGGGCCGAGCAAGCAGGTGGGCTCCAGGAGGAAGGAACAGCAAAGTCCGGTCCCGGAGCTCAATTCCGAAGCAGCAACGCCCACTCAGTACGATTCCCGGGACCGGACACGCCAATAGTAGCGATTTCTCTCGGATGATGCAACCCGGTTTCACTATACGCCTATATCCTGCAGCGCCCGTCGGGCCCCGGGACAGCACCGGTCCTCACATTCTCATCTGTTGTAGCTGGCTCCGCGCATCGGGGGTGAGGACGCGACTCAGGGTGTCGGCGACGAGGCGAAGCTGGGGGAGCCACATCTCGATGTTGCCTGGCGTCAGCTCGTCTATCATGGGCACCAGCGAGACAGCGCCAAGGAACTCGCCCGAATCGCTCCTTATGGGTACGGCGATGCCGCCGATGCCGGGGATGCACTCCTCTCTGTTCACTGCATGCCCTCGCTGGCGCACCGCACACAGCTCGCTCATGAGCTCTTCTGCCGTTGAAATCGTGTGCTCAGTCTGAGCATTCAGGCCGGAGCGGATGTAGTCGGACACAACCGATTCCGATTGGTATGCCAGAGAGCACTTGCCGGCACCCACGGAGTGCAGAGGGGGGAAGAAGCTTGGCTCGGGCCGGAAGAACACGTGGCGCTCGGGGAAGGCGTAGGCAGAGGTCACCGCCTGCCCATGGCCCGAACCGGGGCATACGAGCATGGCCGTGGCTCCCGAGTAGTGCGCCAGGCGATCGAGGACCTCGTGGACTATGTTCCCCAGCGAAGCTGTCGTGCGAAGGCTCGGTGCGAGACGGAGCCACATGACCGGGTCGATGTGGTATCGCCCACCGGAAGGAGCCTTGCGGACCATCCGTTCGGCTGCCAGCGTGCGCAGGAGACGCGCCACGGCAGCGCGGTCCAGGCCGCGCTGTCGGGCAAGTGAGGAGATCGACTCGCCCTCTGGGGAATGCCAGAGCACCGACATCAGCCTTGTAGCGCGGAGGACCGACCTGACGAGGGGAGCGGCATTCTGGTCCGTCGAAGGATCAGCGCCCTTCGGTTCGGGCGCCGGCAGGGGAGCGGTGGGGTCGGCACTTCTCATATAGCGCTGGAAGGAGTCATAGCTGAGGAGCCGAGAGATAGCTTCCGATGCGCGCCGGAGCGCCGGCACGCGCTCCGCCAGGTAGCTCCGGGTATAGCCGCCTTCGGCGTAGGCCAGTGAGAGGCCGCCAATGACGGATCCGTCGCTATCCAACAGAGGGACTCCGACCCCGGGCAGGCTCAGTTCGACCTCCCCCAGATTCAGACCGTAACCTCTCTTGCGAACTGCTGCGAGCTCGCGCCGCAAGTGGCTTGGCGATGCGATCGATTTCTCTGTCAGCTGCCTGAGCCCACCGCGAATGTAGTCGGCGAGCTCGTTCGCCGGGAGGTGGGCCAGGTAGCACTTGCCTCCGGCGACCGTGTGGAGGGGCACATGTGGGGCGGCCGCCGGATCGACGAAGAGGTGCTTTGGCGGGAAGGCATACAGCGGGTAGGTACCCGTGCGTCCTTTCGTTTCGGGAAGAAGCAGGAGCACACTGGCGCCCTCCTGAGCCGATAGCTCCTGGAGCACGACGCTCACGTCTGAGATAAGCGACTGCGCCGGACCGAGGAAGGGAGCGAATCGAATCCAGTAAGCGGGGCTCTCAACGAACCGGCCGCTGGCGCCATCGCGTGCGACGACACCTGCACTGACAAGGCTCCGCGCCAGGCGCAGGACTGTCGCCTTGGGCAGGCCGCTATCGCGGACGAGTTCCGCCAGCACCATGCCCTCAGGGGAAAGCTCGATGGCTCGCAGGATGTGGATCGCCCGAGTAAGCGACCTGAGTGTGGACGATTTGCCATCACCGCTGGTTGTGCTTGTGAGACCAGACTTCTTGGCCACGGGATATCACGTGTCGCGGAAGCGTTGCGCGCGCGGTATTTTTTCTGCGTATGCAGCAGCGAGTCCTTCCTTCGGGTCGGGCCCTGCGTCTGCTGACGGACGAACGCGAGCTGCGCGCCGGGGCCGGCCGGGCTCCGTAGGATGCCTGTTGCGCAGATGGCACCGATCCCTGGAAGGCATCGTAGCCATCGAGCAGAAGAGACGCCAGCAGCATCCATTGGGAGGGAATCCGAGTGAAGAAGCAAGTGAGCCCAGCCTTTGTCTTGATCGTGATCGTAGTCGCCATGGCCCTGGGCGCGCTGTACTTCATGCAGCGCTACAGGACGGACCAGACGCAATGGGTGGCGGAGAAGGCCGCCTCACAGCGGCAGGCGGAACGAATGAAGGAGGCGATGTCCGACACTCGGGATCGGAGAGCAGGCTCTCGCCGCAGCAGGTCGGGATCCGGGGTATCGAGAGCCGAGCCGGGGCGGGTCACGCCGGGCGATGGCGAGCCGCAGGGGCAATGAGATCGGCGGGGAGCGACCCCGGGAGGGAAGACACGACGAAGACCTGCAGCGGAAGCAGCAGGGGCTGGCGCCGCCGGCGGTGTGATGGGAGCGGGGGGATGACCACTGGCGAGACCTGCTTGATGTGCGGAGGCGTGAAACCAATACCGCGGGCATTGCGTATTAGATAGGTGAGCCACTTACGGAGGAGCTGCAATGTCGGCGGTACACTACGAGAACGCAGTTGGTGCAGTGAGGGCCGCCGAGCTCGCGGCTGAGACGGCTTCGGCTCTGGACGCAGACGCTCGGCGGTATGCGCAGCAGACTAGCGAGCTTCAGCAGAAGCTGCTGCAGGGACAGGCACAGAGGCGAGCCGCGTGGGCGAGGAAGGTTGGCGCATTGGAACGAGGTACCGTCCTCGCGACTGCATAGCCTGGCAACAGAGGGAAACAGGCGCTGAGAGTGGGACAGTCATGGGACTGCCCCACTCTCGCGTTGGGAGCGTCTTGACGTACGAAGTCGCGCGTGTTGCGCAGGCGGCAACCCACGCGCTGTCGAAGATGCGTATGGGGCGGCGCGACCTTCGGGATTCCCCCCTCTTACCGGAGGTCCCCGCCCCTTCTCCTTCCAAACCGACCGCTCCCCGTAGCTAAACCGAGTTCACCCGTAGCTTCGTGGGGTGGGACCCGTGGGGGTCGCGGCATGGTCTCTGCTGGAATCCACCGGCCCGCACAAGACCCCCCACCCCCTCAGTTGACGTCCCCGGATTCGGCAGCGCGTGCGGGGACATGGCCTGCTCCGCAGTTGGAGCGCGCAAGAAGGGGAAGCTCCTAGGTGTCACGGGCCTACCCAGGCACAAGTGGTGGGGGTGTCGCCAGAAGTAGGAGTGCCTCCGATAAGCTGTGCAGGAAAAAAGGGGGCACAAGGGGAGGACTCCCACTTCTGAGCTGCGGCCGGACGGCAGGAGGGGCATGTGCGGGATTTGCGGACCTAAGGCAGGCAGCGGTCGTTATGCGTTCCCTGCACGTTGCGTCTCCTCTTCGCGAATGCTCTGCCATATGGCCATATGCTCCGGCCCGTCCGCGTGCCGCGCGAATAGTCTCTCACCGACGAAGAGGGCGAACAGCGCCCAACTGACGAACGGTGCCCATGGTAACAGGTACTTGTACCAGGGCCATTTGACGGGAAGCGAGAAAGATGCTGCTACACTGGTGGCAACGGCAATCCCCCAATAAAGGAGCTGGAATGGTGACTGAGGGATGCGATGTGTCCTCTCTAAGCGAAACCGGGCCAGGCGGCCTTCCCAGCCTGTTCCCCTCTCGCCCTCGTGGAATACGCGCAGGTAGCTGGCGTTCAGGAACGCGTAGTAGTCCGACCAGCCCATGTGAGAGATTGCAAGTAGCAGCAGCAGATAAATGCTGAGTAGAACTGCTGGTTGCCTATTGTGAACGCCATAGCCTATTAGCAGTGCGCTCGCAGTCACGACCACCACCATTACGTCGAATCGCTGTCGTATATATCCGAGGATTTCCTCACGCAGAGAGTCGTACTCAGCTTTTTGCAGGTCGCCGTCCATGGAAACCTCCCCCTTACGCTATCTGTCGTCCGTGCCTGTGCTTGTGGCCTATTCCAGCTTCAGGCCACCTGACCTCCCTCCAGGCGGGGAATGGAGTCGGCCGTCCTCATCTGCAACTCAACTCGCCTCCCGACGCCACGTTCTGTTCGTAGCCCGTAGCAACCGGAAGCCCGCGGGCAGAAAGGTTGCTGGTTCGCCCTCCGTTGTGGTGGAAGCCGGCGGCGTGCCAACGTAGAAAAGTGCGGCCACAAGGTTACAGGTTCGCGCTTCGACGTGGTAGCATTGAGGTGCAAAATCCCATCGCCGGACGCGACGGACGAAGGCCGGAAAAGCTAGGGAATCCCCAGAGAAAACGCCCCTCCACACAAGGCTGCAGAGGCACTGGGAACGTGGTGGAGGCTGGGGGATTCGAATGCGCCGGAGGCGCACAAGCCCCTGTGTGGGCGCAGCTTCACCCGCCTCGGGCGGGCCCCGGCCGATTCTCCAGGCGGTCAAGCCACTGGCGGCCCCGGCCGCTCTTCAGAAATTGCTCTCGGCTGCGCCCAGAACTGTGGTCGGGAAAGCTCTCGCGGTAGATGAGCTCGAAGCGCCCAAGGAGCTGACCAGCCTTGGTGGATTTCGACCGGTGCTCGCGAAGTCGTCGCGGCAAGTCGTTGGTGATGCCGACGTAGCGCCGGGCGTTGCTTGCACTTCTGATCACGTAGACGGTGACAGCCATGGTCGGGCAAGAATGGTGGAGGCTAGGGGATTCGAACCCCTGACCTCCTGCGTGCAAGGCAGGCGCTCTCCCAGCTGAGCTAAGCCCCCACAGATGCTGGAAAATCGAGAAGAGACAATCCTTTCCGGCTGTCCACTCTCGATTCTCGGCTTTGGTGGGCCCCGCTGGACTCGAACCAGCCACCTCTGCCTTATCAGGGCAGCGCTCTAGCCAACTGAGCTAGGAGCCCACACCACAAACAGTTCGAGAGGGCGCCATAGGCGCCCTCTCGCGATTTCACAAACGAGGCCGCGTTCCGGCCCCGAAAACTCAACAGTGTCCGGATGGTCGATCGACCTGGAGTTCCGATCGGCGCCGTTGGTCTTTCCCCGAAGGGATGCCTTCGACGCCGGTTGGGTGAACTCCTTAGAAAGGAGGTGATCCAGCCGCACCTTCCGGTACGGCTACCTTGTTACGACTTAGCGCCAATCGCCGACCGCACCTTCGGCACCTCTCTCCCTTGCGGGTTGAGCCAGTGACTTCGGGTGCAACTGACTTTCATCGCTTGACGGGCGGTGTGTACAAGCCCCGGGAACGTATTCACCACAGTGTAGCTGACCTG
>Ga0307376_10000854_pt1 | contig 35694 bp, 41 predicted proteins | sample TR2MG_FD_202536 | JGI IMG/M metagenome (GOLD analysis project Ga0307376, IMG submission 202536) | Soil microbial communities from Risofladan, Vaasa, Finland - TR-2 | ecosystem: Environmental > Terrestrial > Soil > Coastal area > Acid sulfate soil | place: Finland: Risofladan, Vaasa | collected...
ATTACAACTTCAGCAGGGTGGACTTCAACCATACCTCCCTTTTCAACATATCCACCACGAGCCATTTTCGGAACAGGATCTTTTCTACCGTCAGCTTTTTCTTTTCCTCTAAATATACTTGCAACACTAGAACCAATTCCTTTAAATGCACCGGCAATTGATTCTTTCATTCTCTCTTTTGCTTTTTGGAAAACATCAGTCTCCATAAATTTAGCAGCGAAATAACCGAATAATGGAGTTGTTCTTGCTAGTGCCATAGCAACCATATTTTGTTTATTATAGTTTATATCTTGACCAATAGCTTTTCCATATTGACCAATAGCATCTTTAGTCGCACGTGCTGTACTCATCGAAATGTCTTGAATACCTTTTGTAAATGCTGTGATTGTTTCTCCGAAACGTGAAAGGACTCCATTCATCTGTCTTGCTGATGATTCCGGAGCTTGCCCGTAGTTTATGGACTCATCGGTTTCTTCAATTTGTCGTTGGGTAGTCTTTTGCATTTGTGTAATAGTATTAGATACATTACTTATGCCGGATATCCTTTCTTGTTGGGCATCAGACGTTTTAGTTATACTACCTGGCTCTTGACGTTTATCATTAGCCATCCATTAATCTCCTTATGCGACTATCTTTAATATAGATTTTACTCTTGAATCTTTAGATATCATTTCTGCCATAACACAAGCTACTTCCGAGACAGAAACTAATTCTTGAAATGGTGAAGTATATGTATTACGTTTCCCAAATGTTTTTGTGTATGCATGATTTAATTCTATAAATATACTTTGCCATTTTCTATATGATCTTACAAACGATGGAAAACTTACAAAAAAGATCTTCATTGATACAATATAATTTTGTAATTGTAATCTAAATGGTGTTTCCTCTAATTTTGTTTGAGGTTTAAACGTATCATAAAGCATATTATAATATTGAGTTAGTTTCTTATTTGTATTTACTGTTTCTGCGCTTTCATATGATGCTATATGATATATAATTTCATCAATGTTCGGAACTGATTTTAGAGAAAATATTTCTGTAAATAATTCAGAATAATATTTTCTTAGAGTTGGCATCATCACTTTCAGAAATTGTTTCATGTTTTTTCCTGCTGCTAAATGCATACATTCGTGTAAAGTAGTAGATACTATTTCATCATTTGATGATGTTCCAAAGATGGTGGAATTGTTATCAATTAAAACATAAACTCTTTTATTTTCAAGATGATACATTCCAAGAATCGCTTTTGAATCTTGGCTTCCAAAAAATTTCTGTTTTAAAAATCCTAATGTACCCTTTGATTTAAAACATGGGATTAAAAGTCCTTTTTTCATTAACTTGTCGATTAAATCAACTTTGTCGCTACCTCTACTAGATTTCTCAAATGCAAATAAAAACTTTTTGAATAGTTTTGCTGATGAATATAATTTCATTCCATCAACAACATCAACTAATTTGAGTCCAATAGGGGGCGCAAATAATTCCTGGACATTTTCAGTCATGTTATTACTCCTTAAAGAAACTTATCGTATCTACAAATCCGTGTACATCTTGTGGTCTACTTTTAACATATTTCATAATACTTTGGTCTGTAAATTGAACACCACTATCTTCCATGTTAAATGCTAGAATATCTTTGAGATCATTTGCTATCATTGAACCGTCTGTCATGTTCATTAATAATGCTAAAGGTGGATCATATTTTCTAACATAAAAACATAAAGATGCTGATAAGGCAATATCGTCAGTACACCCTGTATCTGCTTCAACTTTTCCATTAGATTTAGATACGAGTCCTGTTAATTCTAATGCTAATCTTTCAGACTTAACAGATTCAGGATATTGAGTTATATATGAATAGAGAGCGTCAATCATTAATGGTCTAGTTTTTGAATTAGTTGACAGACCTGGAACTAATGTATTGTTCCCTCGTTTTTCTTTATATAATTGTGAACAGTATTCGCTTGCATTTAAATGCTCTACAACTTGATTTCCATATGAGTTCGATTCTACAACTATTACAGAATTTTTGTATGTTGTTGCTGCAATTTTAACAACATTTACAAAATCAAGGACTTTACATTTACCTTGATATTCCCATACTTGTTCTAGAGTTTGATAATCCCAAACTGTAATAGCAGATTTATCTGTTCCATGCTCAGGAGCTGTATCGACCCCTATGATGTAATTTGTTCCAGGAATTGCATCAGAAAATTCCCATATTTCTCCATTATAAAGTTTGATTTTTTGCTTAGGTTTGACAGCACCATCCTGCATCTTTTCAACTGTATCTGCTTCAAAGAATGAACCCTCTGCCGGTAAGAATTTTAATTCCAACTCCTGTGCGATTTTCTTTTTGTCATGGTCGAATAATCTACATTGTGTATTATACCATTCAGGATCCTGTGCAAGCTCAGGAATCATTTTCCAATGAATAACAAATGGATGAAAAATATCATTTCCAGAAATTGACTTCAAATATCTTTCAAAATACCATTGACCAACACCAATTGTTTTATTAGGAGTTGAAAGAACAACTGTCCCATAAGGAATCCCGACTTTACGAGCTTGCATCTGATTGGTTGATAGAGCAGGAACCATTGAAGTCCAAGCGGTATCAACATAGTTAACAAATGCAGCTTCGTCGATAACCAAAAATGTGATTGCTTTACCACGAAGTGTCTTCTCTGGAGCATTTGGGTTTACTGGTGAAGCGAAGACTTTACTACCATTTGTTAAAATAAATGATTGTTCAGTTCTTTTTGCAAACCCTCTACCTAGTATACCCTTTAATGGTTTCATCCAATCAGGAAGTTTCTCTATCATTCCTCTAATTGCTCTTGCAAAATCGGTTGCTTCCTTCCCATCTTTTGAAATAATTCCTATTACAACATTGTTAAAAAATATAGTTAACCAAGCTGAATAAGCTTGAATGACTGTTGATATTCCAATTTGCCTACTCTTTAAAACAAGAACATAATGATAAAGTTGAACTAGATCTATTAACTCAGTTTGTTTCTGATAAGGAATTAATTTTTCATCTCTTCCAGGCAGTTCGATTAGAATGTAATTTCGGCAGAAATAGTCGAACGAGGATTTACACTTTAGAAATTCCTCTATGTATTTTTGAGCTAACCTTTTTAGTTGTATGGACATATAACCCTCTTTAATATTTGTTCTAAGTTTTTAACCCTTCGATATAATTCGATTCGTCCTAATTAATCTTAAATCGGCTGAAGATTCCCAATCTTTTGCTTTGGAAAAATTCAACTGTGTTGCTCGCATGATATATATTCCTGTGAGATCTTTATAATCATCAATTTTGGAAGTGAAAGATACTGCTTCTCCAACATTCATTAGATTTTGTAACTTTAAATTTCGCTCTAATTTTATTCTTATTTCAGATAAATCTCCTATTTCTTCTGCCATATTTGCATTTATAAATGACTGGCTAGATTCATATCCTGTATGATCTTTATATATTCTTTGTCTGTTGGTTAGAGACATAGCTTGATTGTCAAAAAATATTTTATTTTTTTGTGATACTAAACCATATTGTTTAGCGAAAGTTTCTAATTCTAACTGAATAGTTTGACTTAATTTATCTTTGGGTTTTACAATATGCTTCATAGTTGGAGCAAAAACAGCAAATTTTGTATTGCCTGTATATGAGGTTTCAATATCATATGTTGTATAGTATACGGTATCATTTAATGTTTCTATAATTTTAGAATTATCAATATTACCTGCTAATTGATAAACAGAAAATAAATAAGATGATTTCATTTTATTTGTTAAATTTTTCAAATAGACTTTATTATCATATGTACACCATAATCCTAACCATCCATTAAATACTCCAAAAGTCCTATTTAGATGTTTTATAGCTTGATATAGTGTAGTAGGAGGAACAATTACTTGATCTAAGATATCTAGATTTCTTCCTGTGGAATCTTGTCTTATTAGACCTTTAGCTTTTGATACTATATCTTCAATAACATATCCGACAGATGCTCTTTCATAAACTTCATTTACATACGTTGACATTGTAGTAAATGCTTTTCGAGAAACAGCTGATATTGATATTGGAGCTCTTTTAACGTCAGTATTGGTCTGTATTGTATTTTGCATAGTTAATGGGATTTCGCTTGACAAACTCATTAAACTTATCTCAATTATATCAGTTGGGATGTTTGGCGCCGTTCCGAATAATTTTATTGTCAACTTGATCTCTTCTTGCCCATATATTTTTTCTAATATCAAATCATTTTGATTCATAAAAAATTCTAATAAAAATGTTTGATATGGCAAATCTATTGAAGTTAAAATAGTTAATTTGATAAGATCGGGAGTGAGGTCTCTATCTGATACCTTCACTTCAAACTCATATGTTCTCGATGGTGACCAATAACTTGATGCCATAAACGAACTCCCCTTATTTTTTATTTACATTATTTTGTTCCAAAAAAAATCGAACGAAAAAAAATGAAGTAGATTTCTCTGCCCCATTCTTTTATGGTAATACAGTTGTTATACGATCTTTAGAAAGTGAGAATACAACTTTAACAATCTTGTTTTTAATAGATATTGTATGAACTTCTTGTTCCCCATTATTATCAGTTTCGTAATCAAATCGGCTATTTGATATATACGGGGCAATATCTTTATTCATTCTATCATAAAAATCGCGATCAATGTCGAGATTATGTCTTTCCATTAATCGTTGTTTTACATGATTGAAGCTGTATTCCTCATCTTTTATAGTTTTCATAATTGCCCTAAGACCTCATACATTCGAGTCGGAACGACTAAAACGCTTTCAGCAATGTTCTCCAAAAGTCTTTTCATATTCAAATTTGGTTCAAGAGCGCAATACCTTGTAATAGATAAAAAGACTTGCCATGCACTTGGCAATGCTGGAGGTTGACCTTCTCTTGGAGGTGGTTGCATTGATGTTAATATATCGGTTATTTGTTTTCTTCTCTTTTTGCCATATTTTTCAATAACATCAAGAGTTCCAAACATCTGATCTTGGGTTAATATTGTATTGAAGCTTCTATCAATCATATCTAAAATATGATTATTGAAAACTTCAAGATATTGATTGATACCTGAAGATAATCTTGTATTATTGCTTGCAATATGAATCATCTTCATCTCACCAAGTGAGAAACCGAATATTGTTTGGCCAATAATCTCTCCACCATCAACAGCTATACCGAAAGCAACAGTTGCTGCTTTTGTTCCGTTATAACTATTTCCAATAATCATTACAGGGTTAATATCACCTGCTTGTGGAGAACTGAGACTACTTCTTAATACAGTTTCTTCTCTGATTGCAGTTAGATCATAAAGAAGATGTGTTGCAATTTTAAGTATAGGGGTGCCGACTTCTTCTAAGGCATTACGAACTCGATCAATGATAAGTTCATTACCAACAAATTTATAGATGTTTGAAACGTACCCGACATAACTATAATTATTAGTTTGTGGGGGTGCTGTCCAAACGCCAATCATTGGAACTTCAGCTCCATCGGTCGGATGATGTTGTGGATCCAGATGCGGTTGCGAGGCTCCTAATTCTCTATATACAACTTTTGAATAACGATCTTCATATGAATACAAACCTTTGTAGGATGATGAAACATCAAGTCCCATCTCCTGTGCTCTTTGTGCGAAAGGGATCATGTGAGTCTCCTATTTTTTTCATTATGGTTTCTTTTATTGCTTCTTCTAATTCAATTCGAAATAATTTTAACGTCTCTCCGAAAACAGACATAGCAATCATACGAGCACAAAGTTCAATAGTTAACTTTGGATCTGCTCTACCAGTTTCACCAGTATATCTGTTTTTTAATATTTTTACAAATCTTTCTTTCGGATTATTCCTATCTCTTGTTAATGCTATCATAAAATCTGCCATAAAAAGACTGTCGCGATATGAGTTTTGTCGGTTAATAAGAGGTCGTCTAAGGGATGGTACTGCGAGCGGCATTATGACACTCTCTTTGCTTGGAATCTTAGATATATATTACGACCATCATAGACAAAATGAGGATCTATTGTCTTTTCATCAACTGTAAATCGACCTTCAAATTCCCAAAAATAAGATGCTCGTTGTGGAGTCCATATAGAAGCGTGGGGGTTTGATGGTTCATTTAATAGTTCTGTTGTCAATAAAATATTTCGTTCCTCAAACTCCGGACTATCAGTAGTATCATCTAATAACATTTCTGCTAACGAGTGATAATTAGGAACAATTACATCAACGATTCCATCAATACGAACAGCAGTCGATACTAAATATATGAAATATAATATTTGAGTAAAAGAAACGTGCTCAAGAAATCTGTAAATTGCAATTACATCAAAATTCATTACAGTTCGTTCTAGAAATTTAAATACATCTTCGTTGCAGTAATATACCATATCACTTTGTAGGTTGTGAGAACGATGTTGATAATTCCATTCAACTTGTGATATTTCAGTTTTGTTATAATAATTTAGATCTAAATTGACTTGAAATTTTCCCTGTTTGAACCTGGTTGCCATATCTGCAAGGACTGGCATTTTTCCTGCTGCGATATTCAATATATCCATATAACCTCCTACGCATATTGAGCAACAATACTTTTTGTGAATGGTGAAATGTAAATATCAAAATATCTTCTCTTGTCGATTTCATCCGTATCGACTAACTTAACTGTTCCAGGTGATACTTCCATTTCTCCATATCCTCTTAAGAAAATGCTCAATTTGTCATTTTTTGTTGGGATTGCAAACAAATTTACATCATTTGAATCCAGAATGAATCTCTTTATATTTTCTAACCCTCTAAACAATCCGGGTTTATTGGCAAAATTTAATTGACATATTTTTTTGTATACTTTATCCATATGTGGATATCTGAAAGGAATTCCTTTAATAGAAATTTGTTGTATTGTATCAATAGCTATATACATATCTCTATCTATCGACGTAATGAGCACATCAAATGTTTTTCTGAGGTTTAAAGGAATTTCTTGTATATTATTTTTATGTAGAAGTTTGGTGAGTAGCAAACCATCGTATTGTCTAATAACAATATCAGAGTCATCAATTTCATTAGCTGTTATATATTCATCTATCAATGATATTGTTGTACTCCTGAGAAACTCTGTGAGTCTTGGATTCTTTTGCATCATTTTACCGATTGCAATATTTCTAGCTTCCTTATCATTTGGGTCTATACCTCCCAAATCATATCCATTCATTTTCATTAGAGTATAGTGACAGGATTCAATATCATAAACATAGATTTCTTTTAGAACAAGGTTTAAATCTGGATTGATTTTCATATAATCTCCTTATAACTCGGGTGAGGAGTGGACGGGGGAGGCAAAACCCCACCCGAGCTAAGAAGTTAGTTCAACAGGGTCATAATCACTTTATCAATCTCAAGGTGATGATTGATGTCTGTAATCCCATCCTGTCGATCTAACAACCAATTGATTGCGGCGCCTTTTGTTGCAAAGGCATCGGATTTAACACTCTGTCTATATAACAGATGCATAGTTTCTAAATCAATAGGTTGTGTCCATTGTTGCCGGTAACTTTCAATATCGCCTGTTTGAATTTCAATGGTTTCTACTCTCTTTTTTGCAACAAATTTTGCATATGGTAGAAGTCCATTGCCGATGGCATAACAAAACATTGCAATAAGACCGGTCTTTACTCCATACATTTTGATAAATATATCATCGTTGATTGGATAAATAACTCTGAAACCATTATTATAAATTTGCATACTCGATGGTTCCAGATCAAGGACAGGTTGGATTAAAGCGTCATCAAATAATTTTAATGATCTTTTTCTTTGTCCATCTGCTAATTCAGCTCCCTCTGGGTCATCAATTGAAATTAATAGATTTTCGAGTGGGTCAACGCCACGAATGGCGACTCGAACCTGATGTAGATTCGTAAACCCTGCTCCATATTTTTCAAACCATCCACCCAAAGTTACGATTGCAATCTCATTAATGGTAGCTTCTGGTTCGATTGGAGCGACTTCATCCGATGGATCTTCTGCTAGTTCCAGATTCTCAGGAACGAATTGTGCCCCTTCATCTGCTGGTGTTTCTTGGATCATTTCATTCAAATTGTCAGTCATTGGACTATTACTCCTTTTCCCATTTTTTCAAATCTTCTTCTATATTGTTGCGCCATTCTGATAGATTAATGACAGCGTAAGTTTCAAGTGCTGCCCCTGCAAGGGTGAACACTTTAATCAATTCCTCATATGCTTCAACTGGAGCGGAACCTTCTAAAACATTTTCTCTACAATTGGTTAACCATTCAGGAAGGTTTTGTTTCCACGGTCCGGAGTAACTTTTTTTAGCTTTTTCTAAATAATTATCAATTAATATAAGAAAGCTTCCTAAGTTTAAACTCTCAACATTGTTATAATCTCCATGAGCACGCTTTTGATATTCTCGTTCTTTTTGGTACAAGTTACAAACATCTTCAGTTCTATCCATTCAAATGCTCCTTTAAAAAGTGATAATTTTTAATTTTCTTGTCCGTGTATTCAGGCATATATTCAAGGACAAGATCACCATTCCATTTAATAAATTTCAAATGGTTGACAAATGCCATTAGATTCAAATCACCCTTCCCTGTATTGAATGGCATATGTTGTTTTCTTTCAGAATAGATTCTGTTTGATAAATGAATTACTTCGGTGTATGGAAGTAATGTATATAATATTTTGTGATCTAACCAAATCTCTTCCGTGTGTGATGTATCAAGACAAAGTCCAAAATATTGTGGATACTCAATACAATATTTTAATATTTCAAGAGGCGATCTTAGTTCTTTCTTTTTTCTCCACTGAAAATTCTCAATACATAATTTATATTTTGGAAGAGTTTGACTTCCAACATGATCATTGATATAATAATGAATAAAACTGGTGATTAATTTATTAGGATGGATTACAAACTTTTCTGTTCCTACTGTTTCATGTATTTTATTCATTAATTTTATTATTTCATATTGTGGTCTTTTTAGAGTATCTAGGGGAAGGTGAACTACATTTACGTTCACATTGTTTCGTTCTAAGAAGTTCAAGTTACCTTCTGAGTATCTTTCGTATTTGTATAATGCCCATTGTATATTTTCCGGAATATAATTAAGATTATATCGGTTATCTTCCCCAAATCCGTATGAGATTGAAACTCGAATCATATGTACCGCCTTCCATCAAATCCTCCAGCAATACCTTTCCAGTTTACAGCTACAGCTTCCGAAGTATGGATGGACTCCTCATGAATACATTTCACAATCCAATCCATAATACCGGGTATGCTATCGACGGCACTTGATATAATTCTTATTGCATCTTCAACAAACATCGGATTTTCTGCTGCAACTCGAGCTATTTCTTGTTCGTCGATTCTTTTGATAATTGGATAAGGTAATGTTGGTATACTACTTTCAACTGCATCAATTATATCCTCTAACCAAATGTAATGCTTGTCTGTATCTACCTCGGTTAAAATGTGAGCAAACGATCTCTGATTATGTGGAAATCCAGCTCCATCTAATGCATTACATAATTCAGCAGAGCATGGACAATATGATGAGTATTGAACTGTTACTCCTTGAAAGAATCTAAATCTGTCAATTGACGGATGATTTATGTCTCCGCTTTCTTGCACATCTTTGATTTTATAAATCTGTCCCTCGAACTTACACTTGTAGTATATTGGAAATGAATTATCTGTTTTAATTGATTTTCGATTAATTGGCATTCTGAATTGAAACCTCATAAATGCCGATGACCCTCCAACATTTTTTAACATCATAAAGATGATTTCTTTTATTAATTTGCTTTTTAAAGGTAAGTCTAAATAAGGTTTTAATGTTAATAATAATCTTGACATTGAGATCCCTTTTGTGCCTTCGTCTAAATCAGTCATCATTGTGACATTTGCAGTCAGCTGATGAAAACCTCCATATTTAGATTCTAACTTAAAAGGTACCTCAACATTTTCCACCCCCACCTGTTTAATAGGAATTGTTATGTCGGGTAAATCGCATTGAATGTCGGGTAAGCATTCTTTATCTGTCATAATATGCTCCTTTATAAAATCCTTCTCTAACAGGATCTTCCCATTTGGGATAGTTTGGTATTTCGTGTTCTCTATCATTTGAACACTCAAATAATAATTCGGGGGTATCCCAAAAACCCCTTTGGTGGGCATCATCCCTGACTATCTTTCCTTTTTCAAGACGGAAATATTTGTCTTCGACGTGATACCTGAGTGTGACTTCTGCTTTGCAGATTGGACAATATCTGTTTTCAAACATTTTGGTTCACTCCATAAATTTTCTGGGTCGAATTTAACAGCTTGAATGGGGTCGATTTTTTCTTCTATATTGGTATATTTGATTGGCCGGTTAGCTATTTCCTCTTTAAAGAAATCGTTAATAGGAGGTTTTTTCATTCCGAAATTATAACGAAAGTCGGAATAGTATTGTTTATACCAAAGTTCTCTATCTCTACGAAAATAGTCCTCCTCGGTTACAACTTTATAATCGGTTGAGAGGTTGGTACAAGATGATGTTGCCTCGTACCAACCCCACCTCTTCTCATTAGGAACTCCCACGATAATCAACTCCTAAGACTGTAAGATAAGAGTTCAACAGTTTAACAGATTCAGGCATTGGGTCTAAATCTTTTGAGTCTTCTATACCAACTCTACCCGGGTCAATGCAGTTTCTGATGTAATCGTTCTTCAAATCTATACAATCTGATTTTGTTGTCAGAAATTCAAATAAATTCTTTGGAGCATCATGACCAATAATACATGCTGTTTCCATTTCACCACATCTTTGTCCACCTTTGTTTTTTCGACCCCCTAATGGTTGCAAGGTTCTTTTCGCATATGACCCGATTCCCCTTGCTGCTAATTTTTCTTCTGCTATATGAACCATTCTGAAGAAATAAAGATATCCGGCTGCAATATCATTTAATAGATATTTTCTTGCAATAGGATCATATATTTTATATTTAAAAGTAGATCCTGTATATTGTAATGCTTGAGTCAAATCTTTTAATTGACAAGATTCAAATGGAGGCTGAATAATCGACAGAGTTTCAATAAATTCTTCATCTATTTTTTTCGGCAGTTGCTCTATGAATTGTTTAATATACCATTTATCTTTTGTTTTGTCAATTATATCAATGTATCCTAACAGATATGACTTAAGATCTTCTTGACTTCCTTCTTCTAATATTTTTAGAAGGTTTTGTTGTAGATCATATAAAGACATTGACAAATGTAACTCAAATAATTGACCGATATTCATACGAGAGATTATACCCAATGGATTGATGCATATATCAAGATGTCTTCCATCTGGCAGTTGTGGCATTTTATCATGTGGTAATATTCTTGATATAACTCCTTTGTTTCCATGTCTATTGGCAATTTTATCCCCGACCTTGATTGATCGAACATGAATGCCATACATTTCAACATAAATACCGTTAACCCTTTCTTTCTTATTTTTATATTTACCTACGAAAGAAAATAATTCTAAGTCTTTCTCTCTGATGAATTTAACAGCTTGATCTCGGGGTAGTTTCTCTTTAACGATAGATCTCAGAGCTAATTCTTTTTCTTTTTGCTTTTCAATAGTTTTCTCTACCCATTCTTTATATTCTGGAATGTCTCCATTCCATTCGTTAGCAAATATTTTTACACCTGAAATGATATAAGATTTTTCTGCTTCCAAAGGTGTTGCTTCTGAAAAAACTGAATATAAATCATCTGCTGATAGAGTTTTCATAATTGCATACGGATCTCCCTGTGCGACTCTATCAAGAGTACTTGGTAATGGTTTATATTCATCGTTTGTTAATGTCAATAAAACCTTATGGGGAGGAATAGTAAATGATAAATCTTTGAAATGGGCTGAAGTGAATGTTTCTTCATTTACTAACCTGTCGGATATGATAATTCCATCTTCATAGTTATGACCATAATAAATCATAACTCCTGTTAGAAGATTTCGGCCGAAAGTGATTTCGCCATTCTGAACAAAGTTGCTTTCAGCTAATATTTCCCCAGCTTTGAATTTGCTACCTACACTGACATAAACTTTCATTAAATCCATATGTTCAACATAAATATTTCTATATGAAACGTCAAAGATGTCAACCGTTTTATCATCATAAACAACCATTAAATATTTTTCATCAAGGTGAACGACCTCACCATCTTTTTTAGCACACTTGATAAATTGTGTATGCTTTGTATATAAACCTTCACACCCGGATTTAATCATCGGTTGGTCAAAGTCTTTTAACATGATTGCTTGCCTCATTTGTGATGATGCCATTTGTAATCTTGTTTGATCATCATGCTCACAGAATGGGGTAAACGACACAGGTATTGAAATGGGTTGTTTCTCGCATATATCGCTTGTAAAACGGAGTTCGTCATCCAACTTGACATTAGGGATGAGGTTTTGTAGAACACCGCAATTATCGCGGTCTGGGGTGTCTACTGGACAAATACGACCGAACATTGTTGGACATATATCCCTTAAATGTTTAGGAATGTTTTCCCTTTTAAATCCACCGGGACCCAAAAGACTTATCCTTGATAATTTGGTTAATTCTTCAATTGGGTTAATTGAAAAATCGAACTGAACAATATCTGATACATTACATTCTGTTAATATCATAGATGAATTAATATTGAATTTTGGAGCTTTTGATGTTCTGTTTGAAAAGCACATATCGAAAATAATTTTTGAAAGCTTTGCAAATATCATATATTCAAAACATCTAACTCTTTTATTTATAAATAGAGTATCATCTACATCTCCTGTTGCGATTGTATGAACCAACTCGTCTAACAATGATCCTGTTTGAAGTAAATTTTTTGTAAATATATCAACTTGCGGAATTAAATCAAGAGCATATACAATATCATGCCCTTTTGATTTAGAATTATATCTTGAATACATACGACCTATCTCTAATATAAAATCGTCCTGTGTGTCGGTTTTTAATTCATCGTAAATCATTTTACATTCAGATACTAATATATCCATCAACTCGATTTTACCTAAGTCATCTAATTTGACATTTGCTAAATCAAATTTCTTGATCATTTCGTCAACCCCAAAATATGCAAACATCAAGATAGATAACGGAACCTTTTTTCCCAAAAAACTTACTTTGATAAATGGTTGTTCTCTATCTTTGAAGATCATTAGGGTTGCGACATTGGTTCTTAATTTAATATTTTCTCCTCTTGTAACAATGGGGATATCAAATAGTTGAAATAAAGGGATTTTTCTACGCCCGTTTATTACAATATAATTATCGTCAACTAATTTAGGAAGATGTAAACTCAAATCAATATTTGCTGTTCCCTTTTGCAATTTAATTGCAAGGGTTTGTTTTATCGTCTTTGATAATTCTCCAGACGAAAATCTTGATTCCTTTATGTCCAGTTCATTCAACTGGAATCCTAAATCTATTGCAGGTTGGAGTATTTGTCTTGTTACGGGTAAAATCTGTTTGTAGTCATTCACTCGAAGTGTGAAGATGTTTTTATCTTCATTTTGAATCTTAAAGATTGGATTAATTATGTTCAAATTTACTCCTCCTCATACTGTTTTTTAAGACTTTCTAAAAGTACGTCGTCTTCAATATAATATACTACGCTTTCAGAACAGGCATTTAATATTAACTGACCTAATCGAAGGTCTGGATGTTTATACCAGACCTTCGATACCATTCGTAATACTTCATTGATTCTGTTGGGGTCTCTCATTCGATATACTCCCCTTTTAAAATTTTATCCATTATACCAGAATATTTTCCTTCGTTAAGAATACCTTGGAGAATACTTCTCTTTGGATTTGAGAATGCCATTGCTAATATCCAACTCTCTTGGTTTGGAACAGATTGAATTGAATAATAATCCGGAGCTATTAAATGACGATTATTTAATAATCTCCATTTTTGATGATTCTTCCACATTAACTGAGCCACGACACATTCAAAATGGACATGGTAAATATCTTTATCATATACTTCAAATAGCTCTGAAACTATATCTGTATATGTTTTATTCTTGAACTTATGCAGGAGCTGAGATACTGATGCAAGATCACCGATAATATCTTTTTGTCTCATTGACTCTGTTTCGGTGTCCTGTCCTTGTATTACAGCTGAACCTGACGTATGGAATGTCCTGAGAACTAATTGTGTCCCACGCTCACCAAGAGTTTGAGCAGCTATGATTCCAACGAATCTGCTGTTTAATTTTTTATGTAAATCTCCATAACAAGTCTGACATAATTTGGGTGATTTACATAATATCGGAGTTCGAATCCATATAGTTTTTCCGATTATATCTTTGTAATTTTGCTTGGTGATTAACTCAAGAGTTCCTTTATTTGACTGGTATTTGTTGACTAACATTCTAGCTTTTCTTTCAGTTTTCACATATACTTCCAAACAATCTGTAGTTCCACAATCTTCTAACTCTGTATGAATTTGGAGGTTAGCACAAGTAAAAATTAATTTTCTTGAAAGATATCCTGATGTTCCTGTATTCAGCGCAATGTCAAGAAGACCTTTTCGGCATCCGTATGTTGAATAAAAGAACTCTTCTTCTGATAATCCTTCGACTAAATTATGTTTGATTGGTATTGGCAAAATTTCTCCGTCGAAATTTGATACAAATCCTCGGGTCATGATTATCTGTTTAACCTGGTCCCAACTTCCTCTAGCACCAGATTCAATCATGTATGCGTATTCAAAGTTTTCTCTTAAAGCTTTTGTAATTCCCTTATTCGATGATGCAACTAATTGTTGTCTGATTGTGTCTTTCTCATAAATTTTATCCCTTAATAATGTTAAGGAATCCGATTGAAAGTTTTCCAGTGACATAGTGCAACCAAATAAAGTTGCATATGTGAAACCTATTGCTTTTATATTATCCAAAACTTTAACAATTTCATCAATTGGATATCTATCTTTTATATCATTCAAAATGTCTAATAATTTCTTTTCATTGACAACTTCTTCAACTCTTGGATAATCATCTGGAAGGGAATTGTTGAAAATATTGATGCCTGTTTGATCGTCCAGTTGACCATCAAAGACACCTGTTGTTAAGAAATAAATTCCTAAAATAATATCCTGACTTGGAGTTGTTGTTAAAGTTTCATTTGATGGACTGCTTAAATTTTTGATAGCTGCAATTTTTTCTATTATTTCATCTTTTGCTCCTTCTGTTACAGGAATATAAACTGCCATTTGGTCTCCATCAAAGTCAGCATTGAATGGAGGACACACTAACGGATGAATTTTAATAACTTGATCTGATGTAATCAAAATTTTAAATCCCAACATTCCTAATCTATGCAAAGATGGTTGTCTATTCAAGATACACATTTGACCTTCAACAACGTCCTTACATATTTTAAAAAGATCAGGTTTCTTTAATTCAATACATCTATCAACAAAATCAATAGCTTTATTTAACAACTTATATTTACCTACCTGAATAATTCGTTTTGCAATAGGAAGTTTGAACATTTCTAATGCCATAAAATATGGTAGTTTACATTCATTCAAAGATAATGAAGGATCTGGAGTTATAACAGCTCTACCCGAAAAGTCAATCCTTTTTCCTAAAATGTTTCCACGAATTAACCCTTCCTTCTTTGCCATTTTTTCAAGGATACGATTATATAATTCATTTACATCTTTTTGTAGTTGTTTGAAATAAGTATAATATAAATTTTTATCTCTTTGAATGTTAAGAATTGTTCCTTGCATTAACTCTTTTTTGGTTAAGATTTGAACATAATACCTGTTAATTTTATCCATTAAGTGTTTGCCGCCTCCGCCTCTTGATGCAGGTCTCAAGTCTGGAGGAAGAACAATTACTTGATGGATCAGAAGACTATCAATATTAAGTAAAACATTTTTCCAGTCTTCAATTCCTTCCTCTGCCATTTGTGTAGCAACATCAAAAACTAGTTTATAAACGGCATCGGTCTTCTCATAGATTTGCACTCCACGGGGTCTTTGTGTTTCATCGTAATTTACAACATGCTCTGTTCCATCAACATACATAAAACTTTTTTCATTTCGCATCAAATCATCAAGAGCTGATTTAAAAGTTTTACCTGCAATCTCAACTACGAGATCATAAAATAATGGGTTGACCACTGGAATGGGTAATATAATTTTAGCAAATCGAGTTCGTCTAACATCACTATTGACAATATCGACGTGGCATAAATCACATTTGCCTCCAGTTTTTGGATTCGAGGGTCCATAATATGTCCCACATTGGCAAGTGTAATTTTTTACTGGTCCAAAAATTTGCTCGGAAAATAAACCCTCAGGATGGTATTTCTTTTTTGCTATGAGTTTTAGAGACGTCACTTCGTCTAAATTTTCACAAAAGTTTCTATAACTAAGAATTTTTGGCATCTCAAGAGATCTCCTCTTTTTCTGCAAGTGATTCTAATAAATATTCTGCCAGAATCGTTAAATGCAGTTTGATTTTTTTGGCTACTATTTTTTCTAATGAAGGCATCAATACTTCCATTATTTTTTGTGCATCTTCTTCTTTAATAATTGTGTCATGTTTATCCAACTCTTCTTTAATTTTATCTTGGATATAATTGTCTAAAGGGTGCTTCTGCATCGTGTATTTCTCCTTTGTCAAAGTTAACATTTATTTTCATAAAACCATCGACTGGTTTTGTTTCGTAATCTTTTTGATTAGGTCTAAAGTGAGATTCATCAAAATAATAAACTTCAAGTCTATTAATTAAAACATTTAATAGACAATTTATATCCGTAACTTCCGCACCATACTCCTCATCTCTTAGACAAAGTTCATCTGTATTCAAATCAGCGTTTGGGTGACTTCCGAAAATTCTAACTTCACTTAGTTTGTTGTTGAATCTTTTAATAATAAGACCTTCTAAATGTAATTTCTCATGAATTTTTGTTATTGTTTTCGGAACTCCATCATCTATAATAAATTTAGGAATTATTTTTCCAACGAAAATATCATAATCAATTGATACATTTTCTTTACTTCCTGGTATATATAAATGCTTATGTTCCATTATGCTCCTCCTTCTGTTTGTAATATATGAATTTCATTGTCTATTAGAACTGGTAAAAATATTAAACTTTTACTTTTATTCTTTATAGCATTTTTAAGAACTTCGATAACGTCCTCGGGGTGTTTTAAACTGTTTTGAGGAATAATCTGATACGTTGTTTTTGCAACCCTTGGTATTTCAAAAACTTCCCTGGCTATCGAACCTCTTTCTTGAACTGCTACTTTAAGAGGAGCTTTTTTATTTCTATTTAATATAGGTTGTATAACTTCCTCTAATTTTGATATTCTATTTATATTATCATCTGTATCATATATCAAGTCTGGATAAGATTTTGATTCTTTAATACTTTTTAACATTACTGATTGAATTATGTCAATATCAATATATTTAATAGATTGTCCTTTTAATAATTCTTCAATAACATTACTACATATTAAATCAGTTGCATAAGAAGCTGCTCTACTAATTTCATGTTTTGATAGTTGTATAACATATTCGCCTTTTGGTCTTGTTTGATCTTCTAGTTTCTTTTGAAAATCGAGTATTAGAAACTTTCCATTGATAAACATCTTCATATCAATATTCAAGTCTCTTTTGCCAAATATATTTCGGCAATCAATTATTAAGTCTGATTCTGGGAGATCGGTAATACCTTCAATGTAAAACTCTGCTCTTGGTTGAATCTCTATATTATAATTTAAAAGATTACGATATAGTACATGAACTTTTGGTTCATCAATATCAATAGGTTGAAATATTCCTATTTCTGTATCTTTTTTATCAACTATATCCTTATCTATTAATATAAGTTTACTAACCTTAGAACATTCTACCAGATGTTTACAAAGGTGTCCTCCCAACGTTCCGGTTCCAATTACAGTTACAGTGCTGAGATTCAAAGGGTTAATTCTCCTTTCGGAAGGATTGGGTGGGGACCCAATCGAATCCCCACCCGCCAGGCTCCTATTTAGCAGCCTTTACGACCGGAAGGTTTCATGAACTCAAGAGAATCCCCCACTTTCAATTCATAATCGCCGGAAACTTCTTTTCCATTAACCAGACCTGTGGAGAGTTTGTCCACGTTCAACACCTCACGCAGGAACTCACCGACTTCGGCAACACTTTTCCCTTCAACAGGAAAGGCGCCGGTACTGGCACCACATGATACACGGATTGTGGTTGTGGTTTTTTGACCGAAAGCAGCAGACGGTTTGGTCATAACGCTGTGGCCATCAAATGCAATACCTTCCAGCTTATCCGAAACATCCGGATTTCCATCGGCCAGCAGGATAGCGTCGATAACGACGTCTTTACGTTTTTTGGTCAATCCCGGCAGTCCCAGGTTGTCCACACAAAGACGACGAAGCTCTTTAAGATTCATTCCTTCTAAATTTTCACGAGTATATTCATTAGCCATTTTAAAATTCTCCTTACAAAGTTTAGTTGTTGTTCACGTTCGGCTTATTACTTTAAAGCCCTTGATTGCGCAATCACGGACATCTGTTTCATATCAAAATAAATTTCGGATGCCTCTATTTTATTACTGATTACTACGTTGTAAAACACGCCACACATGAGTGTAGCTACCCATACATTTACGAAATATAATTGAGGATCAGACTGAGCTAGCTCTTCGCAGCTCATTTCCTCAGGTAATTTATCTACGGGATCTGCAATCTCCGGATGATAAGCGCACAAGTCAGGTGTTAAATCTTTACCCCCTTCTCTGACATATAGTTGTACGTTACCGTCTGTAAATTCGTTCCCACCAGAAATTAAAGTAACATTATTTAAGTTTTTGCAGTAATTGGATGTGATCATTCTGGTTTTGTGATTGTCTACGCATAAGAACACAATATCACCATTTAAAATAACATTGGTGATGTTTGCGTCATTTATATACGAAGGAAAGAAATCTAAATTCAGCCTTGGGAATTGGTCTTCTATATCGCCAGCTTTAATCTCAGCTTTATTTCCCATTTGTGTAAATTCTTGTCTTTCGTAATTTTTAGTTTCATATGTATCCCCGTCCACTAATGTTAATGTTGAATCTATATCTTTTGCATAGTTTAAGAATCGAGCAATTCTTCCACATAATACTGATCCGACTCCACCGAGTCCAATGATTTTTATAGATATTTTTTTCATCGTTTTCTCCCGAATTTTTCCATCATCCATTGTAGAGGATTCATATTGGATCTTATCATCTCATCCATATGATGTAGATCTTGCCCCGGTATCATATTAGCAGGGTTTGGTGGTTCTTCAGCTGCCTGGTAATTGGCTGCTTCTTCGATTGCAACTTGCTCGACTTCGTTTGCGTCTCCTAATAAGTCCCTGTTTTTTGCCCCCGAGTATTCCACTAGAGCAATTTTGCAGAAAGGGCAGTTGTTATCCTTGATCAATTCTTTTGTAAATTGACTTCCGCATGATTTGCAATTATAGTGTTCTCCCTTTTTTTCATAGTTAAGGGATTGATCAGGCATTAATAATGTTCCACAGAATGGACATGAGCCACCATCTTTGCCAGTTTCTAAAAAACTAACATCAAATGTGCTAACACAACTTACACATTTAATTTGCCCTGGTTCATCATCATCGACGGTAAAATCATTTTCCTCAATTAGAGTCATATGCTCATCTGATTTACATGATGGGCAAACCATATTACCTTTGATTTCATCTTCATCATCATAGTCAAATGTAACAAGAACATTACATTTTTCACACACATATGATTCTTTATCATCGTCTAGAATTGAGTTCTCTTCAATAGTTCCGTCGTTTTGATCAACTAATAGTTCAGCAACATATTCCACTGCCTTTTCTTTAAATGCGCATGTTTTGCAAGGCATATATCTAGAAGGTGTCACTTCTGTAATAACGGGACCTTGATCATGTGCAGGAAATTTAATAGGATCGACTTTTACTCCCACATTCTGTGGTGGACGTTTTACATCTTTTTGAACTCCGGCTGCAAGGGCGCCTGGTTTTGTTCGGTCTTTCCATGCATCTGCATCAAAGTTTCTACCCCAGTTGTTATTATATTTGGGTGCGATCCATTTACCACTTTCCCAATGACCAGCTTGATAATTTCCTCTCCAGCCGCCATATCCGCTCCATGCTGTACCATATGAATAAGTAGGTTTGTATTCAACTGTATCCATCCATGATTTCGGACATTGGGCTTTAACATTTTTCTCGCTTGTTATAACATATCGTCTGTCATATTTACGATATGATCGGAAAGTGGTTGCTGCATATTTTGTTGTTTCAACCATCTTTCCATTCTCCCATTTATATACTCTGGAGGTTGGAACTTTTTCAACTTCATCAATCTCATGATCTAATCTAATTCCTTTTAAATATTCTTCTGGAGGAACTATTGTTCTGTGACCATTTGATACGATTGATGCTGAAATACTTATAAGTTCGGAATTGAGATTTCCGAATGTGATATGGAGCCCATCAAAGGACTCTTCATCACCTTGATCCGTCCCGGAATGAAACGCAGACATACTTGAATGACTGTGAATGTCACCGATCATTGTCCACCCGTCTATAACAATTGATCTATTATAATCGAGCGAGGCAGGACCGACCTTCTGCGCTGGCGGGATAACTTTATATTTTCGTGTTTGTTCATTGAAGAATAATAATACGATTGCTTCTGACCTATGTTCCTTCTGAACTTCCCGGAAGAAATTAGCAATCTTAGCTATCAATCTTGCAGGTATCTCTGGAATGTGCATTTTAGCTGTTGCTTCAACACTCTCCAGTATTGATATGGTTTTGACTGGAGATAGACTTTCCATAATCCCTAATCTCTTTTTAATAAATACTCCTTCTTTTCCTACAACATAATAAATATCATCTTTTGGCATCTCTTGCGTGCCGTCAGCTATCACTATTGGGAACATTAAATTAGACTCCTTGGGTCAGTTAAATAGAGAAATGCAGATCCTTCAACAGGAACAAATCCTCCATTAAAGTTAGCGTTTGCAGGAACAAACCCATCAATATCTTGTTGCGATTTACTGATTCTCGGATTGGGTATACAGTCGAGTACACATTCATCCTGAAATGATTTATCAGCGGTATACGATTCCAATCCTCCATTTGAATAATAACTTAATGGATGATATTTCAGAGATCTAGAATCATTTGTTTGAATCATTAAATAACCATGATCTTTTGATGAATCCGCATAAGATGGTATAACAACATCCCCTGCTTGAAATTTAATTTTTTTTGGATCTAATGGAGTATGATCCTTAGTTTTCCAGACAGCTGAACTCATTGGAATATGTTTGAATTTCTCCATTACATCTTGATACCATAAAGTACAACCGTTTGAACATAATACCAATGGATTTGGACCGTCAACAATAATACCAATAACAATATTAACGTCTTTCATTGGAAAGTTTGAAATATTACCATCAGTGGCGATAATCTTTGTTCCTGAACTTAACTCTTCAAACTTAGTTACAATTTTTCTAATATATCCAATCCGAACAATTTGATTAGATACAAAGATTTCTTGTGATAGAGTGCTATTTTTATCCATTAATATAAATGATAAGTTTGTATAATCTCCTTTATCTTCAACCTTGAACCCTTGGATTCTTTTAATATTTAAAACGCTTAAAGGATCTTTCCAGTTAGCGACAACAACAAGATCACCTATCTTATGTTCCAATAATCCAAAGTGAGTATCAATCTGAAATTTCTCATTGTTTATAATGAGATTTTTAATATCACTTCTGTTGAGAGTTTCTATTCTGGTATTAGCAAAATGTATATATCCTGATGGGGTTTTGAAAACCTTTTTTCTTTCTTCATGTTCTTCCATTGGTAATGATATTCTTCGAATCATTCTACCTATTGAAATCATTGAAGGATTAATACACTCAGAACCTTTTTTTACGGCAAGAGGTGGAAATAATTTTCTTGAAGATTCTCCAAGATTATTTATCGGAATATTTAAATGCCTTCCGGTACGATCTGTGGAGAGAAATTTGAATATCAATTTGTTTTCTTGCCCAACATCAATGCCATCATAAGAGCATCTTTCTACTTGATGGATCATCGTGTTTCTATTATTTCCTGAGTGTGAATAATAATATTCAGAACTTTTCACCAAATCCATCCCATATATATTAGGTTTATCTTGATTAAATAATTGTGCGTTTTCTGGTAGATTTGCAGCTATATAATATTGATTTCCTAACCTAACTTCTGGGCGACCATCGAGACCTTTTCTAATATAAAATACTCTTCGATATAATTCTGCTCCAGCTTTATTTGTGTATTTAATAATATCATCACTTTTAATAACTAGCCCATTATTCATCTTTATACTGGGTAGATATTTTTGGGCTCCTATTCTCTTTTGGAAATAAGATTTTGATATATTATTCAATTTATAATTGAACAGTTTCCCTTTATATGAAAGGCGAACTTTTTGTGGTTCTTGCCCACTGACTCCTATAAAAGAAACAATATGATATTGTTTTGATTTTGATTCATTGGTAAATGAGTCTCCTACCTCTGCTCTTAATATATCATTTAGATAAATACTATTAGAAACATCATAATATACAGGATCTACTTTTTTTCTAATTTTTCCGGTTGTGATTTCCCCAATTTTTACAGGAGATGTAAAAGCTGAAATAAAATCATGGTATATAGTGTCTGGGTTTCTAGCTTTAGAGTGATCACCCATGTATTGTTTTACGTCTTCGATCAACTGGAAAATATTTTTATTATGGTTTAGCCAATCAACTCGGTATATAAACATTGGATCTAATCTTGATAAGTATTGCCACTCTAAAAAGTTTGAGATGCCGGCAACACTATCATACGCTTTGATATTGTATGTATAATCTGCATTAAATACACTTGTCCAGAATACATTAATTGTTGCATCAACAGCTTCGGCAGCTGTATTATATGTGTCTTTATTAAGGCGACTTCCAAAACATATAGCTTGGTTATCAGAGATGTTAGATAATGGCATTTTTAAAAGGTAATCTGATAAACCAATCATAGGATTAACTCTTAAAAATGAGTAACCCGCTTGGATTTGATGACCTCTGTTTATATACATTAGAAATATGACATAAGGAAATGCAAGATTCAGTTTATAATAAGATCCTAATTGTGATGACTCCACTCTTTCCTGTGTTAACCATCCTTCTAGTCCGTATTCTTTTAATAGATTTTTAGACTTTATTTCTGAATACATTAAATCAAAGTTTAATGCCATCGCTACAGTTCTAAATTGGGGTTGTTGTTCGATAACATAGAGATAATCCCCATTACCAATTGGTTCAACATATCTGCAACCGGACGGAAGGATTTTTGGAGCTTGTAATGTCATCTCAGAATATTTTCTGAGGTAATCCATAGTAGGTAATGTTTTAATTCTTTTGGTGGGCAGCGCCTGTGTATGATCTTTTCTTGCGACGCTGTCTTTTTGTTCTGCTAATAATAGCGATATGTAACTTGAGTTCATTCGGATATCATAATCTTCAAAAAGATCTTTTTCGTCCATTCGTTATTCCCCTCTATAAAATTTTACAAGTTTAGCAAATTCAATCATTATCTTTTTTGCGGATCTTCCTTCGATTCTGTGTGCCTGATACCTTTTCGGCATTTGAGCAACGTCTCTTATATCAGAAATTCTTATTGAATAATAGTTACAAACCCATTCATCCATAGGATCTCTTTCTAATGACAAGAATGATAATTCTGCTCTGCCTTTGGGAGGAACTGGTAACGCAAGAAATATGTTTGCTCCTTGTGGAACAACTTTAGGATGTGAAATATTACCCTGTTCTTCTTTCTTTATCCTTTCACATATTTCTTTGATCTCCTCTGCCATCTCATTCGATTTTACTTCTTTTAAAATATCGTTTAAAATTTTTCCCATTGTTGCTCCTATTTTTTAAAGGGGGTAATCTTGTATCGTTGAGTAGGAGTTTCTAACCAATCGACTCTTTCAAATGGAACTGATCTCCAATCTTTTGCCTCGAGATCATACACATGAATGATTCCACTCTTTTGCATCAACTTTAATATCCTTGACATATTGACATTCTTTGGATGATCTTTATGTGGAATTTTTTTGAAATCTAAAGTGCATTTCATTGTCCTTGCATTTCCATCTTTTTTAATAAATCGAACAGTTGCTTCTCCTGCTTCGTATAGAGTTTCCCAAAATTTTACGGCATTTCTGATCTGTTCTTCTGCCATTGTTACGTCCTCCTGTCGAGGTGAATTAAGTCTTCACTCCCTTGGTTGTTTCTCTCAATATGCAGACTCATTAATAAACATGTATGATTACAACCTTGGCAATGGACTTGTTTATCTTTTGCGATTGCTTTTTCAGCAATAAATGATACCTTTCCATCTGAGTCAATTAGGTTTGGTATCTTTACTAATTTTGGAGTGTGAGTTCCTCTTATCCGTAAACATAATCTTAGAGTTCCGTCAGCATCAACCGTTACATTATGCACCCCTTTCTCCAATTCACAATCCATACTTGAAGGTAAAACGTGCCAGATCATCGGAAGAAGAACTTTTTTCATATGAACATTTAAATCTCTATCTTGTAAAAGTTGAAACATATCAGCTAATTCCGGAGTCTGATTGACTAATAAACTTTTATCTTTTATATCTGAAAAATCATAATACGGACTTTTCGCTATATCAATAAATGTTATATCGCTGCTGATACCATGACTTGTCAGTATCTCAACAAGTCTATATAGATATTTTACATTATGCTTCATGACTGTTATTTCAGCAACAACATCATCAACACGATCCTTCAATGCTAGAAGGTTTTCAAATCCTGCAATACTCTTAATGACTCTATCATCTGTATGTTCCTCGTTAAATGATGGGTCAACAGATGCGGTAAACCCCTTTACGAACTCGACACGTTCAAATAACCTGTCGATCAATGGGCGAATCTCATTCGTGTTGTTTGATATTATTGTATAGTGTATATCATTCTTGTTACAGTAGTTTATAATATCAGGCAGATCTTTTCTTAAAAGCGGCTCACCGCCATAAAAGATGTGAAAGCAATCAGGATTATGCATCTTGAATCTTTCCAAACCTTTTAAAATATAGTCTGTACTCATCTCATTTTTTATATAATGACTCATAGGAGGGTAATCTTTTGGCATATCAATATAATTTTTTACAATTGCACAATATTCACAACTCAAGTTGCATTTTCTTGTGAGTAACCAGTTTACTATTCTAATCATTTAACCTCCCTATGCTTTAAACTCAAGCACTTCGTCAGCTTCTAATTGATCTTTTTGTGTATGAGAAATCAAATAGATTGATCTTCCCTTTTTAAGTTTTGTCAAAACCTTAGATACATAATCAATATTTTGATCATCTAAACTATCAAAGATTTCATCAAATATTAATAGATTGACTTTCAAATCTAAATTCTTTGCTTGTAAATCTCCAAGAGTTAGAATGGTTGCAATATCAACCAACCTTGTTTGTCCTCCTGATAATTGGAGTCTTTGATTTGCTCTTGTGATAGTATCTAAAACTTTAACTGAAATTTTATCTCTGACTTCCCCTGACTTAATTGTATCTTGAGTATCAAATGAAATGATATATCTTCCGTTTGATATTTCCTCTAAATACTGTGCAACTTTCTGATTCATAAATGGTATTGCTTCATCAATTAACATTGATGGAATACCTGTTGGGGAATATCCTGCCTTCCAAAATTCAGAGACTTTATGTTTTCTTTTGTCTACTGAAATTGAATCTGTTATCTCACCTATCTCTTTTGTATATACGATAATTCTAGCTTTGTATCCATTCAATTGAGATTCATCATATTCTTCATTTTCTTTTTGCTCAATTTGTTTTTGGAACACCTGCTTTTCAGTTTTTGATGTATTCAAACCTTCAATTGCTTCATCCAACTTTTGTTTGTTCTCTTTTGCTTGGGCTTGAACAACTTTAAATCCCATAATATATTCTATTAATGAATCCATTTTTTTAACAGATTCAGCTTGAAGGATTTTCAATTGCTTAGATGCTGCAATTTCAATTTTTTCCATAACATCTTTGACTCTCGAGTTTATATCTTGAAGGTTTTTAAGGTGTTTTTGACTTAGCTCTTCTAGTTCATTGCTGTAATGTTGGTCGGTAATTTTTAATCTTTTTTGTTTACCTTCTATATCTTTAATGTGTTCACCCAGAAGACCTGTTAATATATCAACCTCTTTATTAGAATCTGTGATAAGTTTTTCTGACTCTATAATTTCACTCTTTAGAATACCCTTAATTTCATCGGTTATTGCTTGCAAACAAACAGGGCAAGATGAAATTTGTGATTCAAATACACTTTCGTTTATCTTTTTGACATTTGCTTCATGAGTTATAATTATTGCTTTGAACTTCATAATCTTTAGTTCAATTTCATGTTTTTTCTCTGTTAGTTCAGCAATGTCAATATTTATAACAGCTTGGTCGTTTCTCCATTCAGCAACAGCTTGGTCTTTTATTTTATTATATTCATCAGAAATTCCTTCTCGAGCTGTATCGGATTCGGATTTAATCTCATAAATTTTTTGGTTTTTCTGATTTTGAAGTTCGTTTTCTTCTATATGATTTTTAGATTTTATAACCTCAATATCATTTTGAACTCGATCTATTTCGATCTGAACCTTCTCCGGTTCATAGTCGCTCTTTTTTAATTCTATAATATTTTCTTCCCAACTTTTAATAATTCGGTCAGATTGTTGAACCGATTGTTGAAGTAGTTTTATTTGATTATCTATATCAATTTTAAATTGTTTTTTAGCTTCTTCTAATTCTGTTATTCGAGTATATGCATCTGTCAACAATCCTTGTTTTACATTTATTTGTGATTGTCTTTCTTGTATTAATTGAATAACATCTTTCATATCCAAATCTGCTTGTTTATAATAACTAACATAATTATCAAGACCAAGCAGCTTACGAAAGATTTCTTTCTGTTTGGAGTCTGTTAAATCTGTGAAGAAGTCTTTAACCTTTTGCCCGAACATTGTGGTATTCATGAAACTTTTTTCTGGGCACCATATTCTTTCGATTTCTGGGATAACTTCCCTGGATCCTGATTTAATATCAACTCCATTTTTATTTAAAACAACAGAGTTTCCTCCGAACTTTGAATAACTTTGATATTTTTTAACATGATACAGATCTTCATTGTGTGTAAACTTGACCCACGTATGACAGTTCTTCTGAACCACATTGTTCACAACGTCATCCCCTTTTAATCCCTTGCTTGTTGTCCCGAACAATGTAAATGGTATTGCATCAAGTGCCATAGTTTTTCCAACACCATTTGGTCCGACTAAAAGCGTAACTGTATCATTTTTAAATGTGAGGATCATTGGATCAATATATGGACCATAGTTTTCCATTCCTACTTCGTGCATTGTTATGTCCTTCATTGTACTACCTCGCATCTGTCAATGATTTCAAGACCAACGTCTAAATATTCTTGACGCTCGTCTAATGGAACTTCTTTTATTTCAATATATCTTTCGAGTTTCTCTTTTTGTGACATTGTGCTTGTGATGCCTCTATCTGTTACATCGACTTCTGTTTTATCTACAACGTTGAACTCTTCAAATCCAGTTACATCAATTTTATCTCTTTTAATAATCTTAACATAATGTCCTTCTTCTCTTGCTTTTTTGGCAATCTCTAGAATTTCATCTTTGTTTTTATTGGTTAAATCAACCTCGATAAATTTTCGATAACCTTTTGTTGCAACACTTTCGACTTCCAATGTCTTAGAATCTACGATTAAAAATCGTTTGTTGTCCCCCTTTTCTCCCCAATCTAATTGAATTGGAGAACCAACATAATACATTGAAGTATTGCCTTCAATGATCTCTTGTGGTTTGTGATAATGCCCTAATAGAATAAGTTTGTATTTGGATCTCAAATCTGACATACTTATACTTGAAATAAGACTTATTCCTGAATTTAAAATTCCTTCACTCAACCCAAAATGTGAAACAAGTATATCTGCTTCACCTTCTTTAACCTGTTTAACAACTTTAGTTGAATATGGAACGAATAATATATTTTCAAATGTTTGTGGTTCTTTACTTATCCAATTAACATTTGGAACTTCTTCCAATGATCTTAATGCGGAAACAGCATCTTCACCTTTTCCCGATAAATCATGGTTACCATCAATTACCCAAAATTTCATTTTAGGAGAATCACTGAAAAACTGTAACATGACATTTTGAGCTAATGCATGAATAATTGATTTTCCATGAAGAATATCTCCACCTATAACAACATTATCTATATCATTTTTTTGACAATAGTAAACCATAGAATATAGAGAGTTAGTTAATCCGTGTAACCTTTCTGGAAGACCTGTTGATTCTACAATTGGATCCTGTCCGTATTTGGATAAATGTATATCTGCTGTAAATGCAAATTTCATCTTTCCCCTCCATATAAAGTATAAATGTTTAATAATCTTTCCATTCTCTTTTTATCTAACGGAATTATACAATCAGGCCCGCTAACCCCACCTTCGATGTCTTTTATAATCAATCCTTCATCATCAAGAATCTTTCCAACTGTTGAATATATTATACCTGGAATAGTTTCATTTTGATATCTATCTAAAGTATCTCCGGATTTTAAATAATCCATCGCTTCATTGAAGTATTCAATTATATCCTTTTTCGTATAATCTTCATATCCGGAATTCCATTTTTTCTGTTCTTCATATGCATCCATAATTTTTTTGATTGTAATTGGATATGAATCCGGAACATAAACAAGCGTTATTGTTGATGAACTGTTCGTTACAAATCCTGTTTTTATTTTCATTATATCACCTCAAGTATTCACAAAATCTCCAAGTGAAGTTTTTTGATGATCCTCCATCTCTCAGAATGTAATCGAAAACCTGTCCAATCAATGTTCCTTGTTCATCACCGAAAACAACATATTCAGTTTTACCTGGAATAAAATCTTGATTGTTTTTCAAAGCAGAATCAAGAAGATTTTCTTGTGTATATTTCGGTTCATCCTTATACCAATCATATTCTGCTTTGAATTGCTCAATCAATTGGGGGTTTTCTTCAACGAAAGACCATAAAGTTTTCATTGTTCCGCTTATGTTTGTGATTATAAACGCAGTTGAACTGCTATTTGTTACAAAGTCAGTTTTCATTTTCATTTTGTATTTCCTCTGTTTTTTCTTGGATATAATTCGCTAAGATATCACACGCTGTATCATCAAGAAATGATTTACTACATAACGGTTGAACTAAACATATTTTACACGGCGATCCTTCTAACTTAGTCATATAATAAATAAAATGCGTAGATTTTTTTGTATTTTCAATTGGAACTTTCCATATGAATTTCATTGTTATTAACTCCTATTGCAATTAAGAATCCGAACATATCAAAATTGTCCATTGCTGTATATCCTAACATTGAATGATCCGTTTCTTCTATATGCCATGCATCATATTTACCGAGATATCCAAAATCATAATGAGGATCGTCGGGATTCTGTTTCATTAACCAACTAGCTGTCTCGATATGGTCACGAATCATTTTCATTTGAAAGTCTGTTAAAGCTGACTTAGGAATCATAAATGAAGAAGATGAACTATTTGTTACAAAGTCAATTTTTATTTTCATTGTACCACCCCATTAATGATCTCGTATGCACGATCTTGATCTATTTGTATTATTTTTGTTTGTGTTGATAAAAGGAATTGAACTGGCCATCCTTTTTGTTCATAATATTTCATTCTTGTATATATTGATCTTGACATATCTCGACAACCATAATCGACCATATCAATAACGATTGGTTCTTTTTTATCTGGAATCTCTCTACAAACTCTACCAACTACTTGCTCAATATTAGAAATTGGAGAAGTCATAACAACACAATCTTTTTTAGGTGCATCAATTCCATCTCTACATTTTCCTGGTGTTGCAAATGTAACTTTATAATCTAATTGATCTAATCCCCCTTTTCCGTAAAACTGTCCTTTACTATTTGTTGGGATCCATTCATAGAGTTCATCATTTAATTTAATTCTTTCTGAGAAACATATCAAATCTCTTTCATCTTTGAATCTTGTTAATAACCCTTTAAGGACATTCATAAATGGTTCGGACTTTTTCATTAGATTTAAATATCTAGCTCTTTGAAACTCTCCACCCCATCTAATATAAGTATATCGTCTGGAAGTATCTATCTGATAATCAAGAAGTAGGACTGTTACTCGGGCATCCATTGTCCCTTCTGCATCACTATCAGCAAATATATCTCCCAGATGATATTCAATTATATCTCCATTTCCATCATATCTATATGGGGTTGCACTTAAACCGTATGTATATTTTGACGGAATGTGAATAGAGCACTCGGAAAAAGTTGGAGCACCTACCGAAGTGTGAACTTCATCAGCAATAAATATACCGATATTTGCTTCATTTAATGATCTTTGAAACTTTTGTCGATTTCTTTTCAAAAGAGATATAAATGTTTGAACGGTACAAATGATAACAGATTTAGTCAGATCCTTTTCAAATGTTGCGGATGTCAATCTTGCAATATTATCATCTTCAAGATTTGTAAATGTTTTCAATCTGTTATACCATTGCTCTGCCAACGAATCTCGATGAACAAGAATTAAACTTTTCTTTTTTCTGACCGCAATTGTGTGAATTGAAATAACTGTTTTTCCAACACCTGGAGATAATTGAAGAATACAATTTTCTGAATTAAGCATCTTTGACATTGCTCTTTTTTGTGCCTCAGTTCGAGGAATAATATTATGCTCAATTTGAATATCCTCTCCCTCTTGTCTTATATCTTCGACTTCAAAATCAAATGTATAATTATTTAGAGGGAAACACCTGGGTATTAATAAATAATCATCTGACTCTAAATAAAAAGTATTTATGTCGTATGTTGAATTTTGATAACTCTTGGATCTCCTTATAAGGTGTTCTTTAATGTTAATGTAAAATTCTTGATTTTTATATTCTGTTGGTATGAGCAAACCAGATCTTTTGATAATTTTCATACTTTGCTCCTTACATAAGATTTGCAGGGTCGAATTTAAATACCTTTTTCGTCGCCTTTACTTTTTTTGGGATTACTATACTTTCAAATTGAAATGACTCGTTATCTAAATACTCATTATGCATTCTTTGATATCTTGTATAAGGGGCCCCACTTAATAAGTCCATAATGTTACCCATCCTTATATCATATTTTTTAAAAATTGACCCAGCAGTCATTTGTTCGATCATTAGATTATCCATTCTTCTTGATAATTGATAAAATTGAAGTTGATCTTTATTAACTTTATTATAACAAGATTCAAACATAGCAACAAACCGGCTCCCTGCAATACTATTTCCAAGAAATATTGAACAAAACTTTTTTAATTCTTCAACGGGTATTGTGCCAGTTGTTATAAATATTTTATTTAAATCTTGTAAACATTTAATAAGTTTATATTCAGGTGGAGTTAATTGCATTTAGTCCTCCGAATATGTTGCTTTGGAGTTTTCATTTTCATATACGGTTACATAATCAACTTGAATATCGTTGAATGTTCTTGTAAATATTTCCTGTAGAAATTTATAAAATACCTCTGACATTACTTCTGCGGTTGGGTCTCTATCTTGATGATCCATGATTGTTGCTCTCCAACCCATCTTATCGACAAGAGGTTTCATCCATTCAGCATCTTTTTGGTTTACAATTAAGCAATGGTCATAAGTTTCAAAATAAGATCCTGCAATTGATTTCAAGTCAGAGAAGTCCATTATCATATCGTTTGCATTTAACTTTTCAGATTTTATTCCAACATATACGATATAATTATGTCCATGAATATTCTTACATAATCCTTCGTGTTTACTTAATCTATGACCGCCTGCGAAGGTGAATTTCTTTTCAATCCTGTACATATGTTTTTCCTCCAAGTTTAATCAGGGATGGCATCATAGCCATTGTACGTTCATTGTAATCTATTGTTTTTATATTAACAACTAAATGAACACCAACGCCCATCCCTATGTCAATTATTTTATGTCTTAAATTGTCAATATTTTGATGAGCGACTCTAAGTTGAATCTCTTTACTTGTATTGGGTTTATGTATACTACCTTTGACAGCTCCAGCTACCCAGTCGACCCAACCATGCCCTCCACATCTTTTACAAACTGCTAAATATTTCCACATATCGACGTTAATAATTCCATTCCCTCTACATTTATAACACTTAACATTCGTATCTTTATTTTGTTTTAAAAAACCCATTGTAATCCTCCAGAACATATTCTCTTAAATGTTTGAGGGTATCTTTAAATTGTTTTATCTCTTTATTTAATTCAGCTGTATCTACATCGACCGTAAGTAATCTACTTATTCGGTATTTATTAATCAATTCCTTCGCAACCTCTTTAGATACACCCGTTAATTTTTTAATTTCATTAAGTATTTTTTCTTTTGGTAATTTAGCTGAAATTCCGCTTGCAATCACGGGTCTTATCTTTAATAAAGTTTCATATTCTGAAATGGTTTCATTTAATCTTTTGATTTCTTCTTTCAACATTGTTTCTGTTGTTTCTGAATACATATCATATGTATCTATCAATAACTGATCAACCGATTTTGGTATTACGGTTTTATTGGTATTTACAGTTATTATTTCAAATGAAATAGATCCTTCGATTGCTTCCTTTAAATCTAATACAAATCTTTGATATATAGCATCTCTATTTCGTTCTCTTAAAACTTGAAAAACAATCTCTGTAGTTGTTACTGATAAATCAGTGAATCCAACTTCACCGCTTTCAAAATGTTTTGAAAGTTTATTTAATATTGTTTCAAATCTCTTTCCTGGAGGCCAAGACTTTAATGTTACTTGGTTCTTTCTTGGTTCCTCAAGAACAACTCCTCTGACGTCAATTTTTGCTTTTCCGGTTGTCAACAATTCATCTAATACTTTATTGTTTGACAATATGACACATTCAGTTATTGGTTTAATGATTGGTTTTGATTTCCTTACGCCTTTCAACCACAACAATCTTTTGTAAAGATCGTCGATTTCAAAGCAAGGAATGTATGTTTTATATCCGAAACCAATACCCTGAGTGTATTCTCTTCCCATTAAACAAAACGGAAACATAGTTGGGAGATAAAATGGTTCTTTATCATCTAACTCTGTTTGAACCCAAGGAGCATAGTTGACTAATCTAAATGCAAGATTTAATGCATAGTCGCTTGCCCTGCACTCTGTATATCTTGGAGCTGCTGGGCCGACAGGTTCGATGCCAACATTTGATCCGAAGTTTCCTTGACCTATCAAGAATCCTTGTTTGACCAACTGAACAATCGTTCCATAACATTCCCCATGAGGATGATAATGACCTGTTGTGTAAGAATCTACCTGTCTTGATTTGACAAATTTTGCTCTTGCAATTTTATATGCTGATAGTAATACTCTCCTCTCAACAGGTTTTAACCCATCAAGATCTAAGGGAAAATTTCGGTAGTTTGAATAACTTCCGTATTCCTTGTAAAGTTTTGGAAGACTTTGGTCCATATCCTACTCCTAATTTTGGAAAATTTGGTACTGCATTTGCTATTTTTGCGCTACTTAAATCTTCGCCCACACTGACTTTCAATGGATCGAAAATCATTTTGTCTTGCATTGTATATCCGACAACTTTACCTCGTTCACAATCAAGTATATATGAATAATCTGTTAGTTGACTATCTTCCCACGGCCAGGGCCACTTATGATCTGCATTATCAACCGTTTCAAAATATTCATCTAATTGTTCTGCAAACATTGCCGGATTAACCTGAGCTAATAATACAATTGGAATGTTCCATGGTTGTCCGTCTCTGTATATACTTCCTAACCAGGTCATATCCCCCATATTGTCTATGTAAAAATCTGCTCTTGTTCCCATTTATTCCTCTTCTTGTTTTTTCATTCGTTGAAGAATTTCTTCAAAACTAGGAACGTCTCCGTTTTCGATGATTTTATAATCTTCATATGGATCTAACAGTCTACGTCGAAGTTCCGCTTCTGCATCAGGTAACACGTCAATGTAATTGGACATTGTTGTGTATCCAATTCCATCTCTTAATATAAGAGATCCGATCAATTGAGATATTGCATAGTTTATATCGCCTTTTGACTTTATAAACCCTGTCATATCTTCAACATATTTATTGATCTTTGTTCTTCTCCAGCTTTCGCTTATGTATGGCATCATTCACCTCCGATTAATTTACAGGGTGGATATCCACTTTTTCTTTTTGGAGTTAGTAATATCTTTTGGACTTTTGAGTTTCCGAAATCACAATATAATTGATTGCGGTCATTCATTTTACAATCATCACACCCGTTACATTGTTTAGTTAAAACTTTTTTTCTCATACATTCGCCTCCATATATTTTTCAAATTCTACTCTGCACGGGGCACATAAAGTTGCTTGTTCTAATAGAAGTTTTCCGTTTTTATCAAGACTTGGATTTAATACCCCATCTAAATCCTCTATGCCTCCACATTTTTGACAATTATCTTTTATACTAAAATCGGTCATTTCGCGCTCTCCTTTCTTCATCTCCTCTTTAAAGTCGGAAGGGGGATGGGTTAGATCCCCCGTTTCCGCTATTTGAAAAACGATAATAAATTTTTAAAATTAGAATTGCTGGTACCTTTATACATATTATCTTTTTCCTGTAAATATTTCCCCAATTGTTGATATGGAACATATTTAGTTTTAAAAATTTTTTCAGGATGATATTTAGATTCATATTCCCAGATAAAATAATTGTTAAAAATCTGACGATATCTATATGCAGTAATGTTATAATTATAATCTGTATTGAATTGAGACATCCAGAAAGATCCATATAGGGTATTAATGATTTCGGAAACGTCTTCCTTGAATAGCTCCTGACGATTAAATGTTGACCCCATACAGACATTTTGATTTTGCTGTATGTTATAAAATGGAACTTTATATAACATATCATCAAACGAACGTAATGGGCTATTTCTCATAAACATTTGAAATCGAAAATCATTAATAGTTGGATATACCATTGTAAAAGTTACAATATATGGAACTAAAATTTGAAATGTATATTCCTTAATTCCTCCAGTTACCTTCATTCTTTCAAATTGTTGTTCCCCATTTTTAATATTTTTCTTTTGACACCATTTCTGAAAGACTTCCCATTTAGTACGTTGATTTCTTTTAATTATAATATTTCTCATTGTTGGGTTATGCTCAGTTATAAATATATGTCTTTTCCCACCAAAATAACTTTTATGATACTTTGTATTTTTTGGTAATAATATAGATGAGAATTTTAACGAATCTAAAAATGATTCAGTTGGCCAGATTGTGACGTCAGAATCCTTTCGATATGATACCTTTCCGTTTTT
>Ga0307376_10000856_pt1 | contig 35585 bp, 28 predicted proteins | sample TR2MG_FD_202536 | JGI IMG/M metagenome (GOLD analysis project Ga0307376, IMG submission 202536) | Soil microbial communities from Risofladan, Vaasa, Finland - TR-2 | ecosystem: Environmental > Terrestrial > Soil > Coastal area > Acid sulfate soil | place: Finland: Risofladan, Vaasa | collected...
TTTTTATGCGAAAATAAATAAATAATCTGGGATTTATTATTATTTTGTGAATACCAAATTCAGTGAATCAGAGCTTGTTATTTTAATTAATCTATAATTATGAATGTTCATGAGTTCCAGGGTAAGTCATTACTCAAAGCGTACAATGTTGATATACAGGAAGGATTCGTGGCTGAAACGCCGGAACAGGCAGTTATGGTTGCAAAACAACTGCAAGAAAAACTGGGATCTGAGTTTTTCGTGGTAAAAGCGCAGATACATGCCGGCGGCAGAGGTAAAGGTGGTGGAGTTAAGCTGGCAAAATCTGTTGAGGAAGTTGGAAAGATAGCCGGGCAGATTTTAGGAATGCAGCTCATCACTCCTCAGACAGGACCCGGAGGAAAAAGAGTAAACAAGGTAATTATTGCACAGGATGTTTATTATAAAGGCGAAACTGAACCTGAAGAGTACTATATAAGTATTCTTCTCGACAGAAATATTGACAGGTATATTTTTATGTATTCTCCCCAGGGGGGGATGTCAATTGAAGAGGTAGCTGCAAAATCTCCAGGTCTGATTTTTACTGAAGAGATTAATCCTGGTATTGGGCTGCAAGCTTTTCAGATGCGAAATATTGCCTATAACCTTCATTTATCAGGAGTAGCCTTTAAAAACATGCTTAAGTTTTTGTCGGGAATTTATGAGACTTTCATTGGTTGTGATGCTCAATTACTTGAAATAAATCCGGTGTTAAAAACAAGTGATAGCAGGATTTTAGCTGTTGATTGCAAACTTGTTCTTGACGATAATGCATTATTCAGACATCCTGATCTTGAGCAAATGAGAGACATTAATGAAGACGATCCTGAAGAAACTGAAGCAGGGAAACATAATCTCAACTTTGTTAAACTCGATGGAAATGTTGGTTGTATGGTTAATGGTGCTGGTCTAGCTATGGCAACTATGGATATTATAAAAATATCAGGAGGAGCCCCGGCAAACTTTCTTGATGTTGGGGGAGGAGCCAATGCTAATACTGTTGAAGCCGGATTCAGGATTATTCTTAAAGATCCTGCTGTTAAGGTAATACTGATTAATATATTCGGGGGAATTGTGAGATGTGACAGAGTGGCTAATGGAGTTGTTGAGGCATATAAATCGATTGGGGAAATTAGTGTGCCGGTAATAGTGAGGCTTCAGGGTACAAATGCAGAAGAAGCCAGAAAGATTATTGATAATTCAGGTCTTTCAGTGTTTTCTGCCGGGTCGTTTAAAGAAGCTGCAAGTAAGGTAAGTGACTTGCTAACATGAATTTAGAAGATAAAACAGTCTGCTTCATTTTGAAAAGACAATTATCTTTTATGTGTTCCATCACAATATGGTTTGTTGTTTGATTTTCCGCATCGGCAAAGCCAAACCTCTCCCGGAGTATCTTCCTTATTCCTCTGTAAATCTTTTAAAACAAAATTACCTGTTATCTTCAAAGGTCCAAAATCAATAACCTCAATAATAGCCTCAGGTTTTCTTTCATCATTCTCTATCATCCTTTAAAATTTAACCAATAAAACCTACTTTTCTATGTTGACCATCACAGAATGGTTGATGATCACTTACTCCACATCGACATATCGATATTAGGCTATTGCGTACTTCCTTTTTATTGCCATTGTAGTTAATGGTAAAATTACCCTTAACAACAATAGGTCCATCTGTCATAACCTTGACTGATACCGGTTGCTCTTTTGATGCCGGTTCAATATCATTCATTAATTCAGGCCTTCTGAAATTAATATGATTTAGCTGGTCACTACCAATATCAGCATTCTTCTTTTCATCATTCCACTTCCATGCAAGTGCTTCTGTTGGGCATAAATTCACAACTTCAATAATACGCTCTGTGGTAGAACCATTCATATCTACCCATGGTCTTCTGCTAGGATCAAAAACATCGATTAACTCCCTGTAGCAATATGATGCATGGATGCATGCCGACGGTTTCCAATAAACAGTAATATCATCATTTCTGTACCTTCTACCTCCGGAAAACTGTGTATCCTCTTTATCCATTACTGTAAAAATTTATTTCATTTTATTATTTGAAACCTACTGGCAAATGTGTTGAACTATATAGTTCTACAGGTAAAACTCTAAATTTTTATTATCAAATCGATGACTGAAACCTATTTTTTTAAATATATCAATATTATGCATATATAATGATTTTTAATTTAATGAAAATATCTAATCTTAAGTGAGTAAATTTTGTATTTTTTTTGTACCAAAAATAATAATTTTAGAAAATATATATTGAATGATGTGACAGGATTTATTATTAAATGCAAAATATTAATTATATTGCATTTAATACAATTTTTGTGAAAGTTGACATGATTTTTTAGTTCTAAGCTTCTAATGCAAAAGAGAGGTCGTAACTTTTTGTACAGTTTTATCAGGAAATATTTTTCATTTCTGGTTTTGTTATTGTTATCATTATTTCTTCCATTATATGCCACATCTAATAGCAGTTATAAAACCCTCACAACTATGGGCTTAACAAAGCCGGTTATTGATTTAAACCTGGTTATACCTGGTATTATTTTAGTTGTTTGTACTTCAATATTCTTTTGCTACATTAAACTTAAACAAAAGACCAAAGAACTGGAAGAAAAGAACAGGGAAATTTCTGAAATCAATAACAGATTGCAGAAATCTAATAATGAGCTTATTATTCAAAAAGAACTTATTGAAAAAGAACATTATGAATCGGATAAATTTTATTTGAAGTTGTTGCAGGAAGCTTCGGATAGCATCACATTTTTCGACAATGATTGGAACCTTAAGTATGCAAATTCTGCATTTTATTCATTAATAGGACATGATCAGGATTCCTTTAATTCAACAGAATATAAAGATATAATCTATCCGGATAATCAAGATTATCAAACAAATAGAGTACAGGCTCTTACTAATGAAGGATTCTTTGAAAGCGAAATAAAACTCAGGCACAAAGATGGACATTATTTAAACTTTTCCGCCAGGTCGGTTTCTGTCAAAAATGATAATGAAGAGACTATTGGAACGCTTACCATTTTACGCGATATTACAAAGATGAAACAGGATTATGATGACCTTTTTAAATCAAATAAAGAGGCAGAAACGAACAGGAGTCTTAAATCCAGCTTCCTGGCAAATGTTTCACACGAAATACGCACACCCCTTAATAGTGTGGTTGGTTTTTCAAATCTTCTTCTGGATGATAATATTACACAGGAAGCAAAAGAAGAGTATATTGAATATATAAATCATAATAGTGAAAAGCTTCTTCAGATTATAGGTGATATTATTGATCTTTCACGACTGGAAAGCTCCCAGATCGAAATTGCATATGAAGAGGCTTCTCTGAGTTCCATTGTAAATGAGATTATTGAAGAAGCAAGACAGGATATAAGGAGAAATGAAAAGCCAATAATTTTGAATGTAAAGAATCATTTTCAGGATCATAGTGACCTGATTTTTACTGATAAGATATGGCTTAAACGTGTTTTAAATCATCTCATGGATAATGCAATTAAGTTTACACTTGACGGGTCTATTGAATTTTCATATTTATTAGAAAAAGAAAAAATTGAATTCAGAATAAAAGATACAGGTATAGGAATAAATAAGGAGAATCTGGGACGAATATTTGAAGATTTCAGGCAGGAGATTGATGGTCACCATCGTCCATTTGAAGGGCTGGGAATTGGGCTTACGCTTGCAAAAGAGGTTGTTGAAAGAATGGGAGGTGAAATTTTTGTTCAGTCAGAAAAAGGGATCGGTTCAGAATTCAGTTTTTCACTTCCCTACCGCCCTGCAGGGAGTCTAAAAGCTGAAAAAGGTTCCTTAAAAAATGGACATTTAATTACAAACATTAATTGGGACTCAAAAAAATGTTTAATCGTTGATGATAATAAAGATGTCCTGATTTATTTAAACAGGATACTTGTAGATACTGGAGTTACAATTCTTACTGCCAGATCAGGATTGGAAGCATTGAAATTGATTAATGCTACTCCGGATATTGATGTAATACTTCTCGATATGCAAATGCCTGAAATGAACGGCATTGAGGCAGTGAAGGAAATTAGAAAAATTCGTGCTAACCTGCCAATTATAGCACAGACTGCCTTTATTTTTGAAAATGATAAAGATATTATTTTGGAAGCCGGATGTGATGCCTGCCTTATTAAGCCTATAAGAAAAGACCATCTTCTTACATTAATGTCGAGCTTTGTGAAATCTGGATAGAAAACCATTAGCTCAGGCAAAATATGCTCTTAAAGAATCGGAGTGGGATTTATTAGAGAGATTCCATGATAAGCTAAATTGGTTTGGAGCAATAGGTAAACAAAAATTATCCTTACTTTGTGTTCAGCTTTAACAGATGACAAATACCCGGTTTGCTGATATTATTTTGCCCCTTGCTATTAGGGGAAGATTCACCTACAGAATACCTGATAACCTAATAAACAAAATCAAACCCGGAGTAAGAGTGGAGGTCCGGTTTGGAGGGGAAAATGTCTATTCAGGTATAGTTTGCAGGATTCACGATAAACCTCCATTAATCAAAAATATAAAGACCATAATTAAAATCCTGGACACTGTCCCAGCTGTTAACGAGATACAGCTTAAATTATGGCTCTGGATTTCGGAATATTATTTATGTAGTGAAGGGGAGGTAATGAAAGCTGCTATTCCTTCAACTCTCTCTGTAAGTAGTTATAAGCCTAGATTGGAGATGTATGTTGAACTGGCTAAAAAGTTCACCAGTGAGGAATTAAATACAATCCTGGATAATCTTTCCCGTGCTCCCCGGCAACACGATGTTCTTTCTGCTTACTTAAGGTTAACTGGGTATGTGGAAGGATCTGAGATTATACCAGTTAGAAAGTCGTTACTCTTATCAGAAACAAACTCTTCATCAGGAATTGTTGATGCTCTTGATTTAAAAGGAATTATTTCAGTATTGCCAATTGCTGTTTCAAGATTAAGCAATAATAACAATTACAGGGATCCTATTAAAAAGTTGAGTGAAGCGCAATCGACTGTATACGAATCAGTTAAAAAGCTGTTTCAAAAAAAGGAAATTGTTTTGCTACATGGTGTGACTTCAAGCGGCAAAACAGAAATTTATATACATCTTATTGAAGAGCAATTGAAACTGGGCAGGCAAATTCTTTATATGTTACCTGAAATAGCCCTTACGACTCAGATAATCTTACGTCTGAAAAAGCATTTTGGGCAGGTTACTGGTGTATACCACTCACGATTCAGCGATCCGGAAAAGGTGGAAATCTGGAATAGAGTGGCTGACGAGAATCCTTTAACCGGATACAGACTTATTCTTGGAGTGAGATCTTCACTGTTCTTACCTTTCAGTAATCTGGGACTGATAATTATCGACGAAGAGCACGATGGATCATATAAGCAACACGATCCGGCACCCCGTTACCATGCTCGCGATTCTGCAATAATTCTGGCATCTCTTCATAAAGCTAAAACCATACTTGGCTCTGCTTCTCCTTCCATCGAAAGTTATAATAATGCTGTACTTGGGAAATATGGATTAACATTATTAAATGAGAGGTACGGGCTGATTAATTTGCCTGCTATTCAAATTGCCAATACAAAAGAGGCATATAGAAAGAAACTTATGGTTTCACACTTCACTCCGGAATTACTTCAGTCTATTGATGAAGCTCTTGGGAAAAATGAACAGATAATTCTTTTCCAGAACCGACGGGGATTTTCACCATATATTGAATGTTCGGAATGCGGATGGATACCTGTCTGTACTCAATGTGCTGTCAATCTGACATATCATAAAGGGATAGGCAAGCTTGTTTGTCATTATTGCGGGCATACCACAGGAATGCCATCCAAATGCGGAAGCTGTGATTCATCAGGAATGGTGACAAGGGGATTCGGTACTGAAAAAATCGAAGATGAAATAAAAATTGTATTTCCGGGTGCCAGGGTTGAAAGAATGGACCAGGATACTACCAGAAATAAGAACTCTTTTAATAAAATAATCAGAGCCTTTGAAGAGAGACGGATTGATATCCTTATTGGAACACAGATGATATCCAAAGGTCTTGATTTCGAAAATCTTACAGTTGTTGGGATATTGAATGCTGATAACCTGTTAAACTATCCTGATTTCAGGGCGCATGAAAGAAGTTTTCAGCTAATGGAGCAGGTCAGTGGAAGGGCTGGCCGAAGGCAAAAAGAGGGAAAGGTTGTCATTCAGACATCTGATCCGGCAAATAAGATTATCAGACTTGTGCTTCGGCATGACTATCTAAGCATGTTCAGAATGCAGGCAGAAGAAAGAAAGACTTTTAATTATCCCCCCTTCTGCAGGATGGTTAAAATTAGTGTAAAGCATAAAGACAGATCCCTTCTTAACTATTATTCAGATATTCTGGGACAAGACCTGAAAGCAATATTTGGCAAAAGAGTCCTTGGCCCGGAATCACCAGTAATCTCACAGGTACAACTTTGGTATATTAAAACTATCCTTGTCAAAATTGAAAGAGAAAGGCCTCCTGCAAAAGCCAAACAGTTTATAATTGAGGCTATTACGAGACTTGAAGCTGAAAAGGGAGCATCTTCATTAAAGATAGCCATTGATGTGGATCCTTATTAGGCTTTACCTCACCCCAACTCCTCTCCCATGGGAGAGGGGCTAAGTATTTGTTTATGTGATTTATACTCCCCTTTTCCCTTGGGAGAAGAGGCCGGGGGATGAGGTGGATCTTCAAAAGAGGGATATGAAGTGGGTTTTAATTAACGTAAAAGATGTTATTTTTGAATTGCTAAAAGAATCATTATGAAAATAGAAGTATCAAATGGTGAGATTATTGATAAGCTCACTATTATCCAGATAAAGCTTGAAAGGATTAAAGATAAGGCTAAACTGGTAAACCTGAAGAAGGAATATAATGAACTAATTAAGGTATCTGCAACAATTATCAGTACATCCGATCCATTATATAAGGCATTGTATGATGTGAATTGTGAATTATGGGATATTGAGGACCAAATACGTGACCTGGAGCGAAAAAAAGATTTTAGTGAGAATTTTATTTCCACTGCACGTGCAGTATATTTTAAGAACGATAAAAGGTCGGAACTGAAAAGAGAAATTAATATAAAAACTTCTTCCGGACTGATTGAAGAAAAATCATACGAGAAATATTAAAATGAGTCTCCTGATAATACGTACTTCTGCCATGGGTGATGTAGCCCTCACAATCCCTGTATTATTAGGTATGAGGAAACAATATCCTGATGTGGAAACGGTACTTCTTACCAGGCCTGCTTTCAAACCATTTTTCTCAAATATTGACGGACTCAAGCTTTTTTTACCAGATTTTAATGGTAGACATAAAGGCCTTCTAGGAATAATCCGGTTATTTAAAGAGCTGAAAAGGCAAACCAGAATTACCTATGTTATTGATCTGCATGATGTATTGAGGTCTAAGATATTGAGACTATTGTTCAGAATATCCGGAGTGCCAGTATCTGTTATCGAAAAGGGGAGAAGCGAAAAGAAATCATTAATCATCGGGCAGAAAAAAATAAAGTTAAAGCACTCACTAAAAAGGTATTGTGATGCTTTTTCCAAAGCAGGCTTCCAGGTTGAACCCCCGAAAAGCCCCTGGATCATTCCATCCCCGGAAGCATTGAAATTAGCTGGATTGATGATAGCTAATAAGGGTGAATTAAACATTGGAGTAGCACCCTTTGCAAAGCATCAATTGAAAAGGTGGCCAGAGGAGAATATGGTAAGGTTACTCGGAATTATATCGGGGAACCATAATTCTAAATTCTGGTTATTCGGCGGAATTGAGGAATCGAAAAAACTCGCAGCTTTTCAGGAAAGAATTGCAGGATCAATAAATATATCTGGTAAATTCAACCTTGATGAAGAACTGGCTCTGATGAGCAAACTTGACCTGATGATTGCAATGGACTCTTCTAATATGCATATGGCGGCCCTGGTGGGTACTAAAGTCATTTCAATATGGGGAGGAACAGACCCGTTAACCGGATTTGGAGCCTGGATGCAACCTGAGCAATATTCTATAAGTATCCCAGTTAGTGAGCTGACCTGTCGCCCGTGTACAATTTACGGGAAAGGTGAATGTAGCAGAGGCGATTTTGCCTGCATGAACTGGCTAACCCCGGAATTTGTCTACTTAAAAATGAATGATCTGAAAATTTGGTAAATTTAAGGATTAATAGATTGAAATATTTAACTACTATAATAATTAATAAGTCATCAAATGAAAAGGAAAAAGAGAAGTGAGGTTTTTATTTTTGCAGTTTGTTTCATGATTACTATGTTATTCCTGAATCAAGGCTGCACTTCGAGTAAGGTTGAATCAGAATTTGATCCTGTTGAACTGGTCAACCCACTAATGGGTACTGATTCTGAATTTAGATTGTCAAACGGCAATACTTATCCGGCCATTGCATTACCCTGGGGAATGAATTTCTGGACACCTCAGACCCGTAATATGGGTAATGGATGGGGTTATACATATGATGACTATAAAATAATGGGGATAAAGCAAACTCACCAGCCAAGCCCATGGATAAATGATTATGCAGCATTTTCCTTAATGGCGGTTACCGGAAAGATAAGGATAAGCGAAAATGAAAGAGCTTCCTGGTTTTCACATAAGGCAGAAATTGTAAAACCCTATTATTATAGTGTATATCTGGCTGATTATGATGTTACTGCTGAAGTCACTCCTACTGAAAGAGCTGCTATATTCCGTTTCACTTTCCCTGAAAGTGATTCTTCGTTCATTCTTTTAGATGGGTTTAACAGAGGATCGATGGTAAAAATAATCCCATCAGAACGTAAAGTCATTGGATATTGCCGAAATAACCATGGAGGTGTGCCTGACAATTTTCATAATTATTTTGTAGCTGTTTTTGATAAGGATTTCACTTCGACACATACATGGCATGGAGATACTCTGGATTTGGATGATCTTGATGCAGAAAGCAAACATGTTGGTGCTGTTATTGGATTTAAAACCAAAAAGGGTGAAGAAATAAATGTCCGTATAGCTTCCTCATTCATAAGCCTTGATCAGGCGATGCTTAATCTTACCAGAGAAACAGGCGATAAGAATTTTGAAACAGTGAAAAATGGGGGGAAGAATGCCTGGAACAAACAATTGAATCGCATTGAGATTGAAGGTGGTACATTAGACCAACAGAGGACATTCTATTCATGCCTTTATAGGATGATATTATTTCCACGCCAGTTCTTTGAAATAAATGATAAAAATGAGATAGTCCATTACAGTCCATATAATGGAGAAGTCCTTCCCGGATACATGTATACTGATAATGGCTTCTGGGATACATTCAGAGCACTTTTCCCGTTCTTTACCCTTATGTATCCTGATCTTAACAGCAAAATAATGGATGGGTTGGCAAACACATATAAAGAAAGCGGATGGTTGCCTGAGTGGGCTAGTCCTGGTCATCGCGATTGTATGATTGGTTCAAATTCAGCGTCCCTGATAGCAGATTCATATAATAAAGGTATCAGGGGTTATGATATAGCAACTCTCTACGAAGCTGTCATTAAAAATACCAAAGGACCTGGTCCTGTATCATCTGTTGGACGTCTGGGAGCAGATTATTATAACGATCTTGGATATGTCCCATATAATGTTGGTATTAATGAGAATGCTGCAAGGACCCTCGAATACGCTTATGCTGATTTTTGTATATGGCAGCTGGCAAAAGAACTAAACAGGCCCCAGGAAGAGATTGATCTTTATGCGAAGAGAGCCATGAATTATAAAAATGTTTTTGATGATGGACGGAAACTGATGCGTGGCCGCAACCTTGATGGAACATTCCAGTCACCATTCAGTCCGTATAAATGGGGAGACGCTTTTACGGAAGGAAACAGCTGGCATTATACATGGAGTGTTTTTCAGGATGTTGATGGACTGGTTAATTTAATGGGAGGGAAGGAAAACTTTATTGCAAAACTTGATTCTGTTTTTGAAGTACCACCTGTCTTCGATTATTCATACTATGGACAGGTGATTCATGAAATAAGGGAGATGCAAATTTCAAATATGGGCAACTATGCCCATGGTAATCAACCTATTCAACATATGATTTACCTGTACAACTATGCGGGTCAGCCCTGGAAAACACAGTACCATGTGCGGGAAGTGCTGGATAAACTATATAACTATACTCCTGACGGTTATTGTGGAGATGAGGATAATGGACAGACTTCTGCATGGTATGTCTTTTCCTCTATGGGTTTTTATCCTGTTACCCCTGGTACCGATGAGTACGTTTTTGGTTCTCCATTATTCAATAAAGTAACCCTTAATTTCGAAAACGGGAAAAAGCTGATTATTGATGCTAATGGGAACAATAAGAAAAATGTCTATGTTCAGGATGTTATACTCAATGGAAGAGGTGTCGGGAATAATTATATTAAACATAATGATCTCATTGAAGGTGGAAATCTGGTTTTCATGATGGGTCCCGAACCAGAAAAGAAACGAGGCACAAAAGAAGAAACTTATCCTTATTCAATGAGCAGAAAGCAGTAAATTGCTTATAATCTGAGTTTTATATTATACCGTACCAAAAGGAATGTGACTGCAATCATCAATAAAGTCCAGAAGATGGAACCTGCTATTACTATTAAATAGACACCTGATTGCTTGTAGAAGAATAATGGTATATGTGTACTCCAGATCAGATAATAGAGTATATTAGAAGCCAAATAGGTTGTAAGTGAGTAAGCTCCAACAACTTTAATAAGATGGATCCGGACAGGAGCTTTCTTTATGTCTATTGTCCAGTGGAGAAGGGCATATAGGACCATGCTTATTCCAATACAGATTAATTCCCAACTCGGAATTGCCTGTATTGCAATGATATTAAACCACTTGCGGATAATTATTCCGAAGAGGATACATGAAATGCCAATTGTAACAATTATTAAAATTGCTTTTCTGGAGTTGCTAAATGAATATTTTTTCAGAATAAGGGTTGTTATCACTCCGGAAAGAATAATTAAGGGTACTTTACCTTCTATAACTACACCAAAAATTGAAGTAATATGGTGAAGAGCACTAAAATAATCAAGTTTATAAAATATATTGAGGGTCAGAAAGAAAAGGGAAGCCACTATCGTATTAAGAATATTGTCGCGTATAGCCAGATAGATTAAAGCTGATACAAGATAACCCCATCCTATTATACCCGGAATACCCCACCAGCCGGTTATTAACGATCCATTGTTCTCAAACTCACCAGATCTGAATTTATAGACCAGGATAACAAGAACAGCAATCCCTGCCAATTTTAATCCTGCAATTGTAAAGAAATTTCTGTCGGTCTCCTGGTATTTATTCCAAATAAGAAATATTCCTGTATATATAAGTATAGCCCAGAGGTTTTTTCCAATTCCTGTAAATTCAGCATTAACTCTTTCCGCATTAAGCATAAGAACACCAATAGTCAGAAGACTTATTGTTCTTATTATTATATGTCTTGCAGTTGATTTGATATTCTGACCCTCCGAAATTCTTTTCCCGATTGAAATTGGTATTACCATTCCCACAATAAAGAGGAAACCTGGAAATATCCAGTCAGCAATCCCATAACCATTAAATTCGTGAGGTCTGTTAACCAGCCCTTGCGATACTACCGGTAAATACAGGTCAGTAATAAATAACATCAAAATGAGAATCAGACCTCTCATTACATCTATGGACTCAATCCGATTATTCTCCGGCATCCGATCGGTAATAAAATTAGTTTGTCAAGTTAAAAAAATAAAATTGAAATGTAGCTGTATGCTGAGATGTTGGATTAACATACCACGATTTATGGTACTTCATCATAAAAATTTATTATTTTTGCCTGTCGTCAAGGCTTACCCAGTGTTGAGGGTTACAAAAATCTCCATAGCTAAGCTTTTTGTGAGAAAAAACCGCCTTCGCCAAAACTTTGCAGAGGTAGTATGATATGATTTTTAAATATGGTTTTTTCGGGGTGTGGCGCAGTTGGTAGCGTGCTACGTTCGGGACGTAGAGGCCGGAAGTTCGAGTCTTCTCACCCCGACTGAGAAAATCAAATGGCCTTGTATATCAAGTATATACGAGGCCATTTTCATTAGTAGTACAAAAAGCAGTACAAAAATTCGCTTGCTGTATCACCCTGCCAGGATTCTTATCAGGTCATCATTCAGGTAGTATACTTCGGATCCCTCCTTTTTTGGTGTTAATATCTTTGCAGCAACCAGTTCTTCCATAAGCTTTGAAAGAGTTGTCCGGGAGGATCTGCCTAATACTTTTCCAATAATCTTTGGTTTTATATATGGCTGGCTGAAAATGGCTTCATTTACATCCTTTGTGTACCATTTTATTTTAGATTTTCCATAATTCAAAGTTGAATCCATCTGTTCCAATATGTCGTTAATCAGGTTGCTGGTCAGAGCGGATGTATTTTCAACGGCATCAAGCATAAACAGAATCCATTTTTTCCATGTACCCAGTTGCGTTACTGCTCCAAGATTATAATAGTAGTCTGATTTATTAACAATTATATACTTTGACAGGTATAATACAGGTTGATTTAATAGTCCAGTTTGTACAAGGTAAATCAGGTTTATAATTCTGCCAGTTCTCCCATTACCATCCTGAAATGGGTGGATTGCTTCGAATTGATAATGTGCAATACACATTTTTATCAATGGGTCTGTTGGATAAATGTTAAAGTCATTAAGATAACTTAAAAGGTTATCCATTAGTCTCTCAACAATATCATTACCTCTTGGAGGTGTATAGATTACTTCGCCAGGTAGTAACTCACTTTGTCCTCTTTTGATAACAACATTAGCCTGTGGAGGACGTAGTCCGGATGTAGTATTCTTGATTTGGCGGAAGATTGACAGAACTGACTGCAGATTTAATATTTTTGTTTCATTCATAGCCTGGTATCCCGCCCAAAGTGCTTCTCTGTACCTCAGAACTTCTTTCGCAGCAACATCTGATTTTTCTTCACTTTTGCTATCCGAAACTGCCTTGTACAGTTCGTCTTCTGTTGTGAAAATATTTTCAATTTCTGTAGAGGTTTTGGCTTCCTGCAGGGCTATGGTGTTTACTAACATATAAGGATTTGGAAGTCTCATTATATTTATGTTTACTGAGGCTAATGCTCGTGAAGCAGAAACTAGTTTCTTTAATATATCACTATCATTATCTATTTCAGTTGAAGGAGGAAGAAGAGGAAGATCGTTATAAGGATTATTTCTATCAAATTTTAGCTTAGTCATAGTTGTTCAATATTTACTCAATTATGGACATGATGCAAATTTATGTAGTATTTTCATAATAAGCAACAACACATGTCCAATATTTTGGTAATTCTGGACATACCGGCAAAACATGTCCATTTTTAACCTGAAATATGGTTTCAAATCAAAGATCGAAATACACAAAAAGTTGAAACTTAGAATAAATCCTTTAAAACTATAATACAGATAATGAAGCGAGCGTCAGGGTAATCTTCTTTCTACTACTGCAACAAAAGAATAGCTCCCGGCGCTGATCCGAGGACTGCCAATAGGTTGCATTTATCTATTAATCTTTTATACAACGCACAGAGAATCCCACCCTTTTGTTGTAGTGGTCTCTATATAAATTACTCTCTGACCAGAATATGTAACGGGCCCATGAATTCAGCGCATCGAACTCCGTAGATGACCAATAATAACCTCCGCCTCCAAAAGATGAGAAGGTACCATCACCCTGGCGGAAACCACCAGGAAGGGCAGTAAACCAGTATTCATTCGTTGCCCCGTAATTTGGAGTATCCCATTGCTCACCTCCTGTTTCTTTAAGCTTTCCCCCGGCAATATCCTCTCCACCTAAATAATCAGTAAGGATAGTCCAATCTTGATGGGTTGCAACATGCCAGCCTGCAGGCGCAAGCTTACCGGTATTTACTGCATACCAGTTATATAATGTGCCCCAGCTTTTTTCATTATTGTACCAGATGCAGGCTCCTGTTGAACTATTTTGCCAGGCTATTTTATCAGTTATGTTTGGAATAGTTATACCATCATTATATTTTGTAACTTTCAGATCTTCAGCCATCCACAATTGATCGCCGATCTTTACGGTATTGTATACATTGCCGTCAATGTCCGTCAAAGTCTCCCCTGAATATACAGGTGTTGTGTCTTTTTCACAACCAAATACTGATATTAACAGCAACCACAATATTGCATTGTGATAAATCCAGTGTTTTTTTCTGATTGTCATCTTATTTGATTTTATAGTTTAATAACAATAGTTTTAGCTCATCAACATTTCTGGAAATGAGTTGAGTTTTAGAAGTTTATTCCAATGGTCAGTTCCGGCAAAGGATACGGGTATATTTCGCTTGGCCATTTCATATAAAAAGATTCTTCTTTTAGGTAAGTTCCCGTTTCCGAATTAAGTGTGTAAGATGAATAGATATTATCGTTAAAGGTATAAGCAAATCCAAATTGCAGTCCGGTCAATACATAAAAGCGTTTTCCTAAATTCCATCGATAGCCTCCTGAGGCAAAAACGATTAAATCCTTCAGCTTTTCTACTCTTTCATTGGGATATCCGGAATGATAAAAGGCTTCATTATAGCTATATCCCACATAAATTCCACAATACCAGGCATTTTGTTTTTCATTTGGTTTAAAATAATGTTTTGCGGTAATTCCTGCTCCCATACTTTTTGGACTATAGGCAGTAATGTCTTTTTCGAAAATCAATGGGCCGGCCAACAAGCCCATGTAATGGTACATATAAAAAACCCCTGCATATGTTCTTTTTTCAATCCTGAAATCGGCTTGCAGAAGTGGACCCATTACCAGAAAATCTCCTGCATTAAGACTTAAACTGAAAAAAGACCATTTTTCATTTTCAGACTCAATTCTCAATTCATCCTGGGGAATATTAAAGTCTCCGGTTGAAGAGCCTGTTAAACTCTGCGAAAACGACAAGCCTGAGATAAGAAAAAATAAAACGATAAAATCGGCCTGTTTAATTGACATTGATCGGATCAGTGTTTTCATAATTGGCTAATTAATGTGTTAACATACATGAAATTCTATTCAATAAACATTAAATCAAAAACAGTTATATTTTAATAAGTTAAACTATATACCTCCATATCCAATCAATATAAATGGCGCCCAGAAGAATGGATTTTTTCCCTTGGACTTATTGCCTGATTCAATTTCGTATTTCAAAACCTTATCCCAAACAACAGTACTTGCACCTCTTTTTATTGAACCTTCTAAATTATTATTTATTAAATCGCGCTGGGCCAAAGTCAATGCATCCTGAAGCCTATAACCTGCTGAATAATATTGATGTAGCCTAGTCATTAGAAGTGCTGTGGAAGCATCCTCTACCGGCCAAAGGCTTACTATAATTGCAGGTGTCCCGGCATATATAAATGCCCTGCTTAAGCCAATTAATTCATCACCATTCGATAATAGCCCAAGGCCTGTTTCACAAGCACTAAGGACCACCAATTTTGATTTCAGATTCAAATCAAATATCTCGTTAACAGTAAGTTGTCCGTCATTTTTGTCATCGAATGGCAAAAGCAAGTATGAATTCATTGGACGCCTGCTATCTAAAAAACCATGGGTTGCCAAATGTATAATATTGTGGTTTTTTGCTTCTGTCTTAAAATAAGTTTCGGAAGTTTCGTTTTCGTATCTTGCAGTTGCCCCAGGATATAGCTGAACAATTTGGTTAAGCTCAGCTTGTGTTCCAGGTAATGGGGGAAAATTTCCTATTAACATATCTCCCAGCGCCATTCCAAGAAAATCATTATTTATGTTATATTTTTTTAAACTACAAAGTTTTAATACTGAAGAGGAAGGAGCATACGAAATATTAAATTTTTCGATTAAATATTTTCCACTTGAATCAATAAGAGCCTGAAATGGTAAAAAATGCAAACTTCGGTGAGGGATAATATATAATGATTCACATCCATTAATTTCCGGCTCAATGGGAGAAATTAGTGTATTGTACAGTTCGGTCAATAATAATTTATATTCATTTCTTGCTCCAGGATTTATCTGTGCTCTGCAATCAGAAACCAATTCTTCAATTTTATCTGCTCCGGTATCCAGCATCTTTGTAAAGATGGTTTTATTCGTTATAATCCAAATCACAGATTTCTCCTTGCCAATCCAATAATCAATTATTGCACTTTTATTACCAACAAGATCTTGTATCTCAGACAATTTGGAAGGTTCAACAGAAATTAATGAATTGTAATCAGTATTGCTTAACTTAATTAAATCGAGTGTTTTGATATACTCTTTATTTAAAAGGTCGAGGTATTTTTTCAATTCTACTGCATCCGGCTCATTGAATTTCCTCATTTCAATATCTTTTGTGACTTTCTGGATTTGCAACCTTAATCTGATCTCTTTAGCTAAAAGAGTTGTATCTGAAGATTGTTTTGATCGGATTTTATTGTTTCCCAAAATATCGAGAAAAGATCTTGATCTGGCCCTCTCTGAATAGTAAAATGCTGTCTCAATGGGTGATTGTTCCAAATTAATAATTATCCCGCCTTCACTGTGTTCTAAAAGGAGCATTATTAACCTTTCATAAACATGCATTTTATCCATCATATATGCAGAACGGAATTCTTCAATACTTAAATCGCCTCTAATCTTCTCAATAATGTCTATTGATTTGAAATATTCCTGGATAGCCGAATCTATCTCATTATGTTTTTCAAAAATCCTTCCTTTTTCAAAAAGCAATTGCCATTCAATTTCCGGGTTTTCAGTAAGATTAATTATTTGTTCTATTAAACTGCTTGATGCGCATAACATATCTTTATTGATAAACACTCGGCATAAACCAAGTTTTGCATAGGCTTGTCCGGCATTTGAACCTATGTTTTTAAAAGTACTATCTGACTTTTTGAAATAATATTCAGCCTGATCCGGTTTATTATTTTTTTCATTTATTTCGCCGAGCCTCAAACTAGCCAGGGCAGTTCCCATAAGTGATCCGGATTTTATATAAAAATCATAAGCTTGTTGCACATCACCCAATCTCATTTGTAGTGAAGGTGAGACTGGCAGAATTTCTTCTTTATTGCCAGGAATATTTAAGAGTGCTGTTTCATAATAACTTACAGCTTTTTTGTCATCTCCTATATATGAATATACGTCACCAACTTTTACATTCATCCAGGTAATCTGGGGAATAATTTTCGATTCTTCGGCCTTTTGTAAAGCCTCCATTCTGGTTTTAAGAGCCTCTTCGTATTTTGCTTCCAGCAAATAGGCACTTCCAATTGCCTGGTAATGTCTGGCAGTGTTAATATTATTATTTTCGGCAATATGAATTGAATTTTCTATCAACTTGAGACCTTCTTTTATATCTCCTTGTTCAATTCTGATTTTACCCAGTAAAAGATAAGATTCCAGTAAACCTAAATATTCATCTTCAATTTTTTTATAGATTGAAATTGCTTTTTCAACTTCTTCCTTTGCTTCCTGGTAATTGCCAATTACAAAATTTACCTGAGCTAAAGATAAATAGGTGTCTCCAATCGAAAAACGTTTAACATCTTTGAAGCTTTTATCCATTCCTTCATTTAGTTCTAAAGATTGTCTCAGAAACTTAATGCTCTTAATATAATCACCTTTATATCCATGAGTAAGCCCGATTTTTCGGTAGTCATCAATAATATCAAGTGAATTTGGTCCGGAAACGGAGTCAATTATTAAAGCTTGTTGCAGATAATAAAATGATGAATCGTACTTTGATCTTGTAGAATAGGCGTGGGCAAGCTTTCTATATACATCTGCTTCCATTGATGGGTTTCGATAGACACCCAGACCAGGAGCTATTTGAATATATTTTTCATAAAGGACAATTGCTTCTTTATATTTTTTCTGGTTGTTGTACTCATCCGCTTGCTGAATGGTTTGAGTTGCAATAACTGCGGGTGTTTTGCATGATTGAATATATAGAATAGCGAAAAGGAAAATAAAAGCTATAGCGGTTTTTGTCGAATTAAGCATATCACCTGTTTCTTATGATTAGAAAATATATTGTAAACCAATATTATATTGAGGATTAGCAGGAAAGTATTTACCAATAAGAGGAATAAAAACGCCCTGGAATAACCTGAATTTTTTAAATTGAAAATTGATATTAGGATTGTACCATATTCCTTGTTGAGTTAATGAATTCCAAGCAGTTTCGCCATCATACTTATCGGCATGTTTATAAAATAATCTCAGATCGTTTTGAACTGCTATCCAATCATTTAGAAGGAAGTTGAAATTTCCACCCACTTCGTATCTATTCCCTGATTTAAAAGTAATTGAATTTTCGTATGGCAACATTATCTTTTCTCCGCTAAAAGAATATTGAAATAATCCATAAAATGAATAAGAATACGGATAAGTAATTTTCCGATAAATCAATTCTAAAGCAAGAGTTGTCTCTCCATTCCCCGTTGGATAATCATATTCCAATATTTCTTTAATATTAGTTGGATTTTTTTCTCCTGTAGGGAAAGTTGCGTTTAACTTACTTACCACCGATGGTTTGGTTTTGCTTCCTTCAATTAGCTGATAGTATATTCCAAATTCTATATCGCCAATACCTTGACCTATTGATTTATATTGTGTTTTCATTGTAGAATCATTAACTGGAGATTTGTCAATTATGGAACCAGTCATAGATTTTATCTTATAGGGTAAAGCAAATGCAAGCTCTATCCGGTTTGTTAGTCCAAATTGAAAATGTAAATACTCAGTTGAATATTTTCCCCACCCATTTCCTGGTTCATAATCTTTTTTGCCATTTTCAAAAAATACTTTATCATCTGCGGTATACGTAAATACTGATCCAATTAAAAAGAATCCTTTTCCGAGAGTTGCAGGTTGTGTCACAACTGTGCTCTGCTTTATCTCAGAAACGAGTAACTTATCTTCTTCCTGAGAATATGCAGCATTTGCAAAAATTATCAAAACCAGGCCTGCAACTATTTTTTTCATTTTAAAAAACCTATCTTAATTTAGTGAATTTTCAATTTGGACTGGCTTAAGCTTCTTATTAAAAGGGAACAGATTATAGCTTATTCCAAGATAAATACTAAATGGCGCTAATTGGTTTTTGCCCGATAGAGGAATATCAATAAATTGGTTTACCCAAACCTTACTCGTAGCCTTAATTTCATAACCAATCGACAATAAAGACAGTTTAGATTCTGGGTTTCGAATTCGGAAGCCGGTTATTTCACTCCAGCCTGAAGATGTTTTAGTATAATAATAGGATAAGGATACATTAAACCATGAAATTGCCTGATAAGCTAAATTTACTTCATAATCTAATTTATTGCCAATGATATATTTATATGGGATATTATCATAAATAAAGGTAGCCCCGTTTAACTCATGTATCCAAGTGATTGATTCACTTTCGGAAATTGGCCATGAATAGTTCATCTTTGCAGAAATACTGAAATCATTTCCAGGTCTCACTATTGTTGAGGCTCCAATTTTCAGAGCCTGAGATCCATTTCCTGTCTTGTGATTATCATGGTAAATAATTTTTGTGGTAGGTTGGCCATCAGAGGATAATGATATACTATTATTGGGTGCTTTGGGATTGTTTGAAAACAAGGGGATATAAAATCCGGGAGATAATGCAATTTCGATTTTTTTAGTTTTCAAAGGCAATTTAATAACAGTTCCTAAATAAAAATCTTCAAAACCTTTGTGGTCATCAAAATAGATGATATAAAAATCTGGTTGTTCGGCAAAAGTTAGCCAAATACGTTGATCTTCATGCCTTTCACCTCTTTTGGAATAATTTAATGTGACTGACGCTTGTAAAAAATCCAGTATCCCGTAACTGAGCTCAAAATAGTATTTGTGTAAAACAGAAGCAGTTCCCTCGTTAGCAAGAATAATCTTATTGCTGTTATTATCATATTTTTTTGAAATAATAGATATTTCATATGCCGGATTAAACTGCAACTGACCTTTGTGTAAAGTCAAAGGTCGGTCAATCTTTCGTTCATTAACCAGTATGGAATCATTTAATGTTTGTGCATTTAAGTTCAGGCCTGTCAGAAATAAGTAAAACAGAAAAATGGAATATCTCATATAAGTTTTATTTAACTTGATTATTCCCAGTACAAAAAGGTCTGACGAAAAATTAATCCAGACCTGGCATATATTTAGCAACCCCGCCACTCATGGTTCCAAACCATAAGTAACCATGCTTGTCTTTAAGTATTTTTGTTACAGATTTATCTGGCAAGCCATCTTTAACAGAATACCGTTCCATCACAGAGCCATTGTATTTTATAGATCCCTGAAATCTTAATCCAAACCATACATTCCCGTTATTATCAGAAGCAATAGAATTAACAATTTCTATTGATAAGCCAGTCGACAAGCTTATGGATTCAAAGTTCCCTTTGCTATATTTGATAACATTTGGACTTCCAAAAGATGCTATCCATATATTACCCCAGGTATCCTGGTGCATTGATCTTATCCCACTACCAGGCAGACCATCACTTTGAGTATAAGAGGCCGTAGTTTGACCTGTAAGTTTTTTTAAATCCGCTTCACTGCCAAGCCATATGTTTCTTTCATTATCTTCAAATAAAACATTTACTACGTTACACCATTCACATTCATCATCATAAAATTGAAACCATTCGTTGTTTTTATATTCTAAAACTGGAAAGTAGTCAGTGCTCAACCACATATTATCATCGTAATCTTTCAATAATGCAAATACACCACCAAAATCAGAAATATTTATCCATTCATTATTTGAAAGTATACTTAAACCTCCTGAAGTTCCAAACCACATGTTACTATATCCATCCTGTGCAATACTTAGCACTGAATTATCAATAAGTCCGCTTGCAGCATTATAAATGGTCCAAATTTTTCCATCGAATTTACTTACACCATTATTCATAGTACCTACCCAGATATTTCCTTCTTTATCTTCAGCTAATGTCCATATTGAATCAGATCCTAATCCATTTTCTTTATCATAGATTTCCCAGGTTTTTATTGATTCAGGATCGATGGCATTTTCCGTTTTAACGCAACCAGTAAAGAACAGGTAAAAAGCTACAACAATCAATATTGATGTGATTCCTGGAGTTTTTTTATATTTCATTGCTGCTAGTTTAATGTATCAGTAGAAATACTTTTTAGTGTTCAGAATTGTTTGATAGTGCAATGTCCTTTATTATTCCAGAGGAATAATATACATAGACTCTCTCCTTGATTCCAGTTTACCTGCATGTTCATAAAAGAAGGCCACGCAGGTCAGATTTGCATCATATTTCAATCATTAGATTTAACGTAATTATTATGCTTTTACCTAATTTTCAACTTCTTTATACTCCTAAAGTTAAATAAAATATGGGGAATTAGGGACTTGTTTTACAGGAAATTATTTAATACTTGACTGATATAATATTGCACAAAACATTCCCTTAACTTATAGCATTAGCTTCGTTTTCTAATCGTGCTATTTAGGGTAACGTCTTTGACTGGACACCGATATTTGTAATGACAACGGGCTTAATATATCCATTATCATCAAATTCCAGCATATCAATGCACACTACCCTGGCATTACGGTCGGTCTGGTCGAGAGGTCTGCGATGATATACAATATAGTAAGTGTCGGTTCCGGGGGGATGTATCACCGAGTGATGTCCTGCACCTGTTGCAATAGTAGCATCCTGCTGTAATATTTTACCAACTCTTTTAAACGGCCCGAGAGGACTGTCTGACATAGCATAGGCAACGCTATAGTTTGGCCCTGTCCAGCCGCCTTCCGACCACATAAAGTAGTATTTTCCGTTTCGAATAAACATGAAGGGCCCCTCGACATATCCTTCAGGCGTTATCTCATGGAATAAAGTTCCGTCAACTGAGGGCTCAACATCTGTAAAGTCATCTTTCAGCTTGACGATATTGCAATGTCTCCATCCTCCATAGATTAACCAATACTTTTCGTCGCTATCTCTGAAAATAAACTGGTCAATTGGTTGAGCTCCATTGTGGAATTTGTTAATTAAAGGCTTGCCCAGGTAATCGTGATATGGCCCTCCCGGAGTCTTTGAAACAGCTACTCCTATGCCCCCCGGTTCTGAGTCGGACTGTATGTCATTAGCTCCGAAGAAAAGATAATAAAGGCCATCTTTTTCAATGACAGATGGAGCCCATATAGCTCTCCATGCCCATTTAATATCCCCAGTATCAATAATATGCTCATGTTTTTGCCATGTGACAAGGTTCTTTGAGGAGAAAGCATCGAGAAAAACCTGTTCATTATATGGAGCAGAATATGTAGGGAAGATCCAATATTCATCATTGAATATTATTCCTTCCGGATCCGCATACCAGCCTTTTATGACCGGATTACCGGCATATTGAATGGGTTGGTTGCAACCTGAAAGAATAACAAGGATAAAGAAGAAGAGATATTTCATAAGGGTTTTTTATTTTCAATGGTCGTATAGCCTGCCCCGCTCAAGCGGGGGGACAGCATAATAAAATATTTTTGATATTATTCTTATATACAGCTTTTTAAGTACAGCTTAAGTTCCTTGATGATTATATAATCCCATCCCTTCAGGATCATATACTTAGTCCATTACTATTTATTTGAGAAAACCTATGATCCCAGCAATAGTCTTACTTCAGCTGATATCTCTTTTCCATCTGCTTTTCCGGCAAGTTCTTTGGTGGCTACACCCATTACTTTACCCATGTCGGCTGGTGAATTTGCACCGACGCGGGTAATAATCTCTTTCAGTGCTTTCGTCAATTCTTCCTTGCTCATTTTTGCTGGCAGGTATTTTTCAAGGATCTCTGCCTCAGCAATCTCTCTCTCATATAAATCAGGTCTATTCTGCTCCTTGTAAATAGCTGCAGATTCCATCCTTTGCTTTACCAACTTCTGGATGATCTTCAATTCCTCCTCAGAACTCAGGACTTTATTTCCGCTTTTTTCGGTTCTGGCAATGATAAAAGCAGTTTTTGCTGCCCTGATTGCTTCCAGGGCAATTTTATCCTTTGCTTTCATGGCATTTATTAAGTCGCTGGCAATTTTTTCTGAAAGTGACATACTCAAAGTTTTAAATTATTCTGAAAAATAATGAATTAAGTACAAAGATAACAGATACAATTGAGAACTGAATACTGAACCAGTATCCTTTGTTTAAACTGTTTGCAACGAATAATAGAATTTAAATAAAATGTTAAACAATTAAAGGACATTTTATAATTTATCAATCTATAGATAGGTTATTTATGATAGGAGTCTAAAAAGATTAAACTGCAATCTACTATCAGCAGGAAGTTTTGATGTGCCCCGATTTGTATTTTGAATATAGTTATAATTTAATGTCTTTAACTAACTGTAGGACATTATATTAACTTTCTATTAGATGTTAATAGTTGTTAAATTTTTACCCATAGACCAATTCAGTTTTTAATTTTCCTTATTTTTGTAATGAAAATAATATGATATTGAGGAGTTTGGATAAGCTTTAATGAAATGAAGAGAACACTTATTTTTACAGGTATTGGAATTGTGTTGGCGTTTATAATATTATTTGTATTTAACAAGGCGACTTCAATATCCAATGAAGCTGACTTTTATACGAAAGTAGAAAATGGAGAATTTGAAATTGCCCTGACTATTGTTGGCGAATTAATTGCTGAAAAATCAATTGACATAACCGGTCCTGATTTTACTCAGCGACGAAATGTCCGGTCTACTAATATTAAGATACAGGATTTGGTGCCGGAAGGAACTATCGTTAAAAAGGGAGATTATATCGCTGAGCTTGACAGGACCAATTTAAATAATAGCCTGAAGGATCAGCTTGAAAGACTTACCACAATGCATACTAATCTGGAAATGAAAAAGCTTGACAGCGCTGTCGTTCTTAATTCATTGAGGGATGGTATAAAAAACCAGAAATTCACTGTTGAAGAGGCTGCTATTACGCTTCAAAATTCGAAATATGAACCTCCAACATCAATAAGGCAGGCGGAGATACAGCTTGATAAATCACAAAGGGTTCTCGAGCAACTAAAACGTAGTTATAAGCGTAGAGTAGCAAAGAGTAAGACGGATATATATAATCAGGAATATTTCATTTCCATGGTAGAAAGACGAGTGAAAGAACTTGAGGAGGTGCTTGCAGGTTTTACCATAACAGCTCCATCGTCCGGTATGGTTATCTATAAGAAAGAGTGGAGGGGCTCAAAAAGGAAGGTTGGGTCTACAATTAATCCATTTGACAGAGTAGTTGCAACCCTTCCGGATCTTACATCAATGATTTCTAAATCATTCATTAGCGAAATTGATGTAAGTAAGATTAAGGAAGGACAGAGAGCTAAAATTACAATCGATGCATTTCCTGAAAAATCATATACAGGTTTTGTATCCAGTATTGCCAATATCGGTGAAGTACTACCAAATACCAACGAAAAAGTGTTTGAGGTTCAGATAAAAATTGATGGTTCTGATCCCTTACTCAGGCCTTCGATGACAACAGGAAATAAGATTATTATTAAAGCATTTAATGATGCTGTTTATGTTCCTATAGAATGTGTACATGCAGGCGTCGACAGTATCCCGTTTGTATATACAAAGAATGGTAAAAAACAGATAGTCCTTCTTGGTGAATCAAATGAAAAGAATATAATAATTGAAGAGGGACTGGAACCAGGAATAATGGTATATCTTAATAATCCTGAGGCACCTGAAAAATTCAGGATTAATGGCGAAGATCTGATTCCGGTTTTAAAGGAGCGTCAACAGCTGAGAAGGGCTGAAAATAATAGTTATATAAGTAAGAACAAGATTGCTCCTTAGCTTGGTTCTACATGGATGTTGACAGAAAGATTTTTATATTTACTGGTGAGTTCATTCTCAATCTTATCGCAATATTGATGTGCGTTACCAACCGAAACATTCTCAGGTATCTCAATATGCAGATCAATAAAACGATAGTCTCCGGCGACACGTGTACGGAGATCGTGATAGTCAACGTTTAGACTCTTAAAAATTTTCTCAAGTTCCTCAATTTCTTCAACACTCCAGGCTGTATCGAGAAGAGGTGTAAAGGCCCTTCTTAAAAGTTGAAGAGCTTCCCATATAATAAATATGGCAACCAGAATTGCGACAACCGGATCCAGCCATTTAATCCCTGTAAGCATAATAAGACCCAGACCCACGGCAACACCCAGCGAAGTGTAAACATCAGTTTTAAGGTGGAGAGCGTCAGCCTCCAGTGCTACAGAATTTGTTTCACGTGCTACCTTATATAGTTTTTTTGAGACAATGGCATTGATAATTGCTGATACAAGCATTACTAGAGAACCAATTGCGATTGATTCCAGCTCTATCTTTTCTCCTAATATTTTCTTACCTGCTTCAGTGATAATCCAAATCGCTGCAACTAAAATAAGCAGGGCTTCAATTACTCCTGAGATATTTTCAACCTTTCCATGTCCATAAGGATGTCTCGAATCGGGGGGATTGTCAGATACCCTTACAGCAAAGAATGCAATTATGGCAGCAATCAAATCCATAGATGAATGGATAGCTTCAGAAATTATGCTAACTGATCCACTGAAAATTCCAACAATTAACTTAATGATTATGAGAAAAGTGTTGGATGCTATTGAAAGACGTGCTATCTTAACTTTAGCTTTCATGGGGGTTACAGGGAATCATTTATTGACCAGATTAAAGGTTAGAAAGAATGCAAAATAATATAATTTGTAAAGAATCTTCTAATAGGTCTTAGACATTAATAAGTTCGTAATCAGTATTACCCAATCCGATTTTTACACCATGTTCAAGGCCAGTTTCCCAGAAAGTGTCAGGATGTGCCATTTGGAATTTATCTTCACCTTTCATTTCGCTATACTCCTGTTTCTGGAAGATTCGGCTTCCCGGAAGAGCTGTGGCAGTTTTAACGAGATCAACACAAGCCTGATCAAGCGCAACCGGATCAAATGAAGCAGCCATCCCAATATCGGGTACCAAAGGATAATCATTGAAACCGAAACAATCACAATCAGGTGATACATTCATAATAAAATTAATATGAAAAGCAGGTTTGTCATTTATTACAGCATATGTATATTCAGCAATTCTTTTGCAAACTGTTTCTGAGGAATTCTGCCAGACAACTCTTGCAGAATCATACTGACAAACAGCAACACACTGACCACATCCTACGCATTTTTCATAATCAATATGGGCGATCTTGTCTTCTCCGACTTTAATTGCAGAGTAGGCACAGTATTTTTCGCATATTCTGCATCCGGTACAGTTATTTTCATAAATCCTCGGAGAGGACCCGGAATGTAGAAACAACTTGCCCCCCACTGAAGCGCATCCCATACCCAGGTTTTTTATAGCCCCGCCGAATCCTGTTATCTCGTGCCCTTTAAAATGATTCATTGAGATGATTATGTCTGAATCTACAATCGCACTACCAATCTTAGCAGTGGAGCAATATTCCATATTCAACTCTATTTCACGATATTCGGTTCCCTTTATTCCGTCACCAATGATTACCGGGCAACCTGTAGCCAGGGGATTATACCCGTTTTCAAAAGCTGCTTCAAGATGGTTGGGAGCGTTGGAGCGACTTCCGTAATATAGTGTATTACAATCCGTAAGAAATGGAATAGCTTCCTTTGCCTTTAACATCTTCACAATACGTGCAGCAAAGTTGGGTCTCAGGTAAGCCAGATTTCCTGGCTCACCAAAATGTATTTTAATGGCAACTAACTTTCTATGAAAATCTATTTTATCGATACCTGCTTTAATAACCAGGTTATCAAGCTTCTTTAATAGATTTTGCGATGGCGTTGCTCTGAGGTTGGTAAAATAGACTTTTGAAACTGGCATATCCTGTTACATTCTAAACTGATAATATCTTTGCTAGCTCTACAAGGTTTTGATCAACATCTTTATGAAGTTTAACTGCTTTTCGGAAAGGAACAAGAGTAATCTCTCCATCCATTATTCCCACCATAACACTTTTCTGGTCATCGATTAGGGCTTCAACGGCAGCATGACCTAAACGGCTTGCATTAACCCTGTCAATTGCAGAAGGAGACCCGCCGCGCTGAAGATGTCCCAGTACTGAAACTCTGATATCATAGCCCTTAAACTCTGCTTTCATTTTGTCAGCTATTGCAAATGCTCCTCCTTCTTCATCGCCTTCTGCAACAATGATAATATTACTTGATTTCTTGCGAGAATTTCCTGTTTCAATCATCGCTTTCAGGCTTCGTGTTTCACCCTTAATTTCGGGAATAATTATTGCTTCAGCACCTGTAGCTATACCACTGTAAAGAGCGATGAAGCCTGCCTCAGCACCCATCACTTCAACAAAAAACATTCTGTTATGAGCACTGGCTGTATCTCTGATCTTATCAACAGCTTCTACCACAGTATTAAGAGCAGTATCATAGCCAATGGTATAATCAGTGCCAAAAATGTCATTATCAATTGTTCCGGGTATTCCTACAAAAGGTATCTCATACTCTTCATTGAAAATTCTTGCACCGGTAAAGGATCCGTCACCTCCTATAACCACGACACCCCCAATTTGAGCATCCTTCAGATTATTATATGCTTTTAGTCTTCCTTCCGGTGTCCTGAACTCTTCACACCTGGCTGTCTTCAGTATAGTACCACCTCTCTGGATAATATCGCTAACACTATGGGCTTTTAGAGGTTTAAAATTAGCATTTATCATGCCTTGAAAGCCATGGCGAATTCCTATTACTTCCAACCCATTATAAACTGCAGTACGTGTCACGCCTCGTATTGCAGCATTCATTCCTGGGGCATCTCCTCCTGATGTAAGTACCCCTATTTTTTTGATCTTTCCCATAAAAATATAAAATAAGCGCACAAAGATAATACATTTTAACTGCCTAACAAATGACGGAACTTTCCATTTGTCAGATGTTTGAAATGAAATCCCGTATGCTTTCAATAAGCCATTTAGGGGTTGATGTAGCACCACATATACCTACCGATTTTTTCCCTTTGAACCAAGATTTATCAATTTCTTCAATAGATGAAACAAAGTGAGTATCCGGATTGATGTTTTTGCATATGGAATATAGCATTTTCCCATTTGAACTTTCCTGACCGCTGACAAAGACTATAGTATCGTGTTTTCGTGCAAAGACTTTGAGATGAGGCTCTCTGTTTGAGACCTGACCACAAATAGAATTATTTACGATAAGTAATTTATCCGGGTCTGATATCCCGTTTTCTTTCATCCTTGAACGGAGATTGTCGGCAAATATCTTGTAATCACTTAGGCTCATTGTTGTTTGAGAAAAAAGATATACAGGTCTGGTAACATCAATCTTATGAAAATCATTTTTTCCTGCGACCAAAATACCTTCATTGTTTATCTGGCCAAGTAACCCATTTACTTCTGCATGACCAGGTTTGCCGAATATAACAATCTGGCCACCGCCCTCTTTTGTTTTCAGCCAGGCATCTTTAATTTTTAATTGCAACTTTTTTACTATCGGACAGGTAGCTTCAATTATTGTAATATTGTTTTTTTCAGCTATCATATATGTCTCTGGAGGCTCTCCATGCGCCCTGATTAGTACTTTGCAATTCTTAAGTTTATTGAATTCATCATGATTAATAGATACAAGTCCCAGAGTTGATAAGCGCTCCACCTCTTTATCATTATGTACAATGGGACCAAGAGAGAAAACCTTTTCTCCCTTAACAACTGCTTTTTCTGCGATCATAACAGCATTCTCCACTCCAAAACAGAAACCGGACCGTCTATCAACTTCAATTACCATATCTTAGCTTTTCAATGATCTTTTTTACCCACAACATCTGGTCTTCAACAGACATTTTGCTATTATCGAGGATTATAGCATCATCTGCTCTCCTTAATGGACTGATATCCCTGTTTTCGTCAGCAATATCACGCGCAATAATAGTCCTTTTAATCTCATCAAAATCAATAACTATATCTCTAGCTATTAGCTCATCATACCTTCTTCTGGCTCTGATATCCACAGAAGCTGTCATAAAAATTTTAATATCAGCATCAGGAAATACTACTGTCCCAATATCCCTGCCATCCATCACAATGCCCTTATAAACGCCAATCTGCCTTTGTAACTCTACCATGCGGGCCCTGACTTCATAAATCTGACTTATCCTGCTTACATGTGCCGTAACCTCAACACTTCGTATCTCCTTTTCAACATTCTCAGAATTCATGAAGGTCTCATATTCGCTAATATCAGGATTGTATATAAAATCAATAATTATATCCTTTAGTCCGGTGATTATTCCTTCAGTATTCAAGCCCCAATCACCAACTAAATTATTCCTCATGCAATAAAGTGTAACAGCCCTGTACATTGCTCCTGTGTCAATGAAAATATAATTTAATTCCTTAGCAATTGCTTTGGCGAATGTGCTTTTCCCACATGATGAGTATCCGTCAATTGCTATAATAAGTTTTTTCTCCATACCTCAGTTTATTGAAATATTTTCCCCCCGGTAGTTATTCTGTCTGAAAATTACCCTTTCGAAGAGGAATTTATTTTGCAGAAAATTTATAATTTTTTGTAATGTTTTTTCTGCAATAAAACAAACAAACATAATATTTAAAGTAATTATTATTTGAGAATGATCCAATTACTTATTGTTATTCATTTTTTGTTCAAGCATTTTCATAAAATATCCACCAACAACTGATCTGGCTCTGAAGCCGACTGATTTTCCATTGGTTGTTTCATGCCAGTCGGATACAGGCACCCTGGTCTCCGTTTCATTACAATATTTCCATATTGGGTCTGTTAACATAATAAATGTTTCTCTATCACCGGCAAGAGTAGCTGTCCAGAGAACCCAGTCAGATTTTGTATAGGTTTTACGACTGTCAAGTGGAAGTCCATAAGCCAATTGCTTAGTTAAGTAGTAGGCAATCTCTTTATTGGCAACTATCTCAGGAAAAATATTCAATTTCAGGAGCTTATCCCAGACAAGATTATATTTCTGGCTCCATGTATCTGGTTGATCAAAAGTAAGTTTGAAATGGTCATCCTCATTATCCATTTTGATCCACATTTCGGCCATTTCCAAAGCTTTCTGTGTATACTTCTCAGCTATATCTTTTTTTCCAAGCATCCCGGCAAGTTTCCCATAACCTGCTATGCCCATAATGGCTTTTACAGAGAGATTTGCATTATGTGCAAGGTGTCCTGCGAAGTCGTCAGTACATAACTGGTTTGCCGGATCCAATCCATTTTCGAGAAGATAATTTGCCCAGGCAGAGAGTGTTTCCCAGTGTTTCCCCGCATATGCTGCATTGCCTTCTATAGTGGCAATAGCTGTTGTAAGTACCAGCATATTACCTGCTTCTTCAACCGGCATATCAGCTCCATATGCCTGCCCATTTGCCAAAGGATAAGTTCCAAGGTCATGTGCAGCGAATGGTTTAGTCCATCTTCCGCTTTCACTGAAGTAAAATATTCCATTAAGCATCCCCTTAAGAAGGTCAGGATTATAAAGCAGGTAAAGGGGTGCAGACGGGTATGTCACATCGACAGTACCTATACATCCGTTGCTGAAATTCTCTTTTGATAAGAATAAAATTTCTCCATCTTTACTTTTTACAAGTTTATGGGCAGCTATTGATTGCCTGTAAGTTATAGCGCATAATTCAGCATATTTTTCCCCTCCAGCAGATTCTGCATCTTCCATTAAATGTTTATCAAACAAGGAGCATTTTTCAATTACTGATGAATAATTTATCTCTGCTTCTTCAAAAGCTTGCAGGATATCGATGGTCCCGTCTTTCTTCCAGTATGCCGGAAGGTTATCACCAAAATACTGAATTGACAGGATGTCGTCGTATCCTACCAGTATATGACCACTATTTACTTTTTTCCCTACCTTGCCAAGATCCCTGGAATAGGAGAGAGCCGGCATTTCCAGAAACAATTTGTGCACAAGGGAGTTATCGTAGGAATTTGAAAGTTTGCCATTTATAGCAAATTCCTCTTTCAATTTATAGGGATTTCCAACCGACATCGTTACTGTTTTATCGTTTTTCCCTGTAAGATAAAAGTAACCCCAGTCAATTCTTATGTCATCACCTTTTTTCCCAAGAACCGGTTGTTCAACTGTTCCGGTTTTAAGGAAAGTAAGCTCCTTATGGCTAACCCTTTCTGCAGTAACTGGCTGATTGATGGTATTAACAGCCCATTCAGGTGATGTCTCAAAATATATCTGCACGGCATGGTTCTTCCCATCAATCGATTTTGTCTGCCATGTGATATAGTTTACAGGTGTAGATAGCAGATTCAAGTCATTCATCAGCAATGGACTGGTAAAAATAAGATCGAGTTTAACAGGTCCACAATCAAATTCATAATAAGTCTGTGTTGGCATTACATTAACAGATTTTTGGATTGCAGTCTCTTCAAACTGTTTTTTAATTCCGAGATCTCTAAACAAACCGAAATCAATATATGAATTGCCTGATCCATTGTAACAGTGAGCTGCAATAACGTTTTTACCCTTTTTAATACTGTTTTTTACATCAGAAGAAAGGGGCTCTATAACATTTATCTTTCCTGAAGAACTGGTTTTCACAACCAGAATACCATTAATATATAGTTCCAGCAAATCGTCATGGGAGAACTTAGCGCATAGATCGTTGGTTGAAATATCCTCATTCAGAGTGAATTCTCTGCGGATCCAGATATTTTCTGATCTCCATCGTGTTGAAACTCCATTCCTCCTTGATCCAAATGCCCCTTTACCCTCTTTCCAGGATGTATCATTGAAAAGTGGGCTTTCCCAACCCTCTTCAGGTTTTTCTTCGGTATACCTGCATTCCCAGGGTTCCAGATCGCCGGTATAGATAACAGGATAGAGTGGAGTCTCCTCCGATCCCATGAATCTGTAAACTTTATTGTCAACTCTCAATACTCCTAAAAATGTACGGTTTGTTCCTGTCCAGTGCCTTGGATTCTCCTCATTAAGCTTATCAGTAAATGACCATACACTTGTATAAGGATCAATTGTTATTAAAGGGTATGCCGGAGCTCTAAGGTTATTTTTATATGGCTGACTTTTACCGGAGTTTATAAAGAATAAGAAAGGGATAATTCCAATAATTAGTTTATTCATTTGGGTTCTTTTTTTGTAATAAATTTTAAAATAGAATGTCTGAAAGTATGAATGGCATACTTAGTTTTTATACTTTTTATACATATTATCTGCTCTTAAGATCAATGATAAGCTGGTTGTTGATCCTGCAAGATGGTATGTAGCCCTGCCAAATTCAATATCCATCCATGAAGTGTTGATACCAAATCCCCAGGATAAGCCAACTGCAGAAACTTTGGTGTCAACCTTTAACTCACTTCTTCTCTGATAGTTATAGCCTCCACTGAAATAGAAGTTTTTATGAGGGATTAATTCAACGCCCAGGATAATATGTCTCATGAGATTCTCAAAAAAATCTGATGTTAAGGGATCAACATCTCCTGTTGAAACAGGTTCTGTGTACAGATGAGTAAGATCGAATTTTTCCAGATGTCTCATTGTTAAGGAGAAACGTAAGGGTGCATGAGCAAGCCTCTGCGATAAGCCTGCCTGTATTTCAAATGGTAATGGTTGACGTGGTTCACCGGCATATGTAGTAACTTGATAACCTAAATTCTTTATCACAATTCCAGTTGAGAAAAGATTGCTTCGGTTGTGCCATGCAGCTCCAAAGTCGAAAGCAAATCCGAATGAAGTGTAGCTTTCAAGATGGGATAATACAGGTTTAAAGTTAACACCTGCTGTAAATAGTGAATCAATCTCAAAGGAGTATAAAATTGGAAATGCATATTCAGCAGCACTGAAGCTTCCGGTAATAATTCCCGAAGTATTTGTTTCAACAAAAGAACCATAATTAAGGTAAGTCAAACCGGCAGCAACATTTCCTGTTTTGTCGAAAGATTTTGAATACATTGCCAGTCCATAATTAATCCCGGCAAAATAGTTTACATAGTTTAATACCAGAGTATTATTCATTCTGGAATTGAGGAGAGCAGGATTATGATATGCAAGGTTCAGATTATTCCCACTTAAAGAGACATTAGATCCACCCAGTGAAGAGACCAGTCCGGAATGTGTCAGGTTTAGAAATTCATATATATTATCACCTCCTGTTTGTGAAAATGTAGGTGACAATAAAAAGCTGAAGAAAAGAATATTCAGTATCTTTTTGCCCATGGTTGTCAATGCACTTCAAAGATAGCACGTTTTTATTAAACGATAAGCCAAACAAATTTAGTATTAATGAGCTGGATATAAGTAAAAAGTAGAATTCATGCAGTTTTTCCTGTAAGAATAAAAGCTTCATCAATTCTTTTTTTACCCCCATTCATCTGCGACATAAAAAGACCGGTAATTACTATAACCATTCCAATTATGTTCTGAATGGATAGTTTGTCGCCCAGCAGAATAAATGAAAACAGAGCTGTGAAAATAGGGATACAGTTCGAGAAAACATTTGCCTTTGTAATTCCCATGTTTTTTACTGAATATGCGAAGAGAATGAAAGCACCACATGATGCAAATACAGAAAGCTCAATAATAGGTATGAACATATCAAAAGTATAGGGCGTATTAATTAAATGGTTGAAATCGAGAATTATAAAAAGTGGAAGAAAAAGAACAGCCCCAATGATGTTTTGAACATTTACAATGTAAACAGGACTATATGTGCCAACCAGGCGACTTAACGTAAGGTTATATCCGACAGCTGACAGAACTGCAAGCAACAGTAGCCCCAGGCCTTTAATACTGAAGGAGATACTTCCATCCCTATTAAGTATAAACACAAGTACTCCAATAAATGATACGATAATTCCGGAATAATTTATCACCCTTAGTCTCTCTTTGAAAATTAACCACGCACCGATAGTCGCAAAAACAGGAATTGTTGATATAAGTACCGAGCAGACGGTTGCAGAGACATATGTTAACCCGAAACTTTCACCCAGAAAATAAAAGAAGGGCTCAAATAAAGCAAGCATTAGAAAGAGCTTCCTGTCTCTTTTCTGTATCTTCCTGAAGTTTTTTGTAATTACCAGGTATACTGATAGTAGAATGACTGAAATAACAAGCCGGATAAAAACTATTGTTATAGGATGAAATGTTTTGTTGGCAATCTTGAACCATATAAACGAAAATGACCAGAAGATCATGGCCATTAATACTGCAATATATGTTTTTACCTTGCTGTTCAACGTGTTATTATTTTGTTCTGTTTCTGTTTTTTGTGTCGCGAATTTAATTTTATTATTTGTATTTTTCGAATGGTAGTAAGAAAATAACACTTGAATTGTACTAAATATCTTAGATCATTTCGACCATCGCCTTGCTTTTAATTATTTGTTTTTAATAAGTTGCAGTGAAACAGTCGGATAGAAGGCTAATTGATTTCGAATAAGAAAAGTGACTGATAAATTTCAGGTTTGATTGTGAATCATAAATTATTATATTTGCCGCCTAAACGGTTGAAGACAATATTTGATATTTTCATAATATATCAAAGATAAATTAAATAACTAATATCTAAGTTTGATGAAAATTCTGGTTTGTATCAGTAATGTTCCCGATACCACGACAAAAATTAAATTTGCCGAAGGAAATACTTCGATCGACATTACCGGCATCCAGTGGGTGATTAATCCATGGGATGAATTGTCACTGACACGTGCACTCGAACTTAAGGATGATCCTTCAAGTGGAATAAAATCAGTTACTGTCATTCATGTTGGTTTAACAGCATCGGAACCAACAATTCGTAAGGCTCTGGCAATAGGTGCCGATGATGCAATAAGGGTGAATGCTGAATCATCTGATGCATGGTTTGTTGCTGCGCAGATTGCAAATGTGGTTAGAAATGAACAGTTTGATATCGTTATGTGCGGTATTGAATCAAGCGATTATAATGGATCTGTTGTTGGAGGGATGATCTCGGAATTTTTAGGGATTCCTTCAGTATCAGCAGTATCAGATCTTAAGATTGAAGACGGACAACCGGTGCTTACCCGAGAAATAGACGGTGGAAAAGAGGTTGTCTCAGTCTCAGTCCCATTCGTTGCAATTGTTCAGAAAGGTATTGCAAAAGAGCCCAGAATTGCTGCAATGAGAGGTATAATGATGGCCAGGTCGAAACCGGTAAAAGTAGTTGAAAAGGCTGAAGTTGAACCTCTTACCGAGGTAGTTATGTTTGAAAAGCCTGCTCCCCGCGCAGCATGTAATTATATAGATGCAGATAACCCTGCTCAGCTAATAGATCTTTTGCAGAATGAAGCAAAAGTTATCTGATAAATAGTTATGAAACAGTAAATTAACACAATA
>Ga0307376_10000859_pt1 | contig 35468 bp, 20 predicted proteins | sample TR2MG_FD_202536 | JGI IMG/M metagenome (GOLD analysis project Ga0307376, IMG submission 202536) | Soil microbial communities from Risofladan, Vaasa, Finland - TR-2 | ecosystem: Environmental > Terrestrial > Soil > Coastal area > Acid sulfate soil | place: Finland: Risofladan, Vaasa | collected...
CAACTTGCGTATATGCCGCAGGGTTCTGACTGATTACGATGCCCGCCGCGACTGTGTCGCTGTACTGCTGTGTTACAGTGCCTACGGCAAGATTATCAACCGCAACAATTGCTGCCGTGGCGTTGGGTTCTGTCATGCCGACTACATCGGGCACCACCGGCTGACCCAGCGAGACCACCAGGTCGACGCTCGAGCCTATAGCTACCGGTGTATATGCCAGCGGATTCTGACTGATTACGATGCCAGCCCCAATCGTGTCGCTGTACTGCTGTGTTACATTATCAACCGTAAGATTATCAACGGCGATGATAGCCGAATTGGCATCGACCTCGGTCATGCCCACAACATCCGGCACCACCGGCTGGCCCAACGAGACCACCAGGTCAACGGATGAGCCTATTGCTACCTGCGTATATGCGGCAGGGTTCTGGCTGATTACATAGCCTGCGGCTACCGTGTCACTGTACTGCTGTGTTACATTACCAACCGTAAGATTATCAACCGCGATGACAGCCGAATTGGCATCGGTCTCGGTCATGCCCACAACATCCGGCACGACCGGCTGGCCTAACGAGACCACCAAGTCGACGCTTGAGCCGATCGCAACTTGCGTATATGCCGCCGGATTCTGACTGATTACGATACCCGCCGCAATCGTATCGCTGTACTGCTGTGTCACATTATCAACCGTAAGATTATCAACGGCGATGATAGCCGAATTGGCATCGACCTCGGTCATGCCCACAACATCCGGCACGACCGGCTGACCCAGCGAGACCACCAGGTCGACGCTTGAGCCGATGGCAACTTGCGTATATGCCGCCGGATTCTGACTGATTACATGGCCTGCGGTTACGGTGTCACTGTACTGCTGTGTTACATTATCAACCGTAAGATTATCAACCGCGATGACAGCCGAATTGGCATCGGTCTCGGTCATGCCCACAACATCCGGCACGACCGGCTGGCCTAACGAGACCACCAGGTCGACGCTTGAGCCGATGGCAACTTGCGTATATGCCGCAGGGCTCTGACTGATTACGATACCCGCCGCGACCGTATCACTGTACTGCTGTGTTACAGTGCCCACGGCAAGGCCAGCAGCAGTGATAGCTGAGTTCGCATCAAGCTCGTTCATGTCGACGACATTTGGAACATCCACTCCCCCCCGAACTACGAATCCGATAATTGCCTGCTCGTTAACGTCGGAATGCGAGAGTTTCGGTGTTTCGTCTGTGCCGGTAGCTATCTTATACCCAGCCACCCCGTCTGCCGAGCTGATTGACAGTTCAATAGCTTCAACAAAGCTGTTTTCGACGGTATACTCGCCAGCATTAGTGCATGTCCCCGCAACAATAACCATATCACTGTTGGCCGTGGCAAGAGCGCTGGTCTGGATGGGACTGGATGTACTGCCGTTACCGGCACTGGCCCCGATCAGGTCGTTTTGATAAACATTCGCAAGGAATGCACTGGAATATCCCGCCGACCCCGAAGGCGTTTGAGCCCACGTGACGACGAAATTGCTGTCTGTCGCGGCGTCAATGCCGGCCTCGTCGAGAATGCAAGTCACAACATAGGCCCGATACGCCGTCCCGAAATTCTGCTCGATGACCTTCGTCATCGCCTGCCCGCCGTAGGTCACCGAAGACAGGTTCATATCTGTGTTGCTGTCCTCGACATGAGCGGTGAACAGCAGGGCACGGTTGGAGCCCGCTTCCTTTACGTGGGCGAGACCGGAATTCCAGGAGCCGATGAGCTCAACTGCCTGCGCGTCAGCAGCCAGCGCAAGTACGCCCAGCGCGCACAAACCAACAAGTCCGACCATGGTCTTGACTTTCGTTGTTTTCGGTAACAACCGTCTCACTGTTTCTGATATCTCAGAATAAACAATCTCTTCCTCCCGGCTGCTCCCTAACGCGCATCCGGTTCACACGTCCTTGTTTGGAGATACAGACAGACTGCTTTTTCTCAATCTGTCTGGATTTTCATCCTTGAGTGTAGAATAACTGACCAGCACCGAACACGGGCCTTGGTTCCACTTCCCTTGTCCGGCTAAAAAAGAATGCTCCAAATGAGCGTTCGAAACTGCTGGTCTTTTTGGAATTTCGACCACACCCCCCCTTTTTCCCACTAACCAGCAGGAAAGCCTGTATTGAGACCCCCCACGTCATTCTCATCACACCTCCTGCCTCCTGTAAAATACTATCGACGTCCCATGGTTAAAAATTATTTTACCACATCAACGGCCTCAAAGTCAAGCGCATTATTTCACATAATCGCCTTTTTTGGATAGCCTGAAGGCCTTTGTTGAGGCCCCACAAGAGTTATCGGACGGGAAGCCCTCCTCAGCTTTAATTGTGGCACTTGCCTCATCGGCGCGCTCCAAGCGAGCGGATGCCGATTAGCTTTCCTACCGAGTGCCGAGGAGTCTTGAATCAAGGTTATTGGCGGGAAAAGAGGCGAGATCCCCACGCACGCGTTTGGCGAACGCTTAACTTTGGTGAAAATTTGCTAAAAAATTTTCCAGCGTGTCTTATCGGTCGATAAAAGCTCCTCGTTGTGAATCCAGCCGTGAGCTTCCGGCCTCCCGGCAACTTGAATCTTACGGATAGCTGCGCAGTCTGCCGGAAGATGGTTTTGATGGGCATGACGGGGTTGCTTCGTAAGATAACGTGCAGGAGCCCTGCCCAAATTAAGGAAAACAGCGCACGCGCCTTGCTCTACGGTCTCGCCGAGAGTTCTTGGGCGAGATGTTTTTCGCCCGACCAAAAACAAACGAGTGTATACCTCGCCGCGTGAGCCAAAGTATGGTTCACATGAGCAAGGACACAAACTCCATTAAGCACCCTGATAGGCCAGCTTGACTTCGTCGGCCAGGATCTTAAGTCCCGCGGCAACTGCTTTCTTGTCTTGAGAGTAATTCAGCCGGATGCATTCATCTTTGTGTTTCCACTCCTGCTTAAGACCGGGAAAAAAGTAGTGCCCGGGGACAATCAGGACCCCTCTTTTCTTCAGGCGTTCGTAGAGCTCCACGTTTGTAATCGGTATTCCTCTGAACCATAACCACAGAAAGATGGCGCCCTCCGGCTTGTGTATATGAAAATCAATTCCGTCAAGTTCATTGCACAGTTGTTCCACCGCCTCGTTTGCCCTTGTCTGATAAAAAGGCCTGATAACCTCTCGGCTCAAACTGATAATCCTGCCGCTGTGCACCAGGTCCAGCGCCATAGCGGCACCTATACCACCCGGCGCAAGACTCGTTATGGCGTTCATCTCGCAAATCAACGCGATGACTTCTTCGTTGGCGACAACAATTCCCGTACGTGTGGCCGGAAGGCCAAGTTTCGAAAGACTCATACATAAAATTGTGTTATCGTTCCAATGGGGCCTGGCGTCTGTGAAGATTATGTTCGGAAACGGTGTGCCATACGCGTTATCGATAATCAGCGGAATATTATTTGCGCACGCAATTTCACTAAGTTTTTCAATCTCAGAGTCCGTCAGGACATTGCCCGTCGGATTGGTGGGTCTCGACACGCAGATAGCGCCTATTTCATCGGTAATACGAAGTTGGTCGAAGTTGACGTGATATTTGAAGGTATGGTCGTCGAGGTGTTCAATCTCAGGCCTGTTGGCCATAAATAAATCTTCCGCCAAACCGATGTCAGAATAACCAATATACTCGGGAGCAAGCGGCAGCAGAATCTTCTTGTTGGCTCCGCCCTCGAACGCCCCGGCGAATATGTTGAAAAGAATGAAAAACGCCGACTGGCTGCCGTTGGTCAGAGCGATATTTTTCGCTTTTATGTCCCAGCCAAATTCGTGACGCAGTAACGCGGCGACTGCTTCGATAAACTCCCTGTTGCCTTGAGGCGGGTCATAATTTCCAATGGTCCGTTCAAATTGGCGGTCATTCTCAAGGAGTCTCAGCATGCTCTCTCGAAAACACTGTTGAACCTCGGGAATATGGGCAGGGTTTCCTCCGCCGAGCATACAAATATCCCCGCCTGCGGCCAGCGCATTGCCTAAATCATCCATCAGCCGGCTGATGCCGCTTGACTCGGCGATTTTTCTGCCAAATCTGGATACTTTCACCGTTTCAATCGTCCCCGCCTTATTCTGTGCAACCTCGCAGACCCTGGTACTTCTCCCTGCCGATAATACCGAACCGCTCTCTAAGCGACAGTCCCGACATACACACCAGACAGGAGCTTTGCATCCTGATTCTATTTATCTGTCTTCGTATGACGTGTCAATTTCTTTTTCGTTTTTCCAACTATAAGGCTTCTGCTTGCAGAGTGTTACGTTAAAAGGCTGCTGCCGCTTTTTGGGTCGAATACAGCGAATGTGCGTACACAATTTGGCTTGGGGTTTCACGCCAACGGTTGGCAGATCATTCTTTGAAAATGGCGCCGGCCATATGCCTGCATCAACCTCCGAAACAGAGGTTTGAAATCTAAGGGCTCATCGGCTTAATCTCAAAGTGGTCAATATCCGCCCCAGCGTCACTTAGCAGGATATATGCAGCGTTGGATTCGCTGAACGGTTCACCGAGGTACAGGCCCGCCTCGCTCTGCGGCATCTCCGTCGTCGGCTCGTCACCGTTCAGTCCGTAAAAGACCCTGCAGCGCCCTGTCTGTTCGTCGTATGTGAACCGGGCTTTTATGGACTTTGGAAACTCCTTTAATTCGGCGGCCTTGCCGCGCGGCGTTTTTCTGCCGGGCTTCGGATTCTGGTCCTTGAAGTTCATCCCCAACCGCTTACCGGAGGAATCGAAAAGCAAAAACCACGTTATGCGGAACTTGTCTTTGAATCCAAAGGCTATCTCACGCCACGTGAAGCGTGGATCCAGACTCATAGTGTCCAGGGCGAAAACGGCCTCAAAAGAGCCGCAGCCGACGACATGATTAATGCCGCCATAAGCCATAATCGAATTAATGGTGTATTGGCCGGAGCCGTTGAAGCCGCCGGTATAGCTCTTGTAATCAGCCCAGCCGTCAAGGTCGAAGTTCGGCCCGCTAAAGGTCTCCACTTCGTGCCTTACCCTCACCGGTGCTGCCGGTGGAGGTGGCGGCGTCATGAGCCATTTCAAATTGAATGCATAGTGCTGTCGGCTGCTTATCAGGTGGATGACTCCGTCAAGCCCCTGACAAACCGACAGATAGCCGCGATGCTCACTGCTTCGACCGCTCAAAGTAACCACCCCGCCGTCGGTGCATTCTACCGGTCGGCCCGGTCCGTCGTCAGTGACAATTCGTTTGTAGGGCCAGGTTTTGCCGCCATCAAGCGACGCCGCTGCGAAGAGCTCTTTGGCCTGATGTTGGTTGCCCTGCGAATCCGTTATCACCACAGGCATTTCCGAAACTCCGTTCAGGTTGCCGAAAGATGCCAAAAAAAGCGCTCCGCTTCTAAGCTTCAAGAGTGCAAGCCTCTGACCGCCGCCTATGGGATGAAATTCGCTCTGCGAATAAGTGAATGTTTTGCCAAGGTCGGTCGATATGCTCATGGGCATTCTATCATTGATGCCGCCGGCTCTTACAAAACCGAAGATCGTTCCGTCGTCAAGCTGGACTGCGCCCGGATGATTTCCGCCGATGGACCCGCCGGAATGGGCCCATGTGAGTCCCTTGTCCCAGCTCGTAAACAGTCCGCCGCCATCCATCGTTAGCGCAATGCCGCCGCCCTTTAGTCCTATGACTGCCTCACTAAGCTGAATAGTCTTTGCATGGTCCGGACTTATAAGCCATGGCTTCGACCACGTCGCGCCGCTGTCGGTTGACTTGCGCATCACCACCGCCATTCGGGCCCAGTTCGAAGAAACTGACATTGAGTTGAAATGGTAAATCGTCCTGTCGTCGTCATACCACAATGAAAGAGCCGTGTCATTCCGGTCGGGCGGGTCCCAGAACGTTGAGGCCGGCTCCCACTCTTTCGAGCCGTAGCGAAGCCTGCTCGCGCAGACAGCCATGTTCCTTTCTCTTTCGCCAATACCCGTGTACCAGATGGCCAGCAGGTCGCCGTTGGGACATTCGACAATTGCCGGGCAGTGATTGTGGCCCGCGAATACGGGACCGTTCGCCTCTTTGGGAATCCTCACGTACTGGCGCGGACCCTTGAAATATGGCCTTTTAGGGTCCGGTCCTTTCATCACTTCTCTTGGGTCCCGCTGGATTACGTTCCGTTGATTTAACGGCGGTTCCGGCGCCGCCAGAGGCTTCGTCCCGGGCATCTCACCTATTACCACTCTAAAGCCCATCAACCAGTGCTTGTCCTCAGGTACCGTGCCCATCCGGTTGGCCGAACGCAGGTAGTATATAATCGTCCCGTGGCTTCCGCCGCGCAGAACCTTGAAGTCCCCGTCAACGTATCCCACCGGGTCTTTCTGTGCTTCTTCCCCGTATGGGCCGTACCAGTCATAGCACCACTCCTCCACATTGCCGTGCATATCGTACAGCCCCCACGCATTGGCTGCGGCCTTTCCCACGTGCAAAGGCACTTTTTCCGGCGTTCCCACCATGCGGGCGTTCTTGTGAAATTCCTTTGGCAGAGTGTCGCCCCTATAGTAGTGCGTTGTCGTTCCAGCCCGGCAGGCATATTCCCATTCTGCCTCGGTTGGCAGCCGGTAGGGCAGCCCCTCTTTATCCGAAAGCCACCGGCAGAAAGCCTGCGCCTCGTACCAGTTAACATTGATGACCGCCTCATCGTCATCTTCTGAAAGACCGTTATCCTTGCCTCGCAGCCTCTTATGCTCGGGGTCGAACAGCTCATACTGCTTGTTGGTTACCTCGTATATACCCATGTAGAACGGCTTGGTAATGCTGACTGTATGGTTCGGTCGCTCGTCGAAGTCGCCTTCGAATTGTGTCCCCCGGTGGTCGGTCAATTTGTTCGGCAGCGGTGTTTCGCCCACGCCCATGCGAAACGTGCCCGGCTCGATACGCACGAGCTTCATCCCAATAAAGTTCGTATATTCCTTTGCTGACGGTATCCCGGCCGAACAAACGACCTTCGCCTGCCAGGCCCCAGTCGCCAAAAGGACTCCAAGCATCGTCATACATCTCTTTTTCATCGTCAAATCTCCAATCATCAAGTCTCTACTTATTGACAGCACCCTTTTGCCCAATGCGATGTGTGCTAAAAAACTTCAATCTACCCTTCTCCTTCTCCGTTCTTGTACTCACGGCTGCGCGAGCCCATACGATTCAATCAACAGCCAGCCCGCTCGCACGCAGCACCGCTTCATGCACGGCCAGGTCATGAGATGGCGGGTAATCTGACTCCTTTTCGCCCCGAATTATGCGGGCCAGTTCAATCATCTGGTCGTCATAACGACCGGGCATCTTGGGCAGCGAAACTTCCTGGTAACCCTTCTTGTACTGCCCGCGCGCGCTGGCAAGAGCGAGCTTCAAGTGCGGAGGCTCCAGCGGCCGGATGTCCACTGTCCCTTCGTCGCCGCATACCACGAACTGCCGTCTCGTCCCACCCTCTACTTCCATCACCGCGCTGCGGACGGTCGCCGTCGCTTTTTCGTACTCAAACACCGCCAGTTGGTTGTCGGCCAGATTGTCCTGCTCGGGCCGCGTACGCCTCACGTAGGCGGTGATTCGTTCCGGTTTGCCGAGCACGCTGACCAACGCGTCAATCAGGTGAGAGCCCAGGTTGAACATCGTGCCGCCGCGATACACCAGCCACCCCTTCCGGCTGGAATCGCTGATTTTCTTGCTCATTACCCCATGTACTTCGAAGACCGTTCCCAGCCACCCCTCGCGCACCGCCCTGAAGCACAACTCGAACGCCGGATTATTCCTGAACATGTAACCCATCTGGACTGTCAATCGCCGCCGGCCCGCTTCCGCCAGCAGCTTCCTGAATGCGCTATGCGATTCGCCCCCCGGCTTGTCCAGATGTACGTGCATACCGGCTTCCACACACTGCGTTGCCGTCGGCACCAGCTCGCACAGGCCTGTCTCAACCGCCACCGCTTGGAGCCCCTTCGTGCCGAGCAGCTCAGCTTCGCTCATCCATCGCAATCCTTCGTAGCTCGACTCCTTCTCTGCCGCCCTGCGAAGCTCCCGGTCAGCTTCGACGATTCCCACCACGTCGTACTCCTTGTCCAGTTTTCGCAGCGCCGCCATCTTGCCTTTCGCATGCGGGTGTGCGGTACCTATCTGCCCGACCTTAATCCTTCTGTCTGCCTTGGCGGCATAAGCTCGTTTCAGCCCCGGCAGTGCAGTGGAAGCAGCAAGCCCCAGTGTGCCACAGCCCGCGATTTTTGAACCGTACCTCAAGAATTCACGCCGGGAGATTATTCTGAGTTTTAAGGACATATAGTTATCCTTTCGGTTTCACCTTCAGTCTTGAATTACTTCCACAGTCCGGAAACCCTGGCGGCTGGGAACCCCCTCGGGGGAAATCACCCTGCTCAATTAGCTTTACGACCATCTACTGTGCGGCAATTATAACCGAAACTACTTGCATTAGCCAATAGATTTTACCCGTATAAAACCTGACTTGCTAAAAACACGGCGTTTGATATTCCGCCTGCGCTAATAGAAAACAAATGAGTGAGCAGCCTGTGGCGTTTACAATTCTTGGCAGACCGGTCCTGCGGCAATGAACAATGGACCTTCAATTACTTTTGCCTTCGATAAATTTAACCATATTATAGACGACCAGATTGTACGGTGTCTTTGTTTGATGTTTCTCGGCTAATTTGATGACCGCTCCATTTAAGGCGTCGATTTCCGTTTTCTTCCTCGCCAGTATGTCCTGCAATGTCGACGATTTATGTTTTGCCGTGCTCGGCACAAGTTTTTCATAAAATACCTCAAGGAACTCTTTAGCAGAGGCCCAATGTGTTTCATAGCCTGCTGCCGCCATAACGCTGAACACTTCCTCTATGATGCCGTTCATTACGCTTCGCGTAAATTCGTTCGCCGCCAGCACTCCGTAGGGGACATCGAGAATGGCCCCGAGAGGGTTCAGCGCACAATTATAGAGCATCTTCGCCCAAAGGTCCTTTCCTATGGCGTTTGTTGTCTCGCAGGGTATGTCCCCATTGCGTATAAGTTCGCATAAATCTTCAGCCTTTGACGAATCTTTGTTGAACAGACTTCCGATGTGAATTGCGTCGGCATGCACGGTTATTGTCACCTCATTGCTCTGCAGTCTGCGAAATCCCGTGATTACGCGGGCGTTATAAATCCGGTCTTTATCAAAGAACGATAAGAATATTTCCGCGTTGCCCCATCCATTCTGGAAAAGTATAATCTTTGTTTTCTCGCCGAGCAGGAAATTGTGTTCGGAAATGTCTTTGGCAGCCTCGAAAGAGTCGAAAGACTTCGTGCATACGAGTAAATAATCGTAGGTCCTGGCTTCGATTTCGCCTAAAGATAAATAGCTGCCGAAGGCCGCCGGTTCCGCGTGGTAGTCGCCAAAAATCCCGGTTCTTGTCAGACCGCGCATGCGCAAAAGCGAGACCGTATTTTCTCTGGCAACAATATCAACCCGGGCTTCGGACTTTAACAAGCAGCTTGCAATACCCAGCCCGACTGAGCCGGCGCCGTATACCAAAACTCGCATAGTTACAATCAGTATTCGTTCGAATTATGTTTCTAATCTGTGACAATTATAGTAAGTAACGGCGGGAAAAAAAGTCTTTACTAAGACTCAACAAGCAAAGGTCTATTGTACCACCGAGAATGGTCTGTTGGCCGCTTGCAGCCCTCCCGTGGCTGATGGTATTTGCGGTCTTTGTTCAACGCGCACAGGAAATGGGCTGCAAACAATTGTATTTACAGCCCTTTGCACGCCTACATTATAACTTTATTATTTGCTGATGACTTCTATGCAACAGCCGTTCAACAGCGCAAAATCTCTCAAGTTAACCATAGAATCCTCGTCAATGTCCAGACCCCCGCACCAGTCCGGCTTGGAGCAATCCTGCTCAAGCCAATAAGATGTCAGCGCGCCAAGGTACTTAAGAACGTTACTGCTTATCTTGATTGTGCCCGTGCCGTAGAATTGTCGCCCGCTGGTAAACCGGCCAACTGCCTTCACATCTATGGGCTGGTCGTTTATTTCAACCTCGCAGAACGAATCACGCCCAAAGGATGCCTCAATCTCAACTAACCCATTCGCGTTGACAAATACATTCATCCGGTCCGATGTGATGCCGCCCGGTTCGAGCACGCATGGAGTATCACCGTCCACGTCCTCAACCTTAAAGCCCTGAGGAAGTACAAAATGCGACTTGACCCATTTGCCTTTACTCCAGGGATTCAGCGCCTGGGGCGTAAACTTCATTTGCACTGCAAGCGGCGGCACGAACGCCTCGTATGCCCCCAGGTCCACGATCGGAGGCGTCCCGCTGCCTGTGTCCGGCACGCCCGGATAATCAAAAAAGCGTGTATTGCCGTCGAGGTCCCACGGGATCTGCTCAATAGTGTCGCCGTCGCCGTCAAGGTCGGTAAAGTCCTGCGGTACACTGTAATTGTCACCCGCGTCAATACACGGCGAAACCGGCAATAGATGATAATCACCCTCAACCCAGACACCGTTAGTGTCCCAATATCCTGGCTCAACAAACCAAGGGTCGGAGTCGATGTTGCCTTCACCTTCCCAGGCGCCTTCAATATCGCTATAAGCAACTGAAGCGATCCCTCCAATCTGGTCAGGCTGGTTGCGCCAGAGAATGCAGTTGGTCAGGGTTGGAAAGCATAGTGTGCTGCTGAACATTGCACCGCCGTAGGTTTCTGCCCGGTTCCCGCTGAGCGTGCAATTGGTCAGTTGTGGGTAGCTATAATCCCAGTTGTATATCCCCCCGCCATACCAGTTGGCCGTGTTTGCGCTGAACATGCAGTTGATGACCATCGGGCTGCTTGTCAAGTAGTTATGCATTCCTCCGCCGGCGCTCGCCGAATTCCGGGCGAACGTACAATTACTCAGGACCGGATTGCTTCGGTAGTTTCGCATCCCACCGCCTTCATTGGCCGAGTTCTCGCTGAATGTGCAGTTGGTTAGGACCGGATCGCTGCGATAATTCCACATCCCGCCGCCTTGGGCGGCAATGTTCCGGCTGAAAGTACAGTTGGTCAGGGCCGGACCGCTGCGATAGTTTTGCATCCCGCCGCCATAATCGGCCTGGTTCCCGATGAATCTGCAGTCGGTTATGTGTGGGCTGCTATAGTAGTTCCACACTCCGCCCCCCTCACCTGCCCGGTTTCCAGTGAACGTGCAGTTGGTCACCGTTGGGCTGCATTGCTCATTATACATACCGCCGCCGCCCCAGCCTTCTGCGTTTCCGCCGGTTATGGTGAAGCCGTCCAGCAACGCCGTTGCGCCGGTGACGACGCGGTAGCAGTTGTCGGTGTTATTGGTGAAGTCCGCCTCGTCGTCGTTGTTGAGGTCGCCGCTAAGGACGGTTTTGTAAGCGTCGATATCGCGTGCGTCAGGATTTTGTTCACCGAACCCGGCATAGCCGCCTCTTAGAATCAGCCCGGTCTTTAGTTTGAAAGTTGCCATCCGGTCCCCGGGCGTGATGCCGGCCCCTTCGTCGGGCCTGTAAACGCCCTCGGCAACCCGTATCTCATCGCAGCCGGAGGCGGCAGCCAGCGCATCCTGCACGTTCGTGAAAGCGTCGGCCCAGCTTGTTCCGTCAGTTGTGCCGTTGGCGTCGGCATCGACATAATAGATTGTCCGTGGTTCAGGATTCTCCTGGGGCTCCGGAAGCGGTGCGCTGCCGCTCATTCGCCCGTAAATGTAGGTCCACGCAGCCTCAGGCATTCCGCACCGGCTCCAGTGATAGGTCGGTCCGTGAGCTACCTTCCCGCCCTCGCGCCACGTCGATTGAATCCGCTTGAGGCCGTTAGGCCACCATTGTATCCAAACGCTGGTGCCGTCGGCTTGGTGTTCCCAGCTCCACTGCTTAAGGCCGTCAAAGCCCCAATAAGTTTCGCTGCCGACCTTCCGGCCGTTGTAGTAAGTCACTTCGTATTTCTTCAAGCCGTTTTCGTAATACCATGTCTCGGCACCGTGCAGGAGGTATCGGCCGTCCTGGCATGTCTTGGCGCTCCAGCTTGTTTTGAGCGCGCCGCTCGGATAAGTCTCTTGATATTGGTTCACAATGCCGCCTTCGCCAGGGTCCTCCGGCGGCCCCCCGCCCGCATCGGGGTCAAGTATCCAGGCCTCGTTCATCTCAAAGTGCTGACAGGGATTATTCATGCTCGTAATCACGTGGATTATTCCGTTGGCCGCCTGTCGTGCCACAGAGTAGCCCAGGGTCGGCGCTCCGTCGCACCAGTAAGAGTCGTGGGGTAAAGCTGTCGGAATCTTCTTGATTAACCAGGTTTCGCCTTCGTCTTCAGAAAGGGCGGCCAAAGCCCCTTTTTCCGTTATACCCGATGGCTGATAGCAATCTCTGGTGCGTTGAAAATCGCTGCAGAAAAAAAGTCGGCCGCTCGCCAGCCGCGCGATGCACGGCCGCTGATTTGTGCCAAGCGTACTGAAAGGCGTTATGCTCACGCCCCATGTTCTTCCGCCGTCCCCGGAAATGGATTTCGGCATATAGCCGGAAATATTCGTGTTCTTACCGCCCATACCGAGGATTCGGCCGTCATTCAGCAGTACGAAAGTAGTGTGGCGTCCCCCCGTCCGGCCGTGAGGGTCGTACCAGGTCTGTCCGTTGTTGCTGCTCACCCATAGTACGGAGTTGTCCCCCCCGCCGTCGCTGGAGACGTAAATCGTGCCGTCTGGCCCGCGCAATGCAGTATTGATCGGCTGCCTCGAATGCGAGCCAATCCACCCTTCGAATGCGGGGAATTTGACCTCGTCCCAGGTCGCTCCACTGTCCTGCGACGAAGTCCACTGGAAAGGATACGGATTCGGGTGCACCTCCTCTAACCGGGGGCAGCCCCAGAAAAAGCGCAGCGTACCGCTGTCATTCCACAGCATTGGCGCATGGTCGTTGGCTCCGGGGAAATCAAACATCGGCGTCGGCATGTCCCACTGGTTGGACCCGAATCGCAGTCGCGTTGCCATCAGGGACACTCCCGCTTCATATTCGTCCCACGAGGTGTAAATAATCATCAAAACATCGCCATTCGGACATACCTCCATGCCCGGACTGTGATTGTGCCCTCTGAATGACGGGTGCAGACCAACCGCCTGTATTTCATCTTCCTGCCAGCAGTTCTCAGGTGGAATCGGCAGCGTCGGACGCTGGTTAAAGTAGGGAGTATTCGAATCAGGACCTTGTTGCCCCGTGCTCTGCTTGACGCATTGCCTGACAAAAGGTGCCTCGTAAGGCTTTGGCCCGCTGGCCGGCAGCTCACCAATAACCAGCCTGAGTCCGATCAAGTGCTCGCGCCCGCCGAATCCCGGCGCGATTCCCACCCGACTGGCCGAACGCATATAATAAGGGCCGCCGTCGTCGAGTCCTCCGCCTCGGACCACCCGCGCAATGCCGCCCGCGGGACACATCGCGTCAATCTGGTGTTCATACGAGTATTCCCCGTGCCAGTCCAAAACCCATTCAGCAGGCCAGTTGTGCATGTTAGAAATGCCCCACGGGTTGGGCGTACCGGCTGGGGGCATTTCGTAGCCGGAGGAGTAAGGCGTTGTCGTTCCGGCGCGACAGACATATTCCCATTCCGCCTCCGTCGGCAGACGGTAAGGCAGGCCTTCCAACTGGCTGAGCCACTCGGCGAAGGCCATCGCATCGTGCCAGCTTACGCCCGCAACAGCTTTGATATAGTCCGGGTAGGTTGGGTCGAAGGACCTGTACTGTCTGAAAGTGACTTCTTCACGCATGATATAGAATGGCTGGCTTATCGTTACTTTGTGGACGGGCTTCTCATCCCACTCGCCATCGTTACTACCCATCTGGAACGTGCCCGGCTCCATCCGGAGAAAAACCATTCTGAATCTGTTAAGATAGACGTCTCCCAGGTCATTAATATCGATGCCTGTACTTTGGACGGCGTTTGAGTCATTTGCCATCGCTGCCGTAACCGACAGGACAATGATGCTGAGGTTTGCCAGGAGTGCTTTTTTCATTTTCCTACCCTTCCCCAAAAAATATTTTACGAAATAGCTTACAGCAATAAATTCTTCATACGCCCACCTACTCTAAGATGCTGCCCGACGGATTTCGTTACAGGAAATTTTCCCTTTTCTTGTTTCATTGCTCATCATTTCGCTTGCACGTTGTTGCGTTACGACCCGCCCAACTGCGCCATTTTCCTTGCTCTCAATCAATTTTGCTCTGACCAATTCGTTCTTCCGGCAGGATAGCCCCGTTCTTTCGAGGTAAACCATAAAATATCTTTCGCTGCGGCCATATGGCCGGCCATTGCTGTTCTCTACCAAAACCACAGCAGTTTCGCCAACGAATTGCTCGCGGAACTTTCCGCCAAGCTTAGTATCCAAATCACGTAAGATTCTTGACCGCTCTTTCATAACTCTATTATCTACAGTGTCTTGCATCCGCGCAGCAGCGGTGCCCTCACGCGGGGAAAAACTGAAGACGTGGATTTTTGCAAATCCCGTTTCTCTTGCCAAAGCGATTGTTTGCTGAAAATCATCATCGGTCTCTCCCGGAAAACCTGCAATGATATCAGTGGTTATGGCAGGCCTGTCGAGCCGGGCTTTGATTGCCTCGACCGTTCTGCTAAACTCGCTGACCGTGTATCGTCTGCACATCCTTCTTAGTACCGCGTCTGAGCCTGATTGGAGCGACAAGTGCAGATGAGGCATAATGTTAGGGTGGCTGCAGAAAACATCGACCAGTCGCGGCGTTACGTCGGTCGGCCCCAGCGAGCTCACTCTAATCCTTAAAAGATTAGGGATTGCCGCCATTTTATCGAGCAAATCGGCCAATCTGTCGTTTCGCCGTCTGTCCCAATTCCTTCGTCTGACGCTCGACTGGCCATAAGCGCCGAGAAATATCCCTGTTACGACAATCTCCTTGTGACCGGCTTCTACAAGCGCCCGTGCTTCTTGCAGGGCCGCTTCGGGTGGCTTGCTGTGAACATGAGGGCGGGTTTTGGGTATGATACAATAGCTGCAACAGCCATCACAGCCATCTTGAATCTTTAGAAACGCCCGGGTTTGACCTTTGAAACGTGTTAACTGTGGCAGTTTGGGCAAACCTGTAAAACCGGTTTTGTACTTGATTTCATCGGCGTTTTCTGCTCTAATAATGTTAGACTGGGCTGTTTGAGCTCTTTGGCAAATTGAGACAACAGAGGCCCTGCCATTGACTATTTGGCTCAGAACCGGGGCAAGGTCGTCTTTATGTCCGATAAGGTGTACGTTTTCGCTGGCGCCGTTCAATTCACCGATTTGCCCCGTCGGCAGGCAGCCACAAACAACTATGAGAGCATCAGGACTTAACTTTTGTGCTTTTCGGACGCATTGTCGGCTCTTGGCTGAGGCAGTATGGGTAACGCAGCAGGTATTGACGATGACTATATCAGACTTGTTTCTGCTGTCAGCTTGGCGTAGGCCCAGCCGCTCAAGCAGTTCTCGAATCTGCTGGCTTTCGTATTGGTTTACTTTGCAGCCGAGAGTACTTATAGCAAAAGTTTTCATAATATGGTATAATGTATAGTTGTTGAGCCAGGCTTACAAGTTTATTCAAATCAAGCCTGGATAGTAAAGGGAAGGGCCAGTTATGGCATCAAAAACCAGCACGGTTTGGGCACTGGATATCGGCAATAATTCCTTAAAAGCGTTGCACCTTAGCAATGAGAGGGGGGTTGTCGAAGTTATCGGATTCGACAATATCCAACACGGCAAGATTCTTACCGGCACCGGCGTAACAGCGACCGAAAAGGACGAGTTGATTGCAATAAGTCTGCGCCGCTTTGTAGAACAGAATGATTTGAGCAAAGATGACATAGTCGTTTCTATGCCCAGTCAAAACAGTTTCGCGCGGTTCGTAAGTCTGCCGCCTGTGGAGCCGAAGCGTATCCCTGAAATTGTCAAGTTCGAGGCGGCTCAGCAGATTCCTTTCGATATCAATGATGTCCAGTGGGACTGGCAGTTGATGACGCAAGCAGGCAGTTCTGAAACCAAGGTTGGTATCTTTGCCATAAAGAACGATGTGGTCGACTACATTTTGGAGCATCTGAGCAGAGAAAACGTTAAGGTCAACTATGTTCAGATGGCGCCTATGGCTCTGTATAACTATGTGTTGTACGACCGTCCTGAAATGGGTGCTTCTGAAAATCAAGCAATAGTTGCTCTCGATATAGGTGCTGAAAACACGGATTTGGTTGTCTGCACACCGGCGACGGTATGGCAGAGATGCATCCCGATGGGAGGCAATGCTTTTACAAGGGCGATTGCAGATGCATTCAAACTCAGTTTCGAGAGGGCCGAAAAGTTAAAGCGTACTGCTCCAATGAGTAAATACGCCCGCCAGGTGTTCCAGGCGATGAGACCTGTTTTTACGGATTTGGCGTCCGAGATTCAGCGTTCACTGAACTTTTATAGCAACTCAAATCCCAACGCAAAATTGCTAAGGGTCATTGCTCTGGGCGGTGGGACAAAAATGCGCGGCCTGCTCAAGTATCTGCGGCAGACCCTTCAGGTACCTGTTGAACGACCCGATTCGTTCAAGAAACTCGCCATAGGTTCCGGCGTTTCGGCACCTAAATTGCATGAGAATGTTCCCGATTTTGCTATAGTTTATGGCCTTGCTTTGCAGGCATTAGGCCTGGGCAGGATTGATAGCAATCTCTTGCCTCGCAGCGTTGCTCGGTCAATGACCTGGGCAGGCAAAGCGAAGTATTTTACCGCCGCAGCTTGTATGTTGCTGCTGGCCTCACTTATGTGCCTGGCGCGAACAAGCCTGGATAGAGTTAATTACAGCAAGAATGACCGGTATCGGCAGAAAACAAGCAGCGTCATTGAGGCCGCCAACCAGGCAGAGCGCAGGCTCAGAGAGGAAGAGAGTAAAGGTTCGGGACTTGACCAGAGGATAAGAAAGGCTTTTGAGCCTTTTGGTTATCGTGACGTGCTTCCGCTGTTGCATGAAACAATTATCACAATACTACCCAATGAAAAGAATAATCCGGCACAAAAGGACCTGTATAGGGCGTTTGCCGTCGGCGAGGTGGAAAAGGTTAAGGAGATTCCGCGCAGAGAGCGAAAACAGGTGTTTGTGACCGGTATGTCAGTTCAGTACGTGGAAGATGTTGCGATTGCGCCTCTTGGTCAGACCGCTCTGGTAAGTGGGAGCACCAGAAAGCAGAAAGAGGCGGCAGAGAAGGACTATGAGGACGAAAGGTATTACGCAGAGGCGAGAATGGGCGGCGAAGCACCCAAATATGGACAAAAGCAGTATCTCACCGGCGAAGAAGCACAGGGTGCGGTTGTAGAAGAAGTGGGGAGCGGATTTGTGGTGACTATTGAAGGGTACAGTCCATACAAGGATATAGGTGAACTAATGGACCCTATAGGGGTGGAAGGCGAGCCAGCTAAATGGGGCGTTATTACCCGATTGCTGCATCTTGATGATATCGTTGACGGCAATAGCCCATTTAAGCTGTACAAGAAACTCGACACCGAGCATTTCAAGCTGGAAGCCGGCGAGGTGAATTTGGAAGGTGACATGCCCCAGGGAATAGGTGTTGTGGACGTCAGGCCCGGGACGGCAAAAGCCGAAAGCACTGGGTATGGTACGGCGGACGAGAAAGTCTTGTTAGACCCCATGACAAAGGAGATTATAAGTAAGGTTCCAAAGTACCGGAACGGAAGAAGAATATTCGACAGAGTGGGTAAAGTCGATTATGAGGTTAATGACCATTGGTTCGTACTCAAATTCAAACTTATCTGGAAAGATGCGCCTAATGAGAGCGGCTCTGAATCTGGAGGCGCTGCGAGCTCGGGTGCGACAGCAGGGGCGCGGTGGTAGAATCTGGCCGTATGTAGAGAACATGACAGGGATACGTAGGTGAGTTAAAATGGATGTCTCAAAATTCAAAGATGCTTTGCAGGGAATTTTCAAGGACTATACATCGTTACTGCTGCCGGTTGCTATTGGGGTGGTTGGTGCGCTCCTTTTTATACCTGCGCAGTTAATGAGCAGTAGGCTCAGGACACAGATAGAAGCCGAAAGTATTTCGCAGGCTAAGACGCTGGTTTCTCTGAGCACGAACGCTGTTGCCAGCAGCCAGTGGAAGCAGGAGCGGAGTTATCAGGAGGCTCACGCAAGAGATGTAAATGAAATAGAGCTTTTAGCTAAGCAAAGCACACAAAGGGAGCTGTTGAGCTATATAATGTTCCCGCAGCCGAAGGATCAATCTACGCAGATTTTTAAGGATTTCGGCCAGCAGTTTCGTATTTCGGTAGACGGTTTAATTGCCCGCATAAATGCCCGTGATTGTCCCACAGAAGATGAGTTGAATAGAAGTTTGCAGAGAGCATCAAGTCGTGGCAGTGGCGCACGCAGACAATCATACATGATTTTGGACGCCGTGGGCGCTTCGATAAGGGATGACCTTTGCCGGGAGAAAGCCCAATCCGCTTCAGTTTATGCCAATCCATCTGATTTTGGCGGGTATGATTTCTGGGCAGAATTTAAATACGCCGAGGCCGGCAGCAGGGACGAAGTCATTGAGGATTGCTGGTATGGGCAATTGGGTTATTGGGTCATAGAGGATGTCGTCGAAACTGTGCGGGTTGTAAATCTCGGTTCGAGCAGCGTTTTCACGTCGCCCGTCAAGAGGATCTTAAGTGTAAGCTTCACTGGGGATGGCAGAAGGTCAAGGCCAGCGGCGGCAAAATACTCCTCAAGGAGCGGGCAAAAAGTTGCAAATGATGCCCCTGCTTATGTTATTTCGGTTGACAGCGGGCTTGCCGTGCCCTGTACAGGAAGGGTTTCCAACAGTGATATTGATGTTGTCCATTTCAAGGTTTCTCTCTTGGTTAGTTCGAAAGTTGTTTTGCAGTTCATGAAGGAACTTTGCTGCGCTAAGCAGCATAGATTCAAAGGCTGGGACGGCCGGGAAGACCTGCCGCAAATTCTCAAGCATAATCAGATAACGATATTGGAATATAGTACTGCCTTAATTGACCCGGAAGATAGAGCTCACCAGTTGTATCGTTATGGCGACGATGCTCTCGTGCAGTTGGACCTGATTTGTGAATACATCTTTGATAAAGACGGCTATGACGAAATTAAGCCGGAAGCTGTCAAGAAATCCGTTGAAGAATCGCTTAAGCAGGTGCAAGAGCAGAGGGCAAGAGCTGTCAGGAGAGCAGTACCAACAGCGGCCAGGCCGGCGCCGAGTAGTACACCGCCGAAAAGAGGAAGAGGCAGGGATTTGCCGGATGTAGGAATGTAGAACAATTGTTTCGGATTGCACTTGTTTGGTTCCGTTCATTGCGGCGAGGCATCCGAGGTGAAAGCGTGGTTGCACAGGACGCAAAAGTGGGTAAGTAATGTTGACTTGTGTGCTTTCATGCTTCTTCGTTGTTGGCAATTTGTTCTGTAATTTCTGCGGATTACGCAGTGAGCTATATGGTTTATGTTGTCGAAGCGTGAACAGCCGACACACTGTAAAACACGTGAGCTAAAGGTGAAAGGAAAGTCTCTCAGGGCATGAAAATGGCTAATAAGAGCGGCAGTTTTTTTGAAGAACATGTTGAGAAGGTCGTCTTGGCCGGCGTTGGGCTGCTGTGTATTTGGCTCATAGTTACCCGTGTTCTTATCAGTCCAAACAAAGTGCCATCCGGTAATCAGAAGTTTAGTCCGGGTTCGATTGACAATCATATAAGCCAGCTCGCTAAAGATTTGGAGCATAAGCTGAGCCTTGAGCCCGAGCCGAAGCCGGCATATAAGCCGCAAGCTGGTGAGTTTGCTGCGCGGATCGAGTCGGCCGTAAACGTTGATACGAACCTCGCTTTTGACTTGCCTATCCCTACTTCAACAAACCAGGTTGGTAACAGAAAATATGCTGCTCCAACTGTTGGACGGGTCAGCGAAGTGGTAGCTGAGCACATTAGGGCTGTGGCCTATTTGCCTGTTTCTGATGTTGACGGGGAAAATGCCTACGACCAGGCTCGGAGTGAGCCGAACGATATTGATTTTGTGACTGTGGAAGCGAAGTATGATGTCGCCTCACTATACAGGAGCTTTCACGAGAGTTTTGCTGGCGTGGACGTCCCCGAAGAGTGGAGGGACCCCTGTTTTGCCAAACCGGTCTTCGCGGCTGTGCAGTTGCAAAGGCAGGAACTGCTTTTCGACGGTGGCTGGACCGACTGGCAGAATGTGCCTCGGAGCCGCATCGACCCTCGCAAAAAGATGTTTGAAATTGTAGAGGATGTCGAAAAGCTGCCGCCGGGCGGGGTTAAGGTGCGTATGCTCCAGTTTGAGCAGCCACAGGTGTTCGTGGATCTCCTCCAGCCGGAGGCCTATAGAATCGCCTCCGCAGAAGAAGAATGGTTTCCGCCCTCGGTGCACAGGAAATATGTCAAGTTTCAAAAAAAGGTGGAAGCCCAGGAAAAACGCGACGCAAAGGAGGAAGAGAAAAAAGAAAAGGAACGCAAGCGCGATGAGGCGCTCAGAGACCGGGAACGCGGGCGTCCCACGGACCGACAGGGCGGTTTGCTTGAAGACCGAGAGGGTGGTCGCCTTGCAGACCGACCGCGCGGCCGCTACGGAGACCGGGAAACAAGCCGCTTTTCGGAGCGTACGATACGCGACAGAGAGTCCAGAACAAGAGACCGTTCGGCAGGCGGGCCAGGAAGAATGCGCCTCCCGGGAAGGGCCGAACGTGAGGAGCGCATGGAAGATACTTCGACCAGAGGTAAGGACGCTTCAAAGACAGGGTCGATAAACGAGTTCTACGATGAGCTTCAGGGGATTTTGATTACCGACCGTACCGTTATTTCCGAGGTGCGGGAGCCATTGGTATTCTGGGCACACGATGATACCGTTGAGCCGGGCAAGAGCTATCGCTACAGAATTAGGTTGGGCGTTCTTAATCCGATTGCTGGGACGGACCAGTTCACGGGCGCAGACAAATCGCTGGAGATAAAGGTTATTCTATGGAGCAGATTTTCCGACCTGTCGGAGACAATAGATGTGCCGGAAAGGTTGTACTTTTTCCCGCTGAATATCCAGGAGGCGGCCAGGATTGTGACGGTAAAAGTCTGCAAGTATGTTTTGGGTTATTGGTATGGTGACAATTTTACCGTCCAGCAGGGAGAAGTTATAGGTAAGGTTCGTGAGAACAAGAACAGCAAGGAGACCAAGGAATCCAAGGGTGAAACTCTGCAAGCAAAGCAAGACATTACGGTGCCTCAGTCCATCGATTACACTACAGGTGCCGTTTTGATGGACGTTGCAACTGTGAATGACTGGTCGGCCGGTGGAGGCAGAGAACCGCAGCCGAGGTATTATCCCGACATGCTTTATAGTTTGGACGGAAGCACTATAGAGCATATGCCTATTAAAATGAATTATTGGCCCAAGGAATTGCAGGTTAAGTTCACTGAAATCAAAAAGGCCGAAGAAAAGCCCAAAAAACCCTGGCGACCTTGGGGCAGCAAAGCGGCTCAGCGCGGTATACGAGCCGGCCGCGGAGGAGAGGGAACCGATAGAGAGGACAGGGAGCGCAGGATGGAGGAGAGGGAGCGCAGGATGTGGGAATAATGCTTAAACGGCGTTGGCTTGTCTTGAATGCCGCTGTGTTTCGCAGGGGGAGTAGGCTGCGACAACTGACTGTTTACAACGGTTGTCGTCGTGGATTCTTTGCGGATTTATCACGTTGCGCGACCGCTGGCATTCCATTGTCTCCATACCGAACACTAATTGCAGGCTGAATTCGTTCGGAAACAGGCCGGCGGTTTGAACCCATTGTTGTGAATTTCCTGTTCCCTGCCGGTGAGCGCGTCTTTGAATGCCCAACGGGCCTCTAATTTGGATCTGCGGAAAGAAAAAGATTGCGGATTCTGTTGATTTGCCTTATAGTTCGTTGCTCCTAACCATGTTTGAAAGGATTAATAGATGAAGTACGATGTGGCTGATTTGTCGCTGGCGCCGCAGGGCAAAAAGCGCATTCTATGGGCGCATAATGACATGCCGGTGCTGGCGGCGATTCGGGAGAAGTTTTCCAGGAGTAAGCCGTTGAAGGGCAAAAACGTTGCGGCTTGTTTGCACATTACTGCTGAAACAGCCAACCTCGCCAGAACACTAAGTGCCGCAGGTGCAAGTGTGGTTCTGTGCGCGTCCAATCCGCTCAGTACACAGGATGATGTCGCTGCTTCACTTGTAAAAGATTTTGGCATACCCGTCTTTGCTGTCTGCGGTGAAAATCGCAGCACCTATTACAAGCATATAAACGCCGTCATAGACCATTGCCCGGTCATGACATTTGACGACGGCGCCGATTTGGTGAACGAACTGCATACCCGAAGGAAAAAAGACAGCGCGCGGATTGTTGCCAGTATGGAGGAGACTACTACAGGCGTCATTCGCTTAAGGGCGATGGCAAATGCCGGCTTGCTGAAGTTCCCGGTCATTGCAGTAAACGACGCTGCAACTAAACACTTGTTTGATAACCGATACGGCACCGGCCAGTCAACGGTTGATGGTATTATTCGCGCGACCGACTTGTTGATGGCGGGCAAGAAGGTTGTCGTTGCCGGCTACGGCTGGTGTGGCCGGGGCTTTGCGATGAGAGCAAGAGGAATGGGGGCAATCGTCATCGTCACGGAAATTGACCCCATCAAAGCCCTCGAAGCCGCAATGGACGGCTTTGAGGTGATGCCGATGGCAGAGGCCGCAAAGACCGGCGACTTATTTGTGACGCTTACCGGCAATAAGAATGTCATAAGGGCGGAGCACTTCCCCTTGATGAAAGACAGGGCGGTTGTCGCCAACAGCGGACATTTCAATGTTGAAATAGATATACCGGCACTGAAGAAACTCAGCAAGAAGGTCAACCGCAATGTCCGCAAATGCGTTGACGAATATATTATGAAAAATAACAAGCGTATTCACCTGCTGGCTGAAGGGCGCCTAATCAACCTCGCGGCCGCTGAAGGTCATCCCGCCTGTGTCATGGATATGAGCTTTGCCACACAGGCTCTGGAGGCTGAATATGTGATAAGAAATCACGGCAAGCTGGCGGTGGCCGTCCATGACGTGCCGGTGGAGATAGAGCAGCGGGTTAGCAAACTTAAACTGCAATCTATGTCCATCCGGATAGACAAACTTACGCCCGAACAAATCGAATATCTTGCCAGCAGCGGTGAAGGGACATAGCAAAGTCCAGGTTATATTATATCGCTTGGCTCTTCCTGCATATTTCTTTTTGCGCGACACGACGTCGGATGAGGTGCTTCGGAGTATGCTTAATGAGTGATACACAGGCTGAAAAAACGCCTAAGATCGCCTCGAAGTCTTTTATGACGGTTGGCCCGACCCTGCACTATAGCCACAAAAATGTGCAGAGATGCTGGCTGCTTGCAATTTTGGCATTTGCTCTAACTTGTCTTTTCTGGTCGAAAATACTGACCGGTTCATTCTGGTCCTTTAGTCCTCTGACCGTTACTTCCGCCGGGCTTTGGCGTCTGGACCGCTCTGCAATGACCGGAGTTAGCATCTTCGAATATCCCTGGCAGATCCTTGTCTTGGGGCTGCTTATGGGTATTTTGGCAATCGCTCCGGTTTTGATAGCGCAGCTTATGAGTTTTAGCTACAGTTTGCCTCTTTTACTGGCAGTGGCTTTTCTGGCTAATCTGCCGGCCTTTGCGTTCTTCCTTTTGATAAGCTGTGTTGCGGTGGCATGTCGTCCCCTTCGTTTTCGCTCCCGTTTTACCGCCATCGCCTTATGTACCGCGCCTCAGCTTCTTTATTGGGGATGCTTCGGCGGTGCAAAGGGGGTAGAGCCTCTTAAATGGGGATTTTCCTTTGCCCCCTGGATTTGTGCTTGGCTTATCGGCTTGGGCATAGCCGGATCGGTTCTTGGCATAGGTCATTTTACGCGTTATCGGCCGGGTCTGGTTTGGATTTCCACCTTCGTTTTTCTCTTGCTCGCCATCATAACCTTTGAAACAAGAATAGGTTTTGATGAGTTGGACTACCAGCTCTATATAGCCAAGAATAATCCCGAAAACGTTACCGAATTCCACGATCACAGCATTACGGAGGTGCTGGACAGGCAGATTACAAATCCCACCGCCCGGTTGAAAAGACATATTGAAAGTCGCTTTTATCCCTCCGACCTGATACGTCTCCGTGCAAAGCTGAAAGAGGAAATCCAGCTCCAGCTTAGTCTCGATCGCTGGCCATGGTGGTTTAACGTGCCCGAAGAACTTAATTATCAGGCGAAAAGACAGTGGCTTCTCCAGCAGTACGACCTGTTCATAAGTCGGCGTTCCAGGAGCCATCGGATGCCTATAGCGCTTTACTATAAAGCGCTCTTGAGCGAGTATAGTCCCGACATAAACATACTTGGCCAAAAAGAGATACTGCATTTTTATGGTGACTACCCGTACGAAGGGTCGCAGGATACGTGGTCTTGGCTGTACACGGAATTCCGAAATAGCCCCGAATCTTTGGAGGCACGGTGGCGGTTGGCAAGGAACTTGGCTGGTAAGGGGAGGTTCGATGAGGCCGACACGCTGCTCGCAGAGGCCCAGACTATGGCCGCCCAAAGATTGAAAGCGCTCGAACGCGAACAGAAGCAGAGCGACACGTTTTTCAGTCTGTTTCGTCCGCCCGCCAATTCGGTCATGACCTCGTTTAAGTTGGTCGATTTGCACAGAAGGCTGAATCAGTTGCGGAATCTCATAGGTTCACAGAACCGAACCGGCGACGCGGCGCCGGCGGAACGTTTGGCGAAATATGTTATGCTGAACCCCCACGGTCAGGAGTATGTCCGCTACCTTGATGAGCTGCTGGAGCAAATGCCTGATAACGACACCCTTCGTGACAATGTCTTATTGGCCCAAACGAAACTCGTGCCGGATGAGCAGCGGAGAGCTGAAGCATTGGCCCAGTTGCATAGGCGCTTTCAGGATACTGACGGCGGAATGCAGGCCCTCTATGAGTTGTGTCTTTTGAAGATTGGTCTTTACCAGAGTGAGTCAGGTTTGGAGCAGAAGAAGAAATACCTCGCTGACGCAAGAGCCACTCTCACCAGCTTTATCAGCTTGTATCCTAATAGTTTCTGCGCCGACCAGATCAAGAAGAATCTGGATGACCTGCCGACCGTTGATTAAAGCTTAATTAGTGGTGGGCGGTTGAAAAACACGCAGGAAGGTTTCGCAGACCCGACAGAGTTCCGTCGCCCGAATTAGGATGTAACGGCACATTGCAGCTAAGTCATGTTTTATCACTTTAATACTTACAAAGATTAGATTTGACTCTTCCGGGAAGTTTCGATATAATATGTTATTCATGGAGGCTGTCCGAATAATGCCGAAAAGACCGCCTTGCTTGGGGGGAGGGAGCCTCCAGCGGACGGCTTGTTGCAAAGAGGGATTGCATTCAGGTAAATGAGAGCTTCTGATACCGACATTCCGAGGGTCTTGTTGATAGGTGATATCAGCAGAGCTTTTTCTGACGGCGATACCCTGCGCGACCTGCCTTGTGAAGTGTGCACCAGTATGCTTGACGCGGTCAATGCCGCAGCAAAGAACAGCTTTGCGGCTATCGCTGTCGTAATCTCCGGCTTGTCATCCGAACTGAGTACGGCCCTTAAAACGCTCAGACAGATTAATTCCGATGCGAGAATTGTTCTTCTTGCCCAAATGCATGAAGAGCCGATAGCGATGCAGATTGTCGGCTCCGTATCCAACGGCGCTAATATCGCGGATGATTACTTCATCTGCCCTGTTCAAGCCAGTCGCTTTTATCAATCTGTTGTTTCGCCCCAAAGCCCCGGGTCGGTTGAGACCGTCATGCCCGCTGCTCTCGATGCAGGCAGCCGCACGAGAATAAGGCAGCTTGAAAAACTGGCAACAGAGGACGACCTGACCGGCCTGAAAAACCGAAGATACATCTGGGAGTTTTCAAGGCAGATTATCGAGCGTGCCAGAGAAGAAGGCAGGCGCGTAACATTGCTTCTTTTCGATGTCGATAACCTGAAATCCTATAATGATGTTTACGGCCATTTGGCCGGGGACGAAATCTTGAAACAGGCTGCCATTTTGATGCAGCGCTGCTGCCGTCAGCACGACGTTGTCGGCAGAATCGGCGGCGATGAGTTCGCGGTCATTTTCTGGGACGGGCCTCACGCCAGACCACTCGCCCCGGAAGCGGACAGACGCTCAGCGACCGCAGACCATCCGAAAGAGGCGATTTTTATAGCAAAACGTTTCCAGAGCGAGCTAAAGAAAGCCGAACTCCATCTGTTGGGCCCCCAGGGCAGGGGGGTCCTGACCATAAGCGGCGGACTCGCAAGCTTCCCCAGAGACGGTTCCACGATGCAGGAGCTTTTCCAACAGGCCGACAATGCCTTGTTGGAGGCCAAACGCAGCGGCAAAAACAAAATCTATCTCGTCGGCAAGCCCGAAAGCGACATCGCCGATATCGATTAGTCTGACGCCGCATAGAGACGCGACAAACCTGTCGGTGAAATTTCTTGTGAAAGTTCCCTAACGTTCGGTACCATTGATGCGTCTTTAGATATGAGGACGCACTCGTGGACAACAGCCAGAAAGCAAACGCCGGCAGTACAGTACGGCTGGTTATGGCGAGCCAGGCAGGGGACCGCGGTGCGTTCGACGAGCTTGTTCGGCTGTACCAAAAGCGCGCCATGATGGTCGCCGTCAGAATATTGGGCAGTGCTGATGAGGCAGCCGAAGCAGTCCAGATGGGCTTTCTCAGGGCCTATCTGAATATCAAAAAGTTAAGAGATGCCAAACAGTTCGAGTTCTGGCTTCTGCGGATTATCACCAACGCCGCCGTTACTCAGGTAAGGGCCCTTAAACGACGGGCTGAAAACATAAGGATTGCTGATTGCCTTGAGGGTCCAAAGATTGCTCTGCCGCCGGAGGCACAAAATAGCCAGGAGTTAACGGCAGCGGTGGAAAGGGCGATGCTCAAGCTCTCAAAGAAAGAGGCCAGGGCGATTTCACTTTTCGGGCTGAAGGATTTGTCGCAGAGGCAGGTTGCAGAGATTATGAATTGTTCGGTCGAAGCCGTCAGATGGCATGTGTTTAATGCAAGGAAAAAACTAAGAGTATTGCTGAGAGAATATTTGGAATGAGAAATGACAACGAAAAAGTGGACCTTCTCTTGGAGCAAAACGCCGCCCAGCAGCTCGCAGGGTTTGACTGGGAAGCATTAAGTGCCGCAATATCATCCCGCCTGGACCAGCTCAGCCAGAGAAAAACCCTTGTTTTCAGAATCCCAACGGCCTTCAAGATAGCAGTGGGGCTTGCCGCCATTATTCTGATTGCGGTTATGATTACTGTGGATATGCGAGACGACTTGCGATTAGCGAACGGCCAACGAGCCGTGGTCAGGTTCGCTGGGCCAACAGGCACAGCTTCGGTTGAAATTGGGCACGCGCTTGCCAAATCAGAGGTCTTTGTTGATGTTGGGCCTGCCCCGCGCACATTAGCCAAGTGCGAGGTTCAGATAATTGATGTCGAGGGCGAGAGAGAGAAAAGCGGCGTCCGTGCCGCCTGGATTATTATCAGCAGACCAAAGCCTGCCTTCGCGGATAATGGCACGGCCAAAGATATGAGGGATTTGATTTGTATGTTCTGATACGGTTATCGAGGTAAAGGAGAACGCAAAATGAACGCACAGAATTTGGCAAAAAGGCTGATAGTTGGAATCGCTTTGGCTTGTCTTTTCACCACTTACGTTCGGGCGGACAAGCTGGCCTTGCAGGAAAAGCTCAGCAAAGAAATCAAGATTGAATTAAGGGATGTTACCATCGCCGAGGCATTGAACAAAATCGGCCAGAAAGCTGATGTTAAGATTGTCTTGTCTGATGAAGCGGCCTGGAAGCTGCCACAGGGCGAGGCGACCAGACTTTCCGTGATGATGCAGGGACCTCTTGCCGAAAGTCTGACCGAGATGCTAAACGCCTTCTTTATGCGCTACGCAGTCGGCGATGAGGAGATTACCATATACCCCCGCCCGGAACTCGAACATGTCCTCGGCCGACCAACGGCCGAGCAATTGCAACTGTTAAGGGATGTGTACACAAAGCCTATAGAGGTGTATCGCTTTGAGGATGTTCAAGGAACCGTAAATAAGGCATTGGGAAATCAGGTCTTGATCTTGCCGGTGTCTGTTCAGCAGCGACTTGATGAGACCCTGAAAGGATTATTAAGCTACTTTAACGCTTTGGCGAGGACCGACGAGAAAGTCGAATCGCGTCTCAAGCCGGGTCAGCAGCTTGAGTTGCCCACGCCGATAACAGTTGCCCAACTCTTGGATCAAGTGGTCATCGTCGTTCGGGACAGACGTCGTAATACTACGTCTGAGGAGGGGGCAGCGTGGTATCTTTCCAGGATGAGCTTTCCCAATCAGATTCCGGAAATCAGGGTCGTTTTGCAAAAGGAGTTTTTGGAGGTAAAGCTTGAGCAGGTGGTTGATATTTCCTTCAAAGACGAGCGTGCAGAGGTGATAATCCAGCGGCTTGCCAACTGGACAGGTATGGAACTTTCTCTTAGCATGGGAGATCCCTCATGGCTGCAAGAGGTAATATCTGTTGACATGCAAAATGTGCAACTTCGCCAGGCTTTGCGTAATGTCGTAACTACCGTCGATGGAATAATTAAAATACTTGTCGAAGATTGTTTGATCTTCGTAGAAGGTCCCCTGCATACGAAGAAGCCGGTTGCTAAAGAGCCGGCCCAAAGCAAAACCAGCGATTATGTCGGCAAGATAAGTATTCCCATGGAGGGCGGCAAGTACTACATCGAGTTTATGCTGCGAGAAAAGGACCTGACCGATGAATTAAAGAAGCTCTGGCAGGAACGAATGAAGGCGATTATCAAAGGCCCGGAACTTGTCGACATGCCGCTGAAAGAATCGTCCGAGTCGGTGGACAAACCCCAAAAAATGGAAGAAGTGCATTGAATATGGCGCTCCTTCTGGTTAGCAACCGCCCCCAAGCACCGCCGTCTCGGTTGGATCGACCAGCTTATATCGTACCCCCCGCCACGTAATAGTCCGGCCAAATGCGGACGAGAGAAGAATAACCTGCATCAGCACCGACCATATCCGCCGGGTGATAAAGTCTGTCGTCCGCCAAATTGCGGAAGTTAAGCGTTGACCAAATTGGCGGACAGAGTAAAATACCATTCTATTGAAGAGGTATTTTGCTCTGTTGAAAACCGAAGAAAGTCTCATTCCGAGCGGAGCCGGGAAGCCCACCCGTCATTCCGAGCGAGCCCGAAGGGCGAGTCGAGGAATCTATTTAGAGAGATTTCTCCGCTCCGGGCCGCTTCGCGGCCCTTCGGTCGAAATGACGGTGGCCGACAGGTCTTCGCACGCCCTTGGTCTAAATGACAAGGGTCCTTGCCCGACTTTTCAACAGAACAAAGCTATTTCTGAAATTCATGTGATGATAGAGGGTTTCAAATATGTCTAACAGTGACTTCAAGGGCGCATCCGTTGCAGCAATCGCCGCTACAGTAACGTCGGCAATAGCTGAGGCCGCGGACGCAAAGACCGTGGACAAATTGATTGCCGGAATCAAGGACAAGGATGAGCAGGTGCGAACAGACGCCTGGCTCGGTGCCGGGCAGGTCGGGGCGCCAGCCGTTAAGCCCCTGGCCAAAGTAATGACGGATAATGACCTGGAGGTTGCGCGCGCGGCCAAGCGCGGTTTGTGGAAGCTCGTCCGCCACTCCGGTCGCCCGGAAGCCGGCGCCGAAAGAAAGGCGGTCGAGGCCGAGCTGGTCGGGCTGTTAGGTGATGGCCAGCCGGTCTCCGTGCGGCGCGAAGTGCTGTGGATGCTTTCCGAGGTCGGCTCCGGCAGGTCCGTCGATGCAATTGCCGCACTGCTATCCAACAACCAACTGCGAGAGGATGCGAGGATGACGTTGCAGCGGATTCCCAACAAGAAAGCCCTGGCCGCGCTGAATCAGGCACTCGACACTGCGCCCGATGATTTCAAGCTCAACATCGCGCAGTCGCTGCGACAGCGCGGGGTTAAGGTTAAAGGCCTTGCCTGCGTCAAGCTCGTGCCGACGAAGAAAACGAGCGTTGAGCCGGTGAAGTAGGACGCCGTGCGTGGCGGCAAGCCGTTGGCGTCTGATTGCGAGACAGAAAGGTGACCGAACGATGAAACAATCGAAGCAAATTAGCAGGCGTGAATTCTTAGCCACGGCTGCCGCCGGCACCGCGGCAATTGGCGTACCCTATCTGATTCCGGCCCGAGTGCTGGCGGGGCCCGCCAAAACCGGCGCGAGCGAGCGCCTGACGATGGCCCATATCGGCGTCGGCGGAATGGGTGGGTTCCATCTGCGTGATATGAAGAGATTTCAGGACAACGGCACTGTCAACATAGCGGCGGTCTGCGACATCGATGAGAAGCGCCTCGCCGGAGCGGTCAAGACCGCCGGCGCCGGCGTCGATGCCTATCGAGATTACCGTTATATCCTCGAGCGCAAGGACATCGACGCCGTCGTCATAGCCACGCCCGACCACTGGCACGCCGTTCAGATGGTTCACGCGGCCGAGTGCGGCAAGCACGTCTATGTCGAAAAGCCCGCCTGCTGCACCATCGAGGAAGGCAAGGCGATGGTGGCCGCCGCCAAAAAGTACAAAGTTTCGGTCCAGGTCGGCTCGCAGGGACGCTCCCAGCCCGAAGCCTATCTCGCGCATCGCTACCTCGTCAATGGCAATATCGGCCGCATCCAAAAGGTCGCTTGCTTCCACTACAACAGCCCCATCGATGACAATCCTGTCCCCGATGGCGACCCACCGCCCGAGCTGGACTGGGATATGTGGCTCGGCCCGCTGCGCTGGCGGCCTTACAACAAGCGATACTGTCACGGCACCTTCCGTTGGATAATGGAGTCCGGCGGCGGACAAATCCGCGACCGCGGCGCACACGTTATGAGCTGTGCCATGTGGTGGATGGGCGCCGACGGGACCGCCCCGGTCACCGTCGAGGCGACCGGTACGCCGCCGACCAAAGGCCTGTGGGATAGTGCCGTCACCTTGGACGTGACCTATACCTTCAGGAATCCCGATTGGGTGCTCACCTGGAATCAGCACACCGGAAATGCCGTGCCCGCCGAAGAAAGAACCGGCCAAGAGCCGGGCGGCAAAATCAGCCGCCCCGATTACGGCGCGGTTTACTACGGCGATAACGGCAAATTCGTCCATTGGGGCGGCGACGGCGGCACGTGGGTCGAGAAGAAGGCGCGCGAATGGAAGCCGCCCGCCGGCGCCAAAGATGTTTACGAGAGTCCCGGCCACAAGGAGGATTGGTTCAACGGAATCAAGACCGGCGCCAAAACGATTATGAACATCGAAGCGGCGGTCGGCGTGGCCAACCTCTGCAACCTCGGCAACCTCTCTTATATCCTCGGCCGAAAGCTCCAGTGGGACCAGGCCGGGCAGGAGATAGTCGGTGACATGCAGGCAAGACGCATGATGGCTCGCCCGCAGCGCCACCCTTATCACTTGTAGAAGCTTTCTGAAGTTTCGGGCATGGGGTTTTAATTCCTAAGATATGTAGATTGCCGGTTGGTGACGGCTAATCACTTAGCACAATCGTTTCGGTCGGGCCCAGCAGTTTGTAGCGTATGCCCCGCCACGTAATGGTCCGGCCAAAGGCCGACGAGAGAACAAAGAATAATAGCACCAGCGACCACAGCCACGAACCTAGGATGTCGGTGGCCATCGCAGGCTTCATTTTTGGCAAATCTTTTTCCAGCAGTTTGCTAATCATTTTCTGACGCAGCGCCGCCCTGAAAAACTGACCGGCGAGAAACAGAACGGGCACGGCGGCAAACAGAACCACGTTTTGTGCTCCGGTTATTGCCGCGTAAACCGCCATAGCTGCTCCGCCGTATAAGCCCAGCACCGAATACAGGCTGCTGCATAACCCGAACCACCACGCCCGCGGGGCATATATTCGCGTAATCAGGAATTGCCGTCGCCCGAACTCAAAAAGATTTGCCCAGCTTACAGATTCATACGAAGCCACCAGACAGGCGGGGACAAAAGCGATTTTCTTGCCCGCTTTCTTGATGGCATAACTAAGCGACAAGTCGTCGCTGAGGGCTTTTGGCCAGATTTTGTCAAGGCCTACCTGCCGAAAAACATCTACTCGGATAGCCATCGAGCCGCCCCATGCCTGATTAAAAGGGGTATTGCCGAGCAGTTGCGCGACCTTGGCATTCACCGAAGACAGGACCAGGCTCGCCAGATTGTTCTTCTTGGGGACAAACCAGCGATAGCCGCTCGCGGCGCCGTACTTCGGCTGTCGAAGACGCCAGACCAGGTGACTTAGCCAGTCCCTGCGAACGCAAACGTCCGAATCGGCAAAGGCAAGGGTCTCGACCTCGTCCGGAATCCTCTCATAGCAATAGAGCAGATTATGAATTTTTTGACTGCACGAGTGCCCATGTCCTGCAACCAATACCCGGACTTCCTTTGCTTTTGAGCTTTGGCTTAGCTGGGTCTTCAGTTTGCATAGCTGCTCATAGGCCGGGTCCGACTTATCGGCAACCACAAACCAGAGCAAATAGTTTTCGTGGTCCTGGTCAAAAAATGAGGTGATATTCTTCGTAAAATCCGAATCCAGGCCCTTGCACGGTACGATGAGCGCCGCCCTCAGTTCATGCCAGAGACGCTTTTTCTGGTACTTGGCCAGTGCATAGCGGTAATTGCGGCAGCAGTGGAACAAGACAACCAACTGTGACAGCATCGCCGCCCAGGCTATATAGTAATACCAATCCATGAACCAATAACTGTAGAGACTGCAGTCAAAAATTCAAGACCTATCCTTCGTTCCGTTCGACTTGATTTTAGGTCTTGCGCATCGGGGAAGAAACCAAAAACAGGCGGTTTTTGCTCAGGCCTTCTTAGAGTATGGAAGTCAGCGGCACTATGCAGTCGATTAGCTGCTCAACGGTGTAGGATTTCGCCAGGTCGATTGGGAGCAGACAGCCATGGTTGTGGTCGGAAGCCATAATGATAAGATTTTCGCCCGCTCGGCACCATCCTTGCTCTTGTGCCTGATGACCGAGAATAAAAATGTCGACATCCAGCAGTTCAGCCATTTTGTCAAGCATGGCCTGGCTGTGTTTTCTGCCCCAGATTAGAAGGTATGCTGAGCCCGGCTTGACCACATCGGTATGGTTCAGTGGTCGGTGCAGAACCTGCTTGTCAAATTCCTCAACGAAACGGTCGCTCGGAAGCGAGTGAGAAAGCCACATTCTGTTGTCGCATTTGACCGCTAATGGCTGGGAAAATAAAAGTCGGTCTATCGCGACTTTGACCTCCGCGCTGTCCTGCTGAAACTCTCCGTCCAGAGCTGCCTGAAGGGAACGGTTCATTTCCTTGCCGTTTTTTACGACTTCGCTGTTATTGATGAACGCGATGTCATGATTTCCCATCATGATGTGAATGCGGTCCGGAAAGTCCAGCTTATAGCGGACGGCGTCAAACAGCAGCTTGTACGACAAACAGCGGCCTTCGGAATCTTCGGGCCCGCCGTGGATAATCTCCTGCAGCACGACGTGCCGCTCGGGATTGTTGGCAAGGTCGGCAAAGGCTGTTATCCTTTCAAAGTTTCGTCGGTGCCCGTGGATGTCACCGGTGATGACTAAGCTGCCCTCGCCGGGCAGCTGTATCAGATTACCCTCTCGAAACTTATCTGCCAGGTTGGCTTCCGCACCTTCGGCCAGCAAATCAATTATTGTTTGGGGCATTTTTATTCGTTCTTATCTTGTCACCCAAAATGCTGTGTATCATCAGGTCCAGCCGGGATATCACCGTCATCATATCGCGTGGGCGCTCCGCCGGATTGTCTTTGATACAGTCCATTACAAGTCTCGAGACCCCTGTCGGCACTTTGTCTCGTATTTCGTGCGGGGCCGGGCAATTTTTGGGAATAACCAGGCCCAGACCGTTCTTCTTCTTGGGTATCAAAGTCGGAACGTTTTTGCCCGTAAGGGCCCAATACATTGTCGCACCGAGGTTGAAAACGTCGGTGCGGGACCCAAGAGGTTTCCGCCTGACCTGCTCGGGGGCAATGTAGTCAGGCGTGCCCTGGATACGCGGCTTGGTTGTCCCGATTCTGCAGCTCTGCCCCAGGTCTATGATCTTAATCGCGCCGGACTTGTTCAGAAGAATATTGTTGGGCTTTATGTCACAGTGAACAAATCCCTGCTGATGCATGGCGTTAAGCCCGTTTGCCACCATTCTGAATACCAGCAGCACATCGACCAGGCTCAAAGTAGGACCCTCTTCGAGCGACTGGCCGTCAAAAAACTCCATGGAAAGCAGCAGTTCTTTGACTCTAAACATGCTGCGTATCCTTCTCAGCTCGTAGCATTTCCTAACGTATGGATGGTCTATTCGCCGCGCTACCCTGTATTCCGTCTCCACCTGCTCAAAGATTCTTGTATCTTCGGCCTTCTCAAAGCTCACCCGCTTCAAAGCCACAGGCGTATTGTCCTGCTCGTTGGTTGCCAGATAGATTGCGCTGCGGGCGCCGGTTCCAATACGCTTGATTATCGTAAAGCCGCCAACTTTAAGTATATCTTTCGTCATATCACCAGCAATAGTCCGGAACTTAATAATCCACCGGCATTTCTGCGTCTTTTATAAGATGCGCAAACAGTTCATTCTGTTCCATTTATTTTGCGGTTTATCAACAAAAATGCCAGTAGAAAAGACCACTTTTTTACATAGAACCTGCATGAAGTTGCAGAACCGGCTCGATCAGGCTTTGGCAGCCGCCAGTGTACAATAAAATCGGCTGCCTGCCCGCCGTGCTGCAATTTTTCCCTTTGTTGGGGTAAAAAAAAGATGCGTCTTGACAAATTTGCCGAAATCCTGATAATCTGGCACAATGGTCAGCTATGAGCTGCTTCTTGGGGTGCAGCGTACCGGTTTGTTCTTGTTTGTTTTAATTCCCCGATAGCTCAACCGGTAGAGCGAGCGGCTGTTAACCGCTAGGTTGTAGGTTCGAGCCCTACTCGGGGAGTTAAATGGGTTTTGCCCAGAAGGGCAAAACCCATTTAACTTCTCAATAGGCTCGGACCTTGTGAGTTTATCCTGAGCAGCGCAGCTGCGAAGGAAGCCCTACTGAGCAGGAAAGATGTGGTACCTCTACATAATCAAAAGGCATCACAAATACTACACGGGAATAACAACCGACCTCAAAAATCCCTTGTGTCTTAACATGATTGAATAATTTTGCTTGTCTTTGCCGATATCCTGAACGAGGGACAAATCGTTGTCCCATAAAGGGTAACGTTCAGGAGATAAGACAATGCAAGCTCTTTCAAAATTC
>Ga0307376_10000861_pt1 | contig 35428 bp, 32 predicted proteins | sample TR2MG_FD_202536 | JGI IMG/M metagenome (GOLD analysis project Ga0307376, IMG submission 202536) | Soil microbial communities from Risofladan, Vaasa, Finland - TR-2 | ecosystem: Environmental > Terrestrial > Soil > Coastal area > Acid sulfate soil | place: Finland: Risofladan, Vaasa | collected...
ATCACCAGGCCGGTTTGCAGCGTGGCCAGTTCGCTCTGTCTCGTTCCCACCTTCAACTGTGAGCGCAAAAAACCTTCTCCTTCAATCCCGGTTAACTGGGCCGCCCGGACCCGCTGCCCCATCCCCCACCCTAAGGTTGAACAGGTTCTGCAGGGTCTCGGTGTATAGGTGACCCTGCGGGGTCAGGGCATATTCCTTCAGGTGGGTGACCGGCTCGTGCAGCAGCCGGTTCACAATCGCCCCGGCCAGCGTCGCCACCACCTTGCGGTCGTGGTCATCCAGGGAGCCTAGCTTGTTCAGGGCCTTTTGCAGTTCTTCCTCCTTCACCGCCTCGCCCCGCTGCTTCAGGGCGGCGATGGTCGGGACCACGAAAAGACTGCCGTGCCAGCGCATGAAGCTGTTTAATTCCTCTTCGACGATGGCCTCGGCCCGCACCGCCCTCAAGCGTCTCTCTGCCAGGTTCTGGTCGACGACGTCCTTGACGTCGTCGATGTCAAACAAGGTGATGCCCGGCAATTGACCCACGGCCGGCTCGATGTCCCGCGGCACGGCCAGGTCCACCATCAGCATTTCCCGCTCCCGGCCGGCCAAAACCCGGGCCAGTTCCGCGGCGCGGATCACGTGATGGGTGGCCGCCGTACAGCTGATGACGATGTCCGCCCGCGCCAGGTGCCGGTACAGTTCATCGAAACGGACCGCCTTGCCCTGGCACTGCCCGGCCAGTCTAACCGCCCGGTCGTAAGACCGATTGGAGACGATGACGCCGTCCACGCCGTTTTCCACCAGGTAGCGGGCGGTCAACCCGCTCATCTTACCGGCCCCCACCACCAGAACCGTCCGGCCCGCAAGGTCGCCGAAGTGCTCCCTGGCCATTTCCACCGCCGCATAGCTGACGGAAACGGCTCGCTGGTCGATGCCGGTCTCGCTCCGCACCCGCTTTCCCACCGCCAAGGCCTGCTGGAACAGGGTATTGAAAACAACCCCGGTGGTGCCGGCGCCGACGGCCGCCCGGTAGGCATCCCTCACCTGGCCGAGCACCTGCGTTTCGCCCAGCAGCATCGAATCCAGGCCGCAGACCACCCGGAAAAGATGCCTGATGGCCTCATAAAGGGTATGGGAGTACGTGTAGTTCTGCAGTTGGAACAGGTCCACGCCCGAACGGCGGGACAAAAACTCGCGGACGGAGGCCAGACCTTGTCCAAGGTCGGTCGCCACCGCGTAAACTTCGGTCCGGTTGCAGGTCGACAGGAGCACCGCCTCCGTGATGGACGGCATTCCCCGCAGAACAACCAGTTGCTCCATCATATGGAGATCGGAAAACGACAGAACTTCCCGGATCTCCACCGGTGCAGAGCGGTGGTTAACCCCCACTACGACGATATACAAGGTCCACACGCTCCTTTGCCGCGGCGAAATCGCCTTTCTCCAGGAGTTTCCAAATCTCCTCGCCAGCCAGTTGCTCCAGCATGTCCCGCCGTTTTTGCCGGTCCCGTACCCCATGCCGGACCCGCTCCCGCATCTCACCCAGGAAGTCCAGATAAGGCCCCCATCCGGCCGGAAACATCCCGGCCAGCCGGTCCCGGATGCGCGCGGCCAGGGCGGGACTGGTGCCCCCGGTAGACACAGCAATGGTGAGACGGCCCCGCCGCAAGGCGGCCGGCACGAAAAAATCACACAGGGCCGGCTCGTCGGCCACATTGACCAGCTTACCGGCGCTGCGGCTGTCCCAGGCCACCTGCCGGTTTACCGCCGGATCGCCGGCAGCCGCGACAACCAGGACCGTCCCGACCAGGTCTCCGGGCTGATAGGCTCTACCGGCCCAGCGCAAGGCGCCTGTCCCTGCCAGCGACGCAAGGCCCGGCGTCACCGCCGGGCTGACCACAACGACGCTGGCTCCAGCCTCCAGAAGCCCGGCGACCTTCCTCTCGGCCACCTTGCCTCCGCCCACCACCAGGCAGGCTCGCCCGGCCAAATCCAGCAAAACCGGATAATACTCGTCCAACCAAGACACCCCGGCTCACCTGTCCAATTATAATACCAAAATGGTCGCTCACGAACAACCGTTAGAATCTGCGCACCGTGACAAAGTCTGCAATGCGGTCAAGCACCGCCTTGGCCTCGCACCCAGGCAGAAGGGCCAGATGTTCCTTCGCCTTGGCCACGTATCGCGCCGCGATGGCGAAAGAATATTCAATCGCCCCGCAGACCAGGATGAGGTCCACAGCCTCCTGAAGATCGCCTTCCCCGGCCAGCCGCCGCTGCAAAAGGGTGCGCAGGCGCTCCCGCGCCGGAGAATGGTCCAGGGCCCGGATGGCCGGCAGGGTAAGGATGCCCTGAGCCAAATCGCTACCCACCGGCTTGCCCAGTTCGTTCTGATCGGCCACAAAATCCAGGATGTCGTCCACCACCTGGAAAGCCATACCAAGGTAGCGCCCGAAGCAAAGCAACCGCCGCCATACTTGGGGCGGCGCCCCGCTGACCACGCCACCCAGCTGACAACTGGCCGCGATCAGCAAGGCGGTCTTACGGTTGATCCGGCCCAGGTAATCCTTGAGATCCTGATCAACATCAAAAGCACCGGCAATCTGGTGGATCTCACCCTGGCACATTTTGACGCTGGTGTCGGCCAGTACCCGCTGCACCAGAGGCTCCCCGTAGGTGGAAATGAGGACCAGCGACTGGGCGAAAAGGTAGTCGCCCATATGGGTGGAGATCCGGTTGCCCCACCGGGCCCGGACCGTGGGCTGTCCCCGCCGGATCAAGGCCTCGTCCACAACGTCGTCATGCACCAGGGATGCCATGTGGATCAGCTCCAGGGACGCGGCCAGGGGCACAACCCTTTCCAGCGCACACGGCGTAAAGCGTGCCGCCAAAAGACAAAAAGCAGGCCTCATCCGCTTGCCGCCCGCCGTCAGAAGATGCCTGGACGTCTCGGTCAGCGACGGGTCGGGCAGCCTGACCACCCTCTCCAATTCCCTCTCAACCGCCTCCAGGTCTTCCCTGACACAGGCGAAAAGGCCCCGCAGTAAGTTCTCCATACCCTTTCTCCCGAACCCGGGCTATGGCCTAGCCCGGTCTATATATCTAGCCACCGCAACAATATTCGGCACGAAAGTATTTTCTCCTGCCTGAAAGCATAGACCGGCGGAAGCTATACCGGAATGGCCTGGACTTCAAAGTCGCCGGGGGCCAGCCCGTCCGATTCCCGGCGACCTTGTCATCACCGGGTTTTCCGTCCCGACCCCATTATACCAGGAAAACCAGTCGGCACACAATCGACTGGTTAATGACAGTTGCTCCCAAGCGGGTGAATTTGGACCCGTAAGTTCAATAAAAGACTTTGAGGAGTATCTGGAACTTATTTCCATGTAAGATAAATCAGCCGTTAGCTTGACATAATATCATGGCCGGGTCAATTGCCGCAGCAATCCCCCGGCCATGTCGACGAAGTTAATACCGGTGTTATATATGGACTGTTTAACACCGGGTGTATCTATTATCGAGACTAATCTATCTAGCCCGGTGTTATCCAGTTGCTCATATGGCTTCCTAAGCGCAGAAATGTTTTCTACGTGCTTCCATAGGGGTCTGACAAGGAATTCATAGTCTAAATCCTGTATCATGGCCCTCGCTGCCAATATACCGCTAACAAGAGCTCCGACGGCACCTGTTCCAAGGAACCTTTCAGTTAACCCCGCTGAACGGCCCACGAGTAAAACGTTGTCTATCACAAATTTGCTTGCTCTACCTGTAGAAAAGATGGGCAAAGAAAACTTATAATAAAATTCCAGGTGGGCCAGGTTTTCCCGTTCAATGAAATCTGCATATAACTTATCTACCTCGTATTCCTCACAGCCAATACCGCACAGACCTACCACGGCTTGCGTGGAACTCAAGGGCGCCAGTCTGGCATACCCGCGACCGGCGTATTCAGTGTTGAAATAGACCGTGCACGACGTCGGTTCAAACGTCCCAAAGGCAAGCCCTCCCCTGAGGTGTACCAGACCAAAATCCTCCCATACCCCCAACTCCTTCGCCGCCGTGTCTTTCCCTGTAGCTACCACCACATAATCGTACTTCTTGGAAAGCTCTTTATAGTCGGCAAACCTGTTGAAGTGAACCGGAGTTCTTTTTAAAGCGGCGTGCAGTTGATTTTCTATGGAATCCTTGTGTTTCCCCCTGGCCAGAATATACCCCAGGGTCCCTTGAATCTTGGCCTCTTTGTTGGGGGATTTCAAGACCATGCTCGTCAGCTTATTCAGGGGCTTAATGTCCAGGTTATAGACTTCCCTCAGGTGTTCCCGCACATCGCCCATTTGTCTTTCCAGGACATTTAGCCAATTCATCGTACAGGGCCACGCCCAGCCCACCGATTCATCTCTTTCGAAGATGTCAGGTATTACGCCCAGTCTCTCGCATTCCAAGGCACAGGCCAGACCACCTAAGCCGGCACCTATAATGGCGATTCTCACCATTTACTCCCCTGTCAGGGACAAATTCTTTATGTATTATACCGCTCGGGGAGAAATTTATTGGATTATGACCACTAATACCAAATAACCCTCAGAAAGTTTTACTGCGGAAACTTACACTTGGGGGTACTGATAATTTATGGCAACGGATAAAAGTCTTTACAATCCCAAATAGTTATGCGGCCTTTAGTCCAGCCAAAACCAACTATCTTCTCTGCCATTAACTGTTAAATTGTAAATTTTGCGGTATATCCCTTGTCTTGGAGCGGGGATTTTGGTAAAATAGCAGGGCGGTCGGTCTTGCTCTTCTAAACGAACGTTGAGACCTTCCAACAACCATGGGGGTGGATGGTGCCTGGTGGTGCTCCTGGTCTTCAAAACCAGTCGTCGGGCGGCCAACCCGTCCGTGGTGGGTTCGATTCCCACCCACTCCCGCCAGCCAGGAACAGGCTTTCCGGAGAACCCGGAAGCCTTTTTTGTTCCCCCGGAAGGGTAACAGTGGGGCATTTTTCGCCGGTTCAGCACCAGGTGCGTATTCCGCTCCCACCGCGTCCATGGCCCGGCCCTGGTATACGTGGTAAGGACGGAAAGGACGGAAAGGAAGACAACGAACATTAGCTGCTCCACTCAACCCCTTCTCTATTTCCAATCTGCGATTGCCTTATCGAACTCTTCCGTATAGCCGGTGTGCGCCGTACAGGCCATCTGGACATGACCCAGGCGGGCCAGTTTCCTGATGGATTCCTTTTGCAACTGGGTATCCATGTTCAGGAAGCGTTTAAATGGATAAACCTTGTTATCCCGCAAACAGATGGTATCACCGGTGAACAAAATATGGTCGTTCAGCAAATAGGACATTGAGCCGGGGGTATGACCAGGAGTTGCTATCGCGCTGATCTTAATTGAGCCAACGGTGATAATTTCGTTATCGTTGAGTAATGTATACTCCCTGCCTATACTGGAGTTATATATCAAACCTAGCTGCCTTGCTTTCCTCCTGGTGATCATTTGCTCTTCGTCAGAAGACAAGTAAACCTTGGCTTTCTCAAACGAGTCTAATCCCCCGGCATGATCATAATCTGAGTGAGTCATAAACAAATGTGTAACATCGGCCGGGTCGATATGTAGCGTACTAAGCTCCCTGATAATTTCACTTTTCCTGAATCCCGAATCAATACAGATCGTGTCCTCGTCATCCTTGTAAACAAAGAAGTTGACCATTCCCACTTTGACAGCATCCAAATGATCTGAGATCTTCCCAGTTCGAAGCGGACTGAAAAACATTATAAATCCCCCTTACCCTGTTGCAATGTCATGAACCTATTTACCATCGATGTCGTCAAATAGGGATATCTGTTTAATATCGGCGGCCCTAAAGACGGCCTTTTCAAGCTTCTCGTCATTATGCACATCGGCTTCATCCCGAATAAATTCCTCAAATTTCAGATATTCATTGTTACCAATGGCGCCAGTCCGTATTTTTAGCATATAAATAAGGTTAAAGCAGTTCATGATGGAATTCTGCTTCAGATCGGACAGGCATATCAGCTGCGTACGGTGCTTTTTGGCAATATCAAATAGAGGCTTTAACAGGTGTTCGGAAGATATGGGCCCAAACGGGTTATCCATTACCAATACACGGGTGTCGGTATCGGAATCCGCTCCAGCCGCATCCATGGCCCGGGCCCTGGTATAAGTGGTAAGGGCGGAAAGAACGGAAAAGAAGACAACGAACTTTTCCCCGCCGGAATTTTTGACGGCCTCCTCCCAAAGCATCAAGCGGCTGTTCGACATGTTCAATTCAATCTTGAACACGCTAACAGGGATATTGGGATTCCCCAGAAAGACATCCAACAGTTCCCGGCTGGACATCAGCCTGGCGACGGTCCTTCTTACTTCGTCCGCTCTCTTCTCCTGCCTCGTTCCCTCCCTCACTTTCACAATGCATTCTTCGATATAATCTTTCATTCTTTGCAGAGCCGCATCCTTATTGTCAAGCTCCAAATCTATTTTCAGCATTTGTACTGGCCTGCTTCTACCCTGAAGACGTACCTTTGAGTTACCGGATATCATCTGAATCTCTTCATAAAGTCTAATGCATTGAAGGAAACTCTGATGCACCATATCCTTCTTATTCCGTTCGAGATTTTTCAGCTGGGCTTCGTTCAGCGTAATTAATTCGGTCAGTTTGTCCGCATGCATACTCATTCGTTCATAGAGATAATAATAACCGTCAAATTCCATTCCGGTCTTGTCCCAGAGCGGGTCAAGCCCCTTGAAAAGATTATCGAGGTTGAGATTCTTATCCCGGTAATCAACCCTCAGCGCCATGAATTTGGTTCTCAACCCGCTGGCAAGTTTGGCGTTTTCATTTTTCATTTTACTTAAGGCTCCCGCAAGTCCTTTGGCTTGGGCCGTGACATCCTGCTCAGGGATAAAACCCTTTTCCGGCTCCGTGGTGCCCGGATCTATGAGTTGCCCTATTAGTTCCTCTATCTTATCGTACCCTTGCACTTGTTGGGATATCTTTTTATTGTCTGCCGCCAGTTCATTAGCACGCGAATGAGCTTTCCGGCGACGTTTCGCGAAATCGCCCCTGATGCCTTCCGGAGGTAGCGGAGCTTGCGCGCCCAGCCTTTTGACCTCGTCAAGAGCGTTGCCGAGGGCGCTCTTCGCCGCCCCCTCCTCCCTGGCTGCTTCCTTTTCCTCCTGCCGGCTTTTCGTCCCCAAACTCTCCAAGCGGATTATTTCCCCGCTGATCATCTCCGCGGTCTGTTCATCATAGGCCACTCCGGCATAATCTTCTTCATTCAAGCAAAGTTTATTAAACTCGTTCTGCTTTCTAAGACAATCTTGCGCCAACTCATTTTTGCGTTTCTCCAGAAATCTGATTTCACCGCTATATTTTTCTTTTAAGGCCTTAAGCCTTTCCTCCAATTCCGCTATACTTCCTTCTACCGTTTCCGCCTCCGGCGCACCCCGGTATAGGCTGTACCTTGCCCGGGCCTCCTGCTCCTCCCTATTTTTCTGCCAAACCTCCCGGGCGATCTCGTCAATATCCTTCTGAAGACTTTCACGGCTACCGGCAAGTTGCGCTTTCCGGGTTTCCAACCGGATAATATTTTCCAAGACGTCAGTCAGCCGCCGACGGCACTCCTGATAGGCTTTTTCCCTTTCGATAAAGGCGGCGAAGAGCGCCAAATCCGCCCCGGCCTTTTGCCAGGCGGTCTTCAACTCATTTATCTGTTGTTCCAGCTCCGCCCTCCTTTCCCGAAGCCTTGCTTTCTCTTCTTCCCGGAGAGCTATCCGGTTTTCCATGTCCTGCAGGCGCTGTTCGGATTGGTTTCGCCTTATTCCCAGCCCATACCGGTAATCCGCGGCATAGGTAAATCCGGCGCACACAGCCCGGTCGGACAACGCGCTACGGTGAGCGGTCGTAAAATGACCACACTGCTCCGCGGCCCGGGTTCTCTTCTGTTCGAGCTCCGCCATCAACCCGCTCAGACTCTCATTACCAAAGACCCGGCCCTCATACAGGCAGGCCAACGCTATGCCGTCCCGGACATGGGCCATCCCCCCAAAGCTAGGCACGGCTTTCCCCAGATCCTCGTACGCAATGAAGGGTATGACCCGCCGGATGGTCATGCTCTGGAGTGAGCCGGCCACCCGGTCCAGATCCATCCTGGTCATGATGAAGGCATAGGGCAGGACCGGATTACTCTCCAGCAGCGACTGCCGGTTTTCCGGCGACAGGCCGCGCAGATATGTTTCTCCCGTTTCATACTCAATGTCGAGACCGGCCAACACAGATGCCAGTCCCCCCGGTATGTGCAACCGCCCGTCTTTGAGAGAAGCCACCGATTCTGCAAGGTCGTCGCGCACCCGGACAGCCTCTTCCAGCCGGCCCTCCAGGTTTCTGACCACTTGCTCGAAGCCGGTGGCCAAACGGTCCCGGTCGAACCGGACGGCGAAATCAAAGCCGTGCTTGGCGAGAATCCTCTGTATTTCCGTCTCCTTGTGTTCGTATTCGTCGATATCCCGATCAATGCCGTGGACAACTGTCTTCTCGTTGCCCGCGGCATCCCGCAATTCTTTCAGCTCGTTGTCAATAGCCTGCCAGCGCGCCGCGCCTGCCGTTTTCTCGTTTTCCCGGCTTTCAGTCTCCTTGCTCCGGGCCTCCCTGGTCTTTTCCAGGGAGGCCCGGGTGTTTCTGATCTCGGCAGCATCCAACTCTCCGATCAGGTTCCTCCCCAGCCTGATGCCGAGCTGTCGATGAACTTCATTTTCCTGTTGCTCGAAATTCTGCCTCCGCTCCCCCAATCTCCCCTTATCCGCGTCAACACCGCCCTTTTCTTTGTCCACAGCTTGCAGGTCCGTCCCGGCCTGCTCGTGCAGGTTTCCCTTGGTCGTTTTTTCCGTGCGCAGACGGCCCAGATCAATGACAACCGATTCCAGGGCCTCCCCGCACAATATCCGCAGGGAATATTCCAGGCTGCACACCCGGCCACCGGTATCATGCTCCTCCCTGGCCGCCGTCAGCCCCTCCTCGATACCGGAAAGTTCGGATCTCTTCAGGCCAATTTCCGAGGCCAGGCGGGCGGCCTGCATGACCTTCTCCCGTACTTTGGCCTCCCGCAGGGCCGCTTCCGTTTCCCTGCCCACGGTCTCGGAGGCTTCAAGCCTTTTGGATGCCTCCTCGTATTCCGCCTGTTTGAGCCAATAAGCGTAAGACCGCTCTTCCAACTGGACCCTCTGTTCGGCGGCCCGGCAGGTCTCGATCTCCTGCTCGTTTTCCTCGTATTGCCCGTTCAGTGACCCTATAACGGTGGTTAGATGGCCGTACAACGCGGAGAGCTTCCCCGCCGCTTTCTTCTGCCCGTCAAGCCCCCGCAACAGCCCGGACAGATCCTCAACCTGTTCCCTGAAGGTGCCCAGAAAGCCGTCGAGGAGCTGTTTTTCTAGAATGAACCGTTCATTCTCCACAACCTCCTCCACCAGGTTCACCAACATCTCCTCCAACCGGCGCAACTCGGACCTGTTCCGGAACATAGCCTTCTCCACGGTCTTGATGATCCAGTCATTCATCAGTTGACCGGAGGTCTTATACTTATGGAAGATCTCCTCCAAACCGCCTTCACTGTCATTGATCCTGGCGATGACATTCCGCCACTCATCCTGGGCAATCCCAAATTCAGCCAGGTTCCTGGCATAACGGTCCCCGTCATCCTCGGCAAAACACCGGACGCTTAAAGGGTCTTTCCTCTCCCTATCCGCCATCATCTCCCGGGCTTCCCGAAACGGCAGTACGTCTAAAACGCGGCCCTTCCGGCTGACCACAGCGATATGGGCCACATCAAAGGCATTGGCACCGGTATACTTCGAGGTGAAGGTAAAAAACCGGATTCGGTGCCTAGCTTCTTCAACTCCCTGGGCTTGGGCGGGCATAATGCCGATCCCTGTAAGCAGGTACCCTCCCGCCCCGTCCAGCTTCCATTCGATCATAACGTAGGTTGGCAGCTTACCCTTGCGGAAAAAGCCGGCTATGTCGCGGCCCTGGATCCGTGCCCCCGGTACCAACGGTTGGAGAAAGAGCTGAACCAACACGCTCTTGCCGCCGCCGTTGGCCAGGTTCAAAAGGGCATTCTCGCCACCGTGAAAGTTGAAAGTTTCGTCAAGAATATGGCGGGTATCATTGTTGTAAGAAAAATTCACAATTCTGATCCGGTTAATCCTGGGCATCCCCAGCCTCTCCTTCAAACAACCGGTTGATTTCGGATACCCGGCTGTCGCTCAGATAATAGTTCAGCATCAGGTCATCGAGTTTGCGGGTGGTACGAATTTCCCGGTCGTCATCCACAATCCGGAGCAAGTTTTCCCTCTCCAGAAGCCGGCAACCGATCAGGATGGTACCCGCCTTGGTCTTGCGGCCCTTTTCCTCAAAATCCTGTTTACTTTCCCACAACTCCGCCACCCTGACAAAATTAAGCGCATACCTTTCCTCAAGCCCGGTTGCATGGTCACTGTTTTCCAAGGCCATGGCAAAGCGCCGGTCCAGTTCCTCGATCAGTTTGCTGACCCGCAGGAACTCCCGCTGCTTGGGGTTCCGGTTCCGGCTACCGTAAAACAGGTAGAAGATGTACATGGAGATATAGCAGAAGAGATAGGCATCGACAAGTCGGGCATCGGAAGCAATCCATTCTCTGATATCTTTGGTGACAAAGCCCAACAGGCTGTTGCCGCTGGCCGGAATCAGATATAGAGTGTTGGACGCCTCCACGATCTTGAAGTCCATCTCTTCCTCAAACTCAGCCAGGATCGACCGGACATCACTGTTGCGGTATTCCAGGAAAAGGTCTCCGTCCGTGTCGCGGTCCATCTGACCCTTCTCCAGTAATCGCTTAAATATCTTTATAGCATTGCTCAGATCGCTCAACCGAAGCTCACCCCGATTATAAAGTCACTGATTACGATGCGCCTGCTAAATAACACATCCCCCCGCCGGGAACTAACCTCTTCCTCAAATAAACTTTCATCCGGCTTTGTGATTTCTATCTTATGTACTCCATACAAATCGGGTCGTTCGATTTCAATACGGTACAGGCAAAAGCCAACATCCAACTCTCCGGTGGCGTTAGCCACCATTTCATCATGCTCCGCCCGCCAGGCCTTTACATCAATGACGTTCAGATCATAAAGTCTGAGCATTGATCGAAAAACCAGATCATCGGATATCAGCAGGTGAAATGTATCCCCGCAGCGTTTTAGATACTCAAACAGCTCGCTGAACCTGTAACCAGCCACTTTGCCCACGGCAAATTCGAGTATACTGCGGATAAATTCCGTATTAGCGTCATTTATTCTCTTTATTTTCACCTTTTCCGTATCCTCGTCCAGTTTTTCCTCGATCACTCCCTCAGGCGCCGCTTCCTCCGGCCGGAGCCGGGCCTGCCGTTCAAACAACGACACCAGATTGAGCTTCCGGTCCGGGTTGGGCTTAAACAAGGGATTCAACAGCTGCCAAAGGGCAGGGATAACTTTCTCGTCGCACCTCTCCAGCCGCGTCAGGATCTGCCGTTCAAAGTCATAGTTCCGGGCCAGCGAAAGAGAAAACGAATCAGCTATGGTCTCCTTGTATATTTTGGACAGGCCATGCCGTTCGACAATCAGTTCTCTTTGTTCGCCGATAGTGGAATTTACGTTTCTTCTGATTGTGGAGATCTCGGACCGCGCCTTCTTCATCGCGTCATCCAGGTTTCCCCTGGTAGCTTCCTCCTCATTCAAACGCTCCTCAGACAGCACGATCATATCTCGTATCTCATTCATGATGCCGTACTCTTCCTCGAGTAAGGTATAGGTACTGCCAACCAACCCTTCAAACTCCTGGATGTCCACGTCGTAAATGTTTTCCCTTATTTTCTGCATAAACTGCCTGATATCATTCTTCTTCTGCCGGACCATCTGCACCAGGTTACTACTCTGACCGATAGCCTTCCTGTAATTCTTGCGTTTGATCAGTTCTCGCAGTTTCAACTCTTCAATGGTAAAGCTGATCTCCTGCTCGACTTCCTTGGTTCTAAAGAGTAGATCATAGCCCTGGTCGGTAAGCTGGTAGGTCATGATATAACCACGGTCGCTGTCCTTCAGCTTGTCGTCAATCAGCCTTATCCGGGTGGGAGCCATACCCTGCCCGTATCTCATCACCGGGAAATATCTTGCCTCCCCCCCATTCTGCAGGATCTCCTTGATAACGTACTCCGTTACTTTGCGCGTGGTGTCAGGGGAAAAATCCAGACCATACTCGGGGGCGATCGCGGAAACAAAGGCGGCTATGCTATCTATGGTGCACTCCTCATCCTCGGTGAGGGTTCTTTCCATGATAAATACAAGGACGGAGAAAATAATATTGTCAAGCTGTCCAGGCTCAAACAATCTCTCGATTTCCATCTTCCGGTTGCCCCGGTTGACAATCGAGTCTATGGCCGCGACAACCTGCATTCTTTTTTCAAAGCCTTCGAGAAACTCAAACTGCTGGACAGACATCGAGCTATTGCCCTCGTTTCTAACTCAGGATCCTTGATATAACCTGATAATTTATTATCTCCTGGGGTATGTATTTGTCTTTTGCCAACAGGCCCGTAATCACACCGGCCTGATCAAACCCCAGCAGGGCGATAAATTCGGCCAGGGGAGCCGCAACATCCCTTTCATCGGGTGACTCCGGCAGTTCCCTGTTTTCGGCAAGTGAAATCATAAGCTGGTACAGGCCGGAACAAGGCCTCAGGTCAAGCCCGGGGTTGGCCGCCCGGGCCCGGAAAAATAGACGGATCCCCTCCCGGTCCAGGTCGCCGAAATAGAGGAAATACCCGGCTTGTCCGCTTTTACCCTCCAGCATGCCGCTGTTGTATTGCCCCAGGGCACCGCGTTTGGAAATCTTGTTGCCTTCGCCGTAAAGGAGCACATCGACCGGCGTGCCGGCGACTATGTTCTTCCCGGTATCCTGCATCAGTTTACGGAAGGTAAACCAGGTATCCTTATTCTCCAGGATCAGAACGGTCATCCGGTCCGAACGGGCATGCACATACTCAAAAAAAGGCTCCGGTGTATCGTAATAGTTCAGGAAATCCTCACTTAAACCATTGTACTTCATCACTTCCCGGACCAGGGCAAAATGGCTGTCCAGCAGCTTCTCCCTGCCCCACACCGAAAAAGACCGTTCCTTGCGCGACATGGGTTCTGCAAGTGACCCGGCCGAATGCCAAAGACAACGGCTGAGCCCTTCTACAATGTTCCGGTGCTTTCGATACAATTCCGGCCTCTTAAGATACCCTGAGATATTAAGGGCAGGATTAAGACGACGGATGAATTCAAGGTACTCCGTGAAATCTTCCTTCGGTTTAATCAGGCGATATTTATTGAATAAAGGAGGTAACCGGCCGTTTCGCCCGGCGGATTTAACCGGCGAGAGAATACCATCGTCTACCAGTACTTCAACTGCGTGCTGAAAGAGACTATAGTCCGATTCCCTGATAAGCTGTTGCAGTTCTGTTTCAGTTAAAATTGCTTTGCCATAGGTGAGTAACTTTTCAAGCAGGGACATGACAGTCGCCTCTTTAAGAAGAGTGGGGATTCCCCTGAGGGGGTGGACGCCCCCTCGCCCTTGGATCGAAAAGAAATGATTTTTGCGCTATCCTGAAGATATACCAAAGGGGCTGCAGAAGTCAACGGGGATAGCCGACATCTGACGGGGGCGATTGCCCTCTGTTCTTTGCCGCGGGTACCCCGCAGGGCATGGAAAACTGTTCTGGTGACCCTGCTACGCGCTCTCCCCCCGCTGGATCCTCCGCCAATGGTAGAGGTACACCGGCAAGGCAACGCCGATCAAGGCCAGGCTGTCCACCGAGGTGTCTATTTGCCGGTCGGGGATTGACCAGTATGTCTTCAGCAGCCGGTTCTTCTCTTCGGGAGAAACCAGCCGGAAACCGTGTTTTTCATAGAAGCCGATGGCCCAGGCCGCAGCCGCCCAGGTGCCGATCAAAACCGGGCGCGTCGTCTGCTTCCGCAGGTGGGACAACAATTCCCCGCCTATGCCCTGGTTCCTCTTCACCGTGCGCACGTAAGCATGCCGGATGAGGGTGACATCCTTGACATCCTGAATACCCATTACCCCCAGGAGTTGGCCGTCCATCTCCTATCCCCAAAAGACAACCCCCTCTGCCATCTCGTGCCGAAGCTCGTCTTTGTGCATATAGGGCTCCTGCCAGCGATCGGCGGGAATGACTCCTTTATAGGCCTGGGCAGCGTCGTTGATGATGGCATACATATCGTCAAAGTCGCCGCCCTGACAAGGACTAATCACTATAATCCCTCCCTCACAAAACTTATCACCTTAATTCCTTTTTGAGCTCTCCTTGAATCGCCATTAGAATAAATCATATCGCGACAGTGCCCGCAGTTTTCGAACCCCCTCTCAATTGCACAACTGCGTATAGAACAAGATTTACTTGGTCGATACCCTTCATTGCTACATCCGACGCACTCAATTTCATCCGGGGGTAAGTAAAAGCCCAAATATCTGTTCAGCCATCACTAATTCTCTCCGCTCCGTATTGGGTGAGATTTTCCGAATAGGCAGGACATAAATCGCATCTGTTTCCGCACTTTGCGATAATTTCCATATAAATCTCCCCTTGGATTATTTGGCACTACCTTAGGGTAGCCCTGTGCTGAGCAAGCGAAACAACGAGTACCAGCACAATCACTATAAAGGCTGACAACATGGACACACAAATGAAGATGTGCTGCCGGTTTTTATCTTTTCCACCTTGTTACCGCAGTTAGGGCATGAATGTCCCTCCCTGTATCCGATCAAAAACCAGTCTGTGGCAACCCCTCCGGTATTCCCGTAGAAGTCCTTTTCATAGGCACACCCATTGGATTTACAGGCTTTTCCTATGGTTGCAACAATGGCATCATACAACCTGTCTATTTGCTCGTTACTCAAGGTATTCACGGTTTTCGAGGGGTGAACCCCCGCCAGGAAAAGGATATCATGAATATACATGTTTCCTATTCCGCTAATCTTCTTTTGATCCAATATCAACTTCTTTACTTGAGAACGGTTATTTATCAAAACCCTGCGAAAGTACTCTCTGGAAAAACCATCATCAATTGGTGACAAGGCAATATCCTTTGTATCCTTATCCGAAGCCAATTGCTCTTGGTCAAGCAATCTTATGTACCCAAACCACCAGAATTTACATGTAAACCCTGACTGGTCGGAGAAACGAAAACGGCATTGGTATTCCTCATTCCATTGAGATTGGGGCAGGTAATATAAAATGTCACCACCCATGCCCAAATTGAGAAGTAAAACTTTGCCACCCGATAATTCTACAAATATCCACTTACCTTTATTAAAAGCATTAACTACCTTTTTGCCCTTTATCCCTCTGCCAAATTCCTCCTTGTCCATGTTTAAGCACTTTTCCTGCCTTACATGAACATCCTGCACTTCTTTTCCCGACAATTCCTTTGACATTTGACCTGCAAGCCTTGTTATTTCGGGTAACTCAGCCAAAACCATCCCCTCCCTTGTCCCAATTTACAAGCGAACAACACCCTCACCCGTCTCTCCTGCCGGACGGTCGGAGATCAATTACCCAGAGGAAGAACCACCGGCTTCGCCTGGCTGGAATTAGCCCCCTGTGTGTAAAGCAGATTATGCCCCGCGACGGCCGGTGAACCCTCCCGGCCCCCGTCAAAAGTGATTTGGGTCGCCCGGCTGCGGTGGGCGCGGCAAACCTCGTCTCCGCCTGAACCGGTTCCGGCGGTTATGAAGAAGTCGTTGCCGTCTACAGGTGCCCCATCGGGATATGCGTAGCCCGTCCCGAGACCGGTTCCGGCCAGTGCCAGCCCCCGGTGATCAAAAGGGGCGACTTTCTCCTCATCCGGAAAGCCCCCTTCCGTCCGGCTACCGCCAGTCCCGGGCACCGGCCCGGCGTCAGCTCTCCGCCAGAATCTCTTTCAGAGCCGCCACCAACTCCTCCATGTCTGCCGACGTGCCCACACTGATCCGCAGCTTGTTGGCCAGCCGCCGCTCGTTGAAGTAGCGGACGAAAATACGGCGCCGGACCAGTTTCTCGTAGATCAGCGGTGCACTCAGCCGGCCGTGTTCGACCAGAAGGAAGTTGCCGTAGGAAACAGGGGCGTCAAACCCGAGGGATGTAAGCTGCTCCCGCAGGTACTCCCGGCCGGCCATGATCCGCCGGGCGTTTTCCTGCATGTAAGCGTAATCCTCCACGGCGGCGGTAGCCAGCACCTGGTTTAAGTAGGCCAGGTTATAGGAATCCTTGGACTTGTCCAGGGCCTGGACGAGTCCTACGTCGCCGAAGGCGTAGCCGACCCGGGCACCGCAGAGGGAAAACGACTTGGAAAAGGTGCGCAACACCAGCAGGTTGGGACGGAGGCCGATCAGGGCCAGGGCGCTCTCCCCGCCGAAATCAATATAGGCCTCGTCCACCACGACCAGGCCCGGCCAGGCTGTTGCCAGGCCGTCCAGTTCCGCCAGCGAAAGCAGGGTGCCGGCCGGAGGGTTGGGGTTGGCCAACAGGATCACCTTGCCCGGATAGTTGAGGTAGTCGCCGGGGCGCACCGCAAAGTCGCCGGCCGTCTCCACCGCCTTGTAGCGCACAGCGTGTAACTCGGCCTGGGTACGATAGACGGAATAGGACGGATAGGGGAAGAGCACGATGTCCTCCGGATCCAGGAAGGTGCGAAAGACTAGGCCGATAAGTTCGTCCGAACCGTTCGCGCAAAACACATTTTCAGCGCCCACTCCGTATACCCGGGCCAGAGTTGCCCGCAGCTTCCGGGCGGCCGAATCCGGATAGAGCCGCAGGTCGGACGGATCAATGTCTTCCAGGGCCCGCCGCACCGCCGGAGACGGCGGATAGGGGTTTTCGTTGGTGTTGAGCTTGACGACCCTCTCTTCCCGCCCGGGCTGATAGCCCGGTATGTAAGGATCAAGGAGGGCCACGTTCTTTTTGACCAGTTGCACCGGAAAAGATTCCTCCCTTTTCTCTCCGGCCGGGGCAAGCCCGTTGCCAAGCCGGCCGGGGCCGTGTTATCATGCCGGTGGGAAACGATGAACGAGGTAATGACTTTGGATACGGTAGATATCTATACGGACGGCGCCTGCAGCGGCAACCCCGGTCCCGGAGGGTACGGAGTGGTCCTGAAATACGGGGAGACCGTCCGCGAGCTGTCGGGCGGCTTTCGCCTGACCACCAACAACCGGATGGAGATCATGGCCGCCATCATCGGGCTGGCCACCCTCAAAAGGCCCTGCCGGGTCACCCTGTACAGCGACTCCCGCTACCTGGTCGACGCCATGTCCAAGGGCTGGGTGAGGCGCTGGAAAGCCAACAACTGGATGCGCGACAAAGAAAACCGGGCCAAGAACGTCGACCTGTGGCAGAAGCTGCTCCAGGCGGCTTCCCCGCACCAGGTCACCTGGCAGTGGGTGCGGGGCCACGCCGCCAACCAGTCCAACAACCGGTGTGACCAGTTAGCGACCGCCGCCGCCCGGCTGGATCACCTGCCGGTGGACGAGGGGTTTGGGGGAGCTTGACTCCCTTGTTTAGGCCCCGGGTACCCGGAGTTTTAGGCGGTGACGGTCCCCTTCCGCCGGCGGTAGATGACCAGGGGCGATTCTTCGGTCGCAGTTCCCGCTACTACTTCTCCCACGAAAACGGTATGGTCCCCCGCCGTAAAATGGTCCACCAGACGGCACTCCAGGTTGGCCGACGCCCCCTCGATCAGGGGCACCCCGACCACGGCGGCCGGTAAAGTCTTGAGGCCGCTCGCCGCAACCTTGTCCGTATCCCGGCCGGAACGCGAGCCGCAGATATCACAGGCCTCTCCCTGGCCGGCAGACAAGACGGTGAGGACGAATTCCCCGCTTTTCAATAAAATGTCATGGGTGTAGCGCCCTGGGGCAATGGATACCATCACCAAAGCGGGCTTAGCCGAAACCTGGCTCACCCAAGCCGCGGTCATGAGATTATGTTTCTCCCCTTCCTTGACGCCCACCAGAACGACCGGCCAGACCAGACTCGTTAGGGAATCCCAGCTTACATCCGGCAAAACCATCCGCCCCCCTTTGTTAACGATCACCTACATTATACCACAGGAACCAGTGATACAGATCACGCCATGTACTTGCGCGTGCTAACGGTTGTTTTGTCCGAAACAGTTACAATGGATACAGGAAGAGTGTCACCGGCGGGTTACGGCCCGGCGGTAACGCCGCAGCCAAAGGGGGGGGTTCAACCGATGTTCGACAGGTGTCCGGGCAGTATGGGCCTGACCACGCCTACGCTGAAGGCGAAAAAGTGTCCGCAATGCGGGCGCGAGGTGGAAGTCTTCTCCAACGACGTGCAGGTGAAATGTGAGAACTGCGGTTTCACCGTCTACAACGACGTGGAGTCCTGCATCCAGTGGTGCAAGTACGCCCGCCAGTGCGTAGGCGACGATCTGTACAAAAAACTAAAAAAAATCAGGGTGGTCTTTCTGGGCCGGGAGAACGCCTCCCGCAGCATCATGGCCGAGGCCCTGGCCAACCAGTTGAACAACCATCCCAACCTGGTTTTTCTAAGCGCAGGGGTAACGCCGGCCGGACGGTTCGATCCCATAGCGGCCGAATTTCTCAGCCGGAAAGACCTCAAAGTGGCGGGTAAGCCCAAAGCCATCGCCAAGCTGGGCCCGGTGGACGTGGTGGTGGACATGACCCGCGGCCTGGATTATGAAGCCTCGCCCGGCACCCGGGTCGTAACGTGGGATATCCCCCAACCCCGGGAGGACGGCAATGAAGGTTACCTGATGGTTCATGACCTGCTCAAGGAAAAAATCCCAACACTGATAAAGGAGTTATCGGTATGAACGACATGAAAAAGCCGGCCTTTCCCCAGTGGCCGGTCAAGCTCAACCTGATCAGGCCCGAAGCGCCCCGTTTCCGGAACGCGGACTTGGTGCTGGTGGCCGATTGCGCCCTCTTCGCCTCCCCGGACCTTCACGAGCGCTTCCTCGGCGGCCGCAGCGTAGCCATCGGCTGCCCCAAGTTCGACGACCTGGCCCTTTACCGGGAAAAGTTGACGGATATGCTGGCTACGGCGGATCCGGCCAGCCTCAGAGTCATCTACATGGAAGTACCTTGCTGCGCCGGCCTGGCCTATATCGCCCGGCAGGTCCTGGCCGCGGCCGCCAAGGACGTGCCGCTGGACACGGTCATGCTGGGCATTGACGGGCAAGTACAGGAAACGGCCTCAGGCTGAATAGTTCTTGCGGTCCGGCCTGCCGTCGCCGTACGCCGGATCCGCATCGGTTCCCCGGGCGGCGGACTGCCGGTTCTGAAGAATTTCCTCGAACATGACCAGATTGGCGAAAAACTCCTGCACCAGAAGAGGATCGAATTGGCTGCCCGAGTTTTTCCGGATCTCCGCCAGGGCCTCCTGGTGAGCCATGGCCCGGCGGTAGGGACGGTCGTTGGTCATGGCGTCATAGGCGTCGGCTATGGCCAGGATCCGGCATTCCAGAGGAATTTCGTCCTCTTTGAGACCAAGAGGATAGCCCTTGCCGTTCCACCATTCGTGGTGCATCAGGATGAAGTCGGCGATGGGGGCCAGATCGGGGGCGGACAGGGAGATGCGGTGACCGATCTCGCAGTGCTTCTGCATTTGCTGGTACTCTTCCCGGGTCAGCGGGCCGGGCTTGCCCAGGATACGGTCCGGGATGCCGATCTTGCCGATGTCGTGGAATTCGGCCAGGAGGCGCAGGTTGGCCACACTGCTCTCCGGCAGGCCGAGAACCGCAGCCAGGCCGGCCACAATGGCCCCCAGGCGCTCGGCATGCCCTTCCGTGATCAGGTCGCGCGCTTCCAGCGCCCTGGACATGGTGCGGACGATGGCGCTGCGGGCACTCCGGCTGCGGAAGAGTTTCGCCCGGTACATATTGTTGTCGGCGGCCAGGAAGAGTTGGTTCAGGCTGGTTTCCGCCGGCCGGCCGGCGGCAAAACCCACCGAGACACTGAGGGCGAACTTGCCGTTCTCCTGGTTGAAGGCGTAGACCGCCTCCTGAATCTGCCCGCATTTCGCCCTTACCTCAGCCTCGTCCAGGCCCGGCAACAGGACGGCAAACTCGTCACCGCCGATCCGGGCCACGACATCCTCCTTGCGGAAAACCCTCTGGATTGTGGCGGCGGCGGCCATAAGCATCTCGTCGCCCACGGCGTGCCCGAAGGTGTCGTTGACTATCTTCAGGCCGTCCACGTCGCAGACGATGACGCCGGCCCAGGCCGGGCCTCCGGCCTGCACCCGGGCCAGCTCCTCCTCAAAGAAAGCGCGGCTGTACAGCCCGGTCAGGCTGTCGTGCCGGCTGACGAACCGGAGCCTTTCTTCCATGACCCGCCGCTCGGTAATGTCGACCAGCGACGACACGCTGGTGGATGTACCGGGAATTAGAGCATGGGTGACAAAGACGTGCCTGGCCTGACCCTCCCGGTCGAGGAAGCGAAACTCGTAGGCGCCCGGTGCGGACTCCGCATCCTTGCGGCGCTGCCGGTGATAGGCCCTCATGCGGCCCAAGTCCCCCGGCGCTACGAACTCCGTCCAGCTTCTCTTGTTTTCAATTTCGAAGCGACCGTAACCGGACAGTTTTTCAAAGCCGCCGTTGGCCAGGGAGATGGTGGTGTCCCCCTCGATGAGTACCGTGGCGGTGCCGGTATTCTCAAAAATGGTCCGGTATTTTTTTTCGCTCTCCTTCAAAGCCTCTGCGGTGGTCTTTTGGGTGGTGACGTCCATGTGAAAACCCAAAGTGGCCCGCTCACCGCTGTAGGTGACCGATACAACGGTCTCCATGATCCAGCGGATCTCGCCGGCTTCGGTTTTCGCCCGGTACTCGTAGGGGACGGTCCGCTCCCCTTTGAGCATCTGTACCGCCGCAGCCCGGACCCCGGCCACATCTTCGTCAAGAACCAACTGCAAAGAATCCATGCTTTTCAGATCCGGCCAGTCACGGCCGGTAAACCGGCTAAAAGTCGGGTTGACGTACTTGAACCGGCCGCCCTGCACGATGTACACGCCGATCGGCGAGTAATCGAAGAGCTGCAACATCGTCTTGCCGACCCCTCTTGGCACACTCAAACGAGGCACCCCTTTTCCATGGTCCCTGTAGCCTTTTTCGGCAGAAGAATAGAAAGGTTTACCCCCCCAAAAAGAATTCCCCGGTCCCGGACAGATGTCCGGCCGGGGGGGAGTACGGAAAACAGGGTCGTTATCGCTTTGAACGGCCTTTAGCTGGCCTTGTCCCGCATGAAGATCACCTTGACCGTCTGCAGGAGGATAACCAGGTCCCGCAGGGGCGAGTAGCCCCGTACATACAACAGGTCATACTTCAGCTTGTCGGCATAGTCGGTGCTGTACCGTCCCGATACCTGGGCCAGCCCGGTAATGCCCGACTTGACCTGCATCCGGTAGGCATACTCCGGCGTTTCCTGCAGAAACCGACGCACGAAAAAGGGACGTTCCGCGCGCGGCCCCACCAGGCTCATGTCACCCCGGAGCACATTGTACAGCTGCGGCCACTCGTCCAGCCGGGTGAAACGCAAACAGCTTCCGAAACGGGTCACCCGGGGATCGTTTTGGCTGGCCAGCACGGGTCCGCTGGTTTTTTCCGCACCCTCGACCATGGTGCGGAACTTGTAGACGCAAAACTCCCGGCCTCTCTCAGTAATCCGCTGCTGCCGGTAGATGACCGGACCGGGCGAGCTGAGGCGCACCCCCAGGGCGATCAGGGCGAAAACCGGTGAGAGGATGACCAGAAGGACGGTGGAAAACAGGATGTCAATGAGCCGCTTGAGCCAGCGCCACTCTTCGGGAATGGTCAAAGGGGAATTCAAGGCGAAAACCGGGGTGTCCTCAACCTGCTCCAGACGGCCGCGCGAGATGAAGATCTCATAGACATCCGGCACGATGAAAACCGGGCAGTCGCGCGAAACCAGGTAGTTGACGAAGCAGATTTTTTCCTCGCTGGGCACGCCGGCACAGATATAGACCTCCTCCGGGGCTACCGCGTCGACGGCCAGGGGAAACTGCTCGTAGGCGCCCACCGTCCGGGTGGGTGGCAGCGATTCCACCGTACAGCAAAAAAGTTCCGCGGTCTCTTCCCTGTCCACCACCAGGCCTACATCGTCAAACGACAGGTGATTGGCTTCAATCAGTTTATTGGCCAGGGCCCGCGCTTCACACACCGGCCCGGCCACCAAGAGGCGCCGGACCCGGAAGACCCGCCGTTCATGCTGCCACAGCACGCGGCGCCACAGGGACAGAAAGGCCAGTTGGACCAAAGGGTCGATGGCAAACAGGGAACGGGGAAAGGCAAAGCTCCGAAAGAGGAAGGACAGGGCCATAGTGGCCACGTCCAGCCAGAGGACGACCAGAATCAGGGAGACCAAGATCTCCGGCCACTTCTTGCGGTGGGCGTTGTAGAGCGCATAAACCTGCATCAGGATGACGGTGCAGACGGAGATCCAGGGCCACAGCGCGCCGTAGGCCACGAAGTTGTCCTTCGGCAGGGAGCCGAACCCGAACCTGAGGAAAAAGGAAAGTATGATTGCGCCGTTGACCAGGAGAACGTCCACAGCCATCACGCCCAGGGTCCAGCCGGCCTTCCTGGCGGCTGCCATCGACTTCACCAGCCCTTTCGGAAAATTGTCAGCCCTCTACAGAAGAATCCCGCCCCATTCAAACCGGCCAACTCTTGGGCCACGGCCTCCCGGATGAGGGTGTCCCGGTCCCTGGCCTCGCAGCGCGCCACCAGGAGGAAGCCCGTACCAGGACCCAGCCGCCCGGAAATAGAACCCGGGCCCCGTCCACGTCTATTACTTGGTAGCGCTTCTTGACCAAATCGGTCAGTTGACCAACGATGCAACTTTGCGATCACCGGCCTTGCCCGTTATGTCGTGGGCCCGGAAGATACTGCGGTCGGGCTTTTGTGCCTTCACAACAGTTGCTCCCAACCGCGTTTTTTGATCTCTGCCACTGCCAGGCGCACATCCTGGACCCGCTCCCGGGCGCAGATGAGGATGGCATCCTCCTCATCGACCACGATCAGGTCCTGAAGCCCCACGCCCACGATCGGCTTGGTGCCGCCCTGGATAATGCAGCGCTCCACGTCTACCCCCACAAAGGGCCCGGCCAAAACGTTGCCGTGGCCGTCACGTTCTCTGAGCCTTTCCAGGGCCGTCCAGGAACCTACGTCGTCCCAGCCGAAGGAGGCGGGAATCACCAGGATACCGGTATCCTTTTCGGCAATGCCGTAATCGAGGGAGACTTTCTCCAATTGGCCGTAAACCGCGCCTAGGTCACCTACGCCGTCCAGGGTGCCGGCGAGCTCCGGCAACCGGGCATAGAGGCCCGGCAGGTACTTTTCCACCAGGCCCAAAAAGGCCGAAGTGCGAAAGAAAAACAGGCCGCTGTTCCAGAGGTAGTGACCCTGCGCCAGGTATTCCTCCGCCGTGGCCCGGTCCGGCTTTTCTACGAAGCGGCGCACCGCGAAAACGGGGTAGCCGTTCACCTCATCCAGCCGCTCGCCCACATCCAGGTAGCCGTAGCCGGTCTCCGGCCTGGTGGGCCGGATGCCCAGGGTCACCGACCGGTTGTAGGCTGCGGCGCTCAACACAGCCGCCCGCACCGTGGCCACGTAGGCTTTCTCGTCCTGCACCGCGTGATCGGCCGGGGAAACCAGAAGCACCGGGTCGCCTCCCCGGCGCCTGGCCCACAAGGCGGCCAGGGCCACACAGGGCGCCGTGTTGCGTCCCACCGGCTCCACCAGGATATTCTCCGGCGCCAGTTGGGGCAGTTGGGCCGCCACCTGGTCCACCATGTCGGCGCCCGTGATCACCAGGACATTTTCCCGGCCCGCGACCCGGGCCAGACGCTTTACGGTCAGCTGCAACAGCGAACCCTGCCCGGCAAAGTCCAGGCATTGTTTCGGCCGCTTCTTGCGGCTGCGCGGCCAGAAGCGCTCGCCCCGGCCGCCGGCCATGACCACAGCCAGACAATCCATACCATCAACTCCGTCTCGAAGCCTTGTGCACCGGGATATCTTACGCCGAAGCGGTCACTTTTGTGGGTGCCGGACGGACTTGGGCCGTCTTATTCCCACTCGATGGTGGCCGGCGGCTTGGAAGTGACGTCGTAGACGACCCGGTTTATACCGGGGACTTCGTTAACAATGCGGTTGGAGACAGTTTCCAATACTTCGTAGGGTAGCCGTGCCCAGTCCGCCGTCATGCCGTCCTGACTGGTCACAGCCCGCACCACCACCGTCCGGGCGTAGGTCCGCCCGTCGCCCATCACGCCCACGCTCTTCATCTCCGGCAGAACGGTGAAGCACTGCCAGACCTCGCGGTAGAGCTCGGCCCGCTTGATTTCCTCAATGAGGATCCAATCGGCCTCGGCCAACAAGGCCAGTTTATCTTCGGTGACCTCGCCCAGGATGCGTACCGCCAGACCAGGCCCCGGAAAGGGCTGGCGCCAGATGATATCATCCGGCAGACCCAGTTCGGCCCCTAAAAGCCGCACCTCGTCCTTGAACAGCCAGCGCAGTGGCTCGATCAGTTCCAGCTTCATATCCTCCGGCAGGCCCCCCACGTTGTGGTGGGACTTGATGACCGCCGCCGTGGCCGTACCGCTTTCCACCACGTCGGGATAAAGCGTCCCCTGAACGAGGAAGTCCACCTGGCCCAGCCGGGCGGCCTCATCCTCGAAGACGCGGATGAACTCGTTGCCGATGATCTTGCGCTTGGCCTCCGGATCCGTGACGCCGGCCAGGCGTTGCAGGAAGCGTTGGGCCGCATCAACGTGCACCAGGCGCATGTCCAGACCCTGCCGGAAGGTGGTCAGAACCTCCGCCGCTTCACCCTTGCGCAGGAGGCCGTGGTCCACGAAGATGCAGGTCAACTGCTCACCGATGGCCCGGTGAACCAGCGCCGCGGCCACCGAGGAGTCCACCCCGCCGCTTAAGGCACAGATAACCCTCTTTTCACCCACCTGCTTCCGCACGGCTTCTACCGCCCCGGCCAGGAAGGAACCCATGGTCCAGGTACCGGAGAGCCCGCAGACATCGTACAGGAAACGTTCCAGGATTTCCTTACCCCGCGGGGTATGCACCACCTCGGGGTGGAATTGGACGCCGAACAGACCCCGCTTGGGATCACCCATGGCCGCCACCGGGGAAAAGGCGGTGTTGGCCAGGACCAAAAAGCCGGGCGGCGCCACCGTTACCCGGTCTCCGTGACTCATCCAGCACTGTTCTTTGGGCCCGAACCCCGCGAGCAGGGACTCCCCACCGCAGGCCAGATTGGTTTTGCCGTACTCCCGCCGGCTGGCGGAGACCACTTCACCACCCAGTTGTCTGGCCATCAACTGCATGCCGTAGCAAATACCCAGGATGGGCAGGCCCAGGTCGTAGATGCGGGAATCGATTCCCGGCGCCCCCGAATCGTAAACGCTGGCTGAACTGCCGGAAAGAATCAGGCCGGACGGACGTCTGGCTGCGATCTCTTCGACCGGCGTGTTGTATGGCACTATTTCGCAGTAAACGCGGCATTCCCTGATCCGGCGGGCGATCAGTTGGGTGTACTGCCCGCCGAAGTCGACTATTAAAACCATTTCCTCCGTTACATCCGCCACGACCGCTTCCCCTTCCGCCAAACTAGCTGCCGGCGTATACTTCCCGGCGCAGGATCATGATATAGGGCAGGCTGCGGTGGTGTCCGGCCCAGTCCAGCCCGTAACCCACCACGAACTCGTCCGGAATGTCGAAACCCTTATAGTCCACCCGGACGGGCACCATCCGCCGGGAAGGCTTGTTGAGCAGGGTACAGATCCGCAAACTGGCCGGTCCGCGGGCGGCCAGGTTGGCGGCCAAGTAATTGAGGGTCAACCCGCTGTCCACGATATCCTCCACCAGGACGACGTGCCGGTCGGCAATACTTTCATCCAGATCCTTCAGGATCCGCACCTCGCCTGAGGAATGGGTCGACGAGCCGTAACTGGTAGTTGCCACAAAATCGATATAAACGGGTACACTGATGGCCCTCACCAGATCGGCCAGGAAAATGGTCGCTCCCTTGAGAATCCCCACGGCCAGGATCTCCTGCCCGGCGTAATCCATGGAGATCTGTCGCCCTAATTCAGCCACCCGCTGCAAAATGGCATCCTGGTCCAAAAGGATTCTTTCCCCGTCCGGATGCACCGCTACCCCTCCCCGTTAATATGCCCCGCATTTGCGGACCGGCTTCCCGTGCCGGACAAGTCACCGAGTAATTAATTTCGCCGCCGGCCGCCGTTTTCCTCTAATTAGCCCCCTCCTTCGCCGGCACACACCCTGCTTTTCTGGTCCGCCTTTCCAAAGGCGCCAGCGCCGTGATATAATGTTTTCCGTGGCCAAAGGCTGCTCGAACAAAAAGAAAAAGCGTCCCGCCGTAGGGCGGACGCTTGACGATGGCAATTCTAGGACACAGGCGGCGCGATGGTGATGTTCTTATCATAATCCGAGAACTGGAGCTGGATAACAAGTTTACTTCGGTCGCCGGATTTCGAGGTTCCTTCGATATAGGCCTGCCGGATCCGGTAGTCGGCCACATCCAGCCATACCTTGAACTTGAAACCGGTAAACTGCATGTCGAGAAACGGATTTTTCAGCACGGGAGCGATCTCCACGACCCGGCAATTTTGGCCGTCCACCTTCTCCGTACCAACGTACTTGATGCTGGTGATGCTCTGAAAGTCAAAATTGGCCAGGGGCTGCAATTCGCTGACGAAGAGGGCGGACTGGGAGAGGCTGTTGCCCTGCAGGGTCAGCCAGCGGCCGGAAAACTGGTCTTTCATATAGCTGGTATCCTTGATTTGGATGAAATCCACAGGTGTATTGATCATGGTGCCGGTGATGCTCACCCGGTCCGGGGCAACCCACTTGCCCTGGATCTTGCTGATGTAGGTGGTCCGGTTGTCCACCTCCAGAGTGGATTCACTCCGGTAGAGGAAGCTTGAGCTGGCCCGGGTATTGGCCACGGCCTTTTGCAGCATCTCCTCCGGAGGAAGACGCATGGACAGAATGTACTGCCGGTAACCGAGGTCGGCCACCAGGAAGAGGGCGGCCAGCGCTAGGACGACCATTACCAGGCGCCGCCTGAAAATCAGAAACTGCATTGCGGCCAAGGGGCCTCACCTCCAGAGAGACAGTTAACAGATATTACTATAGACAGGCTGGGAATATGCCTGGCCGGGGCAAAGGAGAGAGGGCGGATTTGGAAATACGGGAGATGCAAGCCCAGGTGGACGAATGGATCGGTCAGTTCGCCGAAGGCTACTGGCCTCCCCTGGTGCTGCTGGCCCGGTTGACCGAGGAAGTCGGGGAACTGGCCCGGGAAGTAAATCATCGCTTCGGGGCCAAGCCGAAAAGGAAGGACGAAGCCCCGGGCGATCTGGGCCTGGAGATCGCCGACATCCTGTTCATCCTGCTCTGCTACGCCAATGTCCTCAACCTGGACCTGGAAACAGCTTTTTCGCAGGTGATGCAGAAGTACCGCTCCCGGGACCAGGACCGCTGGACCAAACTAGACCAAACGACAATACCTGGCAAACCCCCGACTTTAGTCGGGGGTAGTTGAAGATTCCGGTGCCTCCCGATGCCCCCGTTTTCAAACGGGGGTCGAAGAAACAGACGCTCAGATTGCCGGCTGAAAGCCAGTAGTGTCAGACCTGGAGGATGAATAATCAATGGCAACCATCGTACCCTTCCGCGGCATCCGCTACAACCCGCAACTGTCCCGGGACCTGCCGCGGCTCATCACCCCGCCGTACGACGTCGTCAGTCCGGCGGACCAGGACCGCTATTACGCCTCCCACCCCCATAACGTCATCCGCCTCGAACTGGGCCACATCCTGCCGGGCGACGACGCGGCCGCCAACCGCTATACCAGGTCGGCCCAATTCCTGCGAGAGTGGCTGGCCGAAGGAATCCTGGTCCCGGAGGAAACACCGGCCCTTTACCTTTACCGGCAGGATTTCACGGTGGACAAGGAAAGAAAGACCCGCACCGGCATTATCGGCGGGGTCAAAATTGAGCCGTATGAGAATAAGGTGATCCTGCCCCATGAAGAAACGCTGCCCGGGCACAAGGCCGACCGCCTGGAGCTGATGCGCCACTGCGGAGCCAATTTCAGCCCCATCTTCGGCCTGTATGCCGATAAAGAGCAAACCCTGGACGGACTCTTCGCCCGGATCAGCGCCCACGAGCCGGATGCCGCTTGCACGGACGAAGACGGGCAGGGACACGCCCTGTGGGTGATCAAGGCTCAGGAAGACATTACCGCCATCCAGGAAACCCTCGCCGAGAAGCAGGTCTTTATCGCCGACGGCCACCACCGCTACGAGACGGCCCAGACCTTTTTACGGGAAAGACAAGGTGCCGAAGACGCCCCCTGGCGCTACGTGATGATGACCCTGGTCAACCTTTACGACCCCGGCCTGATTATCCTACCGACCCACCGGCTGGTGAAAAACCTGTCCGGTATCGACTTCCCGGCGGTGCTGGCCGCCTTGGCCGGCGACTTCCTGGTGGCGGAATACCGACTGGAGGATGATGGCCGGCTGGACCATTTCATGACCATCCTGCAGTCGGTGGGCGCCGAAGGCAGGCACGCCTTCGGCCTCACCCGGGACGGGGAGACCGTCTACCTCCTGGTGCTCAAAAACAGCGTGGACCTGGCCCGGGTAATGCCGGCCGACAAATCCGCCTCCTGGCGGCAGTTGGATGTGGCCATCCTGCAGGTTCTGGTCCTGGAGAGACTGCTGGGCATAGACGCCGCGCGCCAGCGCAGCGGCGAGAACCTCAGCTACACCAGGGACGAACAGCAGGCCGTGGCCGCCCTGCGGGAGGGTACCCATCAACTGGCCTTCCTCCTCAACGCCACGCCGGTGGCCGAGGTCACCGAAGTGGCCCAGGGCGGCGAGAAAATGCCGCAGAAGTCCACCTTTTTCCATCCCAAACTGGTGACGGGACTGGTAATGTATAAGCTGGACTGAGGAAGGGTCAACCCCCGGGATATTCCTGGTTTCTGAAACCTAACAAGAGGCTCATTAGGCTCCTCACCCATTGACTAGGTGGGTGGTAGCGTCACAGGATTCAGCTACTGAGCTACAGGCTCCCGCCTGTATTCCGGATGACTCACCCGAAGGCTTATCGCCTGATCAGGGGCACCAGTACGGCCCGGAAGGGGGTGTTACCCACCGCCTGATTGTTAGTTCCCGTGCCCGACTTTCGCATCGTGTCTTTGCGACACGGGTTCCGTACAAGTTCGATTGTATATGGTACAAATATGGTTGTCAAGAGAATTTTGGAAAATTTCTTACATGTTTTGGATCTATTTTGTCATCATGTGTTAAGACTTGTCAGGAACACCGTAGCTGTCATGTACCTCCTTGAAGCGCCGCAGGAGTTCCCCGGCCCCGGCAATGAAGAATTCCTTGACTGCCTCCCAGGGGGCATCCCTCAGGAGCAGGACTTCTTCACCGGTACGCTCGGCGTCCTCGAAATAGGTGAGGCTGAGCAAGAGGTGGCGGAAGCTGACGTTAAGGTAAGCATATTTCTGGCGGTAGAGGACAAAGATCCGGTCGAGGGGGATCGCCTCGCGGGCGATGAAATAGAGGTCGCAGAAATCCTTTTTGAGCCCCCGGCTGCCCACCGTATCCAGCTTGATGGGGGCGAGGTCGGCCAGGTCGGCGACGCTCAAGCCGGCAAGGTCAAGGGGCTTGGCCAAAAGCGGCGGGCGGTAATGCATAAAGCTCACCTTCACGCCGTTCAACGTCCCGTGCAGTCGCTGCGGGCCGGCAGCGCCGAACTGGAAACAGCCGCTGCCGGCCAGGGTGTCCCGCAGGCTGACCACATCGAACTCTGCCGCGCTGAAGAAGTCCAGGTCGTACGACAGACGGTGGCCCAGGTGCAGGGCTACCGCGGTGCCGCCGGCCAGGCAGAAGGAGCCGGTTCCGGAAAGTCGGCCTATGCGTTCCAGTGCGTTGAGGCTGCCCGGTGCGACGGCGTCTGTAAACACCTTATCTCCTTCTCCTCCAGCTTGAAGTAGCAGCGCCAGAACTGGCCGCTCTTGCGGGAGAGGGACCGGCTTTTCCTTATCACCGCATCGATACGGTCGTCGCTGTAGTGCGTGAGCAGCCAGTGGAAGTCGCGGTCGCTCCCGTAATCAAGGATTCGTTCAATAACCAGAAAGGCATGTTTATCGGCATCCAGTTCACCGAACCGGACGTCCCAGAAGCAATGCCGGGTATGCTCGGGAAGAGGGGCCAAACCGCATCACTCGCATCATAAAGGACGGATAGCAGCAGCGGCGGCTCCTGCTTCCCTAATATTATACCATTTCATGGAACCACCGGGCAAGCCATTGGTCCGTCTACCTGGCCAGCACCGCCGCCCCGGCCGCGATGAGGAGGAAGCCGGCCAGCGACCGGCCGAGCGGTATCCGGTCCCCCAGAATGAGGACCGAGAAAACGAGGAGCAGGACGTTATAGACGAAGGACTGGCCGGCCGCCACCAGGGGCAAGTTTCGCAGCAGGGTGTGGGCCTTGACGAACCCGCCGCCGAGCAGGACGTTGGCGACGTAGAGCAGGGGCAGAACGACCAGGTTGTACCTAGCCACCGCACCGACAACCGGCGACACGGTCTTAACCTGCCAAACCACCAGAAACGAAAGAAGGCCCGAGCCGAGGGTAACTAGTAAAGCCACCAGAGCCATGGACAGATCCTCCCGGTAGTTAAAATCCCGGTCTCCGGCCGACCAGGCCGGACCGCCAAGAAAGGTGGTGCCGGGCGCGTAGCGCCCCTTCCCCGTGCAGGACACCCGCATCGCCCTCGTCCAGATGTGCGCCCTGACCGGCCATTCGGCAGCCAATCTGGCCAGGGTGGAACACTATGCCGCGCAGGCGGCCCGCGCTAAAGCGGACATTATCTGTTTTCCCGAGTTGGCCGTTACCGGCTACACGCGCCGCCGGGCCTCCCTCCTGGCCGAAGGGGTGCCGGGGGAAACCGCTGCCACGCTCGCCCGGATAGCCGGCGCACACAACATCACGGTGCTGGCCGGCATGGTGGAGGCCGGGGGGCACCCGCACAAGAAGGGTCATCAGCGCCCCTTCATTACCCAACTGGTCTGCGGCCCCGGCCGGGAAGTCACCGGGTACCGCAAGACCCACCTGGGGAAGAGTGAGCAGCCCTTCTTCAGCGCCGGGGACGATCTCCCCGTCTTCACCGCCGGTAAAGCGCGCTTCGGCATCGGCATATGCTGGGACATGCATTTTCCGGAAGTCGCCGCCTGCCTTGCGCTCCAGGGCGCGGAGATAATTTTTACCCCCCACGCCTCCCCGGTTGTATCCGGCAACCGCAGGGAGCTCTGGTTGAAATACCTGCCGGCCCGGGCCTATGACAACGCCGCCTACGTGGCCGCCTGCAACCTGGTGGGCGAGGCCGAGCCCGGCCGGCACTTCTCCGGCGGCCTGATGGTTATCGACCCGCGGGGCCGCCTGGTGGCTGAGTCTTCCGGTGGAGGCGAAGAAATGCTCGTCGTGGACCTGGCGGCCAAGACACTCAACGACATCCGGGAAGGGGAAGCCGGATCCATGCGCCAAAACTTCTTCCTGCGCTTCCGGCGGCCGGAACTGTACAAAAAGCTGCTCGATTGACCCCGTGCCGTAACTATAGCATATAGCCGCACAATGACCAAACAATTCCCGTCAGCATGGATTTGCAAAACCCGGCCGGCCCGCGAAGTTCCGCTAGTCGGCACCTCGGTTTGTGCAATCACCTCTGGGCATTCCCGGCCCCATGAGCAGCAGGGATACCCCGGCCCAAGGCCTGCGGGTACCCCTTTACCACCAAGAAAAGCCGGCGCGGGAGCCCCTGGATTTATCCGTGGGGAGGAGCACCGGCCCACTCTTTGACCGGAATCCATTTTGGAATACCCTTGCCTTTGAGGGTTTTGAGAATCGTACCGACCATCGAGCGTTTTTCGGTCAACTTATTTCGGCATACACGACCTTCTAACGTAAGTTTCTTCCAATCCTTCTCCGTGATCATGTTCCCTTCGAGATGAGACACCTCAAACGTTCCCCGAGCACGCAGACCCGTGATATACCCATGCATTCTTACCCCGTTGCGCTCAATAAAGGAAACTTTATCATGCAAGTTGAAGCCGTTAACTCCTCGTACTGCGGGCGTTTTCCCACATGTCTTTCCCTTTTTGTTCTCATTTGAGAACCGATGGAAGGGTTTACGCGCTTTCAAACGTCTTTCGACAACGCATTCCGCCGGCAGCCCGAAGCTGAGTTCACCAGACGCTATTACCATCGCATCAACCACCTGGGCCTTGGGCAACCCCATCTTCAACCGGTAATATTTCGTCCGGTGGCCGAACGTCGCCTCGACTGGTATCCTGAACTTTTGCAGTTCCCGCCAGAGCGCCCATTTGTAACTTTGAGTCAGGGCGCCGTATTGGAAGGCCCGATGTTTGCCCGATTCTTTTTGGATATTGGGAAACCCGTATTCGGTCGCCGTTCGGGATCCCTTCCCTTGATTGCATGTCTTGCAGGCGATCACCAGATTGGATATCTTGTCGGACTGCCCCGGGACTTAGGAATGACGTGCTCGATCTCCAAAACGGGGTCCTTGCTTTTACCTTTACAGTAAACGCACTTGTGCCCGTACTTACGGAGCAGGTACTCCTTCACCTCGTACCCAAACAAGGTGCCTTGTTGATATTCCATACCTTGAATATCGGGTTTGGCCATTTTCTGGATGTCAAAGGCGGTCAGCTCTACCCTGATCCTTGTAATCGGCATTACCTCGACCAACTTGTTAGTTTCCGCTATTATTGTATCGATTTTGTTTTGCAGGGTAGGATTAAGTATTTTGTCGGTATCATGCTTACCCTTTTCGTTTGAACGCTCATGCTGGCACTTCCTGCACACCGCCGCCCGGCCGTTGGAGACCTTCTTATGTCCCTTCCCGTCCTTACGCTTCTTTTTCTTCCAGACCTTTGGCGTATGATTTGTGCCGCACACCGAACATACAGATTTAATGCGGTTCTGGAAGCGACGCTTGCGATAACGGGTAGTCCGTTTTCTGCGATTACCACGAGCATCGGACCTGCGCTTTAACTGCGCAGAAATGTCCGTGCGAAGTAGAATTTCCTTCACGTAAACAATATTGCATGTCTCTACGCCAGATTCATGTTCCTCAACCGCCATTGGCGTGTCACTGGAACCAGGATCAATGCCAAGAGTCATCTCAATAGGCACCAACTCCGTGCTCACATAAAGTAACTGGATAGTGAATGGCTCGTAGCAGTAGATACGGGCCTTGCCGTTCTTGAGCAGATGCCGCACTCTGCCGGGACGACGGGTGGGCGCTAAGGGTTTCCCCGACGCCGATATAACGAAGATCGGTTCCTGTTCGGGTCTCCTCCTACTCTGTTTCATCGAAAACACCTCTCCATGGCTCCCCAGAGGGGAGGTAATGCGGGCTTTCGCCCGTTCATTTCCCAGCCAATGTTCTATCGAGTTGCCTGCAATGGCAGGTCGTCCCGAGGTTGACCGTCCCATCCCCAAAAGGACTTTACAGAGCCTCCAGAAAGTTATACCAGACTAGCTGACCCGGAGAAGGTCAGTTTTATCCAGATGTCTGATATTCGAAAGAACGTAGTCCGTTAAGACTTAGGCTGTCGCTTATGGAGCTTTCGCTCCCGCCTAAACCCTAAGACTATCAGGATTTCTCCCTCAAGACCCCGGCTTTAGCCGTGGGGTAATTGACCTTATCATCTGTTGTCGCCCGAAAGCCGTTGTCACGAAGGTTGCTTGGCCGGAAGGCACCCTTAGCAGTGAGTCCGCCTGGACGAACCCACGAACAGGAGACCGCGTGCGAACTTAATAGTTCTGACACCAGACCTCGTAGTAGCTCTGGGGATGGGCACAAGCCGGGCAGCTTTCCGGGGCTTCCGTTCCTTCGTGCAGGTAGCCGCAGTTGCGGCACTTCCATATCACCTTTCCCTCCCGCCGGAAAACCTGGCCCTTTTCAATATTGGCTATAAGGTTGCGATAGCGCTCCTCGTGAGCCACTTCCGCCCTGGCAATTGCCTGCATAACGAAAGCTATTTCAGGAAAGCCTTCCTCTTTAGCCACTCTGGCAAATTCAGGATACATAGAGGTATGCTCGTGATTTTCTCCGCCCGCCGCTGCCTTTAGATTAGTTAACGTATCCTGGATTACCCCTGCGGAAAACGTAGCGGTAACCTCCAGCTCTCCACCTTCCAGAAACTTCATTAGACGCTTAGCGTGTTCCTTTTCATTATCCGCCGTCTCCAAAAATATGGCCGCTATTTGTTCGTATCCTTCCTTTTTGGCCTGACCGGCATAATATGCGTAACGGTTACGGGCCTGTGATTCTCCAGCAAAAGAAATAAGTAAATTACGCTCTGTTTTTGTGCCTTTTAACGACATCAATTAGACACCTCTCCTTTGTTATTTTCCCCAACCGGCACGGAAGTTAGCTTATTATTTCTGCTGCAGAAGATTATTCTGACCTTGCTCTGGGAATAACCGATGAAACCACCTCCGAATTCCATGCTCAACCAAAGGATCAGCGGCTTCAATTTCGCGGTATTCTATGTATATGAAGGTATTCCACAGTAAACTGACCCTTTTCAGCCAAGCACTCCGGGCATTCCCAGTCTTCGGGCAGTTCTTCAAACGGTGTTCCGGGCGGGATTCCGTCCGCGCCTTTTTCCGGATCATAGACATAACCGCAAAGTTCACATACCCACTTTTCCATGATAATTTGCCGGTGCGGGTACCTCTGACTTTAGTCAGGGGAGGAGCATCGGCATGCCCCCTTTTCATTCAGATTTTGATTTAAGTTGTACCCAAGTTTGACTACTGGCTTTTTGCAGCAAGGCCAAGCTCTCCGCCTTGTATTGGCTGTAGTTTACCGCGAACCCCTTACGCTTTACTGTAAACTCAACCTTAACCATGCAGTTGCTCTTAATTGACGTGACGATACCGACATCACCCTTGTTAGTTCCTACCAGATCATACCGTTCAATGACCTTATTTCGGGCGGGCCATACACCGGCATGCTTCCACTGAGCGATCCGCTGACTCTTGACCAGGATAGGCCCGTTGGCGGTCAGCAACACAGCCCGATTAGCCGCATATACCTCATTAATGTGCCTCTTCCCGGGCAAGAGCTCATCGTTGAAATGCCCGGTCGCTCGAAGCGTCTTGTAATACCTGTTCCTGACGTGCCGGCGGTAACTCCGATTCTTCTTATTCCCAGCG
>Ga0307376_10000862_pt1 | contig 35421 bp, 33 predicted proteins | sample TR2MG_FD_202536 | JGI IMG/M metagenome (GOLD analysis project Ga0307376, IMG submission 202536) | Soil microbial communities from Risofladan, Vaasa, Finland - TR-2 | ecosystem: Environmental > Terrestrial > Soil > Coastal area > Acid sulfate soil | place: Finland: Risofladan, Vaasa | collected...
CCCGAAGCCCGGCTGCCGGTACCGCCGACCGCCAGATATGAGGCGGCAGCCACCCGCGGTCCGTACCCCGGTCAGCCAAAGCCCTGCCGGGCCAGGGATAAGCCAGACCTTCAGAGACTTCAGCCGGAGAGAGGAATGACCGCCACCCTGGTCCCGGCCTCCACCGGTGGATGCCCTGCCGGTAGTTCCACCAGGACGTTCCAGTTGATGAGGGACCGAAGCATGCTGGATTTCTGGCCCGGCAGGAGACTGACCCGCCAGCCGTCCTGACCGCAGCTGGCATAGCCCCGGAGGAACCGGCGCGGTCCTCCCTGTTTGGGGTAGGAGTCGGTACACACGGCAGACCTTTCGGGCGGACAGGGCCTCAGACCCTGGCAGGCCCGCAGGACAGGCGCCGCCAGCAACTGATAGGCTACCGCACAGGCCGCCGGATTGCCGGAAAGGGCGATGACCGGGCGGTCAGCACAGAGCGCGGCCCCGGTGTGGTGGCCCGGTTTGATGCGCACCCCCCAAAACAAGACCCTTGCCCCGGTTTCCCGGAGCATCGACAGGGCATAGTCGTCCGGACCGGAGGCGGCCCCGCCGACGGTCAGGACCAGGTCGGCCTGCTCCAACAACCGCTCCAGCCTGACCCGCGCCGCTAGGGGACCGCTGTCGCCAGCCGTTTCCACCCCCACCACCTCTCCCCCGTGCAAGGTGACAAGGGCGGCGAGGAGCGGCCCGTTCGCGTCCCTGACCTGATCCGGTAAAGGCGTGGTCCGGCAGGAGACTATTTCCTCCCCCAGACTGAGGATGCCCACCCGGGGACGGCGGCGAACATACACTTCGACCTGTCCGAAAGCGGCCAACACGGCAATCAAACCCGGATCGACGCTGCTGCCCGCCGGCATGACCAGTTGCCCGGCCCGGAAGTCCTCGCCGGCCGGTTTGACGTTGCGACCCGGCGGGATATCCATCCTAGCCAGGATTCGGTTACCCTCGACCCGGACGTACTCCCGTGCTATGACCGCCCCCGTCCCCGGAGGCAGGGTCCCGCCGGTCACCACCGCCACGGCCTCACCGGGGCCCAGCACCCGACCGGCCGGTGTTTCCCCGGGGTACTGTCTGAGCACACATTCCATTGGCCCGTTCAGTCCGTCCCGGCCCAGCGCATAGCCGTCCACCGCCGACTGCGGGTGGGACGGCAGGTCCAGCGGGGCCACGAGGTCCCGGACCATGATTCTACCCAGAGCCTGCTCGAGGGCAACCGCCTCCTCCGGCAGGGGAACGATTGCATCGAGGAGGGATTGCCGGGCTTTTTCCAGTTTTACATCGACCAGCACTTGCAACTACCTCCGGGCGATCTTAGACGCCTTTGCCAAAGGAACAGGCCGGGAAGCGGCAAACCTCGCACTCCTCGCACAGGCCCCCGTGGCCCAGGGCCACGATATCCTCCCGGCTTATCCGCTCCCCGGCGAAGATGCGGGGGAGCAGGAGATCGAAAACCGTGGTATGGTTGAACATCACGCAACCAGGCAATCCACAGACGGGAACGTGGCCCACATAGCCGAGCATGAACATGGAACCCGGCAGGACAGGGGTTCCGTAGAAAACGACCTCGGCCCCGGCCGCCCGGATGCCCGCCGGTGTCACGTCATCGGCGTCCACCGACATGCCTCCCGTCACCAGGACGAGTCCGGCCCCCTCGCCCACCAGCCGTCGGATCTCGGCCGCTATGACCTGTGGATTGTCGGGAACGATGACCTGGCCTAAAAGCCTCCCCCCGAGGGGAGTGACCTTTTGGCGGACCACACTGCCGAAACCGTCCCGGACCCGGCCTTCGTAGACCTCGCTCCCGGTGGTGACCAGTCCCACCCAGAGGGATTGCAGCGACGTCACCGTGAGCAAGGGCTCGCCGGCACAGAGGTTCTCGGCCTCCGCCAGGACGTCGCTCCCGATCATGAGGGGGATAACCCTGGTGCCGGCAACCACCTTGCCTTTGGCCACCAGCCGGTTATTGTGCAGGGTGGCCAGGGCCACGCCTTCGAGGGCGTTGATTTTCCCCAACAGGTCCGTCCTTACCTTCAGGAGGCCGTCCCGGGCCGCCATCAGGTTTACCTTCCCCTGGTTGGGGTCATCCCCCGCCAGGCCCGGCCCGGCGGCCAGCCGGGCCAGGCGGAGCGCCGCCTCGTCCTCGTGCACCATGCCCGGAACAGGATCCCAGACGTAGATGTGTCTTTTACCCAGATCCAACAGTTGAGGTATGTCCTCGCTGCTTATAACGTGCCCCTTCCGGAAGGCGCGGCTCTTTTCCCGGCCGGGGACGATCCTGGTAACGTCGTGACCGAGGACCAGGCCCACCGCCTCCTGCACAGGTACCTCCCGCATATGCAACCCCCTACGCTTTTTCCACCCGTACCGCACATACCTTGTATTCACCGGTCTTGGTAACGGGATCCAACCCCGGGCTGGTTAAAACGTTGGTGGGACTTTCCCGGTGATGGAAGGACATCCAGATCACACCCTGCGGCACGCGGTCCGTTACCCGGACCCGGCTCGTCACTTCCCCGCGCCGGGAAGCCACTTTGATCCGGTGACCGGTTTCCAGACCGAGCCGGCACGCGTCTTCGGGATTGACTTCGGCGAATTCCTCCGGCCAGAGGCTCTGGATGCCGGCGGAATAGGGAGTGGTGACGTTGTAGTGCTGCAGGATCCGGCCGGTGGACAGAAGGAAGGGATATTCCCCGTCCGGTACTTCGGCCGGCGGCTCATGCTCGATGGCCTGAAACAGCCCCAAACCGCGGGCGAAGTGCTGGGCGTGCAGGAAGGGCGTGCCCTGGTGGTCGGCTGACGGGCACGGCCACTGGATCCCCTGTTCCTCGAGCCGTGCGAAGGTAAGGCCCGCGTAGGACGGGGTGAGACCGGCCATCTCGGCAAAGATCTCCCGGGGACTGTCGTAGTTTAGAGGGTATCCCATCCGGTGGCACAGGGCCATGATGGTCTGCCAGTTGGCCCGGCCGGCCAAAGGAGCAATGGCCCGGCGCACCCTCTGCACCCGGCGTTCGGTGCTGGTGAAGGTCCCGTCCGTTTCGGCGAAGCTGGCAGCCGGCAGCACCACATCGGCGAACTCCGCGGTTTCCGTCAGAAACAGCTCCTGCACCACCAGAAAATCGAGCTTCGCCAGCCCGGCCTTGATGTGGTTGGCGTTGGGATCGGTCAGAACCGGGTTTTCGCCCAGAATGTACATGGCTTTGACCTGTCCGGTATTGGCCGCATCGAACATTTCCGGAATCGTTAGCCCGACTTCGCCCGAGAGCGGCACGCCCCAGGCCTCTTCGAATTTGGCCTTCACCTGCAGGTCCGGAACCTTCTGGTAACCGGGATAGACATTGGGCAGCGCCCCCATGTCGCAGGCTCCCTGCACGTTGTTCTGGCCCCGGATGGGGTTGACGCCGGTGGAAAGACGGCCCATGTGACCCGTCAGAAGGGCCAGGTTGGCGCAGCTCATGACGTTCTTGGTACCGCACACGTGCTCCGTGATCCCCAGGGTGTAAAAGAGCATGGCCCGGTCCGTCGTGGCGTAGAGCCGGGCCACGGCGTACAGGTCCTCCACGGGCACCCCCGTAACCCCGGACACATATTCCGGCGTATACGGCTTGACCGCTTCGGCCAGGGCGGCGAAGTTCTCCGTGCGTCCGGCGATGAACTCCTTATCCTGCAGTCCTTCGGCGATGATGATGTGCATCAGTCCGTTGAGCAGCTGGATGTCGGTGCCCGGCTTGAGGCGCAGCCAGTAGTCCGCTTCCTCGGCGAGTTCGATGCGCCGCGGATCGATCACAATGAGTTTGGCACCGCGGCGCGCGGCCTGCCTCATCTTATAGCCTATCACCGGGTGGGCCTCGGTAGTGTTGGTTCCAATCAGAAACATTAGTTGGGCATCTTTGATCTCGTTTATGGAGTTGGTCATCGCGCCGCTGCCGAAAGAGGTGGCCAGACCGGCCACCGTGGGCGCGTGTCAGGTACGGGCACAGTGGTCGACACTATTGGTGCCCATCACCGCCCTTACAAACCTCTGGAAGAGGTAGTTCTCCTCGTTGGTGCACCGGGCCGAACTGAGGCCGGCAAAAGCTCCCGGCCCATGCTCGCGCTTTATTTCTCCCAGACGGCGGGCCACCAGGTCCAGGGCCTCGTCCCAGGAGGCCTCTTCAAACCGGCCGTTCCTTTTGATCAGGGGCGTGGTCAGCCGCCGGTCGCTGTACACGAAGTCCCAGCCGAAACGTCCCTTGATGCAAAGAGCCTTCCCGTTGACCGTTCCCTTCTCGTGCGAGGCTACGCCCACGATTTGCCCGTCATGGACACACAGGTCAAAATTGCAGCCGGTGCCGCAGAAGGGACAGGTGGTCTGCACCTTCTCCAGTTCCCAGTAACGGGCCTTGCCGTGCCTTTGCTTCTCCGTCAGAGCCCCGGTCGGGCAGACAGCCACACAATTCCCACAGAACACACAATCGGATTCCAGCAAGGGAGCGTCACCGAAGGTTGTGGGCTTGGTATTGAAGCCCCGGTAGGCGAAATCCAGGATATCCTTACCGGTGATCTCAGCGCAGGCCCGCACGCACTTGCCGCACAGGATGCATTTGTTGAGATCCCGGACGATGAACGGGTTCCCCTCCTCGACCGGGTAATGGTGCCTCTCGCCGGCAAAACGGGACTCTTTTACGCCGTATTCGTAACAGTAATCGGCCAAAGAGCAGTTCCCCGATTTCTCGCAGGTGAGGCAGTCCTGCGGATGGTTGGCCAGGAGCAGTTCCAGGATGACCCGCCGGGCTTCAACCACGGCCGGTGTGCCGGTCTGCACCTCCATGCCGGGACTCACCGTGGTCACGCAGGAAGCCGGCAGGTTGCGCATTCCCTTGATTTCCACCACGCACAACCGGCAAGCCCCGTAGGGGACCAATTCCCGGTCGTAGCAGAGGCGGGGAATGTGAATGCCTGCCTGTTCGGCAGCCTCCAGCACCGTGGTTCCCGCCGGAACTTCGACTTCCTTTCCGTCGATGACTAGTTTGACTAAATCCACTTCCATCACTCCCTCGAAAACAAATATGACAACAAAAAACTCCAGCCGGGGCTGGAGAAAATATTCTTACTTATACCAGCACAGCCCCACAACAGCAAACCCGGTACCTAACGGTACCAGCGGGCTACCGCCGGGCGGGTATAAGCTCCTTTCCAACCACGGGAGGCAAATCCGTTTCCAGACCTACCCTACAGGCCTTTCACCCTGGCAAACCGCTTTAGGCCAAAAGGCTCGGAGCACCTATGTTTTTTACTTATGATCACCGGAGAGGTAACCGGCCACAAAGTCCACCAGTTCTTCCGTCTGGGCGAAGGAAAAACAGGGCACCCCCAGTTCCAGCGGATAATCGCTGACCACGGCGATCAATCCTTCCACCACGGCCGCCAGGTCCGCCGAGTACCCCTCCCGGAAAATACCTATCTTCGGCCCAGTCTCTCGTTTGTAGCCCTCCACGATTATGAAGTCCACACCATCGATTTTCGCGCAAATATCCACCAACGACAGGTGGGTTTCCGACCGCTCGTGGATGGTAAACGACCCCGGACCGACCAGGACCACCTTGTCCGCCCCCGCCTCGTAGTAGCGGGAGGAATCCTTCCCCGGCGCGCCGAATTCATATCCGTGGGCAGCATGCTTCACCGCGGCGACCCGGTATCCCCGCCTTTTTAAAGCATTTACCAGGTTGACCATGACCGTGGTTTTACCCGAATCGGCATAGCCCACCACGGAAATAACAGGTATCATAAACGGCTCCCCTGCCTTGCCCGGTGCAAAACATGTCGCTAATAGTATTCACCACCGGCCGCCGGATTCCTGCCGCCGGCAGGAATCCGGCGAATTACCGGCCTTGTCCCCCGCAGGGTGCCATGGTCCCGGCGCAGGTCCGTTCCGAAAACGGTGATTGCCGCCTGGTCCCCTAGTGCGTTGATCACCACCGGGTGACCACGATTGAACCTAATCGCGCCTGTATTACCACCTGATACTAAAAGGATGCCCGACCCCGGAAACCTTGTGACGGAGTGCTTCGGCAGGCTTTTAAAGAGCCAAACTTATCCGGCTATGAACATTATGGACAAATTGCAGGAACAAGCAGGGATCCGTAGAATATTTGGTTAGTGTCGGCGACGCCACGCAGAATCTGCCTGGGGGCTTTCAGCCAAGAACAGCTCCCACCTTTGGAGGGACATGGGGCATACCAGGAATGTATATCTACCGTCAGTTTTCCCACATCAGGCATTGTATGGATCAGCGTTGTTCGAGCAGGGTTCCGTTATCTGTTTAGATGGTAAAAGGGGGCAACCTTTCACTGTAACAAGGGAGATATTTCAGTTGCCAGAGGTTTTATTTCAAAGGGAGGGGCAAAAATGTCCGATAAGATGAAAACCATGGATGGGAACAAAGCGGCAGCCTACGTATCATACGCTTTCACGGAATGCACCGCTATCTTCCCCATCACACCTTCGTCACCCATGGCGGAATACGTTGACGAATGGAGCGCCCAGGGAAAAAAGAACCTGTTCGGCCAGCCGGTCAAAGTGGTGGAAATGCAGTCCGAGGCCGGTGCAGCGGGTGCCGTGCACGGCATGCTTTCCGCGGGGGCTCTCACTACTACCTATACCGCTTCTCAAGGTCTGCTCCTTATGATCCCCAATATGTACAAAATAGCCGGGGAACTCCTGCCTGGCGTCATGCATGTGACCGCCAGGGCACTTGCCTCCCACGCGCTGAGCATTTTCGGCGATCAGTCGGACGTGATGGCCTGCCGTCAGACCGGTTTTGCCATGCTTGTTTCCGGCGGCGTTCAGGAAGTCATGGACCTCGCCGGCATCGCTCACCTGGCGGCCATTAAGTCGAGAGTACCCTTCATGCACTTCTTCGATGGTTTCCGGACCTCCCACGAGATGCAGAAAATCGAGGTTCTGGACTATGAGGACTTCGCCGGTCTTCTGGATCTGGACGCTGTCAAGGCTTTCAAGGACCGGGGCCTGAACCCGGAACACCCGGTAGTGAAAGGAACGGCCCAGAACCCGGATATTTACTTCCAGGCCAGGGAAGCGTCCAACCCCTACTATGAGAGACTGCCGGAAATTGTGGCCGGCTATATGAGAGAGATCAGTAAAATTACCGGCAGGGAGTATTTACCCTTTAATTATTACGGCGCACCCGATGCCGAACGGATAATCATCGCCATGGGTTCGGTATGCGAGGTTACCGAGGAGGTCATTGATTACCTAACCAGCAAAGGAGAAAAAGTTGGTCTGATTAAGGTGCACCTCTACAGACCCTTTTCCGCAGAATATTTCTTTAACGTACTGCCCAAGACAGTGAAGAAAATTGCGGTGCTCGACCGCACCAAAGAACCGGGCGCCCTGGGTGAGCCACTGTTTGAAGATCTGCGGACCGTTTTTTACGACCGGAGCGAAAGACCTGAAATCGTCGGCGGTCGCTACGGCCTTGGTTCCAAAGATGTTATTCCCGCGGACATTATCGCCGTATACGACAACCTGAAGAAAGAAAGTCCCAAAAAGAGATTTACCATAGGTATAACCGACGACGTAACAAATCTCTCCCTGGAAAGATCCCAGAATGTCGATACCACACCGCAAGGAACCATCCAATGCAAGTTCTTCGGCCTCGGTTCCGACGGAACAGTCGGCGCCAACAAGCAGGCGGTCGAGATCATCGGGGACACCACCGACATGTATACCCAGGCGTATTTCGCCTACGATTCCAAAAAGTCCGGCGGGGTTACGATATCCCACTTGCGTTTCGGAAAGAATCCGATCAAATGCCCATATTTGATTACCAACGCTGATTTCATTTCCTGCAGCAACCAGTCTTACGTCGACAGCCTTGACCTGCTCCCCGGGTTGAAGGATGACGGGACATTCCTGCTCAACTGCACATGGTCCCCGGAAACCTTGGAAGCAAAGCTCCCGGCATCCATGAAGCGCTATATTGCCGGTCACCACATCAACTTCTATGTTATCAATGCGGCACAAATAGCCAAGGAAATAGGCTTGGGCAACCGGACCAATATGATCATGCAGTCCGCCTTCTTCAAGCTGGCCAACATCATTCCCGTGGAACAAGCAGTTCAGCACCTGAAGGATTCCATCAAGAAGGCCTACAGTAGAAAAGGCGAAGACGTAGTCAATATGAATTACGCCTCGGTTGACCAGGGCATCGGCGCACTGGTAAAAATAGACGTTCCCTCTTCCTGGATCCAAGCAGTTGACGAACCAGTGGAAGAAAAAGACGTTCCCTTCTTCGTTCAGAACATCATGCGGCCCATGAACAGACTGGAAGGCGACAAGTTGCCGGTCAGCGCCTTCAAAGAAGCGCCGGACGGCACCTTCCCGCTGGGGACCTCCAGATACGAAAAACGGGGTGTGGCCGCCTTTGTTCCCATGTGGCTAAAGGAAAACTGCATCCAGTGCAACCAGTGTTCGCTGGTTTGCCCCCATGCCGCCATCAGGCCCGTTCTGTTGAACGAACAAGAGGTCTCCACCGCCCCTTCTTCCTTTGAGACCTTACCGGCTCTCGGTAAGCAGCTGGCCGGAATGTCCTTCCGCATCCAGGTCAGTCCCCTGGACTGCATGGGTTGCGGCAGTTGCGTCAACACCTGCCCGGCCAAGCAAAAGGCGCTCGAGCTGAAGCCCCTGGAGAGCCAGGTGGGCAAACAGTCGGTTAACTGGGACTGGGCCATGACCATTCCCGGGAAGGACAATGCCTGGGACCTGTTTACGGTCAAGGGCAGCCAGTTCGCCCAGCCGCTGCTCGAATTCTCCGGCGCGTGCCAGGGTTGCGGCGAAACCCCTTACGCGAAGCTGATCACCCAGTTGTTCGGCGACAGAATGATTATTTCCAACGCCACCGGCTGTTCCTCCATCTGGGGCGGCAGCGCTCCCTCCATGCCTTACTGCACCAACCGGCAAGGGAAAGGTCCGGCTTGGGCCAATTCCCTCTTCGAGGACAATGCCGAGCACGGCTTCGGGCTGAGTTTGGCCGCCGGTCAGATGAGGCAACGACTGGCCGGCCTTATAGAGCAGACCGTGACCACGGATATCCCGCCCGCCCTCAAAGAAGCCTTCCAGGAGTGGCTGGCGGGTAAAGACGACGCGACGATGTCCAAGGCGGCAGCCGGCAAAATCCTGCCCCTCCTGGCACCCGGTCGGAACCGGACCATTAGCGAAATCGCCGACCTGAAGCAATTCCTCGTCAAACAATCCGTCTGGGTCTTTGGCGGCGACGGGTGGGCCTACGACATCGGTTACGGCGGCTTGGACCACGTCCTGGCCTCCGGTGAGGATATTAATGTTTTTGTCTTCGACACGGAGGTGTACTCCAATACCGGCGGGCAATCCTCAAAGTCCACCCCCACCGCGGCCATTGCTAAATTCGCGGCGTCCGGCAAAAAGACCAAGAAGAAAGACCTGGGCATGATGGCCATGGCCTATGGCTACGTCTATGTCGCCCAGATCGCCATGGGGGCCGACAAGGCTCAAGCCATCAAAGCCATCAAGGAGGCCGAGGCTTATCCGGGCCCGTCGCTTATAATCGCCTACGCTCCCTGTATCAATCACGGTCTCAAGGCAGGTATGGGCAAATCGCAGGCGGAAATGGACAAGGCGGTCAAAGCGGGCTACTGGCACCTCTACCGGTTCAACCCCGAGTTGAGTACCGAAGGGAAGAACCCGTTCACCCTCGACTCCAAAGAACCTACTGCTTCCTTCCGGGAATTCATCGAGGGCGAAGTTCGCTATGCCTCCTTGAAACAGGTCTTCCCGGCCGAGGCCGAAGCCTTGTTTGCCAAGACGGAGGCCGATGCCAAAGAGAGGTACGAAAAGTATCTGAAGCTCGCCCGGGGCTGCTGAGACATTCCCGCTCCGGTGGAAGCAGCACCGGAATACTTGAAACAATGGGCGAGGCCCGCAGTACGCCACTGCGGGCCTCGCCGTCCCCGGCTCCCTGTTTACTTGACCGGCGAATCAGTGCTGTCGGGAACCAGGGCATGATACCATATATCGGTCAGGCTCTTAACCACTTCATCCATGTCAAAGGTTTTTTCGCCCGCGGATTCTTCCATAACAAACCACATGTTGGCAAGATGGTCCACCATACCCCCCAGCGCGTAGGCGTAGACTAAAGGATTGTCGATTCTTCGATAAATCCCTTCCTCTACCCCTTTTACTATGTTGCGGGTCATGCGCTTGATGAATCTGGAACGTAACCGTTTGACCTCGTTAAGGAAATGGGAATCTTGATTGCACACCTCTGCTAGTACCTTATGCACATCTTTAAATTCCCTGTACTTTTCCAGAAACCCGCGATTGGCAGAAGCTGTTTTTTGGTAAATATCTCCCTCAAGTGGTGCAGATGCCTGCTCAAACAACTCTTTCTGCATTATTTCGTAGATATGCTTAAATATGTCTTCCTTATTGGAGAAATAAATGTAGAAGGTACCTCTTGCAAAACCAGCGCCTTCTACGATGTCCTCCACAGTCGTGACACTAAAACCCCTTCTGGCAAAACATTCCCTTGCCGATGTCAATAGTTTGTTCTTCGTATCGTTGCCTGGGGACTCCTTTTTCGCCATCTATAAACATCTCCTAACCGGCCAGGCTGGTCGCCCATGAAGCTGCGCGAGGAAGGCTCGGGCGGATCAGCCTGACATTCCCGTCACCGGATTCTATCAGATTTCGCCAGGCGGCGCAATGACCCGGCCTTGCGCCGCCTGGCCATACGCCCGCCAGCAGCCTTCCGGAAATTGGTCTTGACGCCGGGAAAAAGGCATGGTACGATAAACCAAATAAATGACGGTGATGTCAGTGCCATTTTGCACCCCCTGCCCGCGACCAGCCTCCATAACCTGGAACCAGTTAGTCTTTTAATTGTCTCAGCCTTTAAATTTAACATAGAAAGGATAATTTGGTATGAGCTATGAAGTAATTCAATTAACTAAGGAAAACGGACTAGCTATTGTCACACTTAACCGGCCCCCGATGAATCCTTTAAACAGCAAAATGTTCCGCGAGTTAATCGAGGTTACGGACGAACTGCAGGATGACGCTTCCGTTAAAGCGGTTATCATTACCGGCGCCGGAAACAAGGCTTTTGCGGCTGGTGCTGACATTACCGAGATGGTTAACCTCTCGCCGGTGGGGGTTTATAATTTCAGTCAAGTGTCCCGGATTGCCTTCGAGAAAATTGAGAATCTGAGGAAGCCCGTTATCGCCGCCATCAACGGACTGGCTTTAGGCGGTGGCAATGAGCTGGCTCTCTGCTGCGACTTTCGTTTGGCCGCCGATACGGCCAAATTCGGCCAACCCGAAATTAATCTTGGTATTATCCCCGGTGCGGGCGGTACGCAACGGCTGCCGAGACTGATCGGTGCGGCCAAAGCAAAGGAAATCATCTTTTTGGGTGATATCTTCGATGCTGCGGTTGCCCAAAACCTGGGTCTGGTATCTAAAGTGGTGCGGGCGGATTCACTATTGGAAGAAGCGCGCAACCTTGCCGCCAAGTTAGCTGCCAAGCCTGCCGTAGCCCTGAGTATGGCCAAATCAGCCATCAACACGGGAATGAACCTGGATATCAGCTCGGCCTTAACCCTGGAAGTACAGAGCTTTGTTACCGCCTTTGCCAGCGAGGACCGTCAGGAAGGCATGGGGGCGTTCATGGAAAAGCGCAAGCCCAACTTCACGGGCAGATAGAACCTTATGGACGCCGGACGGCGGAAGTACGGGGAAGGTTTGCCGGAACAACAGGAGATTTTAGGTTAGACCAAAGGCTGGGAACAGATCTTGATCCGGATTCTTCAGCAGGCGATATTGACGAGGGAGGCAGCTTTTATGATGTACTCCAAAGCATTTATTCCTTACCGGGGATACTTTAGTTCCCCCTTTGCCCGCTGGCAGGGGAGCCTGCAAAATGAAAACGCCATCGAACTTGGGGCGGCGACCGCCAAGAGGTGGCTGGCCGCCAGGAATATGGATGCCAAGATGTTCGAATATCTCTTCTTGGGGAAGACCATCGGGCAGTTGCACACCTTTTATGCCGCTCCCTGGGCGGCCGCCCTCATGGGAGCTACCGATATCCCCGGTTGTCATATTCCGCAGGCGTGTTCCACCTCCACGACATGCCTAAGTCAAGCCGCGGCAGGCATGGAAACCGGTCTATATGCAAACGTGTTCTGCCTTATGACCGATCGGGCATCCAACGGCCCGTTCACCGTCTGGCCCAATCCGGCCGGTCCCGGTGGGTCGCCGGTTACCGAAAATTGGATGATGGACAACTTCGCCCAAGACCCCTGGGGAGGAGTCGCGATGATCCAGACGGCGGAAAACGTTGTAAAACAAGCCGGCGGGATTACCAAGGAAGACTGCGATGCGGTAACTTATAGACGTTACGAGCAGTACCAGGATGCCCTGGTTAATGACCGGGAATTCCAGCAGCGTTATATGTTCCCGGTGGAATATAAAAAGGACAAAAAGAAAACCACATTACTGGAAGCGGACGAAGGTATATATGCCACAACCAGGGAAGCACTGGCCAAGTTGCAGCCGGTTGTCGAAGGAGGGGTACACTCCTTTGGCGCGCAAACCCACCCGGCTGATGGCAACTGTGGCCTTATTGTGTGCACCAGGGAAAAAGCGCGGGAACTCAGTACCGATAGCAACATAGAAATACAGATAGTTTCCTATGGATTTGCCCGCGCTCCCAAGGCGCACATGGCCATGGCTCCGGTACCGGCGGCCAGAATGGCCCTGGAAAAAGGCGGAGTTGATATCAAGGATGTAAAGGCCGTAAAAACGCATAACCCCTTTGCGGCTAACGATCTGTATCTTGCCAACGAAATGAACATTAATGTCATGAAAATGAATAACTACGGCTGTTCCCTGATATATGGACATCCCCAGGGACCTACCGCCGGTCGCACAATAATGGAAATGGTTGAAGAGCTGGTCATGCTCGGCGGCGGTTACGGACTCTTCACGGGATGCGCGGCCGGCGATACCGGTGCGGCCCTGCTTGTAAAGGTGTCCTGACGGCGGCCGTTACGGTAAATCACTGATCCTATCGCCGCCTCCCACATGGGGCAAACCTGGTCAGGGGATGCCCGAAGAAATCCTTTGTCTTGCTCCTTGTTTTAAAAATAGTCGAACCTTTTTTAGGGAGGGGTAATCATGGACTTTGAGTTAACGGAAGAACATAAGATGCTTCAGGACATGACTTATAAGTTTGCTCTCAAAGAACTCGAACCTATTGCCAAAGAATGTGATAGAGAAGAAAAGTATCCTAAAGAGCTGATAAAAAAGGCTAGCGAGACGGGGCTGGTCGGTTGTTTTATCCCCGAGGCATATGACGGACCGGGATTCGGTTTCTTTGAGAACGCCCTGATCTCCGAGCAACTCAGCCGGGTCGACCTCGGGCTGTCTCAAGCAATCGCGGCCGCAAGTTTCGGAATGGAGAACGTTCTTTTGTTCGGAACCGAAGAGCAAAAGAAAAAATATCTTCCCTTGGTCGTAAATGGAGAGGCAATTTCTGCTGGAGCTTATACGGAACCGGATGCGGGTACCGACCTGGCCGCCGCGAAAACGACGGCCGTGAAAGACGGAAACGAATATGTCATCAATGGCAGCAAAATGTTTATAACCAACGGGAATGTTTGCGATTTCATGGTTGTATTATGCGCAACCAATCCCTGGGAAGAAAAGAAGCATCGCAGGTTTAGCCTCATCCTCGTAGAGGCGGATCGCAACGGAATTACCAGAAATAAGATTAAGGGGAAAATGGGAATCAGGGCAAGCGATACCGCGGAAATCCATTTCGAGGACGTCAGGGTTCCATGCGGCAATTTGATTGGCGAGGAGGGAAGAGGGTTTTATCAGCTGATGCATTTTTTCGATATTACCCGCACCCATGTTGCCGCCCAGGGAGTGGGCCTGGCCCAGGGCGCGCTGGACAAGACCGTCAAATATGTTCAGGAAAGACAAACCTTCGGTAAACCGTTGGCATCTAACCAGGGAGTACAGTTTATTCTGGCGGAAATGGCCACCAAGATCGAGTTGGCCCGCAATACCTGTTACAAGGCTGCCTGGAAGGTTGATAACGGGCAGATGGACGCCGGCTTAAACGCCATGGCCAAGTACTTTTCGGCGGAGATGGCGGTTTGGGTGTGTGACAAGGCATTGCAATTGCACGGAGGCTATGGATACATAGACGAGTATGATGTCCAGAGATTTTATCGCGATGCCAAAATACTGGAGATCTACGAGGGTGCCAAGGAAGCGGAAAAGATGACTATCGCGAAGAGGCTGTTCTGACAAAATGGCGAAACCATATTAGCAGGGCTGTCAGGTCCATCATTTAAGGGAGGGAATTATGTGGAAATCAGGAAAATCGGTGTGTTGGGAGCGGGCGCCATGGGTGGGGGCATTGCCCAGGTGGCGGCCCAAACCGGGTTTGACGTGATCTTGAGCGATGTCGACCTGGCTTACGTGGATCGCGCCATCGGCAAGATGGATAGTTTTCTGGCCAAGAGCGTGGCAAAGAGCAAAATTTCGGCTGCGGAAAAGGACGCGGTGCTGGGCAGGATCGAACGGACTACCGGGTTGGATTCCTTTGCCGATGCCGACTTCGTCATTGAGGCCATTATCGAAGACCTGAACATAAAAAAAGAAGCATTCTCTAAGTTGGACGGGATTTGCAAGCCCGAAGCGTACCTTACCACCAACACCTCCTCCATGTCCATCACCTTGCTGGCCGCTGCCACCAAGCGTCCGGACAAAGTCGTCGGCATGCACTTCTTCAACCCGCCGCCCCTGATGCGGCTGGTGGAGGTGATTCGCGGCTACTCGACCAGCGACGAGACGGTCCGGGTCGCTTCCGGAGTGGCGGCAAAGATGGGCAAGACCGCGGTGGAAGTTAAAAAGGACTCCCCCGGCTTCATCGTGAACCGCATTCTAATGGCCCAGTTCATCGAGGCCATCAAGTTGCTGGAAGAGGGAGTCTCCTCCATGGAGGACATCGACCAGGCGGTGAAACTGGGGTTGAACTATCCGATGGGGCCTTTTGAATTGCAGGATTATGCCGGGGTTGACATCGGCTACCACGTGGCCAATTACTTCTGCGAGGAGTTTAAAGACAGCCGGTGGAACCCGCCGCTGGTGCTGAAGAATCTGATGCGCGCGGGCCGTCTGGGACGGAAGACCGGTGCGGGGTGGTTCGATTATTCCAAATAAAGGCTATCGGCCAAGCGGCCCATGTCCCGTAATCGTGACATGGGCCGCTTGCCACCGGAGGATTTTTCGGAAGATTTTGATATTAGCGGCTCAATTTGCAGTGTAGACCGGTCGGGCCAATTCGCGGGGTTTTGTGAAAACCGATGTGCAATGGGGGGCTGAAGAAATGAACCTTTCCAGCATTCTGGACGACAACGCCGGCCGGATTCCCGCATCAACGGCGGTGATCTGCGGCGAAGACGGGCAGGTTATGACTCACGCCGATTTCCTCCGGGCCGTAAACCGCTTTGGCAACGCTCTTTTGGACCTGGGTGTGTGCAAGGGTGACCGGGTGGCCATATTCCTGCCCAACTCACCGGCTTATTTGATCGCTTATTTCGCCACGGTCAGGATAGGCGCCATAGCCTCACCGTTCAACATTATGTTCCGAGGGCCGGAAATCCGCTACATTCTAAACAATGGCAGAGCCAAGGTATTGGTGTCCGCCCTGGAGGAAACCCAGGAAAGGCTGCCCGCCATCAGGCCTGAACTCAGCCATCTGGAGCACGTGGTTACGGTAGGCGGGACTACAGACGGCTCTCTCCGTTTTGAGGACCTCATCGAGTCGCACGACGACCGCCTGACAGCCGTCGATTGCGACCCTAACGACCCGGTAACCATCCTGTATACCTCCGGAACCACCGGCCAACCCAAAGGGGCCATGCTCACCCACGGCAACTGGTTCGCCAATGCCCGTCTCAACGCCACTTGGGTCAACTTCATGAACGATCAGGACGTGTTTTTTACCGGTACGCCTTTTTGCCATGTATTCTTCGTCCAAACGGTCGTGGCACCTTTCCTCGTAGGTGGGGTGGTGTTGACAGCCAAACGGTTCATCGCCGCCAACGCCGTCAAACTGATGTCGGATCACCGGGTCACCCACTTTGCCGGTGTTCCCACGATGTACATTTACATGCTCCAGGAATACCGGCCGTTCTTCCACGACCTGGGCCCCTGGCGTTTTGCCCAGTCCGCCGGCGCTTCCATGCCGGCCGAATACATCCGCAAGATAGAACAGACCTTCGGCGTAGGTTTCTGCGAATGCTACGGCTCAACGGAAAGCAGCGGCACGGTCACCTTCGGCCGTTTTGGCCACGGCCGCCCCGCCTCGATCGGCCGGGTCGCGCCCGGCTGGCAAGTGAGACTGGTCGATGAGGACGGTAAGGATGTCGCCGGTAAAGACGTCGGAGAATTGTGGATCAAGGGCCAGGGCCTTTTGCGCGCTTACTGGGAGATGCCGGAGGCCACGGCCGGGGCTTTCGCCGGCGAATGGTTCCAAACCGGCGACCTGGGCTGGCGGGATGAGGACGGCTACTTGTACCTCGTCGACCGCAAGAAGGACCTGGTTATCAGCGGCGGCTACAACGTCTATCCGCGCGAGTTGGAGGACGTGCTCTACACCCACCCGGATGTCCTGGAAGCGGCGGTGATCGGCCTGCCAGACCCTGCCCGGGGTGAGATACCGGTGGCCTACATCGTCCCGAAGCCTGGCCAACAGGCTTCGACGGAGGAGATACAGGGATTCTGCAAGGAGCGGCTCGCCCCCTACAAGGTGCCGCGACGGGTCGAAATGGTAAGCGAACTGCCCAAGGGGCCCACGGGCAAAATCCTGAAGAGGGTTTTAAAAGAGCAGGTGCTGGGACGGTGACCGGGTAGCCGGCCGGGTGACCCCGACCGCGGCCCCCGGGCCGGAAATTCCTCCTCTACTCTTCCGGTATGCTCACCTTCCGCGCGATGGAGAGATCATGCAGAGGGATGATGATATCGGCTATTTCTTTGACCTTTTTGACGCTGTCGTAGGCCTGGATGGCATCCAAATGCACGCCCGGAGCAATCACGCCTTCCCCTCTCGGGAAATTGTCCAAACTGGCGCAAAAGCCGGTGATGACCGCTTTGCCCGCCCTGGTGTTAACCACCACCGATTGACCACCGGCCGTATGCCCCGGGGTCAGTAGCACCGAAACCCCCTCCGTTATCTCCCGGTCGCCGTGTACGGGAATCAGGTTGACCCCTTCGAAGAGATCCGGGAAATAGCGGTGGTCGATGGGATGGGGATCGCGCATGAAGTCTATCTCCGCCTGCTGGGCGTACACGCGGACGTTTTCACACCGGTAGTCGTTCTCGCAGTGGTCGTTGTGCAGGTGGGTATGGATGATGATATCGATATCGTTGGGAGCCAGACCGTAATGGGACAGAGCATCCTCAAACTCGAACACGGCCAAGCCGTACTTTTCCTCCACCCCGGGCGGTACGACAAACTGGTCCAAGCCCGTATCCACCAGGATCTTCTCCGGACCGCCCTCCAGATAAAATGCCAAAATGGGTAGAACGATGCGCTTGCCGTAGCCACGCTGGTAGGTAAGGATGCCCTGATCGGTCTCGTTGACACCCACAACCAAAGGATGGATAACGTATTGCCTCATGTTGCCGCCGGTCCGGGCCTCAACCCGGCCGGCTTGCCACCTCCTCCTTGAACCAACTTTGCAGTCGTCAACCGTCTTTGCAACAATACTTCGACTACCGGGACCGTTGTCCTGCCCCACCACGCCGTTCTTTGTCTGATTCCCGGGCGCCTCTCGTCCCAGCACGCACCGGTAAAGGAACATGCTTTTTGCAATTTTGAGATTCCCCCTTGACAGACAACCTTGATGTTGTTATAAGTATAGTATAACTTACATGTTACTGATAAAAACATTACGGAGGTCCCCCACATGCCTAAATCGGGAAAGGGACAGACCTACCGGCACACCCCGGCGTTCATTCTGCTTTTTTTGGCCCGGGAGAACCTGTACGGCGGCGCCCTGCTCCATAAAATGCACAACGATTTGCCCGGCTACCGGACCGACGGCGCTGTGATCTACCGCAGTCTGCAGGAGTTGGAACAGGAAGGCGCGGTAACCTCGTACTGGGAGACCGACCTTCCCGGTCCGGCCAGGAAATGGTATCAGATCACCGCCCTGGGTCTGCATAAGCTGGCCGGATACAAGGACGACATTGAGATGCGCAAGAAAAACTTTGAATATTTCCTGGCCGCCTACGGGGAAATAACGGGACAACCTTAGACGACCAGAGCGGTCCCCTGCCCATCGTTTCTTAGTTAGTGTATATGTAGCCGAGAGAGAAGGGTCTTTGTGGCTGATCAGGAATCCTCCACTGCAGTTAAAAACCCTATTACTAAAACACTGGTTTTCACCCTAAGCCATTTGGTCAATGACACATATCCCAATTTGTATCCTGTGCTCCTGCCCGCTTTGATGTCTCAGCTCGGTTTTAACAGCGCCGGGGCCGGTCTTATCAGCACCGTTTCAGCATTGTCCGCCCAGCTTTTGCAGCCGGTGATGGGTTATTGGGCAGACCTGTCCGGCGGTAAGAAATTTGTGGTGGGTGGGTTGGCCCTGGGCAGCGTTTTATCCGCCCTTGCCTTTGCCTGGGCCCCCTCCTATGCTTGGCTGCTGATCTTCTTGTTCATCGGTGGCTTGGGCAACGCCGCCTTTCACCCCCACGCCGCCGCTTTAGTCAGTGAAATCACAGGTAAGCGCAAAGGCCTGGGCATGAGCCTATTCATGATTGGTGGTAACTTCGGCCGTGCCGTTGCTCCGATTCTGGCCGGCACCGCTTTTCTCTTGGGCGGCCGGCCTGGTCTATCCTATGTGGCAATCCCCGGTCTGGTCATGGCGTTATTTATGTTTTGGACCATGTCCCCCGCCCCGGCGCCCAAGCCCCGCCAGGGCAAGATCTTCACTCCGGAATTCGTCAAGGGGCTACGCAGTTCGGCCAACCTTTTGGTGGTGGTGGCCTTACGTAATATGACCTCTCTAACTACGATGACCCTGGTGCCCATTTTGTGGCATTCCCTGGGGTACCCTCTCACTGATACGGCCACTCTCTTATCCCTCTTATTTATCGCCGGCAGCCTGGGCAATGTTGCGGGAGGAGCACTTTCCGATGCTGTCGGGCCCAAACCAGTGCTTATCACCTCGGCGCTCTTTTCCAGCCTATGGCTGATATTGTTTTTACAAAAACACAGCCTGGTCCTGTCCTTTATCCTGATTGCCCTCTTAGGCGTATCCCTATATTCCACCGCTTCCGTGGTTATGGTTTTCGGCCAGTCACTTTTCTCCGGTAACAAGGGTATGGCCTCGGGACTTACTCTGGGCATAGGCAATACCTTGGGAACCTTCGGCGTAGCTCTTATGGGTCTTATCGCCGACAGGTATTCGCCGGCCACCAGTCTTTACATCACCGCCTTTACGGTCCTTTTAAGCATTCCCTTTGTCCTGTACCTTAAGACCGCCGCTGTTCACCCGCCGGATTCCCCACTTCCCGGGGGCAGATGAGAGTACCCGGCCCGCATGGCGCGAATCCTCTCTCTTCGGGAAGGAGAACCGAAAGGCTCCGGCAAATCATTCAGAAGGGCCATAAAGCAGGGGCGCGCCCCGTGGAGTTTGTAACATAGGAGTTGAATCAGGTGATAGACCTGTACGGACAATTAGCCCGGTCACTAAAATGCCCGCAGGAATTTGCGCCGATATTGCCCTGCCTCGTCTCAGGGGAAAGCGCACCGGTAATGCTTCTGGCGACCGATTGGATTACCCCGGCCGAAATAGCCGCCCGTTTGAACCTGCCAACTGAGAGGGTTGAGGCAAGGATCCGGGAGCTATATCTCGATGGATTGCTTATCCTGAACACCGACAGAAACCTGGTTAAGGCCAAAAGCTTCTATGCGATTGTGAACACCTTGCTCGGCGAGGACCGGCTGGAAAGATTGCCGGAGGAATCCCTCGAACCGCTAAAAGACTTCTACATGACCACCCGTCTCTCCATTTACGACCGCTATCTGGAAGCGGAAAAGATACAGACGTCTTCCGAGGTGCTGACCACCATGGAAGCGCTGCATTACCACCGCCATCCCCACGACGGCATAACAACGGTCGTGGGGAGAGACGAAGCGGCGGACATTTTGGACCGGTCCAAAACAGTGGCCCTGCTCCCCTGCTCCTGCCGGCTGACTTTCCGGCGCTGTTCCAAACCTGCGGAAACGTGCCTCAACCTGGACACCGCTGCGGAAGAGTCCCTGGCCCGCGGGGTGGGCCGGGAAATATCCAGAGCCGAAGCTGAAGGACTACTGGCTGTGGCCGACCGGGAAGGGCTCGTCCACCTGGCCATCCACGCTCCCGGCCAACCGCGGTATGCCCTGTGTTCCTGCTGCCCTTGTTGTTGCCACGACTTACAGGCCTTGTTGCGCTACGGCCGGACGAATTGGGTCAGGCGGGCCGCCTATGCGGCCGAAACCGCCCGGGACCAGTGCATTGCCTGCGGTGAGTGCGCGAGCCGCTGTTATTTCGGAGTCAGAGCTATGAAGGACGGAACACTCGTCCTGGATGAAAGTAAATGCTACGGCTGCGGACTGTGTGTCACCGCCTGCCCGAACGGCGCGATCGAGATGCGTCCGGTGAAATGACGGGTTTCCCGTGAAATGCTATGGCAAGGAAACCCTCAAAAACCGTATTTCGCGGCTTCTTCCCATTTCTTCTTTGCCTTTTGGTTTATCTCCAGCTTTTCCCCGGTTAATTCGTTCAGTAATTCCAGCCAGATCCGGGTAGTGCCGTACATATAGGTGTTGGCAAGCACTTTTCGCAAGCTCTGAGCCGTCTTCCCATAGGGTTCTTGTCGCACTGCGACGGCCAATTGGCGCCAGTCTGCCACAGAGCCGCGATCCAATACGTCTTCGACGGCCATCGGCGTGTCTTCGAATCCGTCCTCCATGTGACGATGATGCAAGGAGCACAACTCCCTTCCCGGGTTGCTAACCCAAAAGCATTTTAATAACGATTTGGGCTGACAGCCTGAAACAGCAACTCGCGACGTACTCCCAGTCATTCCAGGGCTGTTGCAACTGTACCAAGGACGAAAGAGACTGCATATGTTGATCCAGGTCATAGGGAGCCGGTTCAGCCAATTGTTTGCTCAACTGGCGAAGCGTTGTTTCGCCTTCCGTCTGAGGATACAGGTCATCCATCGGTGCCACGGCGGCCACGAAATCATGACCAAGCTTTTCAGATAGCGCACAAAAGTTAATATAGTCACGGACGGCATTTCTCGTTACGATCATCCATCCTTTGATCCGGGCCATCTCGCTCAAAGTCGGAATGCGGATGCCGCAAATCTCCTCAGTCTCCAAGGGTTGAGTCCGCCTAAACTGCCTAATACCCGTGGGCACGCCCTGGAAATTACCGAGTATCAACACGGGGGGCTGCCTACGATTCGTCTGCCAACCAGCGATTTGTTCCAGCCTCTTAAGTATTTCCGGGAATTGGGAACGTAAGTCGACCATCACGTGATCCGCATCCATCGACAGCCTGTGCCCGGCGTGCAGTATGACAGCGGAGCCACCCACCATGACGAGGTCCGGAAAATGCCGCTGAATGAGACGTTGCGCCTCCAGGAGAGAATCCCACTGTGAGGCTCCCATTACTCCTCGCCACCTTTCGCCGGCACCCGACCGGGGCCCGCCCGGGCGTTCCCGTGCCAGTCCACAACTTCGGAACGCGAAACCTTCCGTCCATTACCTTCACCACTTGCCGTCATTTTCCTGCCCTGGACGTGGTGTCCCCGACCACCATTCGCTGGGAGCCAGCAACTGTAATTCCCACCGGCCGGAGCTTCCATGGGCCGAAACGGCACTGTTGTTGTGAACAGTTTGCCACTCGACGGGCAGATCCCGAACGTCGAGGGACAGAAGCTTCGAGGCGGGATTTTCGCGCTTGATCCAGGGCGGAGCGAGCAATCGGGTGTTGTTCAGGATGAGGTGACGGACCCAGACGGCTTTGACCAACTGAAAGCCGGTTCCAGACTTGGCCTCAAAGAAACTTAAGGGCGGAAAACCTCCCGCCCCTAAGACCTCAGCAGTCCCTATCATTACTTTTTCCCGTCCTGAATAAGGGTGCCCTCAGCTGCCTTCCGCCCGGGACCAGTAGCCATGACCCTGGCCGGACAGGAGCTTTTCCAGCCCGAAGCGGGAGCGGGGCTTGCCCTGCCATGCCTTCTTCTGGCTCTCCGCCACCACCTCGTGGTAGACCTCCTCGGTGCGGCCGGCCAGGACCTCCCAGTTGAAATCCTTAGCCAGGCGGCGGTGAGCCTCCTGGGTCAGACGGTGTCCCAGCGACGGGTTGTTCAGGAGGGCCAGGACCGTATCAGCCAGCGAGTCGGAATTACCCGGATAAAACTTCAACCCGTCCACTCCGTGACGGACAATTTCGGAGAGTCCGCCGGTGTCGGACACCACCACCGGGGTTTGGGCGGCCATGGCCTCCAGGGCTACGATGCCGAACGGTTCGTACAGGCTGGGGTAAACCGCTACGGCGGCCCAGTGGAGGAACTGCTTCAACTTGGGCTCATCGACATGCCCGGTAAAATAGACGTGGTGGGCTATGCCCAACTGGGCGGCCAGCCGGCGGAGTTCCGGCTCGAAGGGACCGCTGCCGGCAATAATCAGTTTGGCACGGTAATGACCGGCAAAGATGCGGGGAGCGGCCGAGAGCAGGACCTGGACACCCTTTTCGCGCACCAGGCGGCCGGCGCAAAAGACGATCGTCTCGTCGGGCGCGGCGTAATCCTCCCGTCGGAGGGTCTCCTGGACCACGGCAAAACGCTGCCGCTCCACCCCGTTGGGGATAACCACGATCTTGTCATCCGGCACCTGGAAAATCCGGTTTACCTCGCCTTCCATATAGCGACTGCAGCAGATGACCCGCCAGGCCTCGTAGGTCAGCCACCACTCCACGTCGCTGATATGCCGCTGCAGGGCGTTGTGCAGCCCGTTGTTGCGCCCCCACTCGGTCGCATGAATAGTAGCCACCAGAGGCAGGCGCCAGGCGTGCTTGATCGCCTTGGCGGCATAGGCCACCAGCCAGTCGTGGCCGTGGACGATGTCGAAGCCCTCCGGGCCCTGAAACTGCGCCATCACCCGCTCCAACAGGGCCACGTTGAACTGCACGACGCCGGCGGCAAAATCGGTCGCCGAAACATTGTGGGGTGTGATACGGTGGACATGGACGCCTTCCACCTGTTCATAGGCCGGGGCCACGGCCCCGCCTCCGGTAAAAAGGTGGATCTCGCTACGGCGTCTGGCCAGAAAGCGGGTCAAATCGTAGACGTGCTGGGCCAGTCCTCCCACTTTCTGCGGCGGGTACTCCCATGACAGCATCAATACCTTCATCGAATTCAACCTCCCGGATCTCGCGCGGGGAACCACCAACCGGTCCCTTTTGTTTTTGACGCGACCACTGGTATTATGGAGTGAGAAGCTGCGCTTTATACCAAAAAGACCGTCCGGCTCGCGCCCGGACGGTCTTTCGGTAATTCGTCACTTGATTCTTTTCAACCAGCTCTTACTCCGCTTTATCTTCCGCACGGCCACCTGCTCGCGGTCAGCCTGCTCCTCCAGGTTCTGGTACATATATTCCAGGAGGTCGTAAACCTCGTAGCCAGGCACGAAGGGAATGGAGCCGGTGATCTCCACCGATAGCTTCAGGGCCCCTATGGACGAAACCACCTGGTCGGATACTGCCGCCAGTTCCCCGTGGACGGACTCCAGCAGGTTCTCGGTATAGTTTACCGAATCATCCGCTCCCACCAGGACAAGCGGCAAGAGCGCCGGGGTAAAGATAACGGCGTCCTGCTCCAGGGCGAAATCCGGCCGGGAGAGGCTGTAGGGACGGGGTACCGCCAAGATGTTCTCCGGCTGCTCCAGCACCTGGGAAGCCTGCTTTTCCAGAGCCGTTTCCACGTCATCAATGTGTACAGGATGGGTCAAACGGTCGCCTACGAACACCCGCATACCCCCGCAACGCAGGGCGGAGAGCCGCTTGAAGGCAGGCGCGCCGGGAAGTTGCTGCAGGAAGGCGTCCGTGATCCGCGTCAACCGGCCCGAATCCAGCCTCTTGCCGATACGGGTGAGATCGTCCTTGACCGCCAACAACACGGGAACGACGCCGAAGAAAACGGAGACGACCAGTTCTTCCCCGGTGGGGGCCGCCGGTAGAAAACTGTGCTTTTTCTTCAAGATGTTTAACGCGTCTTCGTCGGCCGCTCTGGCCATGGCCCAGGCACTGCGTGCCTCAGGGCCTTCGGTCCAATTGCCATGGCTCTTCAACCAGGTACGGTAATCGGCCGGATCGAAGGGAACATGGACTATCCGCACTGCTTCGTCCAGGTACAGGTCTTCCAGAAAATTATGCCGCTCCAGAAGATAGTCCTGGTAGTCCTCTTTGGAGCCGTAAAAAGCGGCAAAGTCCTCCGGAAAGTAGACGGCGGCCGCCACCAGGTGATCCTCGCGAGCCACGCCGTCGAAAATACCGTACGATCTCAAATGGCTAAATCCTCCTTAAGGAACCCATCCCCCGCTTCGGCGTGACTTTCTCAGACCGATCGCGCCGTTCAGTCCGGGTTTGGGGACATCTCTCCCCCGCCGGGCCAGACCCGGCAGACCCATTATAAACCATCGGGGGCTGGTTTGGCAACGCGCAAAACAGATCCGTGCCCGGGTCCCGGCTACCCGCGCAGCCGGGCGGCAATGGCCTCGGCCATGTCGCTGGTACCGGCATGACCACCCAGATCATAGGTAAGGTGAATGCCCTCGGTGAGCACGGCGTCGACGGCCGCCTCCAGTCTACCGGCTGCTTCGGTTTCGCCCAGGTGCTGCAGGAGCATCACCCCCGACAAGATCATGGCCAGGGGATTGATCACGTTTTGGCCGGCCCGCCGGGGGGCGCTGCCGTGCACCGGCTCGAAGACCGCACACCCTTCCCCTATATTGGCCGAGGGTGCCACGCCGAGGCCTCCCACCAGACCGGCGCAAAGGTCGGACAGGATGTCGCCGTACAGGTTGGGACACAAGAGAATATCATAGTCGGCAGGGCTTTGCACCAGCTTCATGCACATGGCATCAACTATCATGTCACCAAACTGGATATCCTCATACTCCCCGGCCACTTCCCGGGCACATTCCAGGAACAGCCCGTCGGAGAGCTTCATGATGTTGGCCTTGTGGACACAGGTTACTTTCTTCCGGCCCGAGCGGCGGGCCAGGTCAAAAGCAAAGCGGGCTATCCTTTCGGAAGCCTCACGGGTAATGATCTTGATGCTCTCAGCGGCATCCTTTCCCACCCAGTGTTCGATGCCCGCATACAGGTCCTCGGTGTTCTCGCGCACCACCACCAAGTCGACATCCTGGTAGCGGCTCGGCACACCTGGCCGGTTCCTGGCCGGTCGCTGGTTGGCAAAAAGATGCAACTCCTGGCGCAACGCCACGTTGACACTGCGAAAACCGCGGCCAACCGGTGTCGTTAGGGGCCCCTTGAGGGCCACCCCGTTCCTCCGCACCGACTCACATACCGTATCCGGCAGGGGTGTGCCGCACTGCTCCAGTATCTTTTCCCCCGCCTCCATAACTTCCCACTCTATGCTTACACCCGTGGCATCCATCACCCTGGTCGTGGCCTCACTAATCTCCGGCCCGATACCGTCGCCTGGGATAAGCGTCACCCGGTAAGACAAGAAATCCCCCTCTTTGCTGATAAAGATTGAAGCCGCCGTTTTTCCCGCACCGGCCGGAAATAAGGGCGCCCGCCATGGGTGAGACCGGCCCCGGTGGCCAACGCGTTCGACCCAACTTAGCGGTGGGAGCCAGCCACCGGATCACCCGCCGGGAAATGCAAAAGCCACGCTCACGGGCAAACCGGCGCATCAGGGCATGCCGAGGCCCCTCCGCTCGGGCCGGGCGCGCTGTGATCAATGGTGAACATGACCTGGCGGATACCCGTCCATCTCCCCGAAACACCGGCCAGCCGGAGGGACCACGGCTTCCCGTCCCCCGATCCCCGGCATAAAGCGATCGCCCGGCGTGAGCCGGGCTTATCAAATCTGTATGGGTCGACGCCTAAACTACTCTCTCTTGCCGTAATAGTCCTCGAAGATATACACCAGTTCCTTGTCAAAGAGGGGCCGTTTCATAGCCACAGTGTGCGAACGAATCTTGGGCAGAAGTTCCTCCGTCTGATGATCCGTAAGCTGAATGCCGTACTCGGCGAACTTGGCCTTCAACGCTGCCGAACCGGAGTGCTTGCCGACCACGATCTGGCGCTGCAGACCCACCTCGTGGGGCTCAAAGGGCTCGTAGTTGCCCGGGTGCTTGAGTACGCCGTCCCCGTGGATGCCCGACTCGTGGCAGAACATGTTGGAGCCGACGATGGCCTTCCAGGCGGGTAGTTCCCGGTGCGCCGCCCTCGATACGTACTCGGCGACCTCCCGGAACATCTCGGTCTTGACGCCGAGGTCGATCTTGTGCAGGTGCTTCAGGCTCATGACAACTTCTTCCAGCGCAGCATTGCCGGCCCGCTCACCCAGCCCGATTACGGTGACGCCCACGTAGTTGGCCCCGGCCATCACGCCTGCCAGGGCGTTGGCGGTAGCCATGCCGAAGTCGTTGTGGGTGTGCATCTCGATGTCGATGTCGGTCTCCTTCAAGATAGCCCGGATATTATCCTGGGTGGTAAACGGATCCAGAATGCCCACGGTATCGCAGTAGCGCAGCCGGTCGGCCCCGGCCTGCTTGCCCGCCCGGGCGAACTCTCCCAAGAAGGCCATGTCGCTACGGGAGGCATCCTCGGCGTTGACCGAAACATAAAGGCCTTCCTTCTTGGCGAATTCCACGGCCTTGACCATGTTCTCCACGACCCATTCCCGGGATGCCCTCAGCTTATACTTGATGTGGATGTCCGAGGTGGAGATAGAGATGGCCACCGCGTCACAACCGCAGGCCAGCGAGGCCTCAATATCCTTGATTACCGGCCTGTTCCAGCCCATGATACTGGCCCGCAGTCCGGCCTGACAGATGGAGCGGATAGCATCGGTCTCGTCGCCACCCATGACGGGGACACCTGCTTCGATCTGGTCCACGCCTAGTTCGTCCAGAAACTTGGCAATGCGTACCTTCTCCCGGTTGGCAAAAACCACCCCGGCCGTCTGTTCCCCGTCACGCAATGTGGTATCGACAATGTAAATTTTCTTTCCTTCCACAACTTCCCCCCCCATCTCTCCGAGTTCCCGCTGCCGTGGTCCGCCAGGAACATGGCACCAGTTGCTCAATTACCTACTATGCTAGCATAAAACTGGTCAAATTTAAAGAGATGGCCGCAGTAAATACAGTATACACAAGAGCCCCTTTCCCCCAGAGCCGCATTTCGCCAACCGTTCCGGGCTCCCGCCGCGCCTCTGTTGACGCCGACAATCCAGTGCCGGAACGTTCTCCGGGGTTCTATGCCTTGCGTTACGTTGGTCCGGACCGTAGAATGTTCTTCCCAAACCTGTCGGGCAATAGTGCGTCAAACCATGGCCCGGGCCTGGTGACCGCTATTTAAACGTTTCCTTCTTCCGGGACGACACAAATGAACGAAAACTCGGTCTGGCCGCAATTGGTAAACTGGTGCTCCAAACCGCCGGGAATATTGGCCACGGATCCCGGTTCGACGGGGTAATCCTTACCATCCAGAAAGATTGTGCCCTCTCCGCCGTTCACATGGACAATGTGGGGCCAGGGATGGGAATGGCGATTGGAATGACCGCCGGCGCCGATGGTGAAAAGACGCATGACCCACCCCTGCCAGCCTTGCTCCGGGCTGATCAAAATCTGCCTGGTCACGTTGTTCGCTCCGGCCGCCGTAACAACCTCAGACTTGATATTCCTGACGTTTTCTATAAACATACGAATACCTCCAATCTCTTAACCGATGTTGCCTTGGCGCCATACGGTCAGAACATCCCGGCCGCTTCGCCGCGCCTAGGCGCGGCCCCGGCGATTCTCAGCCCGGTCATTGGCCAGCCAGGTTAATAGGGCCGCCGCCAGGACAATCAGGGTGGAAACGCGCAGAGCCTGGTCCATGCCCTGGGAAAAGGCCGCCATCACCCCGCTGCCCAGGCTGCCGGCCGTACCCAGGAACACCTTGGCCATCACGGCAAACGGCATGCTGGCAGCCGCCACGGCCAGGGCCAGGGCAAAGCTCACCACCATGCCGCACTGGCGCAGGGTGGCCAAGGTGGCCGAGGCGACGCCCAGGCGCAGTCGCGGTGCGGCACCCATCACGGCGCTGGTGTTGGGGGACCAGAACAGGCCGCCTCCCAGACCCATCAGAATAATCCCGGTCAGAAACGGTGCATAGCCGGAAAGCGGCGTCAGGAAGGACAGGACGAAGGTAGCGAGACCCTGCAGCACCAGCCCGGCCGTGGCCGGCCACCTGGCCCCGCGCAGGTCGGAAACGTAGCCGCCCACTGGACCCAGTACCGACTGCACCACCGGCATGGGCAAAATGGCCAGGGCGGCCCTGATGGGACTTTCCCCCTTTACGCCCTGCAGGTAAAAGACCATCAGGAACAGGACGCTGAACATAGCCAGGCTTTGGAGAACGGCGGCGAAGGTGCTGAAGGAAAACACCCGGCTCTGGAAAAGCTTTAAATCCAGCACCGGCTGGGAGTTGCCTCTCTCCCAGAACCAGAAGGCCGCGCCGGCCGCCAGAAACAAAGCCGTAAGCCCAATGATGGGCGGGGAAAACCAGCCCCACCCGATGCTCTGGGTCAGCACCAGCAGGAGAGCGGTGATGGCCAGGGAAAACAGAGCCGCCCCGGGCAAATCCACCTTTTCCTTTAGCAAAGTCTTTTCCATTTCGTGCAGGGCCAGGAAACCCCACACCGTACCGGCCAGACCCACCGGCAGGTTGATCAGGAAAATGAAGCGCCAGCTGGCCACGCCTAAGATAAGTCCGCCAAGCACCGGCCCGATGATGTTGCCAAGGGCCCAGGTAATGGCATTGATTCCCATGGCCCGGCCCCTCTCCCGCGGGGGGAACGCCTCGGTGATAAGCGCCATGCCGTTGGCCATCAGCATGGCCCCGCCCACCCCCTGCAGCAGGCGGAACACCACCAGTTCCGGACCCGTCCGGGCAAACGCGCAAAGCACCGAGCCGCCGGTGAAAACAAGAAAGCCCAGGTTGTACATGCGCACCCGCCCGAACAGGTCGGCCAGGCGCCCGAAGGTGATCAGGAAAACGGTATTCATCAGGATGTAGCCTATTAGAACCCATATAGCGGTAACCAGGTTGGTGGAAAGGTCGGTCATGATGCTGGGCAAGGCCAGGATGACGATGGAAGAGTCGATGGCCGCCAGCAGCGCCCCCAGAGTGGTCACGGAAAGGACCATCCACTTGTAGTCGATCCTTCCCCTACCTGCCGATCCGGCCAGCTTGGTCCGCCCGTTGGGCGGGGATCCCTCCGGCCCCATCAGCGGCACTCCCTCTTTGGAACTGCCCGCCGTAGCCGGTTTACCAAGCCGTGTTCCATCGGCATCTGCCAGATAACTTCCCTGATGGCTTCCTCCCCGGACTCCCTTTCTAAAATCAGGACGAATACCTCCCTCGACCGTCGTAGCTGCCACCGGTCCCTTTTCCCTTGCCAGCCAGCTACAATCTTACCGCTGTTGGAAGCCGCAGTCAACCACGCCCGCCGGTATCCAACGGGCCAATTGTTCGACTGTTTCAGAAGTGCGGCAGGAATGGAACCCAGAAAATGAGGGTTTAAGATGCTTATCCGCGACCAGGATGCTCTTATTCAGACTCAGACCCTTTTTGCTGTGAAGTGAAAAGCGTCTCCGCTATGGATACGGAACTGCAAAATAATCAATCAGGAAATTGGCCAATCTTGCCAACGTTCTCCTGGCTGTACGGCCCACACCGGATGCACGGCGGAGTTCAGCAAGACCATCCATGGCCTGAAAGGGATAAAAACCGGTCTCTACCGTTTGATCCGCAGCGTTTCGAGGGCTTTCCCTCCCATGGAGCACCCTAGTCTATGATCCGCACAAACTCCCCCGGGTTGTCCCGGACATACGCAGCAATTTGCTTGATCGTTGCCGGAATAACCTCTTGAAGTGTGGTCTGGAGCTGGCCTATGGTTACCAGGAGTTCCGGCTCGCCGCCGAGATCCCCGGCGCAAACGGCGGACCATCGTGCATCTTCCAGCCGCTTCCCGGCCTCCAGAGCCCGGTACACTCCCTATCTTAAATATTCGACCGTCCACTATTCCCCATATTCTCTCTTTTCCGGACAATCGCAAACAGAAAAGAGCGTCAATATCATCCATTTTCAGATCGCAAAGCCTCTTCTGAGCTTCTTTACTCAAGTCCTCGATTTCAATGTAATGGTTATTAGTTCCGCGTGAGCGACCGCCAGACGCACTCATTATTTCTTGCCACGTCATAGTCTCATAGTCTTTTAGCTTTGGCAGGATTGAATCGCAAAGATTAGCGAGCCAATTCTCCGCACAACTCCAATCGCAGCCGATATCAACGATTCCAATGTGCCATGCTGGTGTTTTTCCGATGTTATTATCTGGGACTGATCTCAAGCGAACTTCTCTGTCGCGTGGGCTTATAGCCCCAGAAACAGGATGCGTCTTGGCTTTCTTAGAGGTTGCCATAGTATTCTGACATACTTTCCAGTGTTATTTCAGCATTGCCCCGGACACCATCAGGAATACCACTGCGGGCCTCACGCCACGGTGCTTCACCGTGAGTCAAATCGCTTAACCATTGGGCAGACTTTTTGCCATAGAAATCGACAACTCTATTTATGGTATCCTTTTGTACACCGGAAAGGCTGGTATCATCCCCACTCTGAAAAAAGTCGGCATCAACCTTGAAGCAGCCTCTGTGAGCATCAAATAGGATCGGCACGACGGGACCGTTTGCCCATGCTTCGATTCTCTCATCAAAAAGAGGTGCATCAGGAGGATCATCCCACACCAACGACCAAGCCTGACAATAGTAAACCAGCTTTTGCATTTTCATCGCAGATATAGGACCGGTCTTTCCAAGGATATACCTTGCCACGTCAAAAACACTAGCCATCGCTGTCCCCCCTTTCTATATTCTCGCCGGGATAGGCACAATTTACCCGTTGGTGAACATCACCGCAAAAAACCGCCGCTGATCAGGCAAAACACGTAGAATATATCGCTTTGTCTACCAGCCCTGGACCGACAAAACAACCAATACAGGGTAAAAAACATCACACCTGAAAAAGGCCCGGAAACCCTCCACCCAGGTTATCCTGGCCCTTCCGTTTGGGTCACTGATTTTCTCACATTGTCAGCCCCAAGCTACCAAAGTCTTGCCAAAAATTTATCTTAAAATACTACAATTGTCAATAGGTTCTTGTAGAAAAACTTGAATACTTTGGGCAAACGCAGGCGAGTAAGGTCAACTCTCCGCAAAGGCTTTCGCCGCGTTGGGACTGGCAAGCATTGTGACTCGCCCAACCCCCTCCTGGCCCGTGGCCGTCTTCATGACCTGGCCCACCAGAAAACCCAGCGCCTTGTCCTTGCCGGCCAAGGAATCGGCCACCACTTTTTCGTTTTCCGCCAGCACCTGGGACCCCTCCATTGCGGAGTCAAATATGACCTTCTGCACTTCCTTGCCCATCTGAACGCTGCCGGCACCGTCGTTGATAAGTGGCAGCAGCGCCACCGGCTGCTTCGGGGTTACTCGACCCTGGTCCACACTCCCCGGCAACATTCAAGAGTCGGGAGATGTCGTCCACGATCCAGTTCACCTTGGCTTCCGGGTAGAGAGCCAGGCAGGTCTCGAACTAACCGCTCAGACCATCTGGCGGTAACCATGGTTTAACCTGGTTTAACAGCGGTGCGTTAGTATAATGATAGCAGTGCGTAACTACGCAGGATTCATCAGGATGTAGCCTATCAGAACCCAAATGGCGGTGACCAGGTTGGTGGAAAGGTCCACCGTTATGCTGGGCAGGGCCAGGATGGCGATGGAAGAGTCGATGGCCGCCAGCAGCGCCCCCAGGGTGGTCACAGAAAGGACCATCCACTTGTAGTCGATGCGGCCCCGACCTGCCGCTCCCGCCAGCTTGACCCGCCCGTTGGGCGGGGATCCCTCCGGCGCCATCAGCGGTACTCCCTCTCTGGAACCGCCCGCCGCAGCCGGTTTACCACGTGATCGCGTTCCAGCAGCATCTGCCAGATAACTTCCCTGATAGCTTCCTCCCGTGACTCCCTTTCTACAATCAGGACGAGTACCTCCCTACACGGTCGCGGCAGTGACCGCCCCCATTTTCCTTGCCAGGCAGCTACAATCTTACCGCTGTTGGAAGCCGCAGTCAACTTCGCGTTGATTGACCCTACCTGTAGCCTTTTCAAGGCTATCTTTCGCATACCGCGCACGGGCAAAGATGAACGACGGGGCTGGCATGGCTGGCATCGACACGTTAGGGCAGTCGAGTGTTCAGGGCTCTCCTTCCGTGTCCTAATGGCAGCGCCATATTATCCTATCTCCCTTCTCAGTGCATCATAACAAGCCTTTGCTTTGGGTGAGAACTTATGGAATAAGCTGTTCACAAGGTTCACTGCACAGTACGCAGTTATCCTGGCCCCTTTCGCTAGAGCACTGTCCCAGATTTGACAACAACAGTGTGTATATTTAGGCCATCAGTTATAATTTATTCACAGTTTGACGAAAGATCGTCAGCGCTCCTGCGATTCTCCTATTCCCAGCAAATCGCAACCCATGGCGCCCAAAAGCCATACGAGCAACAGCTAGGCTAATCCCATTTAACCTTATAGGTAATCGTACATTGCCCATTGCAGTCTTGTGCTGTTCTATTAGGGAACGAGTCCCCTTTGACCCCACAGGCTTCTAACCAGGCATCACATCTAGTTTTGCCAGAGCAAATATAACCGGAAGCAGTTTGGCCTTTTTGCAAATGATCATAAATGATAATTACTTTACCGCAAACAGTGTGGTTATCGTGAATCTGAAACTCATACTTATGTTCCTCTGGCAAGTAGAGTTCCACTGCAGTTTCAAATAGATCTTTTAGCTTTTCAGCGGTATCAAGCTTGCCATATTTCATTTCCCCCATTAGAAGCTTTATTTCGGTTCTCCCGATAGATCGAATTACCTCATGATTGAGCTTGTTCGCAGCATCAAACCCAAATTCTCCAACCACCTTTAAAAAACCATCTGCCATCATGCAGTAGCCAATTTTTCTTAACATGTTCTCACGAACACCTGTTTCCAATTCTCCTTTTCTTCCCATTGTAATCACCTTCCCTATACCATTTCAGTCTGACGATAATGTGCAACAGCACGTAGATTCATTTCAAAATAATTAAGGGCTCTTCGGACGCGCCGGACAACGAGGGTAATCTGGTAACAAAGGGACATCGGTTCTCCTCTCTGTCAAATAACCAGACTACCGTCTAGGCCAATCACCTGGCCAGAAATATAGCCCGCTTGTCTGCTGGCCGAAAAAGCCACTAGCGCAGCGACATACTCGGGCCGGACTGCCTTTCCGAGAATGATCGAACTACTCATCCTGGCCCACTGTTCTTTGCTCATGCTCACGCTCACATCCGTCCCAATAAGACCGGGAGCAACCGCATTTACTGTAATGTTACGGGAGCCTACTTCTTTGGCCACAGCCTTGGTAAGCCCGATCAAACCAGCTTTGGCAGACGCATAGTTGCCGTGTCCACTTGTGCGCCATCCTTCCAGAATATCTATATCATGCCAGACCACGGGGGGCAAGGCTTTCTGAGCTAAGCAGATAATCATTTCCCCTATTATCCGATACCTGCCGGTGGACGGGCAAGGATGAACGACGGGGCTGGCATGGGTTGCATCGACACGTCACGGCACTCGGCTGTTCCGGGCTCTCCCTCTGGGTCATAATGGCAGCGCCATATTATCCTATTTCCCTTCTAAGCGCATCATAGCAAGCCTTTGCTTTGGGTGAGAACTTGTGGAATCTTATAAGCTGTTCACAAGGTTCACTGCACAGTGCGCAGTTCTCCTGACCCCTTTCGCTACAGCACTGTTTGATCCCGCAAGTCTGGCAATAAATGAGCTTCCTTTCTCCCAAGGTCAGACAACCGTCACAGTTAATATCTTCGGGCTTTAGATCAAATCCGTACTTCTCGGCATACATCGCCGCAGTCTTTTCCCTAGCTACATCATCATCGTTCTTTGTAGCCAAGAACGCAGGACACTCAGAGCAAACAAGACCGCAATAACCGATCATTTCATTTGACATAACGAGTTCTCTCTCCTTTGTTGTTTTTCGGATTAGTAAAATTCGTTCGGCAGGTAGTTGACTGTCCCCTTAATCAGCAGGCATCTCCGGTCCCTTTCCAATGACCATCTTGCCTTGGAAATACCTGTTTTGTATATTTTCTGCCTCCTCTAGCCACTTGTTCAATCCTTTTGCGCTGATGAAGCAGAGGTTGTAAATTTTAAGGTTGTGCGGAAGGATATCGGCCTTGTCAACGGCTGGGCTTAGCCTGGAGCAAGGAAAATCCGTGCATTGGTAGCAGAACTCCACGCCCTTTTTCTCCGCGCAAGTATATGTGTCGCAGATTGTGTCTATGGCGGGACATACGCCTCTGACGGATCTGCAACCGGGACAAGGAACACTTTCCTTCTTCATCCCCCGCGCTATAAGGGCCTGCTGCAGTTGAGGATTGTCTTTGGCCTTGTAGACCTTACATTCACCGCAGAATATCCCGCAGGGGGCCGCTAGGATCTTGTCACTGGTATTTCCCATTATATCAAAACCTCCTACCCTTTTTCGGTTAGACTCCTCAAAGGGGCGGAGGTTACAAGAAATCATAAAAAAATTTCCCACTCGTTATTTCTGATTCCCTCTTTGATCCTTCGAGCAACGGCATCGTCGGGCATTTCCGGGTAAAGGCTTTGATAAATTCCCTTAAGTTTCCTAAGGGTATCTATATTGTCTTTATATTGCTTTACGGTCTCAACCGGAGGCGCGATCGGTCGCTCCATTTTTATCCAACCCTGCCTCAAGGCAAAGCGCACCCACTGACTGCAATGGCAGGGATTTGATTCTCTAATTAACTGGCATCGGTCCTCAAGGTATCCGGCGATTCTATGTCTGGCCCGGTGAACCGTGGTTTTAACCGCCGCCAGGGAAAGATCCAGAATTTCCGCCGTCGTTT
>Ga0307376_10000863_pt1 | contig 35411 bp, 36 predicted proteins | sample TR2MG_FD_202536 | JGI IMG/M metagenome (GOLD analysis project Ga0307376, IMG submission 202536) | Soil microbial communities from Risofladan, Vaasa, Finland - TR-2 | ecosystem: Environmental > Terrestrial > Soil > Coastal area > Acid sulfate soil | place: Finland: Risofladan, Vaasa | collected...
TACACAACAGGAGATAGATACAGCGATGGAGAGATTGAACAGCCGACCCAGAAAACGACTTGGATACCAGACACCCAATCAGGTATTCTTCAAGTCAGGCGTTGCACTTCATATTTGAACCCGCGTTTTATTAATTAGTCAACCCAAGCAAATAGATCATAAAGAGAGCTTGTGGTGTTACCTGTCTCGTCTACACTTTCCAAATGCTCTTGTTGTTGATTGGGTTTAATGCGTATCTTGTCAGTATGCTTGTAACAACCCGGCCCATCCGGGATTAAAACAAAAACGTGATCGCCGCGGTCAATTAACGTTGCCACTTCATGAAAAAACATCGTGCTTCCTACGTCCCACCAAAGTTGACCGTTTTGGTCTTTGGAAGCCTTGTGAACAAGCGCCTTGTTGACGAATGAATGTGAAGCATCCCAATTGATTTTTGAAATTCCATAGTAGCTCATCATGACCTTTCTAGAAACCAAGTAGCTGCAAATAACAAAGAAGACCACGCCAGAATTCAGGAAGTCTATTCCTGATGATGAACGTCAGCAACTGGCACGAACCCGAACTTCATCTTGCCAAACTGCCTTCTACAAAGCGGCCAGTGGCGACTGGCTCTTTTTGGCACGTTGTTGCTGGTCACGACCGTCAGTTTTCTTGCTGGATATTTTACACCTCGACCGGCGAGCAAATGGAACGCTGATGCCGTTAGCGCAAATTTTTATTCCATATTTTCCATGACACCACCCACCGCGCTCACTTCTCGATAGTGAAAACGTTCTATCAAGCTACCGTTAAGCCTGGCTTAAGTGTCGCTGCCTTATCCTGATGACATGGTTAACACGTTTGCCAGCGTAATCGCCAAGGATGGCGCATGCGATCGGCGCAAGATACATCCCGGGAAAGTTACTGATGAGGCGCTTGAAAACGGGAATGGCGAGAACGGTTTGCGCTATTCTTTCGGTATCAAGCGCGGTAACACAGCCGAAAACCATGATTGGGCGTGAATGCGATGACCGGCAAGGTGTTGGATAATGCGCCGGAAGGACCGAATCCGGACTGACGGAGAAAAATTATATGCGGCTGCTGGTGGTGGAAGACGATCCAATGATCGGGGAAAGCATACAGCATGGACTCAGGAAATCCGGCTTTGCCGCAGACTGGGTGCGGGATGGCAAGTCGGCCGAACTCGCGCTGGGAAACGGCGTATATGACCTGATGATCCTGGATCTGGGTCTTCCCAGCAAAAGTGGCCTGGAGTTGCTCGGCCAGTTGCGTGAACAGGGAAACGAGATACCCGTGCTGATCGTCACCGCCCGTGACTCGGTGGACGACAGGGTGGCCGGCCTGAATGCCGGCGCAGACGATTACCTGGTCAAGCCTTTCGATTTCAACGAGCTGAATGCGCGCGTCAATGCGGTGATGCGCCGTCGCGCGGGCAAGAGCAACCCGTTGATGATATATGGCGCATTGACATTGGATCCCATCGCGCACCAGGCAACCTTGCGCGGGAGTTCGGTCGTGCTTTCCGCAAAGGAATTTGCGCTGTTGCGCGCGTTGATGGCGGTGCCGGGTGCGGTCCTGTCCCGTGCCGAACTCGAAGAAGCGTTATACGGATGGAATGAAGAGGTGGGAAGCAATGCAGTCGAGGTCCACATCCACAATTTGCGCAACAAGCTTGGCAGCCATGCCATCCTCAATATACGTGGCGCGGGTTACCGTGTGTCCATGCTGAACGATGTCGATTCGTAAAAATCTGCTGATCTGGCTGTTGACCGGTTTTATATTTGCCGGTCTGGGTACCGGGATTGCCACCTATTACAAGACCCATGAAGAGGTCGGCGAAATGCTCGATTACGAGCTGCGCCAGATTGCCTATTCAATGCAGCATTCCAGCAGTTTTATGCCGGATCAGCTTAAAAAAATAGACGAGTCAAGCCGCGACGACAACGATTTCGTCGTTCAAGTATGGAACGAGCATGGCAAGCTGATTTACTCGTCCCTGCCTTCCGCCAAATTGCCGCAGGGATCCCGGCCAGGCTTCTCAACCATAACCAGGCTCACTGGCGATTGGCGGGCATACACGCTGTTTACAGATGACCGGGTTATACAGACTGCACAATCCGAGGGCGATCGTTGGGAAATCGCCGCGGGAATAGCCATGCGCATGCTGGCTCCGCTTGCCGTATTGGTACCGGTGTTGGTCTTTCTGGGCTGGATCGCGGTCAGAAAAAGCCTGGCTCCTTTGGCGCGCGTGACTGCGGAAGTCGAGCAGCGCGATGCGTCCGCCATGGCGCCACTGGATACTGGAGCTGTCCCTGAAGAAATCCGTCCTCTGTTGATGGCACTTAACCGGCTGTTGGGTCGTCTGGATGAATCCATCGCTTCGCAGCGGCGCTTCGTAGCTGATGCCGCGCATGAGCTGCGTACACCGCTGACCGCACTTTCGCTGCAGGCGCAACTGGTTGAACAGGCACAGGATGCAGGGGAACGAAACGAATCGGCGAGGAATTTGCGTCTTGGCATCGCGCGCGCATCTCATTTGGTCAACCAGTTGCTGACACTTGCGCGCCAGGAACCGGGTGCGCAGCGCCCGTTTGCCCGCGTTGATCTTGCGCAGCTCGCTCGCCAGGTGGCCGGTGAACTGGCACCGTTGGCAGATTTAAAGAAGATCGATCTTGGCGTCAGTGCCAATCAAACCGAATGGGTGAGCGGGGATGAGGACGCGTTAAGGATATTGGTAGGCAATTTGATCGACAATGCGATTCGTTACACGCCGGAAGGCGGGAAGGTGGATGTGAACCTTGCCACGCAAGATAACCGTCTGGTGCTTGAAGTGAAGGACAACGGGCCCGGTATTATGCCCAGTGAGCGGGAGAAAATTTTCGAGCGGTTTTATCGGATTGCCGGAAACGAGGTTCAGGGCAGCGGACTGGGATTGGCCATCGTCATGCAGATTGTTGAAAGACACGGTGCAGTTATCGATATTTCCGCCGGTGAGAACGGAACGGGCGCGGTATTCAGCATCAAATTCCCATCGTTTTCTCCGGGTTGAGCAACCGCGGGAAATTTCCGCTGAACCCATTACAGACGGTCGCATGAACTTTAACGCGTTCCCGGCATCGGAACGTATCCCGGACATTGCTGCAATGTCCCAACTTTTGGGTAAGGAGATATTATGTTGAAAGGTGTTGTTTGGGGAATCACATTAACGATAGCGATTGCCCTGATAAGTGTTTACGCGCTATTGCACAGCGGCATGATTCCGGCCAATGCCGATGCAAAACCCGGCGGACTGGAACTCTGGATGGCGGGAACTTCGCTGGATGCGACACTGGATCGATACGCCCCGAAGGAGCAGAATCCGGTGGCGCTGACCGACCAGAACCTCCTTGAGGGCGTTCGGCTTTTCGGTGAAAACTGTGCGGTTTGTCATGGTTCCGCAAAGGGAGCGAAGTCACCGTCACCGATAGCGAAAGGCGAGTATCCGAGGCCTCCCCAGTTGGCGACCGACGGTGTCGAGGACGACCCGGAAGGTTATTCGTTCTGGAAGATCAAGCATGGCATACGCCTGACCGGCATGCCTTCGTTCCGGTACACCCTGAAGGACGCACAGATCTGGACACTCGCACTGTTCCTGAAGCACATGGACAAGCTGCCGCCCCCGGTGCAGCAGGCCTGGCAGAAAGTCAGTAATTGGCCGGTGATACCCGCCAATCAGCAGGACAATAAATAGCACGCAGAAAATTATCGGCACGGTATTCCTCCGTTCGGGATAACCGTGCCCGCTTTGATCCGCAGCGAGCCGTCACAGTATTTATCAAAATTGTGCAAACTGTAATAGAATTGCACCTGCCGCGGGTGTGGTTCAACGGTGTAACAGCGGCCTTCCCGGCCTCCTGCAATGACGCTGGCCCGCCCATCAAATTCATATCGCATCTGGTCTAACCGAGCGCCAAACAAAAAGTGATTACCGTCAGCATTAACGGCACGACTCGCCAGCTTCCCGATTCTGCAGGTGTGGCCGTCCTTCTGGAAGAAATGGGCCTGACCGGAAAGCGCATTGCATTGGAACGCAACGGCGAAATCGTGCCGCGCAGTTTGTTTGCCACGCAGCAATTGGCAGACGGGGATAAACTGGAAATAGTCGTGGCGGTAGGCGGTGGCTAGCCAACGACTTGGCTGGCGTCGTATGACAGCTTGGTCGGCTGGCTATGTGAAACTGACCAGCCTGCGTGTATTGTTCGGGCTTCAGCCCGTTACAATCACGGCGTACCCCTTGCGTGTGGACTTATGTGACCGTCTTTCGGGTGCCCGGCCAACAGTTCTTCGGTTGGTAATTAGCCGGATAGCTATGCGAAGCTAAACAACAAGGAATGTAATGAACGACAAACTGATCATCGCGGGTAAAAGTTATCAATCACGGCTGCTGGTCGGCACCGGCAAATACAAGGATTTCGCCGAGACCAGGGCGGCGGTGGAAGCCAGCGGTGCCGAGATCATCACCATCGCGATCCGGCGCAGCAATATAGGCCAGAATCCCGGCGAACCCAGCCTGCTGGAGATCCTGCCGCCGTCGAAATACACACTGCTGCCCAACACCGCCGGTTGCTATTCCGCCGAGGATGCGGTGCGCACCCTGCGTCTGGCACGCGAATTGTTGGACGGACACAGTCTGGTCAAACTGGAAGTGCTGGGCGATCCGCAATCGCTGTACCCCAATGTGATCGAAACCATCGCGGCGGCCAAGACGCTGGTCGCGGAAGGATTCCAGGTGATGGTGTATACCTCGGACGATCCGATCATCGCAAAACAGCTGGAAGACATCGGCTGCGTCGCGATCATGCCGCTGGCCTCGCTGATCGGTTCAGGGATGGGCATCCTCAACCCGTGGAACCTGCAGCTGATCATGGAACGCGTGCAGGTACCGGTGATCGTCGATGCCGGTGTCGGCACCGCATCGGACGCCGCGATCGCAATGGAACTGGGCTGCGACGGTGTGCTGATGAACACCGCGATTGCCGGCGCGCAGCAACCGGTGCTGATGGCATCCGCGATGAGAAAGTCGGTGGAAGCCGGCCGGTCCGCCTATCTGGCCGGGCGCATGCCGAAAAAACTATACAGCGCCAGCCCCAGTTCGCCGACGGCGGGAATCATCAGTTCGGCGCGCGGTTAAAAACTTTTCCCGGATTTGCGTAGGGTGGGCACGTTCTTGTGCCCACGCGAATACCAAACCGCGTGGGCAGACGAAAAACCTGTCTGCCCACCCTACCCGGCTTTCATATATCCAATAAGGGCGCGATGAATCGCGCCCCTGCAACGTCATGACCGATACCACCGACCTCAGCAAACGCCACATCCGCAGCTACGTGCTGCGCCAGGGCCGCGTCTCGCCCGCGCAGCAGCGCGCCTGCGAAACGCTGCTGCCGCGCTTCGGTATCGCCTACGCCGCAAAAGCACTCGACCTCGAACAGGCTTTCGGACGCAGTGCACCCAGGATATTGGAGATCGGCTTCGGCATGGGTGACAGTACCGCAACCATTGCGCTCGCCCATCCGGAGAATGATTATCTGGCGCTGGAAGTGCACACTCCCGGGGTGGGCAACCTGCTCAAGCTGATCGACTCGCAACAGATACACAACATCCGTATCATCCGGCACGACGCGGTGGAAGTGCTGCGCGACATGATCGCAGCAGACACGCTGGACGGCGTGCACATCTTTTTCCCTGACCCGTGGCACAAGGCGCGCCACAACAAGCGCCGTTTGATCCAGGCGCCGTTCATCGCGCAGCTGGTGCAGAAACTCAAGCCAGGCGGATACATCCATGTCGCCACCGATTGGCAGGATTACGCCGAACAGGTGCTGGCGGTATTGGCTGCGGAACCGCTGCTGGAAAATACCGCGGCGGGTTACGCACCGCGCCCGGACTATCGCCCGCTCACCAAGTTCGAGCAGCGCGGGATTCGCCTCGGGCACGGGGTGTGGGATATGGTGTTTTGCAGGAAATAAGCAGTGCCGCAACGGCGCCCGTCAGGCGCCGTCCAATTCCAGATTGGGCGCCCGTTTCAACAGCGCGGTGACCATTTCCGCCGGAGGAACATGCTCGTAGAGGATGCGATAGACAGCTTCGCAGATCGGCATTGCGACGCCCAGGCGCTGGGCAAGCTGGTGCACTTCGCGCACCGTATACACGCCCTCGGCAACATGCCCGAGCCTGCGCAATATTTCCGGCAAATCATGCTGCTGCACCAGCAGCAAGCCGACTTGCCGATTGCGCGACAAATCGCCGGTACAGGTCAGGATCAAATCACCCACGCCGGAGAGTCCGCTGAGGGTTTCGGATCGCCCGCCGAGATTCAGTCCGAGCCGGGTGATTTCCGCCAGCCCGCGGGTCAGCAGGGCGGCGCGCGCATTAAGGCCGAGCCCCAGCCCGTCGCTGATGCCGGCCGCGATCGCCATCACGTTCTTTACCGCTCCGCCAACCTCAACACCGACCATGTCATTGCTTGCGTAGATGCGCAGGTATGCATGGTGCAATGCCTGCGCGGTACTGCGCGCAAATTCTTCGTCAGCAGACGCGAGCGTCAACGCGGTTGGAAAACCGCGCGCGACTTCCTGCGCGAAACTCGGTCCGGACAATACGCCGTATTTGCATCCTTCAGGCAATACTTCGGCAACAACCTGATGCGGTAATTTTGCAGTCTCCGCCTCAAAGCCTTTGCACAGCCATACCACGTTGAAGGGTCGGCCCAATTGCACCAGCTGCTGCAAGGCCTGGCGCAATGCAGCGGTGGGTACCGCGATAATTACCAGCTCTGCGGCCGCCAATGCAGCGTGAAAATCCGCGTTAAATTCAATCTCTGCGGGCAGCAAAATGTCCGGGAGGTATCGCTGGTTATATCGCGTGGTTTGCATCGCCGAGATTTGAGCGGGATCGCGCGCCCACAGCGTGACGCGATGATGGGACGACAGGCTGATGGCAAGTGCGGTTCCCCATGCACCGGCGCCGATGATGGTGATATTCATTTAATCAGAACGCGGAAGATACATGGCAAAGGCCCGGCCGTGAATAAACTGCATTCGAACAACGCGGCGCACAAAATAGTCCGGCCACCCGGTCATCCTCCCCATACCTCGGCGCTGCGCACATAGCCCACATTCCCGTCCTGGTGGCGCACCCTGATCCAGCCGGTGCCGGTAGATTGAATAAATTCCAAAGCAACTTGCTGGCGCACCTGAAACAATCGCGGCGAGCCAGAATCCGGGGCCGCACGAACGTCCACCAGCGGCAGCAGCGCAACAACATAGCGCTTGCTGCTCAACGCCCGCTTTTCCACCCAATACAGACCGCCTGAACGGTCGCGCACCTTGACCCAGCTTTGCAGCGTGACAACTTGCTCGAATGGCATAAAGCGATTCACCACGAACAGCTTTTTTGCATGGATCGATGGCGCGTTATAAAGTATCGCACTGCTTTCGCTGACTGACACATACTCCACCGCACTGGCTGTGCCGGCAACAAGCACCAGCAAAACAACAACCGCCAAACGGAAGCAACGATGTACTGTCATCAGTGTGTGGTGGTCGGCGCCCCGGACTGTGCCTGCTTCTGCTGCTGGTAGATCGCATCGAAATTTACCGGGCTAAGCAGCACCGGCGAAAAACCGCCGCGTACCACCACATCAGAGACAACCTCGCGCAAATAGGGAAACAGGATATTCGGGCACATCACCGCCAGAATCGGCTCCAGTTCTTCGCTCGGAATATTGCGTATCTGGAAAATTCCCGCTTCCTCGACCTCGGCCAGGAACATGACCTTTTCGCCGATTTTGGCCGTGACGGTCGCCTTCACCAGCACCTCGAACAACCCTTCGTCGATCGGCCCGGCCTGGGTGTGCAGCTGAATATCAACCTGCGGATTTTCCCGCGACAGGAAAATTTTCGGTGCATGGGGGATTTCCAGCGAAAGATCCTTGACATAGATTTTTTCCAGGTTGAATATCGGCTGGTTGTTTTCTGCGGCTGCTTCGGTCATATTGTCTTCCTTGAAATATTATTGCGCGTATCAGGGTTTTGCCAGCAGCGCATCCAGCCCGCCGGCGCGGTCAAGCGCGGCCAGGTCATCGAAACCGCCCACATGCACGCCGTTGATAAAAATCTGCGGCACGGTGCGCCGTCCGGTTTTTTCGATCATCTCCTTGCGCAATTCCGGGAGCAGATCGACACGGACCTTGTCGATCTGCTGCACGCCTTTGCGATTCAGCAACTGCTCGGCACGAACGCAATAGGGACACACCGCGGTGCTATACATCAATACGGTTCCCATGCCTATTTCTCCAGCGGTAATTGGCTTTTTTGCCAGGCGAGAATCCCGCCTGCAAGATTGTAGGCCTGCGCGAATCCCTGCTTGGCCAGCAAAAAGCAGGCTGTTCCGGAACGATTACCGCTTCGGCATACCACCACGATGGGATGGTCACGGTACTTTTCCAGTTCGCCCATGCGTTCCTTGAGCTTGCCCAGCGGGATGAATTTTGCATTCAGCACGTGCCCTGCATCGTATTCGCTCCGCTCACGCACATCCAGCACGATTGCATCCTTGTGGTTGATGAGCTGCAATGCAGCAGAAGTATTCACCTCTTTGATACCGCGAAAGCGGTTCCCGAAAAATGACCACAACAGCATAATTCCGCTGATGACCGCGATCGTGACGGGAAGTACATTACTGGTGATGAACTGCACGGGCATGCTCCTTTTCTTTTTGGTTCGCGAATTCTAACAGAGTCGAAAAATGGGCCGGGTCCTTCTCCGCCATACCCTCCAGGAATTGATGCGCCATGACATCCCCCGGATATGACCAGATGGCCTGTTCCCACAACTGTTCTGCCTGGGCCAGCCTGCCGCCCTGGGCCAGGAAAATTGCCTGGCGGTAAACTACCGGCGCAATCGGCAGAAAGTGCATCACATTCTCGCCCAGCGAGATCTTTTCCTTGATCCGGTCGGAATTCAACTCGGTATAGGTAAACATGTACATTTCGGCATAGGGTGACAGCAGCGGCTGGTCGTGCGCGGCAATCAACCCGGCGCGTATAAGCGGGAAAGTCGCTGCGATATTTTTCGAATCCGAACCCAGCGCCAGGGTGTTTTTCAACTGCTGATAGCCGCTGCGCAGCTGTAACAGCGTCACCAGACCGAGCAGCACGATGACCAACACGGACAGGCGCCCGATATTGCGCAACTCAAGGCGGTAGCGCTTTTCATCAAATGCGCCCAGCAGAATCGCCGCGATCGCCACGAAGTAGGCGTACCACAACGGGTACTCGAGCAGACTGTGTATGGCCAGCACACCCAGCATCGAATATCCCCACCAATGTGCCCCGCTCAGTGTGGCGCGTCTGATGCCATGCAGCCATATCCCCAGCGGAACCAGCAGCGCCAGCAAACCCGGAACGCCGGCAACTGCAGCCAGCTGAAGAATCAGGTTATGCGCGTTATTGTAGAGCCCGGTAATATTGTTTGCATGAAGCAGCGGTACCATTTGAAAATGATGCCAGGCGAATTGCCCGAAACCGATTCCCAACCAGGGGGATTGGGCGAACATCAGCAACGCTTCATGCCACAGGTACAGGCGTATGCTGCCCCCGGTATCGCCGCCGCCGTTATAGGACAACAGCCGCTGCACGGTGTTCGTGCCGCGACCGGGCCCCGCCATGAAGTGCATTTGTACCAGCAGGTTCATCAGGACGAATCCGACGACCAGCAGAACGCTGTAGCGCAACAGTGGTTTCATGCTTGCCTCGCGCCGCGCCATCCACCACGCCATGAAGATCATCAGCGCAAGGTACAACCAGGTACTGCGCGAGCCGCTGAGCGTCATCGCAAACAGCAGCGGAATGGTCAGCAGAACCGCATAGTACGATTTGATGATGCGCTGCTCAAACAGCAAACCCAGCGAAGCCAGACCCAGTGCGATGTAATCGGCATAGTGGTTGGGCTGGGCAAGATTCCCGTATATGCCGCCGGCAAGGTCTCGCGCAATGACCGGATCAAGAAAGGTGTGCCACTGAAAATGCTGCAACACACCGATCATGGCATTGAGTTCCGCACCGATCAGCAGAAATATTGCCAATACCTGCGCCAGTTTTGCCAGTCCGAAGCATTCGCGCAACCTGGCGCCCAGCACCATCAGCAAGGCTGCAAACAGAAAATACAGGGCATACAGCAATGCCTGGCCGAAATAGGCGATCTTGCCCAATACCAATTGCAGCAACAACACCCCGATCAGCGCGGCAGGAAGTAGCACGATACGGGGAATCTCGGCGCGCTCCCAGAATTCTCGGCCGATCAGCAGGGTAAGCGCGAGCACCCCCAGCATGGCGCTCCACCATTCCTGGTCAAACGAGGTCAGCGGATTTTCATGGCGATAATGCAGGAAAGGGAAAGACCACATCAACCCGACCAGAATCAGGCTGATGCGTGCCCAATGATTGCCTGACGGCCGGTTGGACTGGGGTGATTTGTTCAGCACGACCCGCTTTTTACGCCGAACTTGGCAAGAATGTTGTTCAGCGGACAGAACCGGGTGAAACCGCTCTGGAACAGGTTCAATCCGACAAAAGCGGTGAAGAACAGAAAGTATTTGCTCACGAATACCGGGCTGGCTTCAGCGCCCAGCGCCAGTGAAAGCAATATAAATGACCCTGCGACAATACGGACAATGCGTTCTGAATTCATTACTTGTATCTCCTAGTTTAGAATTAATCGGATTTTACTGGAATTTTTTGTACTGGGTGGCGTAATACAACACCCGTGTCAGCACTGGTGTAGACCAGAATGCCGAATATCTAATGAAATGGCCAAGCCGTTGAAATCGGATCATCCAGCATGAACAGTGCGCCCAACATGGCTACCATTCCGGTCGGGATGATCGGTTTGGCGCGGGCACTCGATATCCACCCATTAGCGATATATTAGAAAGTTCTAATATATCATAAAAAATCAAACCCTCTTTGCAATTAACCTGATCTGCCGAAAGCAATACGCCAGCCATATTTGTTGCCGAAAAGCCCCTGGCGGTTGCCGCACTGGGAAACTGGATCAGGTTGCACGGATTGCCGCGCAACTCTCCTTCACCAGCTCAGGGCCGCGATAGATCAACCCGCTGTATAACTGCACCAGCGAAGCGCCAGACCTGATCTTTGCTGCGGCATCTGCGCCGTTCAGGATGCCACCCACCCCGATAATCGGCACCGCGCCCTGAAGATCGGCAGCAAGCTGGCGGACAACGGAAGTAGATTTTTCGCGCAACGGGGCGCCGCTCAGGCCGCCCGATTCCGCACCATGCGGCAGGTGTTCCACGCCCTGCCGCGACAGCGTGGTATTGGTTGCAATCACACCGTCGATCCGGTGTTGCACAAGCAGCCTGGCGATTTGAGCGATTTGCCCGGCCTCCATGTCCGGCGCAATCTTCAGCGCAATCGGTACATATTTGCCGTGTTTGTCGGCAAGTATCTGTTGCTCGGTCTTGAGTCTGGCCAGCAAATCATTCAATGCATCTGCCCCCTGCAGCTGGCGCAAATTTTTGGTATTGGGTGAGGAGATATTGACCGTGATGTAGCTTGCGTAAGCGTAAACTTTCCGCAGGCAGATCAGATAGTCGTCTGCCGCCTTCTCAATCGGCGTAACGGCATTCTTTCCGATGTTGATGCCGAGTATGCCGCGATAATCAGCGCACCGGACATTCTCGATCAGCTTGTCCACGCCGTCGTTGTTGAAGCCCATGCGGTTGATGATCGCGCCGGCTTTAGGCAGGCGGAATAGCCGCGGTTTCGGGTTGCCTGATTGGGGCAGCGGGGTGACCGTGCCGATTTCGATGAAGCCAAAACCGAGTGCCGCCAAGCCGTCTATGCAGTCGCCGTTTTTGTCGAGACCGGCGGCAAGACCGACCGGGTTCGGAAAATTCAGGCCCATCACCGTGCGCGGGTCCGCGCCGGGATGCTGCGCAGCAATGCCGCCCAGACCCAATGAACGCATCGCATTCAGGCCGCCAAGGGTAAGATGGTGCGCTGTTTCCGGATCGAGACGAAACAGCACGGAACGCAACAGGGAATACATGGCTAGCCTTTCTTGACTGGTGTGCCGATATTTCTCATGCGGCGTCCCCATTGCATTCCGCAGCGCCTTGCGCATCCGGTACCGGGCCTGCCGAAAAAATGCAGGGGTTGACCGGTTTTGCGAGCATGCGCCATGCGCCGTCCAGCAAGCCTTGCGCAGGCTGGTATTGCGTCTTGTAAGCCATTTTGTGGCTATTTTCAATCCAGTAGCCCAGATAGACGAAATCCAGATTGAGTTTTCGGCACAGCTCAATTTGCCACAGCACGTTGTAAGTCCCGAAACAGGCACGGGGCAGATCCGGCTCATAGAAGGTATATACCGAGGACAACCCGTCGCTGAGCAAGTCGATCACGCTGACCATGCGCAACACACCCCGGTCGCGGAATTCCACCAGCACCGTATCGACATGGCTCAGCAACAGAAAATTTTGATAAGATTCCCGGTCATCCTTGTCCATGCCGCCGTCTTTGTGCCGTGCCCGCTGGTAGCGCTGGTAAAGTTCGTAATATTCTGTTTTATCGTGAAGCGGGTGGAGCGTAGCCTCAAGTTGAACATGCCGTCGCCAGGCGCGGCGTTGCGAGCGATTTGCGGTGAATTGCCTCGCCATGATGCGCAACGGGATACAGGCATGGCAATGATCGCAACACGGCCGATAGGTATAGGACCCGCTGCGGCGGAATCCGCGCTGCACCAGTTCCGAATATACCGGTGTGCTGATCAGCAATGCGGGCGTGGCGACTTGCGAACGTGCCTGCAGATCAGGCAGGTAGCTGCACGGATAGGGCGCGGTCAGGTAATAATGCAGCGCGGAAATCGGAATGTCGTTAAGCAGGCTCATGTAAAAAGATCGCGGTCAAGTTGCCAGCCGGTCGGGTGGCCGGGGACAAATCTTTCGTTCATCGGCGTACAGTGTATCAATTCTTTGAGTCTTGCAATAAATTCATCGCGCGGGATTTCCCGGGCACCGAGCGAGGCCAGGTGGGGCGTGTTCATCTGGCAATCGATCATGCCAAACTGCCAGCGTTCCAGTTGCCTGGCGAGATGAGCCAGCGCGATCTTGGATGCGTTGCTGACCAGGCTGAACATCGATTCGCCGTAGAACATCCTGCCGATGCTGACACCGTACAAACCGCCCACCAGCCTGCCGCCCACCCAGGTTTCCACGGAATGCGCATAACCCAGCTGGTGCAGTTCGCAATACGCCGCAATCATGTCTTCGCCTATCCAGGTACCGGACTGAGTTGCTCGCGGAGCAGCACAACAGCGCATTACCTGTTCAAACGCCGTATCGCAGCGCACTTCATGGCCGCTGTTGCGCAACGTTTTGGCGAGCGAGCGCGATATCACGAATTCCCCGGGGATCAGCACCATGCGCGGATCCGGGCTCCACCACAGCAGGGGCTCGCCCGGATTGAACCACGGGAATATTCCATGACGGTAAGCTTCCAGCAGCCTCGGCACGGTCAGATCACCACCCGCAGCCAGCAATCCGCCAGGCGTATCGAGAGCGGTTTCGACTGGCGGGAAAGGGGTGTCACTGGCGAGCCATGGAATCATCGTTGCTCCCAAACGTCTGGTCATTGAATGCAATTTGTGGTTATATTGACATGAGTTAAGCGTATCGGGTTTAAGGGGCGGCGAATGTTAGCTGGAATATTTGGGAAAAAATCTGATCATCCCCTGGCGGATATCAAATCCGTGCAGGCATTGCTGGAAAACCTGCCCAGAAACGATGCTTACAAGTCGCTCATGGAATTGACCGACCTAGCGGAGTCGGTATCTGAACAGGACAGTTTCAAAATCGACCACCAGTTTGCCGTGTTGCGCATGATAGATGAAGCCGCCCAGCCATACGCACGCAAATTGTCACGGGAATATTTTACACCGTTCGAGATCAACAAATTCCAGGAAAATCGTCTCTGGACGCTGTTGGGCAATTATTACCACCAATCTGCCGGCGCGTATTTCGACGTGTTCAATCGTTTTTGCAACGCTGACAGGGGCAGCAGCACCATCCGGATCCACATTCCTTTGCTGACCGCCAGAGCGGTGTACGCCCTGGTTTGCAAGCTCAAATTTATCAGTGCCCGTTACGGACAGGTTGACAATGATATCTGGGCAAACCTGGCGCTGTTGTACAAACACGCCGAGCAGCTGCAATATTTCGATACGCCGGTGAAGCTTTATCCCGGAATGCTCGGCAACACCTCGGTCAAATGCGAGATGGGCAGCCTGATGATATGGTACGACAGCGGGCTGAGCTCTTTGAGTCCCCTGTACATCCACCTGGTGGAACGCATTGCGGCGCAATATTGTTCGTCCATAGACATACGCGCTGAACTGGACGGGGCTGCCCGGCTCTGCTTCAATTTGAATAGCCCCGCCGAACCGACAAGAATTAACATGGATGCCACCACGCACCCGGCCATGCGCTTCATCTGCATGCCGACGCTGCAAGCCAGGCTTGAAGACCTGATGAAGATACTGAAAAAGAACATTGTTCCGGATGGACTTTCCCTGGGAGGGAACTACGAGGCCGAAGTTGTCAGGAATGCGGTCCAGCACCTGCTGAATTATCTGATTGCCCCTCCGGTAAGACGCAATGCGCGGCGCATGGCAAACGTCACCCTGAATGTGGTAAACGGCTTCGACCAGGTGGTGGGGTCGTCGAATCCGCTACAGCACCCGCAAATTACGCCCGCATCCTGGGTCACCGAGGAAATCAGTGTAGGCGGATTCAGCAGCGTCTTGCCTTCCGGAAGCAATGGAATCGGCATTGGAAGTTTGCTTGGTATACAGCCGGAGGGTATGTCGCAGTGGGGTGTGGCGGTGGTACGGCGGTTGCTGCGCGATGATGCAAACCAGATGCATGCGGGTGCGGAAATTCTGGCCAACCAGGTTGCCTGCGTCAAATTCTTCACCAACGGCAACCAAGCCGGCGAGGGTCAACCGGCGCTCTGGCTTTATCCGGCGCAGGGAGAACTGTCCGGCTCAACGCAGTTATTGCTGATGCAGGCGGACACGTTCTCTTCCAGTCAGAGCCTGAAGATTCAATTGGACGAAAAGAAATATTTGCTGATCCCCAGCGGATTACGGGAAAAAGGCCTTGATTATGATTTGGCAAAATTCAAGGTTATCGAACAGGAAACCGACTCATAAGCCATTACTTGCGCCATCCCCGGCCGGCAGATCTACCCGTCATTGCATTCTGGCCGGTTTGACGCGACAACCACATCGCGATATCGCCCAGCTCTTCCCCGCATACCGCGTGCTGCATGGCGTATTCATGCCATTCGACCGTATAGCCCAAACCCAGCAGCGTATCCCCTGAAACCTTACCCAGTGCACAGGGTATGACCGGGTCGGCACGCCCGTGGGCCATGAATATCGGCGTATCCCTGGTAACGGCCAGTGCCTCGCCTGCGGTACTGTCAGCCAGCGGCAGATAGGTTGACAATGCCAGCACACCTCCCAGCGGAACGGGCTGGCGCAGTGCGGTATGCAGCGCCACGGCACCACCCTGGGAAAAACCCGCCAGAAATATGCGGTTCCGGGCAATGCCCTGTTCCGCTTCCCGGTCAATGAGTTCCTCTACCAGGGATTGTGCTGCGCGTATTCCCGCCGCGTCCTGCCGGGTATCGATACTCGGGGAGGCGATGTCATACCATGCCCGCATCACCATTCCGCCATTGACGGTTACGGGTCGCATCGGCGCATCCGGGAAAACGTAACGCACCGCGACCGGCAGCTTCAGTTCATCCGCGACGGGGGCAAAATCCGATCCGTCTGCGCCCAAACCATGCAGCCAGATGATGCTGTGATGCGGATTACTGCCTGTTTCGATTGTGCGGTGCGAAAGCATGGTGCTCATGCAGATTGCAATGCCGGCTCGGGAATGATCTCGCGCAGCACCTGGAATATCTCGCGATAATTCTTCGCCGGCTTTTGTGCCTTCATTTCCCTTTGCGCATTGCGTATCAGCGTGCGCAATCTTTGTGCATCCGCCTGCGGATGGGCGGATAGCAACTCGGTGAGCGCGTCTTCGCTTTCCAGCAAGCGCTCGCGCCAGCGCTCCAGCTGGTGCATGTAGGCGACATGATGCTGCGACTTGCCCTTCCACGTATCCAGTTTGGCGAGTATCGGCGCGGGATCGACATCGCGCATCAGTTTTCCGATGTACTGGATCTGACGGCGCTGCGCGCCGAACGTGTTGATGTTCTTCATCGCGCGCAGCGCTTCCCGCAGGGTATCGGGGATGTCGAGCTGGGCGAGTTGATCCTTGCCCAGCTCGGTCAATTCCTTGCCGAGGTCGCGCAGCTCGTGCATCTGCTTCTTGATCTTGGTCTTGCTCGGGGGCAGTTCTTCTTCATCTTCTTCATCAACTGCCACGGGCTGGTTGCGCAGTCCGCGCCCGCGCGTAGAGGGATTGCCCGTCTTGCGCGCGGGCGGACGGATTACTTCCACGTCCCCATCGTCGTGCTCGTCTTCATCATCTCCGAGATGGATATGCAGCGGCTGGTTTTCGTCGCGGGATTTATTGTGTGAATTCATGACCGTTAATGTATGCTGGTGTTAATGTGCTTGAGGGATGCTGCTATGATAGCGCTTTTCCGCCAACAAACCGATGAGCATATGAATAAGCCTGTCTCTCCTGCCCCGCGCTTTTCCCACTCGGCCGACGTGCTGCGCAACATCGCGCAGGACATGCTGGATTATGCCAAACAGCAGGGCGCATCCGCCGCATCCGTGGACGTTTCTGAAGGATTCGGACAAGGGGTAACGGTACGCCAGGGCGCGGTGGAAACCATCGAATACAACCGCGACAAAGGGCTCGCGATCACCGCCTACATTGGCCAGCAGCGCGGCAATGCCAGCACCTCGGATTTCTCGCCCCGGGCAATGCGCGACACGGTGGATGCCGCCCTGTCGATCGCCCGCTATACCGCAAAGGACGACTGCTCGGGCCTGCCCGATGCCGACATGCTGGCGCGCGATTGTCCGGATATGGATTTGTACCACCCCTGGGACCTGCCGGTCGAGGCAGCAATTACCCTGGCGCAACAGTGCGAGCAGGCGGCACTGGATACGGATCCACGCATCAGCAACTCGGAAGGCGCGACCGTCAACCTGCATGAGGCGCAATTCGTGTCAGCCAACAGCCTGGGTTTCATCGGCTCCTTCCCGAGCTCGCGCCATAGCCTCAGCTGCGCGGTGATCGCCGGACAGGATGATGCAATGGAACGCGATTACTGGTATGCCGTCGCGCGCGACGCGAAAGAGCTGCCAAATGCACAGCAGGTCGGACGCATTGCCGCCGAGCGCACGGTACGCCGCTTGAATGCGCGCCAGATCAATACCACGCAAGCACCGGTATTGTTTGAGGCGCCGATCGCATCCGGTTTGCTGGGCAGCTTTGTCAATGCGGTGAGCGGCGGCAGCCTGTATCGCAAATCCTCATTCCTGCTCGACCAGATGGATCAATCCGTCTTCGCCAGCCACATCAACATCAGCGATGTGCCGGACATACCAAGAGGACTCGCTTCCAGCCCTTTTGATAATGAAGGCGTGCGTACACAGCGCCGCGTAATCGTGGAAAACGGCGTGTTGCGCGGCTATTTTCTCGGCAGTTACTCGGCGCGCAAGCTGGGTTTGCGCTCCACCGGTAATGCCGGTGGCAACCACAATTTGATCCTGCAATCGGGAACGCTCGATTTCACCGGCCTGCTGAATACCATGTCGCGCGGACTGCTGGTCACCGAATTATTGGGCCAGGGAATCAATGCCGTGACGGGAGATTACTCGCGCGGCGCGGCGGGTTTCTGGGTCGAGGACGGGAAGATTCAATATCCCGTTCAGGAAATCACCATCGCCGGGAATTTGAAGGACATGTACCGCAACATCGTCGCCGTCGGCAACGACGTGCTGGTGCAGGGTTCGCGGCAATGCGGTTCGATTCTGGTTGAAGGCATGACTATCGCGGGGCGCTGATTCCTGCCTGGCAATGCAGTGTCGCCCGGCCGGATGGCGCCGGCAAGGTTATGTCACACGAAAATTTCGTACCCGGCACGGCTGATAAGGTCATGCATCCAGTTTATGGACCGCCACAAAATCGGCGATCTTCTGCAGCAACTCGTCTTCCTGGTAGGGCTTGCCCAGATAGGTATTGACGCCAAGCTGCATCGCATATTCGCGGTGCTTGTTGGCGGTACGGGAAGTGATCATGATGATCGGAAGATTCTCGGTTACGGGAACGCGGCGCAATTCCCTGACCAGCGCAAAGCCATCCATGCGCGGCATTTCGATGTCCAGTATCATCACGTCCGGGGTGAATTCCTGCATTTTTTCCAGCGCATCGACGCCATCTGTCGCAGTCAACACCTGATAGCCTGCGCGGCTGAGAATACGGGAGGTGATCTTGCGCACGGTGAGCGAATCGTCCACCACCATGATCAACGGCGAGGTATTGAGCGGTTTGTCGGCTGCCGTAGCCTGCACCCTGCCCCCCCCGATACGCTGCGCAAATTGCACCGGATTCAAAATCAGCACCACCTTGCCATCACCCTGCACGGTTGCGCCTGCTATTCCCGGCAGACGCGACATTTGCGGCCCGATGTTCTTGACCATCGCCTCCTGGTTGCCCAGCAATGCATCAACATTCAGGGCGATGCGTTGCGTGCCGCTGCGCAACAGCAGCACCATATTGCGCAGCTGATTTTCCTGGATGACCTCCATATCACCCAGCAGGTGAGGCAAATAGTGCAGCGGATATGAGTTGCCCTGCCATTCGATATGCTGCGCTTTATGCAACAAGTCCATTTCAGCGGACTTCACTTGCCTGACTTGCTCGACCAGAGTGGACGGAATCGCATAAACCACCTCACCCGCCCGCACCATCAGGACCTGCGTAACCGCCAGGGTAAGCGGCAAATAGATCAGGAATTGGGTGCCCTCGCCGCGCTTCGAACTGACTTCGATACGCCCGCCCAAAGAGGATATCTCGCTGCGCACCACATCCATGCCGATGCCGCGTCCGGCAATTTCTGTGATTTCAGCCGCAGTGGAAAGTCCCGGCGTGAAAATAAGTTGCGCCAATTGATCGTCACTGACCATTTCATCGCTGCGCAGCGAGCCGTCGGCTATCGCCTTTTCGCGCAGTTTTGCAAAATCCAGCCCGGCCCCGTCATCGCTGAATTCGAACACCACTTCATTGCCTTCCTGGCGCAGGCTCAGGCGAATTTCGCCGATCGGAAGCTTGCCGCTGTTCGCGCGCTGCGCTTCGCTTTCCAGGCCGTGCACGATGGAGTTTCGCAGCAAGTGCTCGAAAGGCGCGACCATTTTTTCCAGCACGCTGCGGTCGAGTTCCACGTTTGCGCCCTGCAATTCAAGATTGGCGCGCTTGTTCAGTTCCTTGCCGGTCTGCCGCACGATGCGATACAAACGGTCGGTAATGCTGTTAAACGAGACCATGCGCACATTCATCAATCCCTGTTGCAGGTCTTTGTTGAGCCGGCCCTGTGCCAGCATCACGGTGGTAGTTTGTTCCAGGTTATGCAGCATCGATTGCTGGACGGTATGCACGTCATGCACACTTTCATTCATGAAACGGGTCAATTCCTGCAATCGTGTAAAGCGGTCAAACTCAAGCGGATCGAACAGTTCCGCATTGTCCTTGGCCAGCATAACGCGCGCCTGCATCTGGCTTTCCGCCTGAATTTCCACCTCGCGCAGCTGCTGGCGCAAACGCACCACGCTGGCCGTCAATTCCAGCAGGCTTTCCTTCAAAACGCGCATTTCGGTTTCCATGCGCGAGCGTGCCACACTGATTTCACCGGCTTCGTTCACCAGGCGATCGACCACATCGGAACGCACCCGCAACATATTGCCGGGTCCGGCGCGTTCCGCGCCCGGTTCCGTCGAGCGCCGATCCGCCCTGCGCTCCGGGTTGGCCATCTGATCGGATTCGCGGCGTCCGGCCGGCACGGGCGCGGGTTCTTCCGCCGGTTTGCCTTCACGCAATTCTTTGAGCAGGGACAAAATATGATCGAAATCGCTTTCCAGATCATCCCAATATCCTGCTTCACCGCTCAACCGGTCTGATGCCAGTACACGGCCTTCCATTTTATGGGCTATTTCACCGATACGCATCGCACCCACCATGCGCGAACTGCCCTTGATGGTATGCAACAGCCGTTTTAATACCGGGACTTGCTCCGGGTCATGCGGCGGCTCACGCCAAATGCGCAGTCCTTCGCTGATCTTGGGACACAAGTCATCGGCTTCTTCGAGAAACACCGGCAGCAGTTGCTCGTCAACGTCATCAGAAACACCGGGTTTTCCGGATACGGCGTAGGCTGCATCCGGTTCTGTCGCCATTTCGCCAGACTGCAGCATGTGTTCTGCCGGCCTCGGCGGTTCGGCAAGCGCTGCGCGCAACTCGCCGTCACCTGCCCACGGCTCACCCATGCCCCTGGAAATTTTAGCTTCATCGGGAACGGCATTTATTTGCGGTGACAAGAATTCAAACGGCGGCGCCAGATCTGCCTGCCCAGTTGCGGAGACCAGTCCGGCATGCTCGACAACCACCTCTGTGAAATTATCCCTGTCGGACACCAGTTGACTGACCAGATCACCGCGCAACTGCGGTATCTGCTTCTGGCAAACGCTCTGTACCATCTCGTCCAGGGCAGTAACGGACTGGTCGAGCATCAGCAACTGGCTCTCGCTCAGCGTGAACATCTTTTCCAGGCGCGCGTGAAGCCAGCCTTCCAGGGCGTAGGCCAGCTCGACTACCGCGGCAAAGCCCATGGTACGACTCACTCCGGCCAGCGTGTGTGCGGCCCGCATGAAATCATATTGCACCATCGGCGGCACTGCAGTACGCAACTCATCAAGCTGATGGTGCAGTGCGGCGACATTTTGTTTCACTTCGGCGCTGGCGATACTGAACAATACCGGGGAATGCAATGTTGCATCGGCTTCCGCAGCCGTGTTTTCAGTAACCGGCGGGGCGGCTGGCACTACCGCATCCTGGCCTGCGCCTGCGCCCTGCGATTCGCCGGTTGGCGGGGCGGTCTGTTGTATCTCGGTATCAAGACCGTCCTCGATTTGTTGTGCGGCCACGATCAGGCCATCCGCCTCGATGGTCACCGTACCTTGCTTGCTGAGCGTATCCACCCAGCCGACAAAAGACTGCACCGTTGTCCTGATGAAGTTGAGCAGGCCGGGTGTGGCTGTTTTGTTGTACTGCAGCCATTTGTTCATGGCACGCTCGACACACCATGCGACCTCGCCAAGGTCGGTCAGTCCGACCATACGTCCGCTGCCCTTGAGGGTATGGAAACCCCGCCTTATCGCCACCAAAGGCTCATGGCTATCCGGATGCAGCTGGCAAGTATCAAGATTTCTGAGCATGGTGCCGAGGACTTCCTGCGCCTCTTCCAGGAATATCGCGAGCAACTCCTGGTCTTCCTCGGATCGATGCGGTATTTCGGTGGGCGCTTGCGCTGGTTCGACCGGCGCAAATTCCAGCGCAACGGGTTCGGCAGACTGATCGGCGGGAACGATGAACTCCAGCGGTTCGGCGCCCCCCCCGGCCGCCGCAACTTCCGGCAGCACCGGCTCAACATGCTGCGCAGACTTGCCCGCTTCGGCCTCCCGGGGCATACCGAGCATCTCGGCCAATGCCGCCCGAAGCACTGCAACATCGGCTGGCTGTCCATGGATCAAATGTTGCAGATAATCTTCCAGCGCACTTATTGCATTTGCCAGCGCAATTTTTTCTGCCGGCTTGGGGGCATCCCCGCTTTGCGCAAAACGACCTATATTCGCCTGAACGGATGCCAGCAGCCGTTCGGCATCCTGCAGGAACGAAATGCGCAAACCGCCTTGTATCTGGCTCAACAAGCGCAACAACTCAGGCAACTCGTCACGGTTGATCACGTTGTTGAAAAATGCATTCAACCCTTGTTCGACGTGCTGCAGGTTAACCACCATTTCGCTGGCGAGCGAGACCATTACCTCGCCTGGCTGTTCCATCCGGTAGTGGAGTTCGACCAGTTCAGCCAGCCGTTTCGTATCTTCCGGTTTTTGCTTTACCGCGGCCTGCATACGCTCGACCAGGATGCGCGCCTGTTCCTGAAAACTTCCGCCGATGCGCCGGTAGTTCTCTATTCCACTGCCCAGCAGCAGCAGCGCCATCGCCATATCTATCGCAATCGGCCGGGCGTGCTCGGGCGAAGTCGCATATTCCGACAGCACTTGAATCTGTTTGGCCAGATACTGGAGAACATCGCGGTCGAGCTTGTCGCTTTGCAAGGCAATCTGCTCGACTTGCTTGGTGAACTTTTCGCAGGCCGCCGCATCCCCCTGCGCGCATTGCTCCCAGAGTTCTTCGGCCACGTTCAATTGATCGCGAATGGTGCCGAGCATCTGGTCCACTTCGCTTGGGGACAGCGCCGACAATTCGGGCAGGTACTGATCGAGCGCGTAAACCTGCTTGATCGCCTCGACGTGCTCGCTCACGACATGGCTGTTGCCGATCAGGTAGAGCATCTCGTTCATTACCGGTGCGATGTCACCGGCGTTGCTCTCGGCCACCGCGCGCAACTGCTGGTCTATGCGGCTCAGCAGCTTGCGCACATTCATTTCGGGAGGCAATCCGTCCAGTTTTACACAGTCGAGCAATCCATAGCCCACCCACCAGAACGCTCGGCTTCCATCCGGGGGTGAGCTGCGCAATACCCCCTCCAGAGCCTGTTGCATCTGTTGCGCGGAGGCGGGAGCATTGTCCTGGCGCATCCATTTCAACAGCCCCTGCTGATACTGGCTGCGCAGCATCCTGATATGCGCGGCATCCCCGTTCTGGACTGACAGGCTCAACACCTGGCTGGGCAATTGCACGCCGAGATCGGGATAGAACAAATCCAACTCGAATGACATTTCCAGGCCGCGCAGTTGCTGCAGCTCCTGATATTGCGGGAACAGGCGCAACGAAACGTTATCCGCACCATTGGCCAGCGAATCCAGATAGTGGGTAATCGCGAACATGGCGCGACGCAGCACGTCGCGATGCATCGCAGAAATTTGACCCGGGTTTGTTGCCAGTTCGCCAAGCGTGAGTTCCAGCTCTGCGCAAAACGCCGCTGCGCCAAACAGCCCGACCATTTTCAGCACGCCCTGCAAACTGTGCAGCTCGGTGCATGCCGTTTCCAGCGCCGGCCCATTTTCCGCCGGGGCGGCAAAAAATCGCTCAATCTGCACGCCGATGTCCGCCAGCGTGCTGTCGATGCCGGGCTTCACCGCGGGCAGCATGTTGCGATCAAATTGTGCGCTGTTGTTCATGTGGGGGTAGTGGTAGCCGACAATTACAGTTTAAAGCCGGCTACCGAGCCTCTCAGGTCCTTTGCCAGGTTGTTCAACTGCCCGATGGAATTGGACGTCAAGCGCGTGCCCTCCGTGGTCTGCACGGTAATTTTGAGTATCTCTTCCATCACGCTTGCCACTTCGCTGGCCATATCCGTCTGTACCTGGGTGGATGTCGAAATGCTGTTGATCAGTGCAGCCAGTTCATTCGACACCTGTTCAATTTCCCGCAGCGACTGTCCTGCCACATCCGAGAGCTTGGCGCCTTCCACCACACCCAGGGTGCTCTTCTCCATCGCCGCCACCGCGTCATGGGTATCGCCCTGAATGGTTTTTACCAGCGCACCGATCTGTTTGGTCGCATCCGCGGAACGCTCAGCAAGTCGCTGCACCTCTTCCGCAACGACTGAAAATCCGCGTCCCGCCTCGCCGGCCGATGCGGCCTGGATCGCCGCATTCAACGCCAGTACATTGGTCTGTTCGGTAATATCGGAAATCAGATCCACGATCTCACCGATCTCCTGCGAGCTTTCGCCGAGTCGCTTGATGCGTTTTGAAGTTTCCTGGATCTGTTCGCGTATGCCATCCATACCGCTGATCGTGTTGCGCACCGCCTGTGCACCCTGCTCGGTCGCGGCCAGGGTGCGGCGCGCCACTTCGGCCGACTTGGCCGCGCTGGAATCCACTTCTTTGACGGACTTGGTGATCAGTTCCACCGCCTCGCCAGCCGTCTTTATTTCTCTCGCCTGTTTCTGCGTTGCGTCCATCAGGCCCCTGGAGATGTCCTCGGTGTTTTTTGTGGCCTTACCCATCTGATCGACCGCGACAATGATCCGCGACACCAGCTTGCGAAACTCTTCAGTGGTGTAGTTCAGCGAGTCTGCGATCGCACCGGTGACGTCTTCCGTGACGGTGGCGCGCACCGTCAAATCGCCGTCGGCCAGGTCGCCCATTTCATTCATCAGGCGCAAAATCGCATTCTGGTTCTGGCTATTGATGCGCGCCGCCTCTTCGCCACGACGGTGCGAATCATCCACATATGCCTTCACGGTCAGCAACAGTGATAACAGCAGCAACAGGCCAAAAGCGAAAGCGATCTTGGTGGTAATTTGCGAAGATGACTGGTAAGCATCAACCAGACGCTGGGCCCCGTCCGACAACGAATTGGATTCATTCACAATCGCTTGGGCCGCAGTCTTCGCCGCCACCAGGGTGCGCACCTGTGAAATCAGAATCTCGACGCTGCTGCGAGTGGTGACAAGCAAATCGTGCGCGGTCGCCACTTCCTGATTTGCCGCGGGAAGCGCTGCCAAACTGTCTTCAGCGGCGCTCAGGTCGATCGCGACTTGGGCCACCTGTTCAATCGACACATTTACTTCCAGCAGCCGCCCCGCATCCTGGCCGATACGCTCAACTTCCAACGCAAAGCGCGTTGCCTGCTGCTTTTGCGCGCCCTTGAAGGTATCGATCATCTTTTGTGTCAGGCTGCGCAAATCGGTTCTAACCGAGTCAACCGCTGACAAGGTTATCGACAGCGTCACCAAACCGGCACGCCCGGCCTGCAGGGTTTGCACATCCGCCAGGGTTTTGTTTGCGTTCTTTATGAACTCGTTGAGCGCAATGCGTGGAGCCCCCTTGGTTGCGGGCAAAGTTCCCTTGCCCTTGTCCAGTTCGGTCAGAATAGCCGCCATGCTCGCCCTGCTTGCTTCCAATGCATCAAACGAATCCGAATTGCCGGACAGAGCTTGTTGCGCATCTTTGGCAAGCCGCTGCGACAACATCAGCAGCTGGCTGGATTCACCAACGTAGCGCACTTTGTTGCTGTCTTGCCGGTTAGTCATGTAGGCGGCAATCGCGGTTAATACAAAAAAGATTGCCGCGATCACACCAAACAGTTTCACTTTGGATTTGGCTAATACCTGTTTATCTGCCATGTTATTCCTCTCCCCTAGGGAATTTCTTTAAAAAGCGAATGCTAAATGCCCGCCTGCAAAAATTCGGCCTGCGACAGCAAACCCCGCAAATCAAGCTTGCGCCAGTGCTCCCCCGACTCGTCCCGATACCCGACCTGCCCATCAAGCTCTTCTGCTTGCCAGTCACCCGAGTCGCGCAAACCCAGCACACGATCAACCAGCAATGCCGCGTTGAAAGCATGCCGTTCTGAAACGAGCAATATGCGGTTGCTGGCATCCTCTGATACCGCGCCGCTATGCTGAAAGGCTGCCAAATCGACCACGCTGTACAGCTTGCCGCGTATATTCGCGACCCCGCGAAACCAGGTTTTGGTAAACGGTACGATGGTCAAACTGGGCAATGACAACACTTCGCCGATATCCTCCATGTCAACCAGCCAGTTTTTTCCGGATATCGACACACCAAGTGTGGATACGCGCGACCCGGACAAGCCTTTCTTCTGCAACCGGTCGTTCAGATTCTGCTGAAATTCGCGCAAATTCAACCGCTTTGACATGGCCGACTCCCCTAACCCAAATAATTGGACTGCCAAGTAAGCCGGTGCTGAAACCCCGGGCGAACATGGCAAAATACGGCAGCACTAACCGGGGCCATCCCTGGCTTGCTGCAAATGATGGCAAGGCTATGCTCGGCAAGCAGCCCCCCGGGGGGATATTCGAAAATAGTTTCCGCCCCTAAACAATTGCATTCGGCATGCGCATCAGGCGAGTGCAAGGCCAGCTTAAAATCATCCATTATCCCAAAGCGGCGATCTTGCTTAGCAATTCCGCCTCGTTTATCGGCTTGACGACGTAGTCTTTTGCTCCTTGACGCACGCCCCAGACCTTGTCGGTTTCCTGGTCTTTGGTAGTGCAAATAATTATCGGTATATGCTTCGTTTCCGGGTCTCTGGCAATCGCCCTGGTCGCCTGGAAGCCGTTCATTCCGGGCATGACCACGTCCATAATGACCAGATCCGGATGGTCCGATTTGGCTTGTGCCACCCCCTTTTCACCATCTTCGGCAAACGTGACCTCGAATCCCCGCTTGCGCAATATTTCCCCGATGAAATGACGCTCAGTTGCCGAATCATCAACCACCAGTATTTTTTTAACTCCCATAATCCGACTCCTTTTTCTCTTGGGTATGCAAAATGACTGCTTCAATCAGACTTCTTTTGTTGAACGGCTTCAGTAAATATTGATCCGCACCGACCAACTTGCCGCGCGCGCGGTCGAACAGTGTATCTTTACTGGTCAGCATAATCACGGGGGTTGTTCTGAAATGCTGGTGCTTTTTGATCAGCGCGCAGGTTTGATAGCCATCCAGCCGCGGCATCATCACATCCACAAAAATGACATCTGGCCGGTTGTCCACCACTTTGGCCAGCCCGTCAAATCCGTCTTCCGCGAGGATGACCTGGCATCCCGCCTGTGACAGAAATATCTCTCCGCTGCGCCTTATGGTGTTGCTGTCGTCGATCAGCAACACTTTCACCCCCGACAATGGCAGGTCCTCGCTCATCTTGCTCCCTTTTGCATTGGCGCAGATTTACTCTGCTTTTTGAGTGCCTTGAATGCCTTTAATGCTAACGTATCTCAACCCCGCTGTCATGGCGATTTAGCGGCGCCAGAATTGCGGGGTAAAAAGGATCAGCACCGTAAATATCTCCAGCCTGCCGACCAGCATGGCGACAGTGCATACCCAGGTCTGAAAATTCGACAGCCCACCGTAGTTGCTGGATGGACCCACCAAACCCAGCCCGGGACCGGCATTGTTGATACAGGCAATGATTGCGGAAAACGCGGAGATGAAATCCAGCCCGCTGATCAGCAGCACAAAGGTCAGAATGGCCACCGTCATGAAATACAGAAAAATAAATCCCAGCACTGCAAACACGATATTGTTGGGCACGACATTCCCGCCTATCTTCATCGGGTTGATCGCTGCGGGGTGCAGCAACCTGAGAAACTCGCGGCCGGCCTGCTTTACCAGCACCAGGGTTCGAACCATCTTTATGCCCCCTCCGGTTGACCCGGAACTGACCGCGACGCAACTGAGGAACAGCATCCACATCGGTGCGAATATCGGCCATTTATTGTAATTCACGCTGGTAAATCCGCAATCAGTCGCGATGGAAACCAGATTGAAACTTGCGTAGCGCAAGGCAGTCCAGAAACTCGTGTAAGTTCCCTCCAACCTCAGGAATACGGCTATGCCCAGACAGCTTGCCAATATCAAACCGAGCGTCGCGATGGCCTCGGTATCATGCCAATACAGTCTCAGGCTTTTTTCCCGCCAAACCAGAAAATGCGTTGAAAAATTCATCGCCGCCAGCAGCATGAAAACGATCAATACGAACTCTATCGCGGGAGAGTTGAAGTAGCCGATACTGGCATCATGTGTCGAGAAACCACCCAGACCCATCGTGGCGAAGGCATGACAGATCGAATCCAACCAATTCATACCGACCAGCTTCAGAGACAGAATGCAGGCAATCGTGATCCCCAGATAAACCAGCCAGAGATTGCGCGCCGTCTCGGTGATGCGCGGCGTAAGCGCGGTGTCCTTCATCGGCCCCGGCGTTTCGGCCTTGAACAATTGCCGTCCGCCGATGCCGAGCAGGGGCAGGATCGCCACAGCCAGAACGATGATCCCCATGCCGCCCAGCCAGTTCAGCTCATGCCGCCAGATATTGATCGCAGGGGGAAGGTAGTCCAGTCCGACCAGTACCGTTGCCCCGGTGGTGGTCAAACCCGACATGGTTTCAAAGTATGCGTCGGTAAAAGACAAACCGTTGATCACCAACAGCAAGGGCAATGTCGCAACGGCCGGCATTGCCGTCCACATCGCAACAACCAGCAGGTAGCCGTGCCGGACAGAAAGTTCGCCCCTGTAGCTGCGCGTCAACAGCCACATCAGAAATCCGATGGCCGATGTCCAGACCATGGCCATCAGAAAATCGGGCAGCGTTCCGTCGTCATATATCCACGATGCCGCTAGCGGCAGCAGATAGGTAATACTGAATACCACCAGCATCAGCCCTAACACATGAACAACAGTCAGCGCGCGTTGCATCAGAAGAAACCGATTTTTACCTGAAACAGTCTCTCTACTTTGCGCACCATCAACTTGTCAATGACGAAGACGATGACATGGTCCTCTGCTTCGATGACCAGGTTGTGGTGCCCCATGATGACTTCTTCGCCGCGCACGATTGCGCCTATGGTTGCCCCCCTGGGCAGATCGATCTCATCGATGCGCCTCCCGACCACCCGGGAAGACTGGCGATCTCCGTGCGCCACCAGTTCCAGTACCTCTGCAGCGCCGCGTCGCAGTGAATAAGCAGCCGCAACATCTCCCTGGCGCACGTAAGCAAGCAGCGAACCGATGGTGACATGCGCCGGCGACAAAGCGATATCTATCTTGCCGCCTTGCAATAAATCGACATAGGCACTGCGATTGATCAGCGAGATCACCTTGCCCGCCCCGCCCTGCTTGGCGAGCAACGCCGACATGATGTTATTTTCGTCATCATTGGTGAGCGCACAGAATACATCCACCTCGCTCACATGCTCCTGCTGCATTAATTTTTCATCCGTGCCGTCACCATTCAACACCAGGGTGCTGGACAATTCCTCGGCCAACCTCTGGCAGGTTTTTTTGTTGTTTTCGATCAGCTTGACCTGGTAGTCCCTCTCCAGCGCCTTGGCAAGGCGAAAACCGATATTGCCGCCACCGACGATCATCACCCGCTTGGCGGGTTTATCCATACGGCGCATTTCCTTGAGCACGCTTCGGATGTTGTCGGTCGCGGCAATGAAGAATATCTCGTCACCTTCCTCGATCACCGTAGTACCCTCCGGAATAAGGGGCCCGTCCTTGCGAAAGATGGCAGCAACCCGGGTCTCGACTTGAGGCATATGAGTTCGCAAAAAACTCAGCGGCTTGCCCACCAGAGGCCCGCCATGGAACGCGCGCACCGCAACCAGCGAGGCTTTCCCCTGGGAAAACTTCTGCACCTGCAAGGCTTCCGGGAACTCGATCAGCTTGACGATGTAATCGGTAAGAATCTGTTCCGGACAAATTGAAAAATTCACGCAAAAATTTTCTTCGCTAAAAACTTCTTTGCGGGCAAGATAATCTGGGGAGCGGATACGCGCGATGCGCGTCGGGGTATTGTATAGGGTGAATGCCAGCTTGCAGGCCACCAGATTAACCTCATCGCTTTGCGTGACCGCCAGCAACATGTCGGTATCGGCTATTCCGGCCTGTTCCAATACGGAAGGATGGGCCGCGTTCCCGACCAGCGTGCGCAAATCAAGCCTGTCCTGCAGCTGGCGCAGTTTTTCGGCATCATTATCCACAACCGTAATGTCGTTTGCCTCGTTAACCAGGCTTTCAGCCACGGTAGAACCGACCTGCCCCGCACCAAGTATCAGAATTTTCACCCGCCCCCCTTATGAACTTACTGCTGTGCCCTGATCCAGCTTTTCCAATCTTCGAACAGCTGTTCATCTCGCGCAGCGATGACCGACCGCTGCCAGATATCGCCAAGCGCGAAATCATCGGTCTCGATGCAACAGGCATGGCCGCCTGATTCCTGGAATATCAGCGCGCCGGCGGCATAATCCCAAAGCTTTTGGCCGCCATGCAGATACATGTCGTAGCGCCCGACCGCGGTGTAACACCAGTCCAGCGCGCTTGCGCCAAAGTTTCGCTGGGAAGCGTAAGGCGGGTCGGCAGCCAGTTTCGTGACGAGTTTCTTGTTGAGGCGCTTCATATCTACGCTGGCCAGGGCTTTCTCCAGCGTAATTGCTGCCGCGTGGTCACGCAGCTTTTCACCGTTCAGGTAAGCGCCTCGCCCATGTTCGGCGGCAAACATCTCGCTTCCAACCGGATCGAACACCACGCCAAGCACACTCTTTCCGCCACGCAGCAGCGCAACAGATACCGCGAAGTACGGCAGGCCTCGCACGAAGTTCGATGTGCCATCTATCGGATCAACACACCACAATCCATCTTGCCCTGTCTGCCATATCGCGTGTTGTTCGGCGGCAGTCATCTCTTCGCCCAACACCGGCACGTTGACAATCGCCTGAAGCTTCTTGACCAACGCGTTTTGTGCGGTTATATCCGCTTCGGTGCACAGGCTGCCGTCACCTTTGCGCTGATGCGCCACCTTGAGATAACGCGGCATGATTTCTTCAGCAGCCACCAGCTTAACTGCCGCAATCACCGCCTTGAGCAGCGCGCTCATGCCGGCAGGATTGCTTGTGCCGATCTGGGCCGAAACGTTCATGCCGGCTTGCTTTGACCGTCTGGTGCTTCACTGCGCCATTTGATGGAACAGCCCATACTGGCGATCTGCTCGCGCGGCCCCTGCCCGGTCTTTGCCACTTGCACCATGGCGTTGAACAAGTCGCGCGGTGCACCGGCCACCGCCTCCTTGCGCGATGCATCCAGCCGGCCGCGGTATTGCAACTCGAGATTGGCATTGAAGCCGAAGAAATCAGGCGTGCACACCGCCCCATAAACTCTGGCAACCTGCTGAGTCTCGTCCCAGACATAGGGAAACGGATAGTTGTAGTGCTTTGCGATCTCCCTCATGTTGCCAAAGGAATCCTCGGCATAATCCGCCGGGTCATTCGACATGATGGCAATCGTATTGATACCGTGATTTTTCAATTCGAGGGTGTCACGGATGATGCGCTCGCGTATTGATTTCACATACGGGCAGTGATTGCAGATGAACATCACCAACAGGCCGTTCTTGCCCCGGGCACCGGCCAGATTATATCGTTTGCCATCCACGCCGAGCAGGTCAAAATCGGGTGCGTTCCATCCAAAATCACACAATGGGGGTTGCAGACTGGCCATTTCACATTCCTGACAATATCTTCCAAGCCGTTATATTATCACGTCAAGACTTCCATTCATTTATGCCCTGACCATGCCGCGTTTTTACTGCCCCCCGCCAATCCCGTTCAGCGGATCCTTCGATCTCCCGCCGGATGCAGCACACCATGCATCGCGTGTACTCCGTTTAAGGACGGGAGACACAGTTGAAATCTTCGACGGGACCGGCAACGCATGCCATGGCATGATTTCCGATCTCGGCCCCAGGCATGTGACGGTCACCGGCATTGCCGAAATCAGGAACAAGCGCGAATCGCCATTGCATACTTTGCTCGCACAGGCCCTCTGCAGCAGTGAAAAAATGGATTGGATAATCCAGAAATCGACAGAGTTGGGCGTCACGGAAATTCAACCGCTTGCCACCGAACGCAGCGTGGCCAGGCTGTCCGTCGACCGCACCGCCAGGCGGCTCGACCATTGGCAGCAAGTCGCTATATCTGCCTGTGAACAGTGCGGCCGCAATGTGTTACCACTGATACACCAACCGCTGGACATCATGGACTGGCTGCAACAAGTCAAAACCATGACCGGAGCCAAATATATTCTGCTACCCGACGGCACGGCCAATCTGCACGGCCGAACCGAGTCGCACGGCAAGGCCGTAATGCTGATCGGCCCGGAGGGTGGGTTTGCTCAGGCAGAAAACGATACAGCAATTCACTGCGGTTTTACCCCGATACGTCTCGGTGCTCGCGTTATGCGCACCGAGACGGCCGCCATAGCGGGACTCGCGGTGCTGCAAACAATGTGGGGAGACTTTTAGCCGATTATTGTGTGGTGCAGAATACATCCCGCATCATGCCCACCAGTTTGAGAGTGCGCAAATCACCAATACGGTAGAAAACCCGATTTGCATCCTTGCGAGTCGCCAATACCCCCTTGTCGCGAAGTATCGACAGATGCTGCGAAATGTTGCTTTGCGAGGTGCCGACTTGTTCAACGATGTCTTGCACACTGACTTCCTGATCGCCGAGTATGCATAAAATCTTCAAACGCAACGGGTGGGCGATTGCCTTGACCGCTTCAGCGGCCTGGCGAATATCTTCATCTTTGTCAATCAGTTTGCTTGCCATTATTGTATTCCGATCATTTCAATATTACCCGCCACGCCCCGTACCAAGCAGGCCAATTTCGTCTAAAATGGATTATCCCGCAATTCACCAACCGCTTATATTCTACATCAATGAACGTCACACCTGTTTTACTGCTTATTCTTGACGGTTTTGGCTACCGCGAGGACGCTGATAGCAACGCAATTCTGGCCGCCCGCAAGCCGAACTGGGACAAACTTTGGCGTGATTATCCGCATACCCTGATCAATGCCTCTGAAAAATTCGTCGGCCTGCCATCCCATCAAATGGGCAATTCCGAAGTGGGCCACCTCAACATCGGTGCGGGTCGCGTGGTGTACCAGGATTTGAGCCGCGTTGACGTTGACATCGAGGATGGCAGTTTCTACAGCAATCCCGCCCTGAGCAATGCGGTTTCATTGGCCAAACACCGCGGCAGCGCATTGCACATCATGGGGCTGCTCTCACCGGGCGGGGTACACAGCCACGAGAACCATATCCTGGCCATGCTTGAGATGGCTGCCCGAAACGGTCTGGAAAAAGTCTATCTGCACGCTTTCCTGGATGGCCGCGATACCCCGCCCAGGAGCGCGGCACAATCATTGCAGTTGCTGCAGGATAAATGCACGTCATTGGGTGTCGGCCAAATTGCCAGCATCGTCGGGCGTTACTACGCAATGGACAGAGACAATCGCTGGGATCGCGTCCAACTTGCCTATGATCTGCTCACCTTGGGCCGCGCCGAATATGTTGCAGGCAGCGCGCTGGAAGGGCTGGATTCGGCTTACGCCCGCGAAGAATCGGACGAGTTTGTCAAACCGACTGCCATTGTGCCAAATGGTGCAAAGCCGATTGGAATGCAGGATGGCGACGTGGTGATATTCATGAATTTTCGCGCAGATCGCGCGCGCGAGATCACGCGCGCCCTGACCGACGAAACATTCAACGGATTTACCCGCACCCATGTCCCAAAACTGGCCAGCTTTGTCACGCTAAGCCGCTATGGCGAGGACTTTGATTTGCCTTGCGCTTATACCCAGAAGCCGATACACAACGGGTTTGGTGAATATCTCTCAAGCCTCGGACTCAAGCAATTGCGTATTGCCGAAACTGAAAAGTATGCGCATGTCACTTATTTCTTCAATGGCGGAAGAGAACAGCCTTATCCGGGCGAAGACCGCATTCTGGTGTCTTCACCCAAAGTTGCCACCTATGACCTCAAACCGGAAATGAGCGCGTTCGAAGTAACCAACAAGCTTGAAGCGGCGATTCTGAGCCGGCAATATCATGCCATCATCTGTAACTATGCCAACGGCGATATGGTGGGGCACACGGGCAATATGGCTGCCGCCACGCTTGCAATCGAAGCACTGGATATCTGCATCGGTCGCGTGGTCAAGGCAATGTTATCGATCGGCGGGGAAATTATCATTACTGCCGACCACGGCAATGCCGAGCAAATGATGGATCATGCAACGCATCAGGCCCACACCGCACACACGCTGAATCCGGTCCCTTTTTTGTACATCGGACGCAAGGCCGAATTGGGTGATGATGGCGCTCTGCGTGATCTTGCTCCCAGCCTGTTGGTCATAATGGGCTTGCCGCAACCGGCGGAAATGACTGGGCACAGCCTTATCCGGTTGTCTGATGAAAGATGACTTATGACAGATTGCCCGCTCCCTTCCTTGCGCTCAAGGAACCGAAGGTAACAGGCAAGAAGAATAATTTCGTTTGCGCTTTCCGCACTTTCTTTATTTTCCTTTCCATCATCTATATTCTGTGTGCTGTTTGCTGTCGCGCAGCATATGCCAGCAAACAGGAAGAGCTGGACAATCTGCGTAAACGTATCGCGGTAGTTCAACAGCACATGGACAAAACCCACGAGTCGAAGATCGAGGTGGTTGACGCGTTGCGTGAATCTGAACGTGCCATCAGCAATCGCAATCGCAAACTCGCAGAAATCGCTGCATTACAGCATGCTGCCGATCAAAAACTTGGCAAGTTGCAGGACCAGCAGCGGAAATTGAGCTCCAGTATGACAGAGCAACAGACGCTGCTGGGCAGGCTGCTGTACCAACAATACCTCGGTGGAAATCAGGAATATCTGAAACTGGTATTGAACAACCAGGATCCCGACAAAATCTCGCGCGACCTGTTTTATTACCAGTATATCGCCCGTGATCGCGCATCCACCCTAGCCAAACTGCGCAGCAATCTTGCTGCCATGGATATGATTAATATTGCAACGCGCCAACAGCGTGAACAACTGGTTTCGTTGCGCACGGAACAAGCGGCTCAAAAAGCATCTTTGATCAAGGAGCAACATGCCAGACGGCAGGTGCTGGGCAAAATTTCGCTCCGGTTGCGTCAACAACGCCGCGAAATAACGCATCTGCAACGCGACGAAAATCGCCTCTCACAATTGGTTAACCAGTTGGCCATAGTACTTGCTCAACCGGCATCAAAAACCCTGTTACGCAATGACCGCCTTCCGGATAACCGCTTCGACGGACGGCCTTTCGACCAGCTAAAGGGAAAGCTCGAACTGCCGGTCAAAGGAGAACTCACCAATCGCTTCGGCACGCCGCGACCGGGAAGCACGGTTGACTGGAAGGGACTTTTTCTCCGAACTTCCGACGGGCAACCTGTCAAAGCCATTGCTGCCGGTCGCGTGGTGTTTGCAGACTGGCTGCGCGGCTTTGGCAACCTGATTATTATCGATCATGGCAAAAGTTATATGAGCTTGTACGGAAATAATGAGACGCTTTACAAACAGGTCGGGGATGTGGTGCGTGGCGGAGATACCATTGCGGCCGCGGGTAATACCGGCGGCAACGAGAATTTCGGTTTATACTTTGAACTGCGCCACGAGAGCAAACCGCTCGATCCGATGAAATGGATTGCAAAAAGACAACGTTGAGGAAATTATGAGCTTTATGCAAAAAGCAGGATTGGTCGGTTTGGGCTTGTTTGCCGGCGTGACCATCAGCCTTCAATT
>Ga0307376_10000871_pt1 | contig 35330 bp, 52 predicted proteins | sample TR2MG_FD_202536 | JGI IMG/M metagenome (GOLD analysis project Ga0307376, IMG submission 202536) | Soil microbial communities from Risofladan, Vaasa, Finland - TR-2 | ecosystem: Environmental > Terrestrial > Soil > Coastal area > Acid sulfate soil | place: Finland: Risofladan, Vaasa | collected...
ACTTACCATAATACAATATCTTAGGTAAATTAACAAAGAAAGATTTTCCATGGCCATTTTTTCCAAGAACCATCCAAAGACCTCCTGATTCAGAAAATTCTACAGTTTGTAATTTATTTCCAAATGGACCAATATTTCTCCATTCTATTTTTTTAAGCTTCATATTTTTTACATAAAATGTTCACCACATGCTTCCTCATACCAAATTTGCCTATCTCCAGGATATTCTGGTTTGGGAGTATATTGACGTTCTCTATATTTTCTTTCTCTACCACAAAGTACACAAGTGTATGTTGTTGTAAAGTACCAATATTTCTTTTTCATTCTTTATAAAATTCAATTTTTAATACTAATATTTTAATATGTTCTACTAAATCATTTAAGTTATCAACTATATAAGTTTTTGGCCTAGATAATTTAGTTTGAATTTCAACATCTTGTTTTCTTTTATATTCTGGATGAATTCCTATAATAAGAGCTTTATCTTTTGAAGAATTTCCCCATCTTCCTAATTCATAAAGAGTTATAGGTCCTAATGAACCGGAGTCAAACCAAAATGAAACTGCATCTGCAATTTTTAATTTTTCATATTCCCATTTAATCTGTTCTGGTGCAGCTGTTGGATCGTCTATTGGAAAGTTTGCTCTTCTGGGATTAAAAATTGTTAATCCTTGCACATTTTTTAATTTTTCTATAACTTCTGATTGCCAATCTGGACAATTAGTTATAGATCCTGCCAAAAATAATTTTACATTTTTATCATTTACAGGTGAATACCATTCATTGGGTGCTTCTACTATTATTGCCATTTTTATTCTAATTTAAGATTTTCATCTGGATTTTCTAATTTTCTAATTCTTTCTTCAAGTGATTCAGTATATAATGTCAATTTATTTATAGTATGTGCTATATCGCTAACCCAATTGATTATATGTTCTGAGTCTATTTCTTTTTTGTTAGATTCTTTAAATACTAAAACGTCTCCTATAAGTGTTGCCATAATTTTAAATTTTAACCTATTTCATCTTTACTTGCCTTTTCATAATACTGTTTATTCAATACCTTTAATCTTACTAATACTTCCATTTGATGTTGAAGATCATCGATACTCATTTCAAGCAATGCTAAAATATCTTTAATATCGACACCTTCCATTACCTGCGAAAGTTCTTCTTCTAATTTCATCATCTCTCCAACAGTTTGGATTTGCTTATATTTGCAATTTTCTAAGAGATCTACGAACTTTGTAAGATTAAAAAGATGGATGTGTTTATCCGGGACAATAATATCCGAATAATTATTATTAAATACTTTAACTGTTTGATCTAACGTAAGATCTAAAATATCTTCCAATCTAACTTTTTGGAATATAGGAGAAAAAGCATTTTCTGTAAATTTTGTTCTATTTGTTTTTGGATTAAAATAATAAACCCCTTTTGAATTTCCTATGTCAGATCTTTTTGTAGAATAAGGAGAACCAATATAAGTGTATTGTTGATATTCTTGTCTTTTATGAATATGTCCAGAGAATAATCTTTTAATTCCTTTTATGTTTGTTAAATTAGCACCTTTGTGAATATGTCTTCCATTATCATATTTAAATCCTGCAATATTAGTATGAGCAAATACATAATTAAAATCATTTTGCTTAACATATTCTTCTTCTAATTTTTCATCACCTACCCAAGGTAAAATAAGAATCTTAGAAATTTCATTTGAAATCACTACAGGTTTTTCAAAAATATGAACGTTTGGAATATATCTGAATGCTGATATTGAATTAACATCGGTATCATATTTCTTATAAATATCATGATTTCCAGTAAGAAAATAAACAGGGAGTATTAAGGAAAGCTCCATTACAATATCAATGGAAGTATTCATTACATAAATATCAAGTAACTGTCTATTGTCGAACCAGTCACCTAGAATAAACAAAATATCTCCTTCTTGATAATTTTCTTTTAAATAAGGAATGTAGAAATCTTTAAAAAAACTTTGATGGTTTTGTAACCATTCTAGTGAATTTGCTCTAACCCCAAAGTGTAAATCTGAAATAAGGAATATATTGTTGTAGTTTATTTTTTCTGTATCAACTTTAAATGAACTCGGACTTGTCATATAATAGTTTTTTATATTATAATTCAAAAATCCTCTAAAGTTTTATCCTCAGAGGATTTCGAGATTTTCTTAACAGGACTTTAAATATCTCTGCCTTCTTCTTTATGATAATAATAACGAGATATTCCTTGTAATTCTTCTTTAGCCTCTTCAGATTCTGCTTCATCGACCATTTTATCTACCAAATAATGATCGATATAATGAGTTTTTCTTGCTTTGTCGATAAGATCTTGATCGTGTTGAGAATATTCTTTATTGACCATTTTTGCTCTCGTAATATAGATTTTATTTTATTAAAATAACCTCTTTGTTTTTATCTTATGTTTTAAACTATACTTTTCATTTAGTTCCTTTAATAAATTTTCTTTATCAGAAACTCGAATTTCATTATATAATTGGTCGTAATTAATTTGGAAGAATTCGGCAAACCCAATAAAAAATTCCATTGAGCTAAATGATTTAACTTTTACTACTTTTTCTTTAAAATAGTAATACATTTTAATCATATCATTTTTGTCAACTCTTTTTGGAACTTTATATTTTTCATAAAAAGGAGAATCTTTAAAAATATCATAAATTGTATCATTTAAAAGTTGCATAGTTCTATGCTCTATTACATCTCCTAATTGATCTTCATATAAATGTGATACTCTATTGTCTACTTTAATGGATCCTGAAAATTCCTCGTAATTTAATTCTCCAGAATTAAAAGAATTATTGATAATTTTATCTTCTTTCATATTGTTTTCTTTTATAAAGTCCATTAAGTCAAGATTAATTTTATTTCTATTTATTATAGAACTTAAAACAAATCGTGACCAGTTATTTTTGGATCTCCTTCATTTTTATTTTCTTTCAGTTCAGATAATGTAGGGGAAGGGTTTTCCGTCGTCATTACCGATCCAACAAATGCTTCCGGCGATCCCATTCTACCTCCTCTTGGACCTCTATGCCCAGGAGGATGAACAACATTATTAATAATAAAGTCCATATCTTGAATTGGGGAATTTTTATCTTCTTCAATTCTTGCATATTTCCATTCTATTGTATACCTCTTTTTTGTATTTTCTAATCCGGCTACTCGGTTGGCAAGACATTTTAAATAATACTCACCCCTTGCTTTCATTTCAGCATTTGTAATGATACCAAATAATACATCCACTGTATGTAATAAAGCTCCTGATTCTGCAATTTGCGTGATATTTAAATCATTACTTTCCCAACCACCTCTATTTGTTTGAGTTGCTGTGATAACTGCCCATTTTTCTTCCATTGCCATCGCCCTTAAATCTTCGGCAATTTGCTTGATTTTCATGTAAGTATTTTCGGTATTAGGATTTCTCCAGTTTTTCATAATGTTAATGTAGTCAACAAAAACATTATCAAACTTAATTCCTAAAACTTCTTCAGCTTTTTTCAAATAAGTTCTTAGATCATTAACTGAACATGTTGATGCTCCGAATTCTTTGGTATGTAAAATTCCTAAAGGAATAATTGATGATTGTCGTGCATTAGCTATTTTTGTTTTTAATTTATCTTGATCTTTAGCCCACTCCTCATAATTATCTAATGGAATTGTGAACATGTTAGCTCCAATTCTCATATTGATAATTTCTTCTTGCAATTCAAATGAAACATACGCTGTGTTATGTCCCGTTTGAACTGATTTTAATGCTAAATTACCAAGCCATGTTGATTTACCGGCTTTTGGGCCGGATAAAAATGCAATAAGAGATCCTTTCCACCATCCACCTTTAAGACATCTATCAATATAGTCATATCCTGTTGGGGTTCTTGCTAATCTAGTTTGAAGGTGAGCAGTTGGATCAAAGAAATCAGATCCAATATTGAATCCAAAATCTATTGCTGTTTCACTGGAAAGCATGTGTCTTATTTTCTCAACAACCTCACTTGCATTTTCTGCATTTACATTAGTTGTTCTCATAAACGCAATGGCTTTCCTCATTACGTTATCTAAATTTCTTACTTGAATCCAAGGTGATATATTGTTTTCTAGCCATTCTTCACCATATTGGCCTAAAAGAGCTTTAGTGTTATATAAACCCTCTAATTGCTCTTCACTATATTTTTCACCAAGTCCCTTGACACGAATAAGTGCCACCATTTGTTCTTTAGTTGGCGGTTCCTTATATTTAAGTGCATGTTCCTTTGCTATATCAAATAATTCTCTTAACTCCTGATTCTGAAAAAATTCCGATTTTGTTACATGTAGAAATATTTGATTGTCAAGTATGTAATGAAAAAATATTTGCTCTTGATACGCGTTATTCATAATACTACTCCCATAAATGTTTAAGAACCTTATATGAAGTGTATTTTAGTTTTTCGATATATCCCATTTTTTCAAGTTTGGCTAAATCATCTAATAAATCTGAATTTATCCTTACTCTTGTAAATAATGCGACTTCTCTTTTTAAAAATTCACCGTCGTATCTCTTTGTGTTATCCAAATATTGAACTATCTCAAAAAGCAAATCCTCATATATAGGATCATCAATAATACCTATGAGGTTTTTCATTTTGACATTTTTCTTATTAATTGGCTTCATAAAGGTTTTATTTTTATAATACGAAAAAGGACCTAAGTTTTCTTAGGCCCTTTTAAATTTTTTTAAGTTATTGTAGGAAGTTTGGCCGGACCTGGAGAAGTGTCAATTACAACTGTAGGCATCGGAATTCCTTTTTTATCAAAACCCTCTTTAATTCTTTGATAAAGCTCTTTTTGATTTCTATTCCATCGTTCAACATCTTTTGGATTTCCAGGATCAAACTTAACAATATCTTGTGCAATTGTTTTTGCCCCCAAATGTTTTACTTTTGGCAACAATACCGAAGAGGTCCTTTTTGTTTTTAACTTATGAGTCTTTTTCATAATTTAGGCTTCGCTATCATCCATTTCTGCTTCATCTACTAAATCTGCTGTTACATCGGCTAAATCTTCTAATGATTCAATTGAAGGAAGCATAAATGTTGGTTTAACTATATTTTCATCTAATTGCTCTATTACATCTTCTGTAAATACCTTATCAGTATAAAGATCATCTAATGGAACTTCACCTCCTAAATGTTTACAAACTAAAGTTCTTGCTGTATCTTTTGGCAAAGCATATTTAGTTACTTTTTCTTTAATATAATTATCACCATCTTTAACAATAACTTTCTTTTGTTCTTCTTCTGATAATTTTCTAAATGCAGCAGGTGATAATTTAATTTCTTCTATTGCTTCAAACTCAAAACAAGTTAATTGCTCATCTTCTGATAATTTTGCCCAATCTTTTAGTGTTAAACACTTCCCTCTAAGAATTCCACAATTTTCCCATGAGATAAATTTCTCTAATCCAACATAAGGATTAGGTTTCTTATAAAATGGAATATGAATTTGAACTTTTATTGGCCTCGCAAACCTTTGTTTAATTGGGTTAACAGTTACCACAACACCAATTTTTGTGTGTTCGTCTAATCCTTGTTTCTTTACATGTTCAGAAGAATCTTTGTCTGTTAACTTAGATATTGTTAACATTGCAATAATAGAAGAATTGTAAAGAATTCCACCACCTCCAGATACAGTTTTTGATGGAAAGAATGAGCCAATTGATTCATAAACATGGTTACAAATAATAAATGGAACTGCATTCTTAGCAAAATCATTTCCAACAACTCTAAAGGTTCTCCTAATAGCTTGTTGCTTAGTCATATCCCTTTTTCCAGAACCGGAAGTTGTATCTTCTTTTTCTTTTGTTGATGAAAGGTTTCCAAGAGAATCAAGAACTACCATTACTTTTGGTGGTGTTTGTCCTTTTTCTCTCATTGAATAAAGAGTTTCATTTAACTTAGCAGTTAATGTAGCAAACTCTTCTACTGTAGAAATATTTTCAATACGAACTCTTTTAGTATCTACTCCTAATCTTTTTACAAATTCAATATCGATAGCTCCTTCTGAATCATAATAGATTATATTATAACCCATTTCTTGAGCATTTCTTACAATGCTTAAAGCTAAATAAGTTTTTCCCGTTCCTTGTTCTCCAGCAAATGTTAAAGATCTTCTATTAGGCATTCCACCTCTTAATGATCCTGATAATGCAGCATTTAAAATATATGACCCAGTTGGAATAAATTCATCTATTTTTGCATATACACTATCTTCTAATATTTCACCATCTGATATTTTGCTTAAGGCATCATTCAATTCTGAGAAACTAGCTTGTTTTCTTTCTCCTGTTTTCTTCGCCATTTTTACATAGTATTTTAGTTATTATTTATATGCGGCGAGGGCTAAAAGTTTCCTATTCTAGGAACTTTAATAATGGTTTGAAGCGACCAAAAATTCTTCGTTTAGCCTCACTGAGTTGTAAGAATCCGGCCCAATCCACTTCATCATATTGTAATTTGAAATCCCCGGGGCTTATTAGCTTTGGAGGGAATGCTACGAAATAATAAACTTTTTTATAGATATTTCCTTTTTCATCTGTATAATTAATGACACCATCTAGTTGTCTATCAATATGTTTCTTTTTTATTTTAATTCCACATTCTTCTTCAGTTTCTCTAATGGCAGCATCTAATAAATCTTCTTTTTTATCTGTACCACCTTTTGGAATAGAATAAGTTCCCCACCAAGGAGAATTAGTAGGATGAACTAACAACATTTTATTATCTTGAATCACTACAATACCTGCAGAAATTTTCACACCATTCGTATCTTTCCATTCGTTTAAAGATTCTGGAACTTTCATTTAAGGAATTTATTTTATTTATCCCAATAAAAAAGGGAGTAACTTATAAGCTGCTCCCTTTATCAATTCCTCTGTTCCATTCTAAGACGTTTTCATCCCATAATGGTTTGTCTACCATTATTTCACATATCTGATAAAGATTAAGTGGTCTCCACATATTAACTGGATTATCAATACCAACATCATGTGATCTACCAACTCCTGGGTTTCTACCGTGAACGTGACCAAATAAGTGCCATGATCCATGTATTCTCCTATTCCATGATAGCATCGGATAGTGACAAAGCACTATGTGAATATTTATTCCATTGGCTTTATTACCATAAGAGAAGTCTTTTAATTGTGTAATTTCAGCAAACCTTGTAGAATGTAAAATGTTTTTATCATGGTTTCCAACGATAAGAGTCTTGTTTCCATTTAACCTATCAAGGAATTTATCACTAGCAATTTTATTAGCCATTGTTACATCACCTAGAATGTAAAGCCTATCTCTTTTTCCAACTGTGCTATTGATAACATCTCTTACTATCCATTCATCATTAGCAATGTTTATAAGTCTTTTATATTCTGGATCTGATACATCTTTTACTTTTACATTTTCTAATTCCCTTTGAGATAAATACACAGGTCTATTGCAGATATCCACAATCTTTGGGTGTTGAGCGTGGGGATCGGCTGTAAACCAAATTGACTCCATTTCTTTTTTAATTTCTGGATTCACTTTGTCTAATATATCTCTTTTTACATCTTTCATTCTAATTTTATTCCTTGTTCTTTTTTGTAATCATTATTTGACGGGACTTCAGTAGCACTACAAATACTATCTAACTGTATTAAAACTGCATCTCGTAAATTTTTTTGGCTACACATTAATATTTCATACAAATATCTACCTTCATCTATTGGTTTGTATAACAATATTTTTATTCTGGTATCATCAAGTGGATAATACGAGCGAATATTGTTAACATTTACTCTAAATTTATCATATAATTTTATAAACATATCATTTAATGTTTTTCATAATCTCAAATGCTTTGAATAAATCAGCTGGAGCATCATGATCAATTTCATTTTCCTCTTCATATTTCTTTAGAATTGGATAGTAATTACATGTCATGCACTTTCTACTAAAACAATCCCTATGAATCCAAGTACCTTTTTCATCCCATATATCAGAACATCCAAACTTTACTAATTCTTTGTATTTTTCTTCATCTGCACTACCAGGAATTTGCTGGTTTGGGTATGTTAATTTTACACCTGATTTTTCTTCAACTTCTTCAATTGTTATCCAACCCTTTTTTTGCTTCCACTTTTTCTTTTTAAATAGTCTCATTAGAATAAACTTTTTGCATAGATTAAATTTCCTGGAACTGGATTAAATCCAGCAGAGGTCATAAATCTATTAAATGGTTCTATAATAACTTTTTCAAACTGCAAATCATAATCAACTTCTGGTGCTATTTCAAATGGATAATCACCCGGTAAGAATCCAAAAACTTCTAGATCACTTTTTGCATAATAATGCTTTATTTTATCACCTGTTCTGATTAGATTATACTTTGTCTTCCATTTTGTATTTAACATTGTATGATTATAAACAGAAGCAGCCCTTACATTTATTGGGCATTTAGGTGCTAATCTAATTTCATTTCTATCTTCTAAAACATATTTTTCATAATCACCAATTGAAACTGTTTTAGATATTTCATTTGGTTCTTGCATTACAAATTGCTTTTTATATTCTTTTAACAATTTTACTACATCCGCATATTCAATCTTTTTGCCTTTTGCAAATAAATGGTTTAATAATTCTTTAAGAACTCTTCTTGAAAATGGTGGTGTTGATCCTTGAACTACTTCAACACCAACAGGAACAATTTTTTGTTGAGGTTTAAAATAAATTCCTGGATCTTTCCATGCCAAGTCTAAAATATATTTCTTCTTGGCAACCATTAATGATGAATATGAAATTTTCTCTAATTCTAAATCTTGAAGATTTTTAGTATTATATTTCTTAGCATATTCATCAAATTTAAGTTTGATATATCCTTCTAATCTTAATTTTTTAATTTTAAGAATTAATTCTCTTGGATCACCTTTCCAATCACAAGATTCTAAAACAGGTCCAAGTGTTATATATGTAGAGTCAGTATCATTATAAATTACAATTGTTTTTGCTAGGATTTTGTTTACAAATTTTAATCCAAGTGCCTCATGCAATTTTTTATCAAGATGCCATTTATTTAAGAAATAATCATCTAAAAAATCATTAGAATACTTAATCATATCTTGACCCTGCAAAGTAACAGCCTCTGCAAGTGCAACATTATAACACTCAAACCACGGTGATCCTACTCCACCATAAATAGAGTTAATAAAAATTTTAATGGATTGTTCAAGATTAAAATATTCTTCTTTTAAAAGCTTTAATCTTTCTATTTCCTTATCAATTTCTTCTACAGAACATGTAGTTGGATCAATATTAGTTAATTCAAACTCAAAACTCATAACATATTTTTTAAGTTCTATGAACTAATTAATTAGAAGTTTTTTAAAATTCAATTAAGACATATGAAATTTGGCGGCCAATCATTATACCTAAATCCCAGAAATATTTTATGTTGCATTTTTTCATTTTCAATAGTAGCCACTTGTTCAAGGCGGATAAAATCATCAGCAGAAATTTTACTTTCATTGAACCAGTAAAAAACCATATTTGTATAGTCTTGTTCTTCCATATAACTAATATAACAAAAATAATCTAAATAGAAAAATTTTTGGTCAATTATTTTAAGCTATTTTATCTAAAACTTTAAGTACTAACGGAATTATTGGATTTCTGACACATTCTTCGGCGGTAAATTCAACAGTACCAACAAATTCTTCTTCCTTAAAAGCTTTAAATACTCCCGCTAAACAAGAATCATTTCCTTTTCTATCAATCTGCTCAATATCTCCAAGAAATATCATTTTGCTATTTTTTCCAATTCGAGTAACGATAGTTTTAAATGTATGCATATCAATATTTTGAGTTTCATCTATGATAACAATTGAATTGTCCATAGTGTTACCTCTTACATAAGCAATTGGTTCAATGGAAATCATTCCAGCCTCCATCATTCGTTGTGATGTTACTCTATCTCCAAAGATTTTGTTTAAATTACCCAAGTAAGACCACATATATGGTTCCATTTTTTCTTGCAAAGTTCCTGGAAGAAAACCTAGTTCCTCTCCTTTAATAGTGGTTACTGATTTAATTAACACAATTTTACGATACTGTGGTTGTGATTTTAATAAATGGAGCCCGGTTATTAAACTTAAATAAGTTTTACCGGTTCCTGCGGGGCCAATAGCAATTGTTACCTCCTTTTCTTCTATGGCTTTTTTTAGTTGTTTTTGTTTTTCATTTAAACATTTAACTTCTATTTTTTTATTCTGTAAATCTAGTGTTTGTTTGTACTCGATTCTTTGTGAGTGATCTTCCCATGTATAAACATCTTTAAGATCATCGGCGGATAAATTTTTTTTCTTAGCCATTCAATACTTATTTTATTTTAGTTATCACCTCTGTGATATCCTATATTTTAATATCTATTCGCCCTTAATAAAGCTTAAAAGGCCCTCCTTGCATAGGAGAGCCTTACATTTAAGTTAATGGTTTGTTAATCTTTAAACAACCTTGGATAAAAGGATTCACTTATTCCAGCCCTTGTATCTTGATAAATTTCATAATAAGTTTTTTCATCTTGAGCTTTCCATTGTTTAAATGCTCTATCAGCATGCTGTTCACCCTTACCTTCTGATCTTCTATCTTTATCAATAATTTTTACACCCTTTTGACTTATTGTATCAAATACATAATTTTCAAGTTTTTTAATTGAAACTTCTTTTGGTAAAAATACCATAAAATAATCAACATGAGCATTTTTGGAATATTCTTTTCCTATTTCATCTAAATCTTTTTGAAATTGAAGTGGATTTCTAACATATTTTATAGAAGATAATTCTTTAAGCACACTCAAATCTTCTTTGTCGTAATGTACATCAATTTTATCAACTTTATCTATATCTTTTTTAGGAACTGGATCAATTGTAACTGTTTCTGGATCAACATCATTCCCCTTTAAAATAGCATAAGTATATTTTCCTGACTCATCTTTTTTACCTCTTGTTAATAATTCATGAATTAAGGCATAAAATACTTTTAGAGTTGCTATTTTAGAAGAATTTACTTCACCAGCTTCAACAGCGCTACCTACAACTCTTGTTCCTTGATAAGGTTCTTCAGATGCTATAAAATTCCATACTGCAAATGCTGCATTATTTCCTAATATAGATTTTAATTTTTCAGGTCCTAATTTTCTTAATACATTTCGAGCTTCTTCTACAGTTTTTTCCATTTGTTTCCACCAATCAAATCTTGTTAACGCTCCATGCGCACCTAAACGAATGGATCCACCAGCATCTGAATAATCCTTAAGCTCATAAGTAATATTATTTGCAGTTACATCAAATGATTCAGAACCTCCTGCAAATCTAGCACCTTGCATAATATATGCCATAAGAATTTCACCTCTACCAACACCTTTAGGTTCTGCTATAAATAACATATTTAAGAAGGTTCCAGAATCTAAAACCTCATCCATATATGTTCCATCTTTATTTATGCTTAGAATATCATCGGTTGTATATTTTCCAATATATTCTAACATATCCTTTTTCCATTTGGCTCTTTCTTCTGGAGTTTTTAATTGTAATTTGATCTTTTTAGCAGCAGTATAGGTTGGATCTTCATCAACTTCATTCATTAATACCTGATCCATTATTGTTACAATATCATCAAGCACACCAATAATTGATCTACCTTCTCCATGAGTTATATTTTTAGCGAAGGCTGCCCATTCTTTTATTTTTCCATTTTCTTCAAAAAACTTTGTTAAAGATTCCGGAATATCTAATTCTGAAACAATTCTTTCATCTTTTTTAGAATAGGATTTTTTTGTAGATTTTTTATCAATTGTTGAACGGGAAAGTTCTTTAAATTCTTCTGGATGTGTTTTAAATTGGTAATCCCAAAAATCTCCATAAGTTAATCCTTTAGGAACTTCTGGAACAATTAATGGTTTCCATGTTTTAGCTTTGCCAGTTGCTTGTTCTTTAGCTTTCTTTTGATTTTTATCAAAATTGCTTATTGCTTCTTGAACATCGTATTTATTACCTACCTTACTTTGAATAAAGCTAATGAGTTTAGGAGCATGTTGTTTCATGTCCTTTACATCTTGCCATCCCTTTATTGTATCATTTCTTCTTTTTCCGTTAACCTGGAGAATTTTATCAGTGTAGTCATCAATATTAATATTGTTACTGATAGCTCCTACTAATTTGCCAATAGCTCTTTCTAATTCTTTCTGTGTAAGTTCTTCGTATAAACTTGGATAAAATGACATACCATTAACTTTATTTTATATATCTCTAAAGAAAGGGGCTGAGATAACCCCAGCCCCGAACATTCAAACATACCAAACATGACAGCTACGTCAATCTTTTTCAACCATTGATATGACTGTGGTTGTGTTTAAATCATGAGATGAAAATACTAATCTATCATCTCCCATTTTTACATTATAGTTTTCAACATCAATACTTTCAAATTGCTCTTTGAATACATTAATTGTTTGTTCTGATCCATCATGTTCACCTGGATTCTCTCCAATAAGTAGATCAAAAGTTTTTCCACTTACATAAACATTTGCTGCATTCTTAAATTCCATGAATTTATACTCACTATCTAATGAACATAATGAATTTACTTTTTCAATATTTTCTGAAGAAAGTTCAAATTTTGCTACAACATCATCTAATGCTGCAATTCTATCTACAAATAATTCATCAGAAATATATTTGAAAATATTAAGAGAAGTACAATCTACAGTAATTTTTAAACTTTTGTTCTTAAGAACTAAATTTAATCCTGCGAACTCAGTTGAATTATCACCTGTGACTTCATCATAATTTACCGTAAATGAAAATTCTTCAGATCCAAACTGATCCATTACTTTCATTAATCGAGCAATGTTATAAATACCAACTTTAACTCTTTGGGGGTCTTTTGATTTTTTAACAGTTAATCCTGCTTCATCGAATTTTATCTTTGAATACTTGACAACTGAACGTTCTTCGTTGTACGTTTTTGCTATGAACAAAGATTCATTTTCATCAATCTCTAAAAGAAGTGATTGATCTATTGAAACGAATTTTTTAAGCCATGTAGAAAAGGCTTTAACATTTTTTGCTGAGAATTCAATTTTTTTAGCTGCCATTTTAATTTATTTTGTTTATCTTTTTTATGACAGCAAGTTGAAAGGTTTTCATATAAATGAAAAAAGACCCAATTAATTGAGTCTTTTTAGAATATTTTCTTTTATTTCATTCCGGAACATAGGCACCTTCATATCCATAAACATACCAAGCAGTATCTGGATAATCATCCAAATTTACATGTACTAAATACGTATCATCTTCATATTCGCTTGGATCTTCTCCCCAATGACCAGAAACTATTTCATCAAAAAGATCTGGGTCATTATCTTTCATAAAAAGATCTATAACTTCACCACCTTCATCCGCATAATCAAGAGTTTTATCTCCTGCTCTAACAACAGCCGGATCTTTCATTCCGGAAACTTTTTGTTCAGGAGGTCTTGATGCAGTAGTATCACTTACATAAGGATCTCCATAAATGTCTTCTTCAAACATTTCATTTACAGTTTTAGCTCTATAACTTTCTGTAAAAACTACATTTTGAACAGTTTCATCAACATCTTCATTTTTAACCTTTTCCGGAAGTCCGTTATGCTTAGTTGATGCATAATCTTTAGCGTCTTTCTTTTTCATATCTTTTGCTACTTTTTTTATTGCCGCAGGTGGATTTTTCAAATCTCCTTTTTGTGTAGCATGAACCATTCCCATAAATCTTTGTTGAGCTTTACTTTTTGCTGGCATCTTTATTTAATTATTTTTTACTTCTACTTGGTAAAGGATTTTCTTCTAAATATTTATAAATAGCTGAAGTTATTTCCTCTAAATTATCTGTTTTTAATGTTACTTTTTTTCCGGATGGAGTTTGTTTTCTACCATAATATCCAGGTTTTGAGCCTGTTGTGCTTTCAACCTTATTTTGAATAGTAAGTTCAGATGTTTTTGGATTATATACTACACCACAATATGGTACATCCCCAGTATATTTAAGACCCCAAGTATCTTCTCTAGCTAAATTTACATTGTATATTCCATATTTTTTGTCTCCAATTGCAGCTAATACATATTTAGGATCCTTAAACCAATTATCCATAAATTCTCTTTCTGTGATGTTAGGCCTGTTATATTTAGCACCACCTATTTCAAAAAACCATATATTATATTCTGGACTAGCAAAACTTTGATATTCCTCAATTATATAACCTGTTTTAGCTTTTTCATCATAGAATAATGTTGGAGTCAATTGGTCAAAGTTTCCTTTTTCTAAAATATCTCTTTCAACTTGCCAATAATCTTCATCGTTACCAAATTCTTCTTCTTCTGAGTGACCGTCCCATGTTCCCCAATCTCCTTTGCCTTGTTTAATCATGTTCTCGAAGAATTTTACTTCTAGGGCTGCATCATCTTTTGACCAGTTTGAATAATCTTCATCATCACTATATGCATAATATTTAGCATCTCCGTACCAATCACTTCCAGGACCAAACATTTGCTTTAATGTTTGTCCTCCAAAATTAGGAATATCATGATTTAATGTTCTGGTATATTCTAAAATGAATAAACTAGGATTGCCTGTTTTTTCATTTAAACTTTCATTTACAAATTTAGCTCTCATGAGTTTAAGTTATTTTTTTTATTTATTCATCTACTTCTATTAATTCTGTCTCTTCTTCAAAAACATCATCACCATCCCATACAGTCATGCCATCAACTTCTTCAACATCATCTGTATCAAATAAATCTATAATAGTTTTCTTTGAACCAATACCTCTTTCAATAGTTGGATCTAATATTGAGTCAAATTCTTTTTTAGAAGAATTAAGTTCTTTTATTTTGGCTTTTAATTCATTATTAAGCCTTGTTATTTCCTTACGAGTAAATGCTAATTCATCTGATGTAAATTTCCTTGCAGTCATTCCTTCCAATCTTGGCCTAAGTTCTTTATAAAATTGTTTAAGGAATTCTGTTACTTCTGCATCTGATCTTCTTTTTGCTAAAATAAATTCAATAAATAATTTTTTAGCTTCGTTAAAATCTAAGTCAAATTTTAATTTATTCTTTTCCCAATCAGTATGTGTATATTTTAATCTAAGAACTTGCCATTTGTAATCTTCTAAGTATTGTTCTATACTATCATAAACAAGAACTTGACCATCTTTTATGAAAACCGGATTTTCTGTAACAATTATAGAAAATGATTTTCTTACTGTATCTTCTAATTCTTCGAATTGATTTTGAGAATTTCCTGTATAAACAATTCCTATATCAACTACAGTATTTGAATTATTAACAATTCGAATTTTACCTTCGAATTTCATTATGATATTGTCTAATTTCTTTAATACAGCTTTGTATTTAAGAATTGGGGGAATTTCTTCAATTTGAATTTTCTTACCTTCAACAGAAATAATTGATGACAGCATCCAAGCATTTCCTAATTTTTTGTATTTTTGTATAGGACCATTAAATCCTTCAAAATAAGGTTTAACAGCTTTTCTCTTTCCAGCTAAATATTCCTGTATGTGATTTAAGTTTCTTGGAAGTATTGTAGTTTTATATCCAACTGCAATTCCAACAATGCTGGTTGTAAGTCCAATAGGAACCTCCATCCAAAATGGGTCATAGGGTCCCTCCGGTTCCCTTGTGGTGAGGTGTTTATATTGGTTGAGTATACCATTGGCCTTAGTATTAACCTTCACTGAAGTGTATCTAGCTGCGGCTGGGTCTGGACTTACTTCACTTCCAAAGAAGCCATAACCATCTAAGACTTGTAAGGCATTTCCAAATGGCCGTGCTAATTTGTTGAGTGCACCGGTTACACTCGAGTCGCCATGATGGTAACCATCTTGGATGCACTTGCCAACGACTGTAAGTGATTTAGCATATGCCGATGGTGAGTTCTTGAGGATATACCGTTGAACAGGGGTAAGGGCATCATAGAAACTGGGTATACCTCTTGCTTCGAGAACATATACTGCATAATCTCGGTATTTAGTGTCAACAAATTTAGAAATAGGAAGCCTAATTACTTTTTCCTTAGGTTTTGTTAAATCTCGTTTTCTTGCCATTTATAAGCTTACTTTATCTTCGTCTTCAACAATTTTTGTTATTCTTCTAATAATAGTGTATCTCATTGGATAAGTTGATACAGTATTTCCATCTGCTATAAAACTATAAATTCCATCAGAAGATGCAGAAATATTATAGGTGTCAGCAAATACTGTGTCTAACATAACACCATTATCTGCACCACCTGGTTTTAAAATTTTTAAATCGTATCTTTTCATAATAATTTCTTGTTTTTAATATCTTTTAATGTTCCAAAGTCTCTAAGTTTTGTAAGCCTTGAACAAAATTCAGATTTTGTTAAAACTGTATCGTTTTCTTTTGATTTACCTATTGAGTGAGTAAGGACTGCACCATTTGAAGCTTCTAATGCTGCTTTAAACTTAGAGTTTTTATACATTGCTTCATAAGCTCTATCCAAAATGTTTTGATATTCTTTAGATTTTCTTGGAATTTCAACTCCTCTCCAGTAAAGAGTTTGTGATTGTTGCCAGTTTTTATTTCTTCCTTTTTTCTTTGCAGCATATCCAACAAGTTTACATACCTCTTCTTGCATCTCCGGAGATTTAAACTTCAATGATTGGAGAAATCCTTCCATTGAGTTGCATTGAATTCCGTCTATTTCAAAAGGGTGGGGCGAAAAGTTACTTAACGCCCCTGCTGGATATTTTGAACCTGAACCTACGTCCATTATAAATAAAACCCCATCTTTAAGTTACTGAGTATAATCGCTGCTGCACGGCCTTTAGCTACTGCAACTAATTCTCCATCTTCCCACATCTCGAGTTCTAATGGGCTTTCACAAACTACATCCCATCCATCTTTTTCTAATATCTTTATATCTTCTTTATTCATTAGCTATTAAGTGACTGTGAACGAGCTACTTTCCCTAATTCATAACTATTTGGATATTCTCTTATCATTTCATGTACCTCAGAAGTATTTAAACTTCCTTGATATGCATGGCGCAAGTATTCTCCTAAATCATAATCATTTGAAAATTCCCTTGCAGCATCTACTAAACTTAATGGTGCTTCTTTCATTATGCTAATTTTTTACCTTTTAGTAACTCTCTTAAAAATATATTTTTTTCGCCACCCATCATACCTACCCAATAAGGGTACATTCCAGGAAATAATTTTTTCAACTCTTCTGGCTCTTTTCCTTCTAAAGAAATAAACGAGTTTAATTTTTCGTCTTCATCTACAATGTCCTGCATTACAATCCATTGAGGAAATTCAGGATAATCTTTATAATTGAAAACTCTTTCGTCACATAAGAAACATACTGCAGTTAAAGCATCATTTAAATCGGGTTCATAAAATCGAGCTGATTTTATCCCAAAAATTTGAATTTGATCTGCATAATGATTTAAAGATCCAACAAATAATCCATCTTCATCGTGATCATTATTAGTTGTTCCTCCATTAAGAATAATCCAAGTCTTCCAATTTTTTACATAATCAATATAGTCTGGATCATCTTTAAATTTGTGGGCATATTGTTCTACTGCATGTCCTGCCTGAATAGCCTGTTGAATTGGACTAATATTATAAGGCACAAAAAAGTACATTCTTTTTTCTAATTCTTTCATCCTATTGCTTTTAAATTGTAATTGTCTATAAAATACTGCAAATGCTCTTCTTCCATATTAACCCATAAGAAACTTGCTAATTCATTAAATACTACTGAAAGATACCTTTTATCGTCAGGAAATCCCTTTCTATGAATAAACCTGAACAGAGAATTTTCGTCCATTTTATTTAATTGTTCTTCAAAGGTCACATCAATTTTTTGTCGTTGACCACCATTTTTTATTTCATCTGCCCACCATTCATAAGATCTTTCGAGGGCTTTGATGATTAAATCCCTTTTATCTTCGTAATCAAGCTGATCACTATAAAAAACATCATGTGTATATTCTAGCATAATAGATTAAATATAACCAAAATTCCTGGGATAAAAAAATATTTTGAAAAATATTTTTATACAACGTATGGATATCTCATTCCATAAGTGGCTTTATGACCACAACTGGTGCATGAATGCTCATATGATGGTGGAGTGGTTGTATTAACAACTCCAGTTGGTCTCATCCAACCATTTCCACAACTTGGACATCTTTGATCCACTTCCTGTTTTTGTACTTGTCTAACTTCTGGCATTTCTATTTTTTATTTTAATTTACTAACAATATATCTCCAGTTTTTAATCCTTCTTTTATAATTACTGCGACATCATTATATTTTCCTAAAACTACTTTTATTTTATTTCCTTCAACATCATATACATATTCTCCATCATTTTCAAAATGAACAAACTGAATTGGAACAAAATAAACACTATCATAAGTAGCTATATTAACTTTATTAAATGTTGTCATTGAAGGCTTTAATTCTAGATCATATTCTAATACTTTTATTATAACCTCAAAGACTTTTGCGTCAGTATTAGGCAATTGGTAACCCACATTAGAAATTTCTGTTACTATTCCAGGAAGTCTTTTTTCTGGAAAGGCATCAAATCCAATATATACAGGTTGTCCTATTTTTAATAGATTAATATCTATTTCATTAATGTAGGTAATAGAAGAAAGCATATTCAAATTCGGTAATTCAGCAATAGTTAAATCAAAAGAATTTATGGTAGAACCAACTATTCGTTTAGATCCATCACTTTCTCTATGATAAATTACCATGCCAGCTGCTGGTGAATATATTGTAAATTTGTCTAAAACAGATTCCATTGCAGCTTTTTCTCTAAGTCTTGATTCATATTCAATTTCAGCTTCTCTCATATTAGCTTCAAATTGTAGAACTTTCAAATCGTAATTTTTTAAAGTTTGGCTATAAGCCCTTTCAGCTTTCTCTAAATTTACTTCTGCTTTTCTTATAGTTGCTGGAGGTTCATATTTTGATTGTTCTAAAGCAATTTTTGTTTGGTCAACATTAAATTTTAGATCTAAAATTTCTCCTCGTAAAGTAGTTAATTGTATAGTAGTGTCTATTTTTATTCTGGAAAGATTTGATTGAGCTACTTCTAAATTGTCTAAAACATCTTTAAGTAAATTATCTGCAGTTGATCTATCTAATTCTGCTATATAATCTCCGGCTTCTACTTCTGTTCCTTCTGGTATTAAATCTGATATTTGAATATCTCCCATTCGTAAGCTTCTTCCTCTAAGTTCTTCTGGGCCAGAAATAAGCATAGCACTTGCAGCTTGTAATTCTCCAGTAGAAACAACTACTATTTCAAATTGACCCTTTGATACTTCAAATGTATTAAGGGTAATTTTTTCAGTTTTATTATTAGCAAAAACTGATACGAAAATAATTCCTACTAGAATTATTCCAAAAAAAATAAAACTAATTTTCTTCTTCATCTTCTAATAAATAAGATGTTTCAGCTGTTGTTACTGAAACTCTAAGTTGACCGAATTTTTTTCTTAATATTTCTCCTAACTCGAGGGCTCTATTAAGTAATTCTTCTTTTGATACTGGAAATCTTGGATAGTTTATAAAACCTATTATGCTTCCAGGTTCTTCACCGTCAACATAGATAAATTTTGTCGGTGTAACGGTTACACATTGTTTTTTCTCTTGGCACCAATCTCTTACTACTTTCCAAACTTCTGCACTATTTGTGTAAGCAGTAGTATAGCCGGCTCGATGGCCTAACCAAATTTTTATTTCGTAATTATTACAGGTTCTCATTTATTCTTAATTCTGCTATTTTATCTTCTAATGCTTTTTCTTTTCCAATCATATCACCGGCACATAATTCTGAACCATACATATTCCATGATGCTAAATTTGAAGCTTTTTCTCTTTTTAATTCTTGTATTAACTCATTTATTTCTTTTGCATTCTTAGCTTCTGCTGGAGTGGCAAATCTTTCCATAAGTTCAAATGGAAGATCTTGTTGCTCGTCTATTTCAATTTTTCGGATTTTTTCATCCTTTGTTACAACCCAATCTCCTACTTCTAAATTTGATGTTTCATCTTCATTCAATAGTGGAATTTCCGGACCTTTCCAATCTTTATTAAACCATTCGTCAATTAACCAAGGTTCTTTTAAATTTACTGCAGCAAAAAATCCATTTATCCAGATTAATCTATCTCGATATTCTTTGTGTGTAAAACTTCCGACAACTCTTTCTTCATCATCAATTGCTATAGATTTCCATCCTTCCCAGATTTCATCATCTTCCATCACCTCCTCGTGACGAAAAGTTTCAATTGAAATATTCAGCGGGAAACCGTTCTCCTTTAAGTATTTCAGCATTTTCTAATCTATTAAAGTATAATTCAGGATTTAAGATTTCATGTGAGTAAGGTGGTTCATTACTTAGCAAAATCTTAACTCCCTTTTTAAATCCTGTTGTGTCCAAAAATGTTTTAAGATAATATGATGAATATTTATAAACATATTTGTACTTATTATTTCTATTCACTAAGTCCGAATAAGTTTTCGGGGCTTGATATTTCTTAGGTGGGATGTTCTCTTCGAGTTTGGTTACCATATATTCACAGATACCTTCTTCAATAAAAGTTGAACCAAACATATCCTGACTTCTTATAATCCAAATGTCTGTTTTGTATGATCTATTTACTTTAACATTGTCAAACCATTCCATTTCCTTTCCTATTTGAGCAATGTAATGATGAGTTAGTTCATGAAATATAGTTGCTTTTACAAATGCATTAGATTCTCCAGTTAGGTTTCTTTTAAATTTAGACCATTCTTCTAATTCATAATCTAAGAATAACGTATCTTCAGAAATAATAACTTCATCATTATAATATACACCCAATTCTAATGAATCATGGCCTACCCAATTGGTTAAATCTTCTGAAGAAATCCAAATATCTAGCCAAAGAGTATCATTGATTTTTTCTTGATATTCATATAATAGTCTTTCCCAATTATCTTCAACATATAATGCAACTCCTTTTGGGGTAGGTCTTCCAAATTTAGTCGGATATTTGTCTGTTGAAATAAATGGCATTAAGAATAATAGTATGAATGCCAAAGTTTTCACTTAAAATAATTTTACTTGTTTTCTCTCGTTGATAATTTCTATTAAAATATCTCCATGACATAGCTTTGGCTTACACCAGCAGCCCAAAGTCTTTCCCTCTAACTCATGCAGATCCTCTAGAAGGTGTTTTCCCTCACCTGTTAGGATATACTCCTTATAAGCTTCGACAGCTTCCCTTCTCGTGGGCTTGAAGTACTTAGCTTGTGTAGAATCCTTCTTATGGGTGAATGGATTGCCCCATTTACTAGGTCTTCCTATGTAAACATCATAGGGTTCCTTTTTACAATGTACTACTTTCATTAGAATCCTATTCTTCGTACTTTATAATCTTCGGAATTATTATCATCTGCATGAAAATAGATATCTGCAAGAGTCATTGGTTCAGTTGCTTTAATATTTGCTTCCAATTTATCTAAAAGTACTTGAGATTTTTCAATGCTTAATTTATCAAATTTATAATTCTTAAGAAGTCTACCTTTTCTTAAAAGAGCACTATCGATATTCTTTCCAGTTGTATTAAAAGTTGCTACAATAGAAATATTCAAACAGTCTGAAAGTAAACCATCTGTAAGGTTAAGAACATTAGAAACTGCTCCTGTTCTACCATTACCATCTCTACTTTGAAGAGCTGGTTCAGCATCTTCAATGATAAGAACTGCATCATTATTTTTTATTAAGAATGGTATGAATGATGGATCAGTAATATGATTCACCATATCTGGAGCAATGAAAATAATATTCTTTTTAATTTTTGAAGTAAGATAACGAATATAAGTTGTTTTGCCTGTTCCTGGCTCTCCACTAAGAATTACAAGATTAGTTTTCTTTCTATCATTTAATCCTGTGATTATTTCTGCAGAAACTTCGTCAAAACCATCATTATAATTTTTAGTCAAATCAACATTGATTTTCTTTACATCAAATCCGGTTTTTTCAAATCCATGTTGGCTTTGATAAACAACATAAATTTTATTCTTTTGAGTTTTAGGTTCAACATATCCTTTAAGCAAAGATATTAAAAGATAGAGAGTACTTTCAACATCTTTTTCATATTCTGAATTATAAAAGAACATAACTTCGTCATCATCCATAAACATATAAAGTTGATCTTCTCTTCCTACATTAAATGCAAATACTGCTACATTTAAAGTAATTTTTCCTCTTTCATCTTCATATGATTTGTAATATGATTCTTTAGGAACTTCAATAAATGAAAATAATTGTTCAATAAATTTTTCTGGTTTTATAAATTTTATTTTCAATAAATCTGGATAAAAATTGTGAATTTTTTGAAAACGATATGCGAAAAATTCAGCATCAGAATAAGCTCCTAAATAAGCTTCTTCTCCATCAGCAATATTCATAATTTCTTTAATACTACCAAATTTTATTTTATCTACTAATTCTTTAGAGAATTTTTGCTTTTTTATTCTTGAATTAACAAATATGTTTTTCATATTACATCTAAGTTTTAAGTCTTTTGCACCAAATATTTCTTCATAGCTTTGTGCTATTTCATCTTCATCTATATCTAACTCATCCCAATCAATATCATCTTCTGGGAGTCCATATTCCTCTATTTCATGTTTCCAATTATTTACAGGCATATATTTAGTTTTATTTTAGTTTTTACTTTTTTATCCACCGTGCTCAAGCCATTTCTTTCTCTTTTGTGCCGACACCCCAAATGCAATATCCAAAAATCTTTTAGCACTCCTATCTGGAATTATTTGGAATAATATTTTATTGTTCATTACATGTTTCCAATCTTCTATTGATAAAGATCCAAGACCCTTTAAATAAGTAAGATTTGTAACACTTTTATTTTTAGAGAATTCTTGGAATTCCACCGTTGTATAAAAATAATGCCTTGTTTTTCCATAATTACAAGCAACTAATGGTGTTATAATTTTATAAAGCCTCTTATCTTTTACAATATGAGGAAACCATTTATGGAAAAAATTAATTATCAATGAACTAATATGTTGACCATCTGGATCTTCATCTGCTGCAATTACAATTCTATTAAATATTGGCATTTTTTGACTATCCGGTTCAATGTCCAAGATACTCATGATTTCTAGAAGTTCTATATTGTTGGTTAAGTCAGATAATTTACGAGTGTTTTTGACTTTTCCTTTTAAAGCATAAACTGCTTCAGTTTCAGAATCCCTAGCTTGCTTAACAGAACCGGCAGCAGATAATCCCTCTGTAATATAGATCGTACCCTTTGTTTTTGAAGATGGACTATATTTCTCAGAAATTTGTCTTTTACTTTGCCTTTTGGCTCTCTTTATCTTATTTATATTTTCTGCGTGGAGCCTATCTTCTATTCTTTGCTCAATATTTACACCTATTTCAGACTTTTTAAGAAGTTTAATGAGCTTAGTTTTAAAATTCTTTTCTAAATCTTCTTCCAATTCTCCTCTACCTGTTGCAAACTTAGTTTTATTTTGGTCTGCAAATCTCATTAATTGTGATGGAACATTTAGAGTAATTAACGTTTCATAAAAATGATGAGCCAAATTATACTTGAAAAAATCATTACACCAGTCATTTACAATCTTTTGATGAATTCCTGTACATTGTGATCCATTCACAAATGATAGAGAACCAGAGTTATCGTATGATTCCCAAAGATACACAGATCCAAGATTAGTATCAACCTTAATGAAATCTCCCTCTATGAAATCAGCCGTGATCTCTATAGGACTTTCTTTTCCTTTCTTAATGGTACTACATACCAGATTTAAGTTCTTAATAATAGGATCAGACTTAATCAGAAAGGCTTTGAACGAAAGATAAGTTCTTAAAAGTTCTTCATCCCATTTAAAATTTGGAAATATTAACGGCGATGGGATAAAAGAAATTTTAGTTCCGAGATCCTCATTAGGCTCTCTTTTCCTTTTTTCATTGTTTATTACTTTGAAATCTTCCCAATCAAAACTAACATAATGAGTTTTATTAATAGTTTTAATTGTGAATTTTTCAGAAAGTATATTTGTTACTGCAGCTCCAACACCATGTGTCCCAAGAATATTTGTTTCAGTTTCAGAAAAGTTAGAACCTGCATGAAGTTCTTCCATTGCTGTTTGCACAACATTCTTTCTTGTTTTCTTATGAATTGAATGTGCTTTATGAAATCCAAGACCTTCGTCTTTTACAGTAACTTCATTTGTGTCTAAATTAATAGTCACATACACATTCTTCATTTTTCCGTTACATCTTTTTGCTTCATCCAGAGAATTTTCTAAGATTTCAACAATAAGGTGCATAAATCCTGGGGACCAAGATTTTTCAACCATTTTAAGTTTTCCATCAACAATAATAGGCAACTTATCTTCCATTGGAGAAACTTGTCCAATGTACATGGTTGGCCGAAGTCTAACAGCTTCAAACGTATTCAGTGCAACTATTTCTTTTGAATGAGTTTGTTTAACTGCCATGTATTTGTTTATTATTATATCCTATATCTGATTAAAGTTTTCCGTCCCAGTATCTAAATTCTTCTTGTGCTGCTTTTCTATCTTGATGTTCTTGAAGAGCTTGAAGAGCATATCTTTTCCAGGATTCTGGATCATGTAAACCATTATTGGGCATATGTACTGAGGAACCTTCTCCATCTACAAACATTTGTTGAGTTGTATAACCAAAATCTCTAGTAGTTATAACATGAGTTTGTCCATTAAATTCTACTGTTTTTCTTTTAGTAGAATCCGTTGTTTTTGGTTTTTGTTTTCGCCACTTCATTTTTATATTGTTAAATTATTGTAGTGTTTTTTAAATCTCCCATTTCGTAAGGAACGCCTGTAGCTTCAAGATACGCTATTATTTCTTTTATTCTATGAATGTAATATTCAGATGGTAATGCTCTTAATTCTTCTTTCATAGAATCAGAACATTCAACAACTACCTCTTGTCTTCCTTTTAAGCAAAAGAAAACTTCATTTAATTCACTTATGGGAACAGACATATAAGGCTTGGCTGAAACAAATCTAACAGTTTCCATTATATTTCTTTTTCTTCTTCTACTACTTTTAAATGTTCACATTTTATGCATTGGTAGCTAACAGCATATTTTTCAACCGTTCTACCGGTTATAACGGGTTCACCTACAATATTTAATCTTAGTTGGCGTTCTTTTCTATTTAATGGATATTCTTGTAATTTTTCCCAGATATGAGTACACCACAATCGTGTCCACCAATTATTTTTTTTATACCCTAAGGGTCTTCCAAATGATTCAAACATAGTTGTAAATTTATTCTGGTTTAAAAACGGGTTGACGAACATATCCTATTCCATCCGGATCCCAGGGAGATTTTGACCAATACCAACATCCTGCTGAATCTTGATCGATTCTAATATCACCTTCAAGAGCATCTTTTTGTCCCTCAAAATATCCCACTTCTTGATACTTATGTAATATTTCAACATATTGTATAAGAGCTTCCATACGGTCTTGTTCCTCTTTTTTATTCAAAACTATAAGAACCACAATACAAAATGCTAAACCTACAAATAAATACCAAGCTTTTCTTAAAAATTCCATATTTTATTTTTTGCATTTAATTACTGTTACTGCGTGTTCTTTCCAGTACACAATGCCAGCTTTTTCATTATCAAACCTTGCATCATGTTCCCGGAGAATATAAAGATCTTGACTAATTTCATCAGCAATTTCTTTAAGAGTGTCAAATTCTAGAGTTACATCTAAATCTCCATACCAAATTTTACCACCATTTTCAACAACAACATTTCCATTGAACACTACGGTATTATCTGGATGTTGAGAATAATATCCTGATTTAGACCCAGAAAGCATCCTTCCAGAATGCATTCCATGGTTTTCAAAGATTTCATAAAAATCAAAATTTGGTTCAAATTCAGATTTTAGAAATCCACTTAACTTAAACACTTTCATTATTTTGCAAGTTTTTTTGCATCAGGATGAACCAACCAAGTTTTTGGTCTCCAGTCATTTGGATCATTGAACACTTTAAATTCTTCCTCGCTGTAGCAATATCCAGCAGCTTCAAATAAGCCATTGTCTACTACACATATAAGATTAGGTTGGAATTCTGGAGCAACCCTAACTGCTCCATCAGAAATAAGTACCCGAGCTTTTCCAGATGCCGGAAGCTGTATACCTCTTGATGTTTCATTGATATAATATCCCATGATAATAAATTTTTAAATGTATTACAATATAACCAAAAAACCTGAGATAAAAAAATCCCAGGTTTTAAAGTTATGTTAAAGATGTGTTAAACTGCAAGTACAGCAGCTTCGGCTTCTTCAGTCTGAGGCATGTAATCTTCGGCAATTCCCCAAAGCTCTTTGTTGAGTTCTACATTACGAACTGCATTGGTAAGACCACGAACTGTGGAATTTCTTCCGGAAGCAGTGATACGAGCGTATCCACCCTTGATCATTCTCTCTTGGATAACGTTGAATACGGTCCAAAGGTTATCAGCTCTGTCTTCTCCACGGATTGGAGTGATGATTTCCTTGGGATTGGTAGAAGCAGTAAGTTTCTTCATGTTGATGGTTCCATCTTCATTGATGAACATATGAGGCTCCCTACGAGCAATTGCTTTAACAGCAAACTCTTCAGATTGGTCTTGGCTCATCCTAACTTCCATCATGTCATTAACATGGTCACCAACCAGTTTATACTGTTCAGCAGAAGCATCAAGGATTTTTTTCAGTGCTTCCTTATCAACACCCATGTGACGGAATTTAATACCAGAATACATGCCAGGAATGGCAACAACAAGACCGTTGGTGCATACCAAACGGAAAAGGCCCATGTGAAGTTGGAGGCCAGAGGCGCGGTTGTGGGAGTTATCTAGAATAATCTGGGGCATTACATTGTCGGTTTTGGTTTTGAACCAACCGAGATTAGGATTCGTGAAACGAACCATGTGACGTGAGAAAGGGTTTGGACCATTTTGTTTGGCGGAATGAAGTTCCCAACCAAGGTCAACAATACGAGAAACAATTTCCTCGCTACCAATAAAGGTATAGCGATCAGTTACTCCGTCAGCTGCTTTAGTAGCAAATGCGGCAGGAGCATAAGTTTTCAGTTCTTCCATGTTTTTTACACGGTAACCAATGGATGTCAAAGGATTTTCAATCATGATAATTTGTTTTTAATTAAGTATGTTAAATTTGTTTTTTCTTATAGAGTTAATATAACCAAATTCTGTGAAAGTAAAAAATAATTATGTTAAAAAATGTTAAATTAATCAAGTCTTGACCCGAACGTAAATGTAGAGTACAATTTATTTGTTAAAAAAATTGCCAATGCTTCTGCGTGTGCTACTTTATGAAGCATTGATTGGTTGTGGTCATGAACCCATGTGCTATATTGTTTCCAATATGAATCCCATGTCATTAAACCTTCTTCTTCAAGCGCCTTTCCTAGTTTGTCATTCTTAGGTACTCTAAGCGAAACCCAGGCAAAACCACAAGGATATATCATAAAATTTTCACCTTCTTTTTTAACAGCAGCTTCATGGGCTATTTCATTTCCTTCTTCAAAAACTTCTTTTAAATAAGTCATAGTATTTTGTTTAAAAATGTTAAAAAATAACGCAGATCCATTTACTGCCATCACCTTTTTTATTATCTTTTATTCTATGAGAATTTGCATTTACCCATTCCCTAAGTTTGCTTTTCTCTCTCCAATGTAGTGTGCCCTCAACGTTGAACACAATATAATCTGATTTTGATTTTTCAAGGATATTTTCTCCTGTTCTAGCTAAAACTGTTAAAGTTCTTCCTGATTTAACATCAATTGCCACTTTGGTTTTTCCATTAATAAATGGGGTAGTTTCATCAAAGAATAAATATGCATCTATTTTATCTTGCATATCTTCAAGTAAAGTAGAAGTTTTAGCATACACTTTATATCCTTGAGCAGTTAATGTGTTAACTACTTTATTAACAATAGCTTGTTCTTCTAGAATTCCTTTTGATCTGTTTTTGTCGTCTCCGTAGCTCATAATTAAAAATCTAAAGCCGATACATAACTAAAATCCAAAAAGTAATCTCTGATAGTCAAAAGTTCTTTAATAGAAGCTGGATCTTCTCCATTCTCTACAAAATATTGAAATAATTCTTCGTCAGTTGAATTTTCATCATTTGCAAGAACTTGATGAACAAATTCAGGATTGTAATCTCCTTCTTGAAATATTTCTTCAACAACTTCTAAAAATTCAGGTACAGTAAGTCTTTCCATGTTTTTATTATATCTATTTTTACTTATCTAGTGTAATATAACCAAAAAACCCGAAACTAAAAAATTTCGGGTCAATTATTTACAATAAAAGTTTATTTTTAATATAAGTCCTTCTTTAATAATTTCTTAAATATATCTAGTTGAACTCTTGGGGCTCCAGTATTTCTTGATTTCATTAGTTCATAATAGTTATCACGGAAGTTATCCAACCATTCTTCTAATTTAGCTCTCATTTTTTCATTTTTTATTGTGATGCCAATAGATCCACTTTTTTCTGGTTTATCACTCCATTTACCAACGCTGTTTCCCCATGAAGTCATATAGTACTCGAATTCTTTTGCCGGAGATTTTCTAAAGCCTGGTTTTAAACTCCTTATGTCATATGTTCCAATATCAAAGTCTTCTGCTAGTTTATCATCTAATGGATCTTTTTCTACTTTTCTACCATGCTCAACTTTATAAATGTTGAAAGAACTTCTCATGTTCACATCTTTTCCTCCTCTTTGTTTGCTTCCTAAGAACTGTTGTTTAGGCAGTTGCTCAGTATGTAAAAGCTCAAGGAATTCTGGGAATGGGTTTATATCATGAAAGTTTGGTGGAGATATGTATGCAATGTAGTCACCCATTTCGGCAGCATGTTTAACAAACATTTTCCATAGTAGTGAACCGGTTCCATAAGGAGGTCCGCCTAAAAAAAGTCTTCCTTTTTTATACCCAAGATCTAAATCTTGAAACGGCATTTTCTCAACACGGTCATGATCAGGCTTAAGGTCATAATATTCAACAGGAATTCCGAGTGAATCAAGTTTTTTAATGAAAGCTCCATCACCTGCAGAAGGTTCAATAATTTCTGTGATATTTTCTTTACCTATAGTGTTAATTGCAGTATCAACAACATAATTAACAAGAGAAGGAGAGGCATAATACTTGTCGTCAGTATTAACTGCCATTTCAAAGACGGTATAAGCCCTCATTTAGATAGTTTATTTTATTTTTGAATCCTCAAGTTCTATCAATTCTTGTAATCTTTTTTCAGCACCATCAAGATGATCAAAAAGATCGTCATCCCCAAAAATAGGGTACAATTCTTTTTTCATTTTTTCAAGTTGCATAATAAAAGGTAACCCTTGTTGAATTCGTTTTTCTTTAGTTTTGGGAAGGTCCCAAGTTCCTTCATTAACTTTTTTTGCTCTCATTAGAAGAATTTATTTTATTTATCTAAAAAAGAACTTTAGATTTATGTTCGGTTGTTTTCCAATTTTCAAAATCCCATGTTAGGGAATTATGACATATTATGTTTATATTAACTATCTTTTCTGCTTTTTTATAGAGTTTTGCAGGAATAAGAGAAAGAAGACGCTCTTTTATTTCAAGAACATTATCAGGCATAAGTTCAACTCCATAAATTGTAGAGAGTGCTTGGAGAGGGTCATGACCATTATCTAGTTTCCTTTGAAGTACTTGGATAAGGAAATTACCATTACCAGCAGAGTTATCACAGAACGTCTTAGAAGGGTCTAAGAAAACTTCTTCTGGAAGTTTATCAAGCATTTCATTGACAAGTTCTAATGGAGTAAAATCTTCTGCAGTTTCTTTTCTACGTTCTTTTCTCTTTTGTTCTAGTAAGGTCATTTACTTATGTTATAATAATCTGGTATGTTATTATATACAAATTCTATTTCTTCGGGTGTGGCATCAATTAAATTTTCAAACTTTTCTTCTGTCCACTCTTGATTCCAATCTAACCATGGAACTAATCTTGAGGCTTTTCCTGAATCGATGTGTTGATTTGTTTTAAAAATAGAAAGACCAAACATGGCCCATCTTGTTTTCAGGAATTTTAAACAATTTTCTGCTTCTTTTTTTGATTTAAAATTCCACCACAACCATTTTGTTGGCCCCGAAGTTATTTTTTCATCTTTAGGAACCATACTATAAAAATCATCATCTAATATTTTCTCTGGATCATAAGAAATATGTCCCCTTATATCGGTCATATTTATGTAGTATTTTCCACCTTCATCTTTTCTTAAATGGTTATCTAAGTTATCTTTTTTGCATAAATAAACAAATTTATTTTTTAATCCAGGATATATTTTTATATCGTTCCATTTATTTATATCATTAATATTATGATATGTTTCAACTTTTCCACTTATTTTATCTTTTACTATTATTTTTCCACCATTTTCATTTTTCTTATCTATAACTGAAATCATAAAGGAATTAAACAATCCCACATTAAAAATACGATTTCCATTAAATAATGTAATATTTTTTACATTATTATTTATTAAATCTTTTGATTTTTTATATTGCCTAGTTTTTCCTTTTTCATCTATTAGCCAATTAGACGGTTGTACCCATAATATCCATTGATCAGATATTTTATAAGCTAATTCTAAAAACTTTAAATGTAAAGATCTTTGATATGGAGGATTTCCTACGACTACGTCAAATTTTGGCATTTCTTTCATTTTTATATTTTATGATATTAAATTAATAAGTTTTTAATAATAATCAGGTATATGGTTTTCAACAAATTCTATTTCTTTAGGCGTAGCTTTAATAAGGTTAGAAAATTTATCAAATGGCCACTCTTGGTTCCAATCAAGCCAAGGAATTAGCTTAATGTTAAAGCCCCCATTATCTTGAAGATTTTTATTAATAGCTAAACCAAAACTAAACCATTTTGTTTTTAAAAAATCTAAAAAATTTTGAGCCTCATTTTCTTTATCAAAAACAAAAAATATTCCTTTTTTACGATGGTTTTCAACTTTTTCGCTTTTTGGTAATATAGTATAAAATCCAGGTTTTTTTTGCGTATTTATATCTTTCCAAGATATTTGACCTCCCCAAATAGAACAATTAACATAATATTTATTTTTAAAATTATGAGGTTCCTCCTCCTTTCCATATATGGAGTTAACTCCATATTTATGACGGCCGAATACATAATTTGCATGTTCATATAAATTTCCTAATTTATTTGAAAGTATTTCAAATTTCTTTTTAAGAGGCGGAAATATTTCGAGATCACTCCATTTATTAATTTCATAAATATTTTTATATGTTATATGTTTATTATTAATAATGTCATCTACTTCTATAGTAGGATCATTTTCATTTTTATTAATTACCGTTAAAGCTAAGGGGGTAGCTATTCCGGCTTTAAAAACAGGTGTCCCATTAAAAAATTTTATATATTCTATTTTTCCATTTAATAGTTTTTTCATATAAGTAAATTTGGGATCCTTTCTTGGGTTTTCATCATACATCCAAAGAGACTGATGCAACCAAATAAGCCATTCATCGCTTAAATCATAAGATTTTTTAAGATATTTTAGAATATCTTTTGTGGTATATGGAGGAGTACCTATGACTACATCAAATTTTTTCATACTAGTCTTCTTTTAACATATCTTTTTTCTCTATGTTGCTCTTATAAGGTTTGTCACCATATAAAAGTTTTTTGGTCATATTTACTTTACTTTGATCTATATCATATCCATATATCATATTTTCTATAATCCATTGTTCTCTTTCATCTTGATTAGGAATTTTATCTTTAAGACCTTCCATTAATCTTTCTTTTATTCCTAAAAGAAATGTTCCAGTGCCCATACAGGGATCGCAAAAAGTTTTTTCTTTATTACTCCAAATATCATCTGGTAACTTATCTAACATTTCATTTACAAGATTAGCAGGCGTTGCTCCACCTTCCGCCCTTAAATTAAAATGCTGTTTAAAAAATTCATCTTTTTCTTTAAGAGACATATTAGAAGCTAAAAATTTATTTTCTGCATCTAAGAAATTTTTAATATTTCTATTAAATATAACTTTATTCAAGAGTCCTTTATGGAACCATGTTCTAAAATTTTGTATAGATATACCTGTTATATCTTTAAATAACTCTGGATTTCTAGACCCACTAATAACAACATGTTTAACATTTTGTTCATTTTCTGGACTATTAAAAAGATATTCGGGTATATTTGATAATACATTTGCTATTTTTTCTAAATATTTTTTAGCTTCTTGTTTAGCTTTCTTTTTTGCTTGTGGTGAATCATCTGTTTCACCATTCTCTCTAGTTCTTATAATTTCAGAACCAAAATCAACATCATTATCATTGATATCTGTTTCTTTTTTTCTTGGTCCTCCTCTTACTCCTTCTAATGAATCTATTATAACTTGATCTAATTTTTCAATATTAATATTTTTTATATTAGCAAACTTTTCTCTGAAAGATCCATGGGCTCTGAAATTCTGAAATATCATTTCAGCATTAACTTCTTTGAATTTATTTTCTTGATGATCAAGAATAGGTGCATAATCTATAAATTCTGTGATTGTGTTTCCTAATGTTGTACCTCCTGTTTTATCTACAGATTCGCACATGTCATATATACGAATAAGACATCTCTGTGGATTGAAATCGAAAACATGACATGTATCTTTATTTTCCCCAGGACTTTGACATCTAAAAATAGCTTGAAGATATTCTTCTGGAGATCTACCTGAATCTAACATTACAACGCCATTCCAATCAGGAACTGTTACGCCTTCTTTAAATCTATAGCATGATAAAGTTATAGTTTTCTTATTATGTATTTTTGCTTCATTTATTTGTTGTTGGACTTTTTTGATATCAGTTACATAGCTGCCGGTTGCTGGGATGATATAATAATCTTTAAATTCATCCATTGTTTCCATTAAATCTGCTACCGCTTTAATTCCTTTAGTATTTTTTGGAAGTACCCAAAAAGTATGATCAAGATTTACATTAACTTTTGGATTTTTAAATACTGAAATATTTTTATTAACTCCATGTCCTGATATTTGTCTTAATAGATCTCTTAAAGATAATTCATCTCTTAATTTACCATTTTCCACATTTATCATTTTATTCATAGTAAAACCTTCTTCCGGAGTATAGAAATCTGCTCTATTTTTAGCATTTTCAGCAACAGACATTAGATGGAAATTCATTGTAGGCATATCTATATGTGAGCCATATCCTATTTTCTTTTCTTGTTCTTTTTTCTTTTGTTCATCTATGTAAGACCATGAGTAAATTTGATCGTCTTCAAATCTTCCCATTTCTATATCTTTCATAGCTGTACCCGATACATATATTATATGTTTATAATCTAATTTTTCTAAAAGATTATTAAATTTTTTAGTGCTGGTACCATAGTGGTATTCATCTGCAATGACAATATCAAAATCTATATTAGCTAATTTATCCATATTGCTCTCTAATTCTTTAAGAGCTTTGTCTTTAGCTTTATTTTCTTCTTCTTCAACTATATCTTTTTCATCATCTAATTCTTTTTCATTTAAAATCCCTTCATGTAAAGCTAATTGGGCAGAAGACATAAATACTCTGGTATTTTCTGCAGATGGTTCTAAATTTCTTTCATTTTTAAAATTGATGATTTCCCACCCTTCGAAATTTGTATGTCCTGTAACATCTTTTTCTAGAGAATCAAATACATGAGGCTTATATGTTAATACTAAAATATTTTTTAAATTTAAAGTTTTTGCTACGTTTAAGAATGTGAAGTTTTTTCCATATCTCATTTTGGCAGCCAAAAGAAATTCTTTCCCACCCTTTGAAAAATAATCAACTATTTGATTGTGAGCAATTTTTTGTTCAGGTCTCATTTCATAATCATTGAGCCTCTTAGATCCCTTTAATGTTTCATTGATAAGTTTTATAATTTCATTTTTCGGCACACCTTTAAATACTTCTGTATTTCTGAGATAACTTAAATCACCAACCCCTCCTTCATTTTTAATTTTGCCACCTATTACTTGTTCAGCATCATAAGCTGTTTTGAAATTATTAATATTTTTTTCAGATTTTAAATATTCATCTAATCTTTTTGCATAAACAATTATAGTAATATCTTGTTCTGCATGTCTATATGATTTAACAGTTTCTATAGGAGTTTTTCCGTATTGCTTACCGGGATCATCTCCTCTTTTTACAAAAGAACCATATTGTCCAAATTTCCAAGGAAGAGTTTTCTTAGATTTATCTTTAATATATTCAAAAAGATTATGTCCTTCAGTCCAAATATACAATCCCTGCCCTTCTTTTTGTATATCTTCTGTATTAAATAGATCAGCTAAACAATAATATCCTCTTGGCCATGATTCATTTCTTTTTAGATTAAAAACCTCTACTAATTCTTCTATAGTATAATCTGAATAGCTTTTATTAGGAATATCACCTTCTTCTTGTTCGGGAGTAGGAGGAGTGTCTGCATAATCATTAACACCATCGCTTTTATCTAAATTAATAGCAGTTTTTACTATGTTTTCTTTTTCGATGGAATTATCTTCTTGTTGATTATCTTCTTCTGCTGATTCTAATTTTTTTAATTCTTTATTTAATTGGGTTAAGTGTTTTATTTTTTCAGGATTAATATCAACGGAGATATTTCTGTTTTTTAAATCCAATATTTTAGAATATACTTGCTCTATTTCTTCTAACTCTCTTCCTTGATCAATAAGTAATTTTGCGAATAATCCTAAAAATTCTGGAGTTTCTTTAAAATGATTAGAAAATTCCTCATAATTCATTTCATTCTCTTCAACTTCTTCTGTTGAAAAGATTTTTTTTGCTATTTGTGCATTTTCTAATAAAAGATGTTCAAAAAGTGATTCTGGAACAAGAAAACCCATATCTTCTGCGTTATTTTTATATTTATCCATTAAAAAATTATTTCGATTACATAACTAGTTATTATAACCAAAAAAGCCGAGACTAAAAAATCCCGGCTTAATTATTTACACATAAAGTATAATTTACATTCCTGTAGTC
>Ga0307376_10000872_pt1 | contig 35322 bp, 55 predicted proteins | sample TR2MG_FD_202536 | JGI IMG/M metagenome (GOLD analysis project Ga0307376, IMG submission 202536) | Soil microbial communities from Risofladan, Vaasa, Finland - TR-2 | ecosystem: Environmental > Terrestrial > Soil > Coastal area > Acid sulfate soil | place: Finland: Risofladan, Vaasa | collected...
ATACATACAGAAGCATTAAAAGAGCAAGGACAGGCGGAAATGGATTTACTTGGTATAGAGCAGACATTTAATGTTTCTAATCCAGAAGTTCAAAGATACTTAAAATCAAACGCTTTATCTAAAGCGAAGACAGTTGTTGAAACAGCAAAAGGCGATTTAAAAAAGACAATGATTACCGGAGTAAACGAGGGGGAAGGAATACCTGAAATAAAAAAGAGATTGCAAACAGTATATAAAGATTACACGGATATTGAAGGATATAAACTTAAAAGAATCGCACAGACAGAGGTTGTAGGTGCAAGTAATCAAGGTGCTTTAGAATCATATAAACAAATAGGCGGAATAAAAAAAGGATGGTTACCGGCGTATATCAATACAAGAGATTCGCATATACAGGCAGGAATGGATTACAGCGAAGATAATGCTATTGACGTAAAAGATGATTTTGATTTAGAGGGCGGTTCAGGTGGTGCTCCGGGAAATATCGGAGTTGCAGAAGAGGACATTAATTGTAGATGTAGTGTTATCCCGGTGGTAGAGGAATAAATTATATTTGGATATTTATATAATAAAGGATATATAAAAAGTGATGATGCTTGGTTCAAAATATGGTGTTGGTTATCTCATAGAAAATTATTTCAAATTTTATTGATTCCTTATCATATAATTATGGGTATTAAATATAAATATACTTTTAGAAATATATTTTACTTTAGTTTAAATTGTATAACTGAAATAAATAAAAAACATTATGGTCGATTTGTGGAGGAATAAATATGGCAAAGATTGGTAAGAATATCAGTATTGGAATTTCGATACCAAAAAAAGATGTAATAAAAATAAAGAAAGACATAAATGGTATTATAAAATTACTTGATATAGCAATCAAGAAAAAAAAGAATTAATGAAAGATAATAAATAAAGAATGATAAACAAACAAGAAATAATCAAAGCAATAGAAAACGATAAGGCGGTTATACGATACGACGATAAATGGCGGTGGTTTAAAAATGGAGATGACCAGAAAACATGCCCATTGCTTGATTTTATGTTTCAAGTAGAATATCGGTCTGGGACTTTGATATTTATCCCGGACAAAGTCAATAAATGTAAAATGGTAGATAGAAATAAAGAATAACAGGAGGATGCAATAATGGATGTAATTTTAAAACCAGAACCTGAAATTGTTGGTAATGAAATCAGAGTAAGAATGAAGAATCCAGATTTGTTTATAAAGGAATCTTTCAGGACAATAAGTATCTCTAAAGAGAAAGGAATTAAATCAATAATTGGCAAATTAAAATCAGACCCAGAAGGAAGCACAGTTATTCAGTCATATAGATTTGATAAGAATAAATGGACTGTTGAAGAAGCGGTTAAATGGGTTAAAGAAAACGAAAAGAAAACCATTGAATCATTAATATTATTATATAAAGAGATAGATATATCCGGGAATACAGATAGAAAAGAGATTAAGTATTATTCATGCAAAGTTCTAAAGATAGATAAAGATGAGCATGTAGCAAAAATAAAAGTTACGAACGAAGATATTGACAGGGATGGTGAAATAATCTTATTGTCATCTTGGCAGAAACGTTCTAAATCATATAATCAGCACCCGGTTTTATTATCATCGCATAAATACGATAAATTAACTCATCAGATAGGCGAAGCGGTTAATATAGATTGGACTAAAATGGAATTTGATTTTAAGTGGTATGCGGGCGAAGGTAACCCGGAAGCGGACTGGGGATGGAAACTTGCAGAGAAAGGCAAGGCAATGTTCTCTGTTGGGTTTATTCCGTTTAACAGATTTATCGGCGACGCTATCCCGGAAGAATACAGAGGCAAGAAACCGCAAGCAGTATTAGACGATAATGAATTACTTGAAGTCAGTCAAGTAGTTGTAGGTTCTAATCGTGGTGCTTTACAGATGGGTATAGACAATCCTAATCCAGAACAATGTCAATATATGTATGAAGTAGTAAAATCTTTTGGTAACGAAATACCTGAATTTTCAATAATTAAAGATACGACTAAAGAGAAATTTGAATGCGAATGTATTAAATGCGGGTTTAAGATGACAAGCGATAAACACTGTAAAGATATTAAATGTGAAAAATGCGGCGGGCAGATGCGTAGAGTAGAACGTCCCGGACCCGGACAAGCAGGAATTACTGATGACAGTATAATAATATCGCCTATTGAAGTCCAGAACTTAAAAGAGTTGAACGATATAATGGAGATATGGAAATCAGGGCGTATAATTTCAGAAAAGAACAGGACAGTAATAAAATCAACGATATTACAATTAAGTAAATCAGTTGAAGTATTAAATATATTGCTACAAATATCAGAACCAAAAAATAATCCTAAAGAAGAAGGAGGAAAAAATATAGATTTTGATGTAGATAGTTTTTTAAGTGAAACGAAGAAGTCATTAGAAAAATTTAATAACTTAAACTCATAAGGAGAATAAATCAATGGACGAAAAACAAATTAAAGAATTACTTGAATCAAAGAAGAAGTTAGACGATATACTTGCAATTAAAGAGAAAGAAAATCTTGACGCTTTAGAGAAAGAAAAGATTGAAAAAATCAAAAAAGAGATTCTTGACTCTATCGCACCTGAAAGAAAGAAAGTTGAATTTGTAAGTGTAGAACCAGAGAAACCGGAAGCAGGAGTTAAATATTGCAAGAGTTTTGGCGAATTTATGTGGATGGTTAAAACAGGCGACCCTCGTCTAAAGACCGCAATGTCAACAACGTCTGCTCAAGGTGGATATACTATTCCTGAAGGCTGGTCAAAAGAGATTGTTAATTCGCTTAATAACTATGCCGCTGCTCCGGGAATGGTTACACAAGTAACAATGGGCGAACCGACTTTACATCTCAATTCTTTACTAACTGATTTGACTGTTGCATGGTCAACAGAAGCGACCGCAAAATCTACAACGAAACCTACATTTAGTCAGGCAGACTTAACATTAAGATTCCTATATGCTTTAATTACTCTAACAAAAGAATTATCGCAGGACAGTATGCTTAATCTTGGTTCTTTCCTGAAAGATTTGGTTACGCAGAATATTGCTCTGGAACTTGAAGCACAGATATTACAGGCAAACGCCGCTCCGTTTACAGGCATATTAAATGCCGCTGGAGTCAATGCTGTTGCACAAGTTGGAGCGAATTTATCATATTCCGATTTGACCGCTGTTGTGAATAATACCGGGCAGTTAGAACAGTATAAAAAAGGTGCTGGCTGGTGGATGACTCGTGGAGCGTTAGATGTAATAATTAATCTTATGGACAATAACAACAGACCTTTGATTAATTTAAGTCTTCCTCTTTCACAGGATACTAAATCAAATCAGAATCAGATTCCTATTAATCTGCTCGGATACCCCGTATATATTTCAGACCAGATAACCGATACATTAAGCGAAGAAGCAGGTTCTACTTCAATCGCATTCGGTAATCTTAAAAATGTATGGATGGGTAAAAAAGCAGGACACGAAGGGCTGGAAGTTCTGGTTACCGATACTGGAGTTATTAATTCCGGTGTTGAGGTTACGGAAAATGCACTCACGGAAAACAAACAGATTTACAGATTTGAAATTCGTAGAGGCATAATAGTCGCTGTTCCTGCGGCATTCGTTAAACTGACAGGAGTAACCCCGTAACAGATAGGAGATAAGTTATGAAATGTAAAATAAAAACAAGTTTTTACATGGGTAGAATTTTATATAATGCAGGGAACGAAATTGACCTTGACAAAGAACATACAAAGAGATTTGCAGATTATGTTGAACCTATTAAAACAGTAGAAAAACCTGTAAAAGATAAAATGATAAGAAAATCCAAAGTAAAAAAAGAGCGAAAATCTAAAAATGTATAATAAAGAGGGAGGACAGTATTATGTTTAAAAGAATTTTAGTATTAATAATTTTAGTAATGTTAGCATCCATTTACTTAAATGCAGAGGAATGCGATAGTGTTGTTGTGGATGCCTCTACATTCACAGTAACCGGTGATGATTACGTTGCCGGAGCGAATCCTCTTGTAATAGCAAGGACGTTTTCAAAGTCAAGAATAAAGAAGGTTACCATTTCCAATAGTGATACTACAGTTGCCCAGACAGTTACATTATGGGATGGCTGGACAGTTGATACTTCTTCAGCAAGTGTTACTAAGATATGGGAAATTGACATTGATGCATCCGGAACTGCCGAAGTTCAGATAATTACAGAAGACTTTGGTGATAGGTGGCAGTTGATTGCTAATTATGGACTTGCAGTAACAAAATCTTCAACATCAAGCGATGTAACAGTTAGCATTCAATACCGTTAGATACGAATAAGAGGGGAGTCGGGCGACCCCTTGCTCCCCTCTTTTTTAAACTATGTTTAGAGGAGTCCAAAAGATGAAAATAATAAAATTTGTATTATGTGTAATTCTACTTCTATCTTGTATAATTTTTTCAGAAGCAAGAGTCTATGATAAGGATAATTCTAATTATACTGTTACTGCGAATACATCTACTGCAACTTTAGTTGGCGGATGGCTTCCGGGTAGAGTATATTATATCGTTATAAACGAATCTACCTATGATGTTAGACATGCTACATGGTCCCTAACAGGTGTAGATGCGGCTTCGGCAACATCAAGAGGAATATTAATTGAAGACGGACTTGGATATTGGGAAGATAAATATAATGTTTACCAGTCAAGTTGGTATGTTATTATAAATGGCGGCGGTCCTGCTGATGTTGCTCCATATACCGCTACGATTACGTATAGAGAACGAAACTAAAAAAAGATAGAGGTATAAAAAAAATGAAAAGAACAAATTTATTTTTAATGGTTGCATTATCATTTTGTTATTTATTATCTTTCGCAGAATATGGCAATAAGCAAGGATATAAAAATCCTGCAACTGAAGATTTGGATATGAACGATTATAATATTGATGACGCCGGCAATATTACAGGAGTAGATATTCAGGCAAGTGGAGCGTTAAGTTGCAGTGTTTTAATCGCTTCTACAAGCATAACGCTTCCTGATGACGTAACAGTAAATCATAATCTTACGGTAACAGAGCAAACATCTACAGAGCATTTAGTAGTAACAGGAACATCTACTTTAGCGGGAGCAGTATCTTGCGGAAGCACAGTTGACGGTAGAGATATTTCTGCAGATTGGACTACTGTTATGAGTTCATTTAATACAGTAGATACTAATATATCCGCAATTGAATCCGATATAACAACGAAATATAATCAAACTTTATCCTCATTTAATATTGTAGAAACAGATATAGATAACAATTACAATACTATGATGAGTTCATTCAATTTAGTAGATACAAATAAATTTGATAAATCAGGTGGAACGATAACAGGTGATACGACTTTTAATCACAATTTATCAGTAACAGAACAAACGTCAACAGAACATTTAATAGTAACAAGTACCTCTTCATTTGACGGAAATTTGGTTGCTTGTGGTGGAATTAACGTATCAACAATAACCGCATGTAGTCCCTTACATGTCATATCAGAAGAATTAATTGTTAAAGGAACAGGCACGATAACAAATATTAATATAAAAAATGAGAATGCTAGTTCAGGTTCACGTCTAAAATTCACTACTCCAAATGATTATGGATTCTATATGGGCGTAAATGATTCTGTCGGACATTGGCTTAGTTTTGGTTGTACAGGAGATGGTAATTTATTAACTTTAGATAATACTTCCAACAGAGTAGGTATAAATTGTTTAGCAGGTTCTACTTTAGAAGTTAATGGAAGTCTTGATGTAAATACAACTTCTAATTTTGATGGGAATATGGTTGGTGGACATAATCTATCAGTAACAGAGCAAACATCAACTGAGCATTTAATTGTTACAAGCACATCTACTTTTGGTGGTGGGGCAATTTTCAACGAGGATTCTGCTGACGTAGATTTTAGATTTGAAAGTAATGGTAATGCAAATATGTTATTTGTTGATGGTGGAAGTGATTTGGTTGGAATAGGTTGCGCCCCCGCTGGATATACCCTTGATGTTTTAAGTGCAAATGATGTTGAAGAACTGACCAGGATGTGGGGAAATGATGCTGATTTTGTAAGGGCTATTATTGATAATAGAGGATCAGGAGATTCACAATTAGGTTTTGGAAGTGGTGGAAGCACAAAATGGAGTATTGGTAATGATTCAACTGCCCATAGTTTTAAGATTAGCGAAGGGTATGGTGCTTTTGGTACTGACGACCACTTTATTATTGATACAGCAGGACAAATTAGTATCGGTGGTATAGTATCTGTTTCTTCATCAATTATTGTATCAGGTGCAGACGGGAATGTTACTGCAAATAAATTTATTGGTGATGGTTCTTTGTTAACAGATGTAGTTATTAATTCCGACAATATCACAGTGGCTAATCAAATACAAACAAATACTCTGATAGTTACAAGTACTTCTACTTTTGGCGGGGCAATAGGATTATATTCAAGAACAGAGGCGGAGTTAAAGTCTATAACACCTACTGCCGCAGGACAGGTATATTACGACTCAACTAATCTTGCGGTAATTGTTTCAACAGGAACATCAGAGGCGGCATTTGGTTTAATTACAGACGGAACATCGCAACCTACAGGGTGGGATTAAATGTTCTGGAAAATAGCAGACTTCTTTAAATCACCTAAAAAAGAGAAAATGAAAGTTGTTTCTGGTGATTCATTAAATGCTTATATTAAAATATATGTTGAAGAATGCAAGGGTAAATTTGATAAATGCAGAATAATTGCTGATTCACCGAGATACCGTTTGCCCTCTGATGATTTAGTAAAAGAGTTTCTTAAAACTGATATGACTGATATGATAGAATATTCTGATACAGATATGACTAAACCTATATGCTCTGATTTTGCTCTAATTTTCGTAGGTGCTTTTAGGAAGAAATATCCTAAGACTGCTATGGGAATGATTGGGATTGATAACCCAAAAGATAAGTTCGGGCACGTCAGGGCTATATATCTAAATAATAAGTTTATATTCAAAAACGTAGAGCCTCAGACAGATGAGGTAATTCTAATAAAAAATGATATACCAGATTTTGTGGTGATGTAATTATGGAATTAAAGGGTTAAAATAAAAAATGGATGAATTCTTTTCAGGCGGATTTGCTCTTGGATTAATGATTGGATTGCTTGTATATGCGGTTATTAAATATACTATTAGATATATAAGAATTTTAATTAAACTAATAAAGGCAGTATTTAAAGGATAAATAATTATGGATTTACCGTTGATAAGAGATTTAGGGGCGAGTATAGGGGCATTGTTCTGCGGGGTAATCGCTATTTTAAACGGTAAAGACAAACTTAATAAGAATGATTTTGCAAAAAAAGAAAAAGAGATTGATAAGGAATTGTCAGAAGGGCAGACACAATTCGCATTAATAAATAATAAACTTGAAAATATGAGTATGAGTTTTGAGAATTTCTACGAAAAGAACGATAGAAAAAATATCCGTATTCTTGAAGATATAACGGATTTAAAAGGAAGAATAATAAAAATAGAAGTTAAATTAAACGGTAATGGGAGTAAATAAATATGTCATTAGATAGCAATGCTTTATTGACAGTAGATGAGTTATTAAGTTCAATGGGATTAACAAGAGATGATATAAGGACATCATGTTTTAGAGTTTATAATTCTTCAAGCGATGCTACAACTGCGACAATATCAAAAGTAGGTAACACTTTAAATCTTACTGTTACCGGTGGGACGAACGCTCATAATACTGATTTTGATTTAACGAATGCAAGTTACGATACGATAGGCGAATTGATTACAGCGATTGAAGCATTAAGCAAAGGTTGGATTATAGTTAGATTATCCGCTTCTGCTTTTACTTCTACTGATTTAGACAGTTTCGGTTCAACAGACGCTTTATTAAGCACAAACGAACAGACATTATACGCTTTTAATAGTTTATTACTTGAAGAAATAATTAATTCTACTTCAACATTTATAGAGAATTATTGCCGTAGAAAATTTGTATCGCAGGAACATACAGAATATATTGACGGAAACGACAGAAATAAATTAAGAATTAAAGAGTTTCCTGTAACAGTTTTAACAAGTGTTCAATTATACGATTATCAATCTGAAACCGTTCTTGATACTTTAACAGAACATACTGAATTTGAATTGTATTATGATGAAGGGATTCTATATAAGGGCGGTTGCTGGACAAGAGGCAGGAAGAATTGGAAAGTAATATATACAGCAGGATATACGACAGCGAATATGCCGGAAGATTTAAAACAGGCAGTTAATCAAATGTGTAGTTTAATATATACAATGAAAAATAAACAAGGTATAAAATCAGAAAAGATTGGCAGTTATTCTATTTCATACGGTGCGGCAAGCGGCGAAACTGTTATGGGAATAGGCATTCCTGTTAGTGTAATAGGTATGATTGCACCATATAAAAAATTTGACATGGAAGAAGATAATATTACATGAGTTATACCGGACTATTAAATAAATTCTGTTCAATTCAAGAACTAACAAAAACGCAAGATTCAGAAACAGGACAGATGATAGATTCATGGGCTGTAAAATATAATAATGTTAAATGCAGATTAGACCAGCCGACAGGAACAGAAATAGCCGCACAAGGAAGCATTTTAAGTCAAGCGACACATGTTTTATTTATTGGCATTAATTATACATTGACAGCAGGCGAGAATAGAATTGTTTTTGACGGTAAGAATTATAATATATTACTTATAAAAAATGCTTCCGGGCATGACCATCATCTTGAAATATTATTAAGGATACTACAATAATGAGTTTAAGTATGTCTATAAAAGTCATGGGAGCAAAAGAAATAATAAAAAAACTTGATGATATGACAAAAAAAAGCGAAAATGAATTAAAAAAAACAGTAGAGAAAGCGGTATTAATTGTTGAAAAAGATGCAAAGAAAAATACTCCTGCATTATCTAACAGATTAAGGTCATCTATTACGCATTCAGAAGTAAAAGACGGAACAGCACAAGTCGGAACGAATGTAAAATATGCTCCTTATGTGGAATTTGGAACAGGTAAATTTTCAAGTAAAGGAACAGGAAGACAGACTCCGTGGGTTTATTATAGTGAAGAATTAGGCAGATTTGTATGGACAGAAGGAGCAAGACCTCAACCTTATTTATATCCAGCGTTAGCAAGTAATTATAAAAGAATAGAAGAGATGATTAAGAAAACAATTACCGGGATTTTTAAATGAAATATCAATACGATATAATTACATATTTAGAAAGCGATGCGACTTTAGATACTCTTTTAAGTTCTTCTGCAAATGATAGTAAAATATACCCGGAAATTGCTCCGCAAGATAGTTCTTTACCATATATTGTTTATTCTGTTTCCGACGGAGTATTAGATGAGATATTAGATGAAATAAGAATTACATTTAGAATATATTCAACAACAAAATCAGAAGCAGTTAATATAGCAAATAGATTAAAATCATTACTTGATAAACAGGATGAGATTCAAAACTCTTTTTCAAGCACGGATTATTGGTATTATTATTCTAAAATCGCATACCATGAATCTTTGATTGATAATGTTGACAAGGATAAATTGATATACATACAAGTAATGATATTTAATATAAAATATAAAAGAAAAACTTGGTATTAGGAGGATTTAAAAATGGCAAAAACAGCGGCGAATATTGTTGTAGGAGCACCGAGTGTTGTAACAGTTGGGTCTTATGGAGCAGGAAAAGGTTCTGGAGTTGATGTAGGAGCAACTGTTGGTCCGGTTGTGGTTCGGTATGATGATACGATTTACGAGAAAAAAGCAGACCAGTGGCTTGGTCCGGTAGGAGCAGTAAAAACAGAAGAGAGAATGACAGTTGAAATTCCTTTAGCAGAAAGAAGTTTAGCGAATCTTGCTCTTGCTCTTGGATATCCGACAGGTGCAGTTTCTGGTTCAACTTTAGAAATGGGCGGAAATGCAACTGTAACAGAAAGAGAATGTTTTATTGACGGCGTTTCACCGTCGGGCGGAACGACACAAATAACAATCAAAAAATGCGTTGTTCTTTCAGCAGGATTTGAATATGGATTACAAAGAGATGGACAGACTATTATTAAACTTACTCTTCTTGTTTTACAGGATACTTCAAAAACAGCGAATCAGCAGTTGATACAGATAGCAGATTCCGGTGGCGATACTACTGCTCCGACAATTGCTATGACTACTCCGGCAGAAGATGGAACAGTTACAGCGGGAACGAAAGATACTTTGACATTAACTTTCACAGAAGCGGATACACGGATTGATGAATCTACTTTGATTTATGGCGATGCCGATAAAGCGACAATATTCGTAAATGATGTTGAAGATCCGACTGCGACTTCACTTGTAGCAGGAACAATTTCTTATAATGCTGCAACGAAAGTATTAACATTTACTCCGACGAGCAATTGGGCTGCAGCGACAGAAAATTATCAGATTATAATTACGACAGGAGTCCGGGATATCGCAGGAAACTATCTCGCATCAGTATTTTTCGGACATTTTACTTCTGCATAAATTATATAGTATGTAAGAATGAGGGGTTTATGAATTTACTTTCTTGTAATAGAAAAAAAACAGTTTATTTATAACCCCTCTTTTTATACTATTTAAAGGAGATTACATGAACGATTTACAAATTGTAATACAAGAACAGGATAAAACTTTTATTACAATTCAGAACGAAAAATTTGAAATCGGTAGATTAAGTTATTTACAGATAATTAAATTGACTAAAGTTATCGGGTTAATGTTCGCTAAAAATGTTGAACGATTTCAAAAATTAGATACTTCAAAAGAAACTATTATGCAGGATATATTCGGGATTCTTGAAGTATTAGATGAAGATGAGATGTCTTCTATAATATCTATTATCTTAAAAAAAGATAAAGAGTTCTGTAAAAAACTTTCGGCAATTGAAATATCTGAATTATTAAGAATAGTAATAGAATATAATTATACAGATTTTTCGGTAACAGTAAAAAATTGGCAACGGACAATCAAGGGAATAACAGTAAAAAAAGAAGAAAAAACGAAGTAGATAACTCTTTGGTTGTCCTTACTGAAATAGTGAATAATACAAATTATACATACGAAGACATATTAAATCATTCAGTAATTTGGATAAACACAGTATATAGAAACATAACAAAAGTTAAGCAAGAAGAATTTAAATTACAGGCGATTCTGCACGGAGCAGACCCGGAGAAATTAAACGATATCGGCATTGACAAGAAACCTGTTGATATACGAGAACAGCCTAATTTTGATGTTCGTAAATTAGAGTCAATAAAGATAGGATATTCAAGAAGAGGTAAAAAGTAATGGCGGAATTATCAAAGTTTTTCGTTAATATCGGAAGTAAATTTGACGATAAGGGAGTTAAGAACGGAATATCCGGGCTTGATAAACTAAAAAATTCTGCTTCAAAAGTTGCGGAAGGACTTAAGACCGTTGCTCTTGCCGGTGCTGCTATGGGAGTAGCGTTAGTTGTCGCTGCAAAGAAGGCGGCTGATGCGGCTGGTATTCAAGAGAAAGCGGAAGTTGCTCTTGCGACAGCGATGAAAACAGCAGGAACATACACAGAAGAAGCATTTAAACATAACCTTGAATATGCAAGTTCACTTCAAAAAATTACTACTTTTGGCGACGAAACAATTCTTACAGTTCAAAAACTACTTTCAAATTACGGAGCACAAGGAAAAGAACTTGACGATTTAACAAAAGCATCTCTTGATTTTGCTACTGCGACCGGTATGAGTTTAGAGGGTGCGGCGGCTCTTGTCGGAAAAACTATCGGAAGCACAACAAACGCATTAACCCGGTATGGAATTACTGTTGAAGGTGCAGTCGGTTCTACTGAACGAATGCAGGCGGCAGTTACCGGAATATCAAAACTGTTCGGCGGAGCGGCACAAGCGGAAGCACAGACTTACGCAGGAAGATTGAAGCAAATGCAGAATCAATGGGGAGATTTAGTTGAAAAGATTGGATTTAAAGTTATACCTATATTCACAGAAATAATACAGGTGATTCAGACAGAAATAATTCCATTATTTGAAGATTGGGTTGGTGGAATTGACGGAACAAGTGGAGCGGCAGAAAATTTTGGAAATACTTTAAAATTTATTATTAAAATTGCAAGAGGAGTAATAACTATTTTTGATATACTTGCAGACGCTGTTGCTGGACTTGCTCTTGGGATGACGTTTCATTTCAAAGCGGCAGGCGAAGCATTTAAAAGTATGGGCGATAAATTTGCTCAAGCAGGCGAATTATTTGGTAAACTTACAGCGGAACAAGTTACACAATCAAGAACAAGAAGAGAAGAAGTTGAAAAAACAGGAAAAGTAATTATTGAAACAGCAGAAATGGTTTCAGAAAAAGAGATTGAAGTTGCAGAAAAAACAGGAAAAGTAATTATTGAAACAGCAGAAATGGTTTCAGAAAAAGAGATTGAAGTTGCAGAAAAAACAGCAGAAAAGAAAATTGAAATTGAAAAAAATAAAACAGGCGAATTTCTTGGATTAACAAGTGAAATAAATAAATTAGGTGGGGAAGTTTTTGAAGAAGATAAGAAACGCAGAAAAGCATTACAGCCGCTTCTGGTAGCAGAAGCAACTGCGAATACTTATTTAGGAGCAACAAAAGCATTGGCACAAGGCGGTATTTTCGGGATACTCACAGCCGGGACAGTAATAGCAACAGGTCTTGCTCAAGTAGCAAATATATCAGCACAGAAATTCGCTAAAGGTGTAAGAAATTTTTCTGGTGGAATGGCTCTTGTTGGTGAACAAGGTCCTGAACTTGTAAATCTACCTCGTGGTTCAAGTGTATATTCTAACCCAGAAACAAGAAATATGATAACTAATATGGGCGGTTCAAATATATATGTTACTGTTCCACCTATACCAAATAGAAGTTATGCTAAACAAATGGCGAAAATAGTCGGCGAAGAATTATATAAAGATGTAAGCAGAAACAGGAAACTATAATAATGGCAATATCTTGCACAATAAATTCAGTTACAAGAAATATTAGGGATATAGTAATAGAAGATATATTGACTCAAGAATCAAATTCCGCCTCTTTTGGACTTGATGAAACATGGACAAATAAACCTATTGAAGGGCAAGATGTAGAAATACAATTAGACGGAACAAGTATATTTACAGGCAGAGTCGTTTCTGTTCAGTCAACAAGATTGGACGGAACGACATTTGCATTTCAGGTAGAATGCACGGATTATACTATTGACCTTGATAAAAAATTAGTTGTTGAAGATTACGGAAGCGATACCCTATATAATATCGTCAAAGATATAATGGATAATTACACTTCAGGATTGACTTATAATAATGTTATTGATTCCGGGACGACACTTGCAGGTATAAAATTTAATTATCTTAATCCCTCACAATGTTTTCAGCGGTTAGCAGATATTACCGGCTGGGATTGGTATATTGACGTTGATAAAGATTTACATTTCTTCCCGGAAGAAACGTCAGACGCTCCGATAGAATTAGATGATACAGAAGAAGATTTTAATGATTTAGTAATTACCCCGGACACAACGCAACTTGCAAATAGGATTTTTGTAAGAGGTGGATATTATCTCTCTGCCGAATATACGCAAGATACAATCACAGCAGTTGCAGGTCAAACGGAATTTCCTGTAAGATATAGACCGTATGAATTGACAGTCAAAGTTGACGCAGTAAGTAAAACTGTTGGAATAGAAAACGAAGATGTCGCAGGTGGACATGATTTTCTGCTTAATGCTGACGAGAAATTATTGAAAGTTGATACGATTTCAATGTCAGGTGGCGAAGCGATTATCATGAAATATAAATATAAAATACCATTATTAGAAAGAATTGACGATTATTCAAGTCAGACGGCAATTAAAGCGATTGAAGGTGGCGACGGTATTTATGAAAAAATTATTGTTGACGATACGATTGAAGAAGTTAATATCGCTCAAGAACGTGGAAAAGCGGAATTGATAAAATATGCCAATCCGATTGTGTCTGGCAGTTTTACGACTTTTAATACAGGATTCAAAGCAGGTCAAAGATTACATATTGATTTGACCGATAGAAATACAGATGAATATTATCTTATACGGCAGGTTACAGCAACATCTCTTGGCGGTAATCAAATACAATATACAATTCAGTTCGCTACTTTCTTGCTTGGATTTAATTGGCTATTAATAAAGATTCTTGACGCAACAAGGAAAACAGTTTTTAGAGATGACGAGGTGCTTGACGTGTTAAGAATAATTTCAGGTGAAAGTTGTATGATTGACGATACTTCTGTAACAGTAACAACAGAAACTCCACCGTATCAATGGGGACCGGGAGGAAGTCCGCAGGGATATTGGAATATATCACAATGGGGATAAAAAATAAAATGATACTACAATCAGGAATAAAAATTGAAGGAAGAATACAGTTTATATTTGAAAATGTTGAAACGGGTATAGTAAGAATTTCAAAATGGTATAAAAATCTTATTACTACTGCCGGAGTGATTGCTATTGCACGACGATTAATAAACGAAGCGGCATTAGCAAATGAGGGGATAATAACATATGGAGCAACTGGAACAGGTGTTTCTACTCCTGCGATTGGTGATACTACGCTTGACACGGAACTTGCAAGGAAAATATTATCAACAACAAGCAGAAGTTCAAACGTTATTACACTCCGAACATTTTTTACAACAGCCGAAAGTGTCGGAACATTAACAGAATTTGGATTATTCGGCGAAGCGGCAACAGGAGCGGCAGATTCAGGAACATTATTTGAGCATGCAACAATATCAGAAGTAAAAAGTAACGCAGAAACATTGACAGTAGAGGTTCAAATTACAATTTCAACAGCAGGATAAAGGGGGATAAAGTGGATAAAGTAATCAAAGGAATAGATATTAAATTAAGTTATAGTAACGAATCAGAAATATTAATTAAAAGTTTCGGAAATCAATTTGACAGGAATGAATTTGAAAAAGAATTTTTAAGTAATATTCCTGTAGGGACAGGTAATATTTTAATCTATATGACAGAAAAAACTAAAAGAGAAATAAAAGAAAATCAGTTAAAAGCAGCGGCAAGAAAAATATTGGATAAAGATAAAAAAGAGGTGAAAGAAAATGTCAAATAGTTCTAATGTAAATGCAGGCGACCAGATATTAGCAACGCAATATAATAATTTACGTTTAGACGTCCTTGACCAGACAACAGGGCATGACCACGACGGAACAGACGGAAGAGATAGATTACTTCCAGCAAGCATGACAATTACTCCGACAGGAGCAATAGACGCAGTAAATATTAATCAAGATTATGACGATAATGGATTATATATTGATTCAGACGCAACTACACTTGGCAAAGATGCGATTTATATCCTTGCTAAATTTGGCGTATATGTTCAGCAAGATATATCAAATGGTAGAGGAATGAGAATTATACGCAATATTGCAGAAGCAGGAATTTATCCTCTTGCATATTTTGGAGAAGCGAATGCTGCAAGCACACAACCTGTTCTTGAAATAGCAAATGCAGGTAGTGGCGAAGATATAAAAACTCCGAGTTTTACTTTAACAAACGGTGTGATAGTTGCTTCAGGTGGAGGGTCTGCAAGTTGGAATGCAAAGAAAACAAAAAGATTTACTCTTCCGTTCGTATGGGGAGAACTTGGAGCAACAAATACTATTTACGGTATTACTATTGACGCTGCAAATGAAAGATGTTCTGTAAGTTTCGCTTTACCGGATGACTGCACTCAAATTGATGTTTTAAGAGTTTTCGGAGAAAGTCTTGCAAATACAGGAGTAGGCAATGGTATGGCTATTGAATTAGAATTATATGCAGGTGCTAATAATGAATCTTATAATACTCATACTGCGACATTAACAAATAAAATATCAATTGGGTTTAATTATTCTATTGGAGATATTATTTTGTGGGAAGTTTCTTATGCAACTATGGGAGGTTTTCAGAGTGCAACAGCAGGCGATATAGTTACTATAATTCTTGAATGGAATGCTAGTTTTGGTACTGATATCTCAACAAATGCTTATATGAAAGGAATAGAAATAGAATATCAATAAAGGAGATTGAAAAAAAATGGCTATGGAAATTAAAACAATACCAGAAATCAAAGAAATTAATGTCAGTAAAAGTGGAGATTTGCCTGCAGGAAAAACAATCAAAATAACAATTGATGATGTTGTTTATGAAAATTTAGAATACAAAGTTCCTGCAGGAAAAAAATTATGTTTACGCATAGATATTAGAGGAAGATTGATTGATGTTTAAATACAACAGATACTCTTGCTTGAAATGGACGCATATAATAATTCATCATTCAGCGACTGTTGACGGTGCAACATATAGTTGGGATGCGATTGACAGGTATCATAAAGAATACTATGGCTGGAGTGAGATAGGATACAACTTTGGACTTGAACGTGTTGATAATAGTTATAAATATTGTCTGGGCAGGTCATTATCCAAATCAGGTGGGCACACGAAGGGGCAGAATTGGAGTGCCATAGGAATATGTCTAGTAGGAAATTATGATGAACAAGAACCAAACGCCGCTCAATATTGGCTACTTGCTTCACTATGCAGGGATTTGCAACGTGATTTCAATATCCCGACGGAAAATATCAAAGGACATAATGAGTTTTCAAGTAAAACTTGTCCGGGAAATCTATTCAGTATTGTAAAACTTAAAAAAATAATTGAATACGGAAACAACGGCGGAGGCATTCTATGTTAGGGAAATTATTATTTATATTTTTTAGTTTAAGTTTCAGGTCATCTATTTTAGACGTGCCTTATGATTATGAATATCGTATCGGAGCAGAAACTGAAAAGGCATATATTGATTTGCTCTATGAAAGAGAAATAGGTATAGAGGGATTAGGGTTAGATTATGAGCAGGAATTAAATTCTATATATAATTTTCAGCCTAATATTAATTGGTATAGGCGGGACGTAAAAGATATTGATTATCAGACGGTTAAATTTATGTATCCGTTAGAAACATATTCAAAAGTAGGATTCTGCTTAAATTCAGACCATTGGGATGACCCCCGGGTTCTTGCTTCTTTTCATTATGCAATACACAATATAGATTTTAGCATGGAAACAAATTTTGTAGGTCGTGAAATCATGTCAGTCAAATTAAGCAATAAATGGGCTGTTGCAGAGAGTTCTGATAAAAAAATATCTGTATATGTAGAACCGATTTTCAGATATAAATCGTTTAATGAAGACACTTTCTGGCAATTTAAAATTGAAGTTAAAATGCAAATAAATAGAAATGGAAAATGATAAAATGCAGAAAATAGGTGGACGTAAATTTATTCTTGCTTTAATTTCACTTGGATTTATTATCGGTGTATTTATTTACATGGCGTTTCAGCGGTGGCTAACACCAGAATATTGCATGCGTATTTTGGGAATGTTACCTATAATTATAGGATTATTTGTAGGTGGCAATGTATTAGAAAAATATATTAAAAAGGAGAGTAAAACATGAACGAAAAGAAGATAGCAGAGCAGATTGTCGCATCAGCAGAAATGTTTAAAGGCGATGTTGAAAACACTAAAAACAATATACAGGAATTGCTAAAGAAATATCTGAAAATGATAAAAGATATAACAGGCACAATCCCGGACGAAGATACTTTCATTGAAATAGTCGCAAGGATTGTTGATTCAATTATTGTTCTGCCTGAACCATATGAAACCATTGACGGCTGGGCATTATCTTTTATTTTCAAAAATCTGAATAAAAAGATTTTGAAGAAATGGCTTGGCAATGATTGGTATGGTAAACTTCAAAAAACTATTTTAGACAAATAATATCCTTTCAATTTAACCGTTTTAAATTTATTTTTAATACCGCAGTATATCACTCTATTTTTTAACGCCTTATTTCCTCGTCGGTAAAACTTTTATTTTTTTTTCTTTTGAAAGGGGTTGACAAAGATTATAAATTGTGGTATAATATAGGTAGAAACAAAAAACTTGTTGAAAAAAGGAGGGTAAAATGATTAGTATCTGTGCATGGTGTGATAAAAAAATAGGTGAAAAAGAACCGTTGAATGATGACCGGGAAACGCATGGAATGTGTAATCTATGTGCCCGTATATTCCAATTGGATTTTGTATTAAGAGAAAATTTAAAAAATTTCTGTGATTATCAAGGCGATATGGGATTTGAAACATTAAGAATAATCTCAAACCACGTAAAATCTCTGAACAGGATAAAGAAATTCAGGGATGAGTTTTCAAACCAGAAAAATAAAATAAAATTTGTGGAGGCATAATGGAAAAACTAATATTGATTGATACAATATCTAATTTGCTTACAACAATAATAACTTTGGCGTGGACAGTTGCCTGTATATGGCTGGGGATATATATAGGTAGGAACGTAAAGATTAAGAGGATTAAGCATATAGACCATAATTTTATCAGAGGAATAAGAAATAATAAAAAAGGGAGGTAATCAAAATGGTAGAGAAGAAAACAGGTAACGAAATGGTTGTAACAAAAGATGATGTAAGGAAATACCTATGCCCGTCGGCATCAGAAAAAGAGTTGTTCTTTGCATTGGGTATTATCAAATCGTTTAACTTGAATCCGTTTAAGCGGGAAGTTCACGTAATTAAGTATGGTAATAGTCCGGCAGAGGTTGTTGTAGGTTACGAGGTATATCTGAAACGAGCAGAGAGAACAGGGAAATTGGATGGATGGAACGTAGAAATATCAAAAGACGGGGAATATGCCGTATTGACTATTCATCGAAAAGATTGGAAAGAACCTTTTACGTGGGAAGTTCCAAAAAGTGAATTTTCAAAAAATCAAGCAACATGGAAATCAATCCCGACTTTTATGTTGAAAAAAGTAGCAATAGCACAGGGCTTTAGAATTTGTTTTCCAGATGAATTGGGCGGATTACCCTATACAAGTGATGAGCGAGAAGCATATGACATACTGGATGTAGGTCCGGTAGGCAAACCTGAAGTTGACATCCCGGAATCCAAAGACGAAAAAGAAGAAATGGAAAAACTAAAACAAGCAACTGAATCAAAGAAAGCGGAATTAGGCATAGACAAAGAAGAAAATATCGAGTTCGCTCCAGACATGCCGAACCTTGAAGAGCAGAAAAAACTTATTTTGCTTGAGATTAAGAATTTTGTTGATTCCGGTAAAGTAACAAAACAAGCGATTACTTCAACAATAAAATCCCGGTATAAGAAATCAAAGTCAAGTGAATTAACTCTTGAAGAGGCGACAGGATTGTTGAAGTGGGTAATAGGTAAATAATATGACAAAAAAACCGGATATTCATTTTGAAAAAGAGGGACATAGGTATAAGATTAATGGGATTGACTCCCTTAGTGTTACTCAAGCAATCCAAGGCGTAGGGATGACAGATTTCAGCAAAGTTAGACCAGACATATTGGAGGCGAGTAAAAAATTCGGGAATGCTGTTCACCGGATGACAGAACTTGACGATAAAAATAATCTGTGTGAAGAATCCTTATCTGGACCGTTAATCCCATTATTAGCCGGATGGCGAAAATTCAAAAAAGATTACGGTATAAAAAAGTTTTTGGCAAACGAGGAAAAACTCGGGTCTTTGCTTTTTATGTATGCAGGGACGCCCGACAGAGTGGCAGTAATAAAGTCAGATATCGCAATAATCGACTTAAAATCTACCACGACCTTGTATAAGACCGTAAAATTACAAACAGCCGCATACAAGCAACTCTGGAACGAAAACAATCCGAAAAGAAAGGCAAAGAGAAGATTGGCGGTAAGGTTAATCCCGAATAATTACAGGGTTAATGAATTTCATGATGATAGTTCTGATTGGCGGGTATTCCTTGCTTGTTTACAAGTAACAAATTTCAAATTAGAAAATAATTTAATAAAATTTTAAGGGGGATTAAAATTATGGAAGTAATAACACAAGAAGCAAAGCAGGTAGTAGAGGACGCTAAATTGGTTGTGTCAAATTCTACAGGCATGACAATTTCTAACAACAACGATTTTGAAGTTGCCGGAAATCAGTTGAAGCAGATTAAGTCTGTATCAAAACAGATAATTGATACCCGTAAGAAAATGACAGTCCCATTGGACACAAGCAAAAAAGCGATAATGGATTTCTTCCGGGTACCGTTAGAATCGCTATCCAAAGGCGAATCGCTCCTAAAAAATTCTATGCTTGGATACACACAAGAACAGGAGCGGAAACGCAGACAGGAAGAACAGAGATTGCAGATTGAATCTGACAAGAGAGCAGAAGCAGAACGCAAGAAATTAGAGAAAAAAGCGGAGCGACTTGAAACTAAAGGTAAACCTGAAACTGCACAAGAAGTTATAGCACAAAAAGAACAGATTGTCGCACCGAAAATTCATGTTAATTCAACAGTATCAAAGGTTGTCGGAGTATCGTCAAAAAAGGTATGGACATACGAGATAACTGACATAAAAAAGATACCGAGAAACTTTATGATACCGAACGAAAGGCTAATTCGGGACACTGTGAAAGCAACGAAGGGTTCTTTGGAAATAGCAGGAGTAAGAATATACCAAGAAGATTCTCTATATGTGAGGTCATAAAATAATGGATAATGAAAAGAAAAAAGCAGAATGGACGTTCCGGGACATCAATGAGAAATTAGCAGAAAAACAAAAAGAGTTGTCAGAAAAAGAAATTGAATTACCGGAATTAGAAGAAGAATTAGACAATGCCGAGAAAGATTGGGAATGTAAGGAAAGCGAATTGTCGCTAAAATTCCAGTTAGATGATATTAATAAGTTGAGCGATAAGAAAATTCTTGACAGAGTCAGAAAGCACGAGGATTACCTTAAATTATGGGCAGAATATATTGTTGCCAAAAGTAAACTTAGACGATGTAAAATAGATATATCACGGATACACAAAGAAATGCATACTTTGGAGAGTATGTCTAAGAATATCAGCATGGAAATTAAGTATAACTTAAGATAGTTTTTTGAAATACAGGCATTCAGTCCATGGCGGAAACGGTGGTTTCTCCAGACCATTCCTCGCATATCATTCCTTTCTTAGGAATCGGAGGGCAACAAGGCGCCGGTAATCGGATTTTCCAGTTTCAGGATTACCCTGAATGTCAAAAAAGGAGTTTAAAATGATACAATTAGAATTGAAACAATACAAAAAGAAAACTATTAAAGAACAGGCAATGGAAGTTATTGAAAATACCGGCAAACCTTTGGCAGCTCACGAGTTCCGGGATTATGGGATAATGACTAATGACAATTGTATGAGTTCTCGGCTTAACGAACTTGAACGAGAAGGGAAATTAGAAAGTAGATTCAGGCAAGGCAAGAGATTTAAGGAGTGGTATGTTGAAAAATGAACAGTTAGACTTAATTTAAAGGAGTTAATATGGAAATAATAGAATTACTTGAAAAATTGCCTATTAATACAAAAATTACTAAAGGAAAAAATGGGTGGTGGACTGCAAAAAGTATTTGGAATATTGAAACTAAAAATTATATGTATAAAAATCATTCACAGGGATTGGAATTAACATTAATAAGATTATTAGAAAAAATTCAGGTAGATTATCCAGATAAGAAGAGATAAAAAATCGGAAATACAAGGAATGGTATGTTGAAAAAGAAAATCGGTAAATGCGTAAAGTGTGGGAAGGTTAGAGAATTAAATGGGCATGGATATTGCTTTTCTTGTTTTCTATTATGGATTGGATTAGAGGGCTTGACAAACATTAGAAGCAAAAGAAAATATAATTAAAGGCAATAAAATAGTCGGACAAATACCGATATTGTTTTATTAAACATCTGGAGGGTAAAATGACTTATAGAGATTTTTTAAATAACAAGAAATACAAAATAAATCCTGTGGGGAAGGATATTCAAGTAAATAGTATAAACAAAAAACTGTTTCCTTTCCAGAAAGATATAGTAAAATGGGCTGTAAAAAAAGGCAGATGTGCTGTTTTCTTGGATACCGGGCTTGGTAAAACTTTTATTCAATTAGAATGGGCGAGAATATTAGGTAAAAGGGCTTTAGTTATTGCTCCATTATCTGTTGCAAGGCAGACAGTTAGAGAGGGTAAGAAGATTGATATTGAAGTGAAATATATAAGACATGATAATGAAGTAATTGACGGGATTAATATAACTAATTATGAAATTGCGGATAATTTTAATCCCGATATTTTTGATTGTATTGTTTTAGACGAGTCGAGTATTTTAAAATCAATTACCGGGAAGACAAGAAAAATATTGATTGATAAGTTTAAGAATACAAAATATAGATTATGCTGCACCGCTACGCCAGCACCGAACGATTATATAGAACTTGGCAATCATACAGAATTTCTTGGAATATGCACCAGACAGGAAATGCTTTCAATGTTTTTTATTAATGCTAATAAAGAACATACGATAGAAGTTAACGGTCAAATGTATACAAAGAAAGGCAGTAATAAAGGCGGGCAGGAATGGAGATTGAAACATCATGCTGAAGAAAAGTTTTTTGAATGGATGTCTAAGTGGTCAATTACAATGACAAAACCGTCTGATTTAGGATATGATGACAGTAGATTTAATTTACCTGAATTAAAAATAACTCCTATCTATATAAAATTAGACAATTATACTCCAGAAGGAAAACTATTTTTTGACGGATTACATGGCATACAAGATAGGGCTGATGTTAGAGAACAGACTGCGAACGATAAAATAAGTATAGTGAAAGATATACTTAAAAAAGATAAGGGTCAATGGATTATATGGTGCGGATTGGACATTGAAAGTAAAATATCAAAGAATAGTATAAAAGATTCAGTTGAAATTAAAGGTCAAGATGATAGTGAGTATAAAGCAAATATGTTTGAAAATTTTCAGGATAACAAATTTCAGATTCTTATAACTAAACCGAAGATTGGCGGGTTCGGTATGAATTTCCAGAACGCTAATAATATGATTTTCTACGGATTAAATGATTCATGGGAAACGTATTATCAGGCGGTTAGACGTTGCTGGAGATTCGGGCAGAAAAAAGAAGTAAATGTATATATTATTATTTCTGAATATGAAAGAGAGATTTACGAGAATATTACAAGAAAAGATTTACAGGCAAAGAGATTAAGAATAAAAATGATAGAAAAATTAGAGGATTTAGAAAAAGGAGAATTGAAAGGAATGAATATTGAGAAAGAGATTTACAAAAAAAACATTATTAAGGGTAAAAAGTTTACAGCAATGCTTGGAGATTCATGCGAAAGATTAAAAGAAGTAAAAGATAACAGTATTGATTTATCTGTATATAGTCCTCCATTTATGGATTTATTTGTTTATTCTAACAGTAACAGGGATATAGGAAATTGCAAATCGCCAGACGAGTTTTATAAGCATTATGAATTTATCGTAAAAGAATTGTTCCGTGTTACAAAAGAGGGTAGGCTAAGTTGTGTTCATACTTCTGATATTCCAGCAATGGCTAACCGGGACGGATATATAGGACTAAAGGATTTTCCGGGCGAAGTATTAAGATTACATCAAAAATGCGGATGGACTTTTGTCGGCAGATGTTTTATACAAAAAAATCCGCAAGCACAGGCTATAAGAGTTAAAAGTAAATCTCTATTGTTCGTTCAATTGAATAAAGATTCTTCTTCTTCAAGACCGGCACTTGTTGACCAGATATTGATATTCAAAAAACCCGGTGAGAATAAAATACCGATTACTCCTGTAAAAAACAAGGAACTGGATAATGAGAAATGGATAAAATGGGCTCATGGTATATGGACGGATATAAGCGAAACTAATACCTTACAATATTATGTTGCACGTGCTAAAGATGACGAGAAGCATGTATGTCCGTTACAGTTAGAAACAATAGAACGATGTATTAAACTATATAGTAATCCGGGCGAAACCGTTCTAACTCCGTTTATGGGTATAGGAAGCGAATCGTTTATGGCATTAAAATTAAACAGAAAAACTATAGGAATAGAACTTAAAGAATCGTATTTCAATGTGGCAATTCAAAATTTACAACATATAGAATTAGAAAAAGGTCAGAATGAATTATTTTAACCATTGACAAATTAAAAAAAGTTTTATACAATTATTTTATGGATAGGATTGTAGTAGTAAATCTAAATAAAAAAAATAAGACCGCAAGTGAAATTAGTTACCTTTCGAGGCTACTATAGTTCTATCCAGAACGCTTGCGGTCTTTTTTATTTTAAAAGGAGATTAAATATGGCGAATAGATTTACCGATTCAAGAAAATGGGATGACCCATGGTTTAGAAAATTATCACCAAAATATAAAACATTCTGGATATTTATATTAGACAAATGTAATCATGCTGGAATTTGGAAAACAGATTTTGAAAGTGCTGGTTTTCATATTGGAGAGCCTATTGACCCTAACGAATCAAAGAAACTTTTTAAAAACAGAATACATGAATTTAAGGATAAATGGTTTATTGTTAAGTTTATATTTTTCCAATATGGTGAACTATCTGGAATCAACAGAGTGCATAATTCTGTTATTAGCATTTTAAAAAAAGAAGGTCTATATAAGGTCTATATAAGGTCTATACTAGGTTGTAAGGATAAGGATAAGGATAAGGACAAGGACAAGGACAAGGACAAGGACAAGGACAAACATAAGGTATGTTTTGATTTCCAATCTATTTTAAAAAAATATCCAAATAGGGATGGTTCTAAAATCGCATTGAAACATTTTAATGCTACTGTTAAAACGGAACAGGACTGGATTAATATAAATAAAGCCCTTGATAATTATCTTCAATGCGAGAAAGTTAAAAATGGATATGTAAAAAATGCTTCAACTTGGTTTAATAATTGGAAAGATTGGGTTGACTATATAGAAACAAGCAAGAACACAACAAATTTACAATCGGGTGATTCTAATAAATACGACCACTTAAGCAAGGAGGAGTAAATGGATATAATACCGGAAAAATTAAAACGTAACGAATTAGAGCGGAGCATGGAAAAACTAAAAGTGGCATTTGATAGTATAGTCTATGCCAGATGTTCAAAGTGTCAAGAAGAATGGCAGGATAGTAGTCTAATTAACGGTATCTGCGAAGAATGTATTGAAAAAGAAAGATACAAAAAAGGAAAGAGATTTGATAATTTTAAAGTTACGTCAAGTAACAAGAAAGCATATACGATGGCAGACGTATTTCCAAATAATGACAGAGGGTTATATCTCTGGGGTGGTACCGGGACAGGAAAAAGTCATCTCGCTCAGGCAGTATATAACGTTTTAAAAAAGAAAACCACGGATATACTATATTGCAATACCCCGGAACTGTTATGTGAGATTCGTAGTAGTTTTAATAAATTGAGTTCACACACAGAAAAAGACCTTGTTGATTTTTATAGCGAACAGGACTATCTTATTTTGGACGATTTTGGAGCGGAGAAAGTAAGCGATTATACAATTCAAACATTATATCTCATAATCGACAAAATGCTGAGATACGGCAATAACAAAATATTAATAACAAGTAACCTATCACTTAAAGTTATTAGCAATAAAATGTCCGATAGAATAGCAAGTAGAATATCTGAAATGTGCGATATAGTTTATACCGGGAAAAACGATTGGCGGCTGAAACTTACAAAATGACCGGACAACATGGTTTTAAAATGCATGTAATCGGCTCGTAAATGCATTTATTTGAGTTTTGTTATAGTTTAATGGGTAAGGGTATTAGTGGATAATAAAAAAATGAAATGTAAAAATTGCAAAAAAGAGTTTATTTATCGTCGTAAATGGCAAGTATTTTGTTGTTTAAAATGTAGGAACAATTATTGGAATAGAAAAAAACAAATAAATAATGGAGAAAAAAACAATGAAATCAAAGAAAAAGAGGAGGTGTGGTAATTTGAAAATTGTTAAATATACCTGCGAGTGCGGTAATTCAATAGAGATTTTCACTTATTACGCAGTTGTCAGGTGTAGTTGCGGTAGGATAATGAAGCCGGAAGGAGATAAGAGATGACATTTGAAAATCAGGTTAAGAATCTAATTGAAAAAGTTAGGAAATTAGAATCCCGGATGAGTAATGAAAAACATTATGCTGAAAAGTTAAGAGTAATCCATCGGAAGAAAGCGAATATTATAAAGCATTTAAATCAGTTAGAATCCAAAGATTGGATTAAACTTAAAAAATTAGCAGATAGGACAGACCATTTAATGCATTTCAGTAAGTCGGGAAGAGATAAAGAAAAAAGAAGATATTTGATATATTTCAGTAATACAGAAAAAATAAAGTTGCGGTATATTTTAGGTAGGGATGAGAGAAGAAAATGACAGAAAACAAAGGATATTGACGGATAAAGGAGGAAGAATGAAAATAGAAATCAAGCGGTGGGATAATGAGGAAGTAATTGTGAGCGGGGAGTATGGGAGTTTTAAAGAGGCGGTTGAACAGAATAAAGAAAAATTGAGTTTTGCGGATTTGAGTTGTGCGGATTTGAGTTTTGCGAATTTGAGTTGTGCGAATTTGCGTTTTGCGGATTTGAGTTGTGCGGATTTGAGTTTTGCGAATTTGAGTTATGCGGATTTGCGTTCTGCGGATTTGAATTCTGCGATACACAAAGAACCACTATTTTTACCAGATTTATACAGTCTAAAATTGTTACCTAAAAACACCAAACTACGATATTGGAAATATATGAAAAATGGTAAAAGTCCATATTATAAATCTGAATATATAGTTGGTAAAACGTATACTTGCAAAGATTATTCATCAGATGAATATTCTGAATGTGATAGAGGATTTAATGTAGCGACAATACAATGGTGTTTAAATGACGGTAGAAGTGCAGATGAATTCCTACAAGTAGAATTTAAAGTTAGCGATATAGTGGCTATTCCGCTCACTTCCCATGGAAAATTTAGAGTAAAGAGAATGAAAATTATAAAGAAATATACCAGAAAACAAGTATTAGATTTATTGAAAAAAGCGATGGAAACAGGATGAAACTAAAAATTAACATAAAACCTATAAGCATAAACATTGCATTTCAAGGCAGAAGATTTAAAACAAAAAAAGCAAAAGACTTTGAACAAGAATTATTTTACATATTACCAAAAAAGAATATGATTAAAGGTTGGGTTGAAATAAATTATAAATTATATCTTAAGAACTGGAAAATGACAGACGGTGATAATTGTATAAAAATTATGCAAGATACTCTTGTTAAAAAAGGGTATATTGAAGATGATAGGAAGATTATGAGGTATGTAATTGAGAAAATACCCTCTGAAAAAGATAGGGTTGAAGTTGAGATTAAAGAATATGTTAATAGAAAATGATTTATTTTTAGGTAAAATGGATAAAGTTAAGATAGCCATAGACAGGTTGAAGAATTTTGAGCCAGAAGAGGGGTATTATCTTGCTTTTAGTGGTGGTAAGGATAGTATTACAATTAAGAAACTTGCCGAACTATCTGGAGTTAAATTTGACAGCCATTATTCTGTTACGACAATAGACCCACCAGAACTAATATATTTTATCCGTAAATACCATAAAGATGTTATATGGGAAAGACCTGAAAAACCGTTCTTAAAAGAGTTAGAAACAAGAGGATATCCTACAAGGCAAGGCAGATGGTGTTGTGGTGATTATAAAGAAAAGGGCGGTTCTGGTAGAAAAGTTATAACAGGAATACGGAAAGCAGAAAGTAATAAGAGGGCAGGAAGAAGAATGGTAGAGTCTTGCTATAAAGACGGAACAAAAACTTTTTTAAATATCATTATTGACTGGGAAGACGATGATGTATGGGAATTTATACATAAATATAATTTACCTTATTGTTCTTTGTATGATATTGGTTGGAAAAGAATAGGTTGTTTATTCTGCCCTATGCGTAGCAGATATAGTAGGATGCGGGAAATCAAAAAATATCCAAGATATACAAAAACATTCATAAAATCATTTTGTAAATTATATAAAAATAGAAAAGATGCGGGAAATACATCGGTTGATTATTGGAAAAATGGCGAAGAAATGTTTATGCATTGGATAAGTAATTGTAGTAAAGAAAGCCCAGACCAGACGATAATGTTTGAATAAAGAATATATAAAAAGGAGGTAGTAAATCATGGAAACAGAAGTAAAAAGTATTAGTATTAATGGGATTGAGTATGTGCAGAAGTCAGAGGTAGAGAAGTTAGAAGTATGCGATGACGATTATGTTATTGTTAGGACTTATTCGGCAGGTGTTTTTGCCGGTAATCTAAAATCAAGAAACGGAAAAGAGGTTGTGTTGAACAATGCCCGGAGAATATGGCATTGGGAAGGTGCTGCAAGTTTATCGCAGTTGGCTACCGACGGCACAAGTCAGCCTGATAAATGCAAATTTCCGGGTGAGGTTAGTGAAATACTTGTAACAGAAACAATAGAAATAATCCCATGCACAAAAAAAGCAAGAGAAAGTATCCGGGGGGTAAATGTATGGAAATATTAAATAGTGGCGATGGCTCTGGCGATGGCTCTGGCTTTGGCTCTGGCTTTGGCTCTGGCTTTGGCTCTGGCTATGGCTATAATGATGGCTCTGGCGATGGCTCTGGCGATGGTTCTGGCTATGGCGGCTCTGGCTCTGGCTATGGCTTTGGCTCTGGTTCTGGCGATGGCGATGGCTCTGGCTCTGGCTATGGCTTTGGCTCTGGTTCTGGCGATGGCGATGGCTCTGGCTCTGGCTCTGGCTATGGCTATGGCGATGGCTATGGTTCTGGCGAAGGACATGGATGGGTTTCTGGTGATGGTTGTGGGGACGGATAATAGGGCTTTTATCCTACCTCTGTGTGGGGGTAGGAATATAAGTCAAATTTAAAGGGGGAACAATGAAAAGAAATAGTCAAAAAGGCAGAATAAAAAGATTGAAGTATCTGGGGTATGCAAGTGAAGAGATAAGTAATATGGAAGAGGATAACGGAGATAAGGAATATATTGAAAATGTTGAAGATGATTTGGAGGATGAAGAATGAAAGAAGAATATGTAACTGATTTAGAAACCAGTAAAATATTAAAGGAGTGTGGTGTTAAGCAGATGAGTGAATTTTATTGGCAGTGGAATTGTGTAACAGGAAAATACTGTTTACGCACGTTACGCACGATTGAAGATGTTAGATGTAGTATATGTCCATATGGGTATAATTACCCTGCTTTCACTCTATCCGAACTAAAAGAATTGGCGAGTGAATTTGTAATAAATAAAGAGTATACTTGGTATGGTGTGAATTGTCAATTTAAAGAGTGGGGTAGAGATAAATCATTACATATGATTCCAGAAATCCAAGCATGGGCGGAATATGTAATGTATTTATTAGAAAGGAGTGATAAATGAATATAAAAAGATTATGTAAAAAAAGAGTACCTACTCATTCAGAAGCAAGTAAAATATTAAAACAGTTAGAAAGAAATCCTGAAGTGTGTGAAACTTGTAAAATTAGACCTTGTAGTTTTGCATTATATGTATGGGGATACAAAAAATGAACATAATACTATACATAATAATATTCATAATAGGATTTAATGCAGGTATGTTGTTTAGTGGATTATTAAATTATTTTAGAGAAACGGAGGATAGGTATGAAGATAAATAAGGAGGAAACAAAATGGAAATAGAAAAGTTAAGGAGGAAGAATAATGTGTGAGTTTATAAGTTTTTTTCATCTGCCAGATACAGGGGAAATAAAGGTGTGGGATTTGGAATCTCATGGCAACACCGAGAAAAAGTTAGGACTTGATGTGAAAAAATGGCGGGAAGGACACTATACGCCCAAAGGTAGGATTGAATGCAGAGTATTAGAGGAAGACGGAATATCCAAAGAGACGTGTAATAAACTTCTAAAAGAGAAATATCCTACGTTTAACGAATTCCTTAAGTTTTGTATGAAAGAAATCCCGTCAGTATATCCAGGGTCTCTCGACCTAAGAGGATGTGATTTAAAAGGAGTTACTCTACCGAAGGAAGTTGGCGGGTCTCTCTACCTAAGCGGATGCGATTTAAAAGGAGTTACTCTACCGAAGGAAGTTGGCGGGTCTCTCGACCTAAGAGGATGCGATTTAAAAGGAGTTACTATTCTAGATAAAGTTGGCGGGTATCTCGAACTAAGCGGATGCGATTTAAAAGGAGTTACTATTCCAGATAAAGTTGGCGGGTCTCTCGACCTAAGCGGATGTGATTTAAAAGGAGTTACTCTACCGAAGGAAGTTGGCGGGGGTCTCCACCTAAGCGGATGCGATTTAAAAGGAGTTACTATTCCAGATAAAGTTGTCGGGTATCTCGACCTAAGCGGATGCGATTTAAAAGGAGTTACTATTCCAGATAAAGTTGGCGGGTATCTCGACCTAAGCGGATGCGATTTAAAAGGAGTTACTCTACCGAAGGAAGTTGGTTGGTCTCTCTACCTAAGCGGATGTGATTTAAAAGGAATTACTCTACCGAAGAAAGTTGGCGGGGGTCTCCACCTAAGCGGATGCGATTTAAAAGGAGTTACTATTCCAGATAAAGTTGGCGGGTCTCTCGACCTAAGCGGATGTGATTTAAAAGGAGTTACTATTCCAGATAAAGTTGGCGGGTCTCTCTACCTAAGCGGATGCGATTTAAAGGGGGTTACTCTACCGAAGGAAGTTGGCGGGTCTCTCGACCTAAGCGGATGCGATTTAAAAGGAGTTACTATTCCAGATAAAGTTGGCGGGTCTCTCTACCTAAGAGGATGCGATTTAAAAGGAGTTACTATTCCAGATAAAGTTGGCGGGTCTCTCTACCTAAGCGGATGCGATTTAAAAGGAATTACTCTACCGAAGAAAGTTGGCGGGGGTCTCCACCTAAGCGGATGCGATTTAAAGGGGGTTACTCTACCGAAGGAAGTTGGCGGGTCTCTCGACCTAAGCGGATGCGATTTAAAGGGGGTTACTCTACCGAAGGAAGTTGGCGGGTCTCTCTACCTAAGCGGATGCGATTTAAAAGGGGTTACATTACCAAAAGTAAAAGGAGTGATAAATGAATATAAAAAGATTATGTAAAAAAAGAGTACCTACTCATTCAGAAGCAAGTAAAATATTAAAACAGTTAGAAAGAAATCCTGAATTGTTAAAAGAGGAGGTGAAGACAATGAAAAAGAAAGTAACAAGTAATAAGTTTGCAGAAGCAAGAATGGTTATGTCAAGGCATTTATCAAAAGACGAAGGGTTATATATAACTTATAAATCCAATATTGCGATGTATATTTATGACCATTCAAAATTAGGAAGACAGGAATGCAACGATTTGGCAGATGAATTAATAAGTTTAATATGGTCTATCCCACCACTTAGCAGAAATGAAAAGACTAAAAGAAATGCGTGTGCCAATTATTACTTTAAGGGAGGATTATGAAATAGGAATTTTTCAAGGAGAGTTTTCTGTGGAATATTGTGGTCAGTGTTCTGAGTGTGGTTTTAAATTTGAATTTAAACATTCAGAAAAAATAGGAGGATAAGGTATGAAATTAGTCTGTAGAGTCTGCGGGAAATCTTTTAAAGCGAAAAATAAGTATAAGAAATTATGCAAGATATGTTCCGGGAACAAGAGTCCGTTTAAGAAAAGAAATAGTATAGAGAAATATAAAATACACAAAGGGGAATGAATATGATGAATGATAGAGAAAGTAAGTATTATAACGTTTATTTGAAAATTAAGAAAGATAAGGAGAAACATATTGTTGATGAATATTTAAAGTTAGTAGAAGAATATCATCCAAATTCAAAGAAAGCATTAGAAGAAATTAAAAAGAGATATAATATATGTCGTTCTACCTTGTATAATTATATGCATAAATTACACATCTAAAAGTATTCCAAATCATTATAACTTTGTTTAACCTCTATTGACAAGCCTCATATTTTTATTATAATAATATCATAGTTCAATTATTTTATTTTAAGTTTATTTTATAAACAGGCAATAAACATGTTTAAAAAAGGCAATAAAATAGGTCATAGATTTAAGAAAGGTGAAGTTAGTAATGCTAAAGGCAGACCTCCCGAAAACAGAATATTCCTCAAAGCACTCCACGAAGTAGAAAAAGCAAAAAAGAAAACTTTATATAAACATGCAATTGAAAAAGCATATACCAGCGATTTAATATTAAAATGTTTACTTGATAAAATGTTGCCGGACTTAAAACAGTTATCCGGTGATAAAGATAATACTCCGATATTTAAAATGATATATGTCAAATGAAAATGTTATACCTGTTAAATATACTAACGTATATAAAAGAAATCTTGAAGCGAAGTTACAGACAGTTATTAATGCCGGTGGAGCAGGTAGTAGTAAGACGTTTTCATTATGTCAGTTCTTTATCTTTGAAAGATTGTTTAAATTACATGATTACAATTTACTGATATTACGGAAAGTTAGACATGCCTGTAAATTATCAGTATATGAAATGATGATTGCTCTTTTAAATCAATATAAGTTATACACGGAAAAAGACCATAATAAAAGCGATTTGATATATAAGATACCGAAATTGAATAACAAAGTTAGATTTGCCGGGCTTGAAGACAAAGAGGATATTAAATCTACTGAATGGCATGACATCTGGTGTGAAGAGGGGAATCAGTTTCATAAACCCGACTACACTTTTCTGAAGACAAGATTGTACAGGGGAAGTGATTTAAACGGAACTAAACCGAGAATATGGTTTTCGTTTAACCCGGAAGATTGCTGGATATTTGATTTGGAAGGGAAAGAGAATGTTGAGTTTATATATTCTAACTATAAAGACAATCCGTTCTGTAACGAAGAATATATTAAAACACTTGAAGGGCTGAAAGATGAAGATGAAGTCGCATATAAAATATTCGCACTTGGACAACGAGCAAAAGCGACAGGTGTTATATACAAGTCATATATTATGGAATCGCAATACCCGGATTCCTTTGACGATGAGATATACGGGTTAGATTTTGGATTTAATAATCCGTCCGCTCTTTTAAAGATACAGTATAAAGACAACGAAAGATATTTAGCCGAACTTATCTACGATACGCATTTAACTAACAGTCAATTGATTGAGAAAATGAAAGATATTATCCCGGAAGAAAAAAGAGGATTACCGTTTTACTGTGATTCTGCTGAACCGCAAAGGATTGAAGAAATATCAACTGCGGGGTTCAATTGTTTACCGGCAGATAAAAGTAAGAATTCGGTTAAAGACGGGATTGACTTTTGTAGAAGGCAAAAATATCATACATTATCAACAAACATTAACTTGAATAAAGAAGTGAGTATATACAGATATAGGCAAGATAAGGACGGCAATTCGTTAGAAGAGCCGGTAAAGTTTAAAGACCATTTAATGGACGCAAAAAGATATGCAGATTATACGCATAATAAAAGAGGAGTATTAAGAATTTTATGAGTATATTTGATACAGTATTTAAAAAGCAGATTGATAAAGCGGTTCAAACAATAATTCAAAAGAGTACTTATTTTACTTCAGCAGGTTCTACTCAATACAAACAATCAAAATATATTGATGCGAAAGAAAACTCAAAGATATATTCCGATGCATACAAAGACGAACTCTATATATACGGATGTGTTTATCTTATATCAAACACTATCGCCCATCTACCATTATTGATTTATAAAGACGATACGAAACAGGATATAATAGAAAATCATCCGTTATATGATTTACTAAAAAACCCTAATTTCAAAGATTCGCAATATGATTTAATGGAATCAGTATCAGCGAACCTTGAACTCACCGGGAATACTTATATATTAAAAGATGATATCGCATTAAACAAACCTCGTTCTATATTTTCTTTAATCTCAAGCAATATGCGGATAGAACGGAATATTGAGATGAAATATAAAACAAGTATTAGTGATATGATAAAATATTACGAATACGGTCAGGTAAAATATTCGCCTGATATTATTATACACGAGAGGAAATATAATCCTACCGACGATATACTTGGAATGTCGCCTATACAAGCGGCGGCATTGACTTTAGATATGACAATAGAAGCGAAACGACAGAACTATAATATATTCAAGCAAGGAATGAGCAGTGATGGAGTAATAAGCACAGATCAGCCGTTTAGTGAAATTACATATAAACGATTGAAACAAGATATTGGTAGCAGATATTCAGGACAGCAGAACGCCCATGCTCCAATGGTATTATTTAACGGATTAAAATATACTCCAATAGGAATCAATCCAAAAGATATGGATTTCATTAACGGCTTAAAAATGAACCGTGAAGAACTATGCGGATTCCTGTATCAAGTTCCGCTTATACTTCTTGGAGTTTTAGAAAATTCTTCATATAACAATATCAAAGAAGCAATGCGTATATTTTATAATATCAGCATATTACCACGACTAATAAAGAACAGAGAAATATATCAGAAGTTGCTTGATTTATGGAATCCTGAATACTATATTGATTTTGATTTGTCTGAAGTGGGAGCATTAAAAGAAGATTTAAAAGAAAAGATAGAACAGGCAGAACGTATGTGGAAAATGGGAGTCCCATATAATAAAATAGCAGAGGCATTGGATTTGCCTGTTAGAGATATTCCGGGCGGCAATACAGGATATTTACCATTTAATCTTGCACCTGCTGGAAGTCCTGCTCCAGAAAAAACTCCTGCGAAACCGCCTGAAAAACAAGTTAATAAAACGCATAAAATTAAATGGACTCCTGAATTGAAAAAACAGAAAGCGAAACAATTTGATTCTTCTACTCGTAAGATAGAAACGAAATATCGTAGTCAATTAGTTCCATATTTCAAAGCACAAGAGCAGGAAGTATTAAACAATCTTGACAAGTTTAAGTCTATTACATATAAGAAACTCGCAGATAATACGTTCATGGTTTTCGGCGACATAGACGGTAAAGCAAAACCTATACGCATTGAATCGGTATTATTTGACGAGAATGAGCAAGTAAAGAAATTAACAAAAGTAAATCTGCCGATACATACAGAAGCATTAAAAGAGCAAGGACAGGCGGAAATGGATTTACTTGGTATAGAGCAGACATTTAATGTTTCTAATCCAGAAGTTCAAAGATACTTGAAAGCAAACGCTTTATCTAAAG